>ERZ772883.187-NODE-187-length-70918-cov-9.930937_pt1 | contig 70918 bp, 52 predicted proteins | sample MGYA00580575_ERZ772883 | MGnify/ENA primary metagenome ERZ772883 (study PRJEB29015, sample SAMEA2737666) | human gut metagenome | biome: human gut; feature: human-associated habitat; material: faeces | place: China | collected 2012 ... | reverse complement strand
CAGCATCTGATAAGTGGCGCCATCATCCTTCACCACAGGCGCGGCGATGTCATCCTGCTCCATGGCAGGCTGCTGGCCGTCATAGACAAAGCCCTTGGGCGCAATCAGGAAGCCATTCACAGTGATAGCGACGTATGCATCGATATCTTCCGGAACAGTAATTTTAACGAACGCTGCACGGGTGCCTTCCGGCAGCTGAACGGTGGTGACTGTTTCTGTCAGGTCCGTATATTCTGCCACCTGCGTATAGGTAGTTCCGTCGGTAGAAATTTCAACGGTGAAGGCAGACAGCATGCCATACCAATCGGGATGCACGTTCTCTACCACAATGGTATCCAGGGCGGATACATTGCCCAAATTGAGGGTTGTACTGTTATTACTCCAGGAACTCATCGTACCTTCTGCCAGCTGGCTGGACTCCTTGGCCAGTTCATCTGGAATTTCCGCAGTTGCAAAGTAATTTTGCATGCCGGCCATGAGCTGACCTTCGGAGGTGCCTTCGGTGAGATCCAGCTTGGCGGACTGCCAAGACCAGTTGTATCCATTGGTGTAGCGGTCTGCCTTGGCAGCCTTCAGCTCAGCAATCCGGCTATTCGAAAGATCCAAGTTATGCAGCTCGGTCAAAGGCTGGATGTTCAAAGCAGTCATCTGCGTGCCGGCAAGATTCAGATTCAGCAAATTCACGCAGTCAGACAGATCCAAAGCATGATCGCCATAATTTTCCAGGGACAGATCCGTCAGAGCATCGCAACCCTTCAGAATAACCGCCAGTTCCGGGCGGTCGTCCAGCTTGACTTCGACCAGGTTGGCACATCCGGTGAGATCCAGGATGGTCAGTGCGTTGGGCAGCATATCTGCTGTGACTTTCGTGAGAGCAGAGCCAGACAGGTTCACACCAGTGAGGCCGGTGAGAAGGTTCAGGCCGGTGAGATCCTCGATGGCGCAGCCAGACAGATCCAGTTCACCCGCAAAGCCGATGAGGTCTGCAACGGTGGGGCCCACCTTTTCCTGGAGGGTAGCCCGGAGCACAGGATCGGGAATCATCTCTTCCCCGTATGCCATATCTGCCGCCGCAGGCTGACCATTCAGGAACATGAGCGTCACAGGTTGGGATTGATTGCCGTCCATGTCTTCCAGTGTGATGACCATCAGGGTCAAGCCATCCTTCTTAACAGACAGATTGACCATAGAGGAACCGCCAAGCCGCCAATAGGTTGTGGTATTTCCGCCCACTTCCACGTAAGCCAGATTCCAGTCATCAACAGCCGGAGTGGTGAGATCGATTCTTCCGGAGGGATTCACGCGGCCCTCGCCGTCATAAGGGGCGCAATACTTGTCGGCCAGGTCACCGAAATAGCTGACGGCCTCGTTCTTGGAACCATCAGCGTTCACAGTGGCCAGGGTCAGGATGTACTGAGCGCCGTCTTCCAGCTCAATGGGGAAGGAGGCCTTCTGGTCGCCCTGATTTACCGTAATGGTCTGGTTTTCATTGGTAGTTTCGCTGTACCAGTAGGTGAGGGTGGCCTCCACCTTTGCAAAGCTCTCGGAGGGATCGGTCCAGGTGACGTTCAGCATGTTGTTTTCGCTGACGGTGCGGACGTTGGAGACCCGGCCGGTGGACGCCAGAGGCAGCTCGGCAGCATCGCTTTCAGAGCCGTCTGCGCCAACCGCGTAGACCCGCAGAGCCGTCACTTTGCTGGCATTTTCCAGAGTTTGGATATAATAGTTGCTGGCGTAAGCGCCGCCCACAAACCGCTGCGTGCCATCGGCATACACAGCGTATACGTGGTAATTCTTTACGGTGCTGTAGTCGCCTAGATCCCATGCCAGCTGGATTTCGCCGGTGGAATCAAACCGGTTCACCAGGGTCAACCCAGTGGGAGCTGCGGGGGTATAGGACTTGCCATCGGAGACAACCAAGCGGCCCAGGTTCAGCTGGTAGCCCTCCACCTTTTCGGTGGCGGACAGCTCCAGGGCGATGGCGGCGATGGTCTGACCGGCATAGGCGCTTAAATCCAGGGTGGCCGTGGTCCAGCCATCGGTCTTCTTGCCGGAGTTCTCAATGGGCAGGTAAACCGTCTTGACGCCGGTCCCCCCGTCCTTCAGGACAATGGCAGCCTGGAGCCTGGAGGTGTCGTCGGCGCTGGGCTTGTTGTAGGTAAGCTGCAGCTTGCTGGAGGCGGTGACGTCCAGCTCGGTTTTGTACAGGTTCACCGTCTGGCTGCCCAGCAGGTTTCCATACATCACCAGGGAGGAGCCGCCGTTGTAAGCACCGATCTGGGTGTAGGGGAAGGCGTAGGTCTCGCCCTTGGAATCAAAGCGGTAGAACTTGGAGCCGTAGTCCCAGTCCAGCTCCAGCCGGTTGTCATCGGTAGAGGTGACCCACCACTGCCAGGTGGGCAGGATGTCCTGAAGGTTCAGGTTGGTCCACTCCATGTCCCGGGAGACCTGGCCATTCACAAAATACTGCATGCCGTGACCATTATTGAAGTCAGAAGCAAAGGCAGTTCCGTTGATCACAGATTTCTCCACCACGTACTTGGAGAAGCCCTGGAAGTTGATGGTGCTGTCGTAGCTGATATCGTCCCGCCGGACGGTACCGGTGCTGTATTCGCCAGCGTTCTCGGTAGCGGAGGTATAATACATGCGCTCCCGTTCCTCAGCTTCCCACTGATAGCCCACCTGATAGCGGCCATTGGGCTTGTGGAACTGCTCGTGGTACCAGTCGGAGCCCCAGATGGCAAAGCTGGTATAGGGCTTGCCATTCTCGTCTACCGCGTTGTACCGGGTCTCAATGTCAGTGCCAAACTGCCACTGGCCGCCCTCAACGCCCATGTAGACCACTTCGTAAGGGTCCAGATTCAGTTCCTCGGCCAAGGCCTTGGAGTTCTTCAGGGCAGTCCTGCTGTACCAGTAGTTCAGGAAGATGGAGTTGGCCACACGACCGTTGGTCTCGTTCCAGATCCAGCCGGCGTTGCCGCTGTCAAAGGCGTTGCAGTAAGATACAAGACCGCTTTCGTTGATGGAATCGTACCACTGAATGTAAATGCCCTGCTCCCGCATGTACTGCAGCATTTCCCGGAAGAGGGGTACATAAGAGCCGTCAATGGAGGCCTCTTGGTTGATGAAATAGCCGTCAAAGCCGTAGTACTTGGCCAGCTCCACCAGCTTTTTGGCGTAAGGGAACTCACCGTTTTCATCCTGGTACAGCCACTCCTCCGTGTACTGGGGCTCTCGGGGGATGAAGTACTCGGCCAGGGTGATGACGCCGTTTTTGTGGGCGGCGTTGGTGGCAGCCGCCATGGGGATGGCGATGATGCCATACTCCTTTTCGGAAGAGCCGATGGCGATGTTCTGGGTGGGCCGTCCGCCGGCGCCCACCATGTCAGCATACTGCCAGAACTTAAAGAGATTGTAAGAAAACTCGTCATAGGACATGCCCGCATTCCAGGGGGCTTCGTTGACGTCCGTAGAACGATAGTTGCCAGAGGAGATCACGTATAGCTTCGAATCGTCGCTCAGGTCCGGATTGGCCTGGGTGGCGGCGAAGGTAGCGTTTCGTTCCTGCAGGGGGACACTGGCCACCAACTCCTGAGAGTAAGGGTCAGACGCAGGGTCAAAGTTCAGAATGTCTACAAAGCGATAGCCATGGCCCCAGGGCTCAAAGCTGGCGCTGGCCTCCCCTGCCGCTTCCTCGCTGTCGGTCTCTCCGGCGGCATGGACATGGGCCGCAGGAACCAGTCCCAGGCATATCGCCAGAGCCAGAAGAAGAGCCAGGGATTTTCTCCAGCACTGTTTCATTTTCATGTATTTTTCCTCCATCATGCGTTTTACGTTTGTGACCACGGAATCTGCCGCAGAGCAGGACAGTCCGTTTCGCCCCCTTCCTCTCACCGCTCACAAATCCCGGCAAAATCAACAAATTTTCTCCGTCTTTTCACAAGCATTCACACAAAATATACCATATTTCCCCCGCTTAAAATAGTACAGCGTTCTACGCAGATTAGCACAAAATTGTACTTTCCCTCTGGCCGGCTCTTGACGGCAGCCTCACGCCGTGCGAAAATAAATCCAGAAATCTGATGGGAGGCTACCATCCATGGCGAAAAAGCAAATTTATTATTGGCAGGTCCCCATGCCGGAGTGGGATTTCCCCGTGCGGATCACCGAGCGGACCAATCAAAAAATCGACATCACAACCAGCGACTGGTCCCTGCACTGGCATGAGAGCCTGGAATTTCAGTTGATCCTCCAGGGGGCCATCAGCCTCTCCTGCAATGGTCAAACCGAGACCCTGCACCCCGGCGACGTCTTTTTCGCCAATTGGTGCATTCCCCACCATGCCGTTGGTTTTGCCGATGGCACACACTACTATGTGCTGCAGGTAGACCCCACTTGGTTGCTGGTAGAAGAAGACGACCTACGCCTATCCCGCTACCGAGATATTCTGATGGTTCACTGCACAGCATTTGAATGCTTTGTCCGCCAGGATACGCATATGAGCAGCACCCTCCTTCAGATCATCTCCGCCTATAAAGCTCGGCAATTTGGCTGGGAAATCCAAATCAAGGGGCTTTGCCTGTCTCTACTCAGTCTCCTCTTTAGGAGCCATTGCCATCTGGCTGACGCTTCCGGCACCATCTTCCAATATGACAATTCCCTGCGATATACCAGAAAGGTCCTGAACTACATCGCCCATCACTACGCCGACGCCATCTCCCTGGACCACATCGCCGCAGAGATCGGCCTGACCAAAAGCTACCTCTGCCGCCTGTTTCGGCAGCATACCGGCAGCTCCATTATGAGCTATGTAAACAGGCTGCGCTGTTATCAGGCCATCTACCTCATGGAAACCGGTTCCTCCGTCACCCAGGCTGCCTTGAGCGTTGGATTTAACGACTACAATTACTTTTCCCGGATATTCAAGCGGGTCATCGGATGCCGCCCCTCCGACTCCATGAAACGGGTCAGTGAGGATCTGAAATTTTAAAAAATTCACAGAGGAAGCCGAAGCTTCCCGTAAAAACAGCTCCGGCTCCTTTTTAACGAAGCTGCTTCAGCGCTGCCACTTTCCACTGGCGCGGCAGCGCCCTACCTGGCCCTAAGAGTGACAGGTCACAGAGCATTCTGCCGCTGGTGCGTCATGGATGCCGCACCCTACCGCCCCGGGGGCAGAAACTAAAGTAAATGCTGCTGCCCTGGAAATTTCCTCTTCACATCTTGACATTTGCCTTCAATTCGGATAAGATAGACTGGACAATCCAATAGTTCCTGTGGCCACCTGGTGCGCTTTGCGGCTGGGGGGCTGTAACAAGACAATGGGGTGCAAATCCCCGCGCGACCGGCGCTGTAAGTGTCGAGACATCTCCCTCGTTGGCGCAAGCCAGTCATTGGGGCAACCTGAGAAGGCAGAGGGTCCTGTCGCCTGAGACACAAGTCAGAAGACCTACAGGAATGAATTGTTGGCACACCCGCCCCGGGTTCCGGGCAGGTATGCCTTAGTAACGCGCAGGAAAACGGCTGCGGCGAAGTTTCGCCGCAGCTTTTTTTGTGAGAAATCCGGGGCTTTCCCCCTGTCCCGGATTTCCCGGCAGGCCGGTGCGTGTGCGGCGTCCCGGCCCAGGCGCTGTGCGAGCCATGAAAAACCGAAGCGACAACTCACGCGGTGCGGCGCGTGGGAAATCGCTTCGGTTTTTCTTTGGCAAAACAGTGGAAAAATTCCCTCCGATGGGGTATGATGATGCCAAAAGGAGGCTGCTATGGAACGACTTACACGAGAATTTTACACCCGGGACGCCCTGACTGTGGCGCAGGAGCTTCTGGGGAAGGTGCTGGTCCACCGTCTGGAGGGGCAGACCCTGGCGGGTCGGATTGTGGAAGCGGAGGCCTACCAGGGGCCGGAGGACCGGGCGGCCCACTCCTACGCTGGGCGGCGCACGGCCCGGACCGAGGTGATGTTCGGCCCCGGGGGCTTTGCCTATGTATACCTCATCTATGGCATGCACTGCTGTATGAACGTGGTTGCCTCCACCACCGGAAAGCCCCAGGCGGTGCTCCTTCGGGCCGTGGAGCCGGCTCCCTCATGGGGCGGCCTCCTCCGGGAGGCTGCGGGGCCGGGGAAGCTGTGCCAGGCCCTTTCCATTACCCGGGGTTGCTATGGATTGGACCTGTGCGGGGACACGCTGTACCTGCTGGACGACGGCTTCCGACCGGCCTCTGTGGCCCAGTCCCGCCGCATCGGCATCGATTACGCCGGGGAGGCCCGGGACTACCCCTGGCGCTTTTACCTCCCAGGCAATCCCCACGTCTCCGGTGGGAAGAGATTCCGCTCACATTTCTGAAAGCAGGGAACACCATGGAATTTGAAATTCGAAAAAACGTCATGCCGGACCCTGCCGCCCGGCAGAGCTTTGACGCTTTGGCCCGGCAGGTTTTCGGCCTCTCCTTCGAGGGCTGGTACCAAAGCGGCTACTGGACCGAGTCCAACCTGCCCTATACGCTCCTGTCCCAGGAAACCGCCCTGGCCAATGTCTCCGTCAACCGGCTGGAGGTGCTCCTGGACGGCAAGCGCCGCCGGTACATCCAGCTGGGCACCGTCATGACCCGGCCCGACTGCCGGAGGCAGGGCTTGGCAAAGCGTCTCATGGAGGAGGTGCTCCGGGACTGGGCAGACCGGTGTGACGGCATGTTTCTTTTTGCCAATGAGACTGTTCTAGACTTTTATCCCCAGTTCGGCTTCCGGCGGGAAATCCAGTACCAATACACCCTGCCCGTCCCCACTGCCCGGGGCGGCGCACGGAAGCTGTCTGTGGACAGCCCACAAGACCTGGCCCTGCTGCGAGCCTGCTACAAACGGGGGAACCCCTTTTCTGCCTTGCAGGTGGTGGAAAACTTCGGGCTGCTCATGTTCTACTGCGGCTCTTTTCTGAAAGACTGCGTCTATTACATCCCGCAGCAGAACGCCGTGGCCGTGGCCCGTCAGGAGGGGCCTGTCCTGCAGTGCATGGACATATTCGGCGGAAGCGACCTGGAGGAGATTCTCTCTCAGACCGCCGCCCCGGGCACGGAGCGGGCCACCCTGGGCTTCGCCCCTGCCGGTTCCTCCGCCTGTTGCGCAGAGCCCATTTCCGACGACAGCGATGCCCTCTTTGTTTTGGCAGGAAAAGAGAATCCCTTCTCCCGCCGGCAGCTCCACTTCCCCGACCTGTTCCACACTTGAGCTGATCTCCGGGATCACTGCCTGGAGCGAGTAAAATCTAATTCATTGATGTTTAATATCTACAAATTATGTCCCTTCACAATGTGTAAACCATGTTGCTCTTGACACACTGTGCGCCCCGGCGGTAGCATGTTCTGGGACCTGCCACGTTTCGGCAAATCCGGACCGGCTTTCAGGCTGGTACGCATTCTCCCGAGTCTCCAGCGCCCTTGGCAGGATTTGCAGCCCGAGGCCGCAGGAAATTGGCTGTACAAGGGATCAAATTTGTGTATAATAAGTTATAGCTCCCGCAGCGCCTCTACCAAAGCGGTCTTCCCGGCAGCCTTCTCATCCTTGGCCTTGATGACCCGGGCGGGGACCCCGGCCACCACCGTCTCCGGGGGGACGTCGGCAATGACCACCGCTCCGGCGGCCACCACAGCCCCGCGGCCCACCCGGACCCCCTCCAGGATGACAGCGTTGGCCCCAATGAGCACATCATCTTCGATGACTACCGGCGTTGCGCTGGCGGGCTCAATGACCCCGGCCAGAACCGCGCCGGCCCCCACGTGGCAGTTTTTGCCCACGGTGGCCCGGCCACCCAGGACCGCGCCCATGTCGATCATGGTGCCCTGTCCCACAACGGCCCCGATGTTTAAAATGGCCCCCATCATAATGACAGCCCCGTCACCCAGCTCCACCTGATCCCGGATAATGGCCCCGGGCTCAATGCGGGCGTTGATATTTTTCGTGTCCAGGAGGGGCACAGCGGAATTCCGGGCCTGGTTCTCCACCACCATGTCCAAAATGGCCTCCTTTTGGGCCTCCAGGGCTGGGGCAACCACCTTCCAGTCTCCGAAGACAATCTTGGCATGGGGTCCAGCGGGAAATTCCTTGGCTCCGGGGAAGCTGGTGGGCTCCTTCTCCCAGAGGTAAACCTTCACCGGGGTTTTCTTCTCGGCGCTGCGGATTAGTTCTATGATTTGCTCTGCATTCATCGCGGCATACTCCTTTCAGGGACAAGATTCGTCCCTAGGATACCACGTTTTTTCCAAAAACACAACGGAGGAATGGATATGGATCTCATTTCAGACCGCCGGGCCCTCCACCGGATTCCCGAGCTGGACCGGAATCTGCCGGAAACCCTGGACTACCTGCGGTCTGCCCTGGAGCCCCTGCCCTGTAAGGTGTTCTCCCCGGCGGAAAGCGCCCTGTGCGCCTTTTTTGACTTTGGCCGGGACCACAGCCTGGCCTTCCGGGCAGATATGGACGCCCTGCCGCTTTCCGAAGCCACAGGCCTGCCCTTCGCCTCCTGCCATCCTGGCAAAATGCACGCCTGCGGCCACGACGGCCACATGGCTATCGCCCTGGAGCTGGCCCGGCGGCTGGCCCGGCGGGAAGTCCTCCCCCACAACATGCTTCTGGTTTTCCAGCCTGCGGAGGAAACCACTGGCGGCGCCCAGGCCATTTGCCACAGCGGCGTTTTTGATCAATATCGCACAAAGGCCATCTTTGGCCTACACCTATGGCCGGACCTTCCGGCAGGCGTGCTCGCCTCCATCCCCGGCGGGATGATGTGCCGTTCCTCCGAGGTCACCCTCACAGTTACAGGCCGGAGCGCTCACGTAGCCCGGGCCGGCCTGGGCCGGGACGCCCTGGAGGCCGCCGCCCGGTGGTACCTGGAGGCCCTTTCTCTCGAGCGGCAGCTCCCGCCGGAGGAGCCCCGGCTTTTGAAATTCGGCCGTCTTCAGGCGGGGACGGTGCGCAACGCCCTGGCGGGCTCCGCCCGGCTGGAGGGGACCCTGCGGGCCTTCCGGGACCCGGTGTTTGACCGGCTCCGGGGGGAGCTGGAGGCCCTGGCCCGGGACGTCGCCGCCGGCAGCGGCTGCCGCCTGGACCTGTCCTTTTCCGACGGCTACCCGGCTGTGTGGAATCCGCCGGAGCTCTTGGAGCGGGTGGAGGGCATCTGGCCCCTGGCCCGGCTGGACAAGCCCGTCCTCATCACCGAGGATTTCTCCTGGTACCAGCGGTATTTGCCGGGGCTTTTCTTCTTCCTGGGCTGTGGCCCGGCTCCCGCCCTCCACAGTCCGGACTTTCAGTTTGACGAAGGGGTGCTGGCCCGGGGGGCGGACCTCTTTACCCGAATTGGGGAGGAATTGGTATGACCGAGCTCAACCACAATCTGCGCGGCCTGGCCCTGGGGGGCATTCGCCGCTTCACCACCCTGGCAAAGGAACGGGGAGACTGCATCCTCCTCACCCTGGGGGAGCCGGAATTCGACACTCCCGTTCCCATCCGACAGGCCTGCAAGGACGCCCTGGACCAGGGGCGCACCCACTACACGGAAAACCGGGGAGACCTGGCCCTGCGCCAGGCCATTTCCCAATTTGAACGCCGGAGCCGGGGCCTGGATTACGCTCCGGAGGAGATCCTCATCACTCTGGGGGCCACGGAGGCCATTTACACCGCCCTCACCGGGGTCCTGAACCCAGGCGATGAGGTGGTCATTCCCACCCCGGCCTTCAGCCTGTACGACACCGTGACCCGCCTGGCCGGGGCCGTTCCGGTGCCGGTGGACACCTCCAAAGACGGCTTCCAGCTTACGGCCTCTTCCCTGGAAGCGGCCCTCACGCCCAAAACCAAGGTCCTGATTCTCAACTCCCCCAATAACCCCACTGGCGTCGTCTACACCCCGGAGCATCTGGCGGCCATCGACCGGATCACCCGGGAGCGGGAGCTGTTTGTACTCTGTGACGACGTGTACTGGGGCCTCAGCCCCTGCCCCACCTTCCCCCAGCTGGCCCATGGGAGGGACCGGATTCTGGCGGTCCAGAGCTTCTCCAAGCCCTACGCCATGACCGGCTGGCGGGTTGGCTACCTCATGGCCCCCCGGGCCGTTCTGGACCGGCTGGCGGTGCTCCACAGCCACGCCGTCACCTGCGCCCCGGCCATGATTCAGGCGGCGTGCCTGGCGGCCCTGGACTGGGACCCGAAGGAAATGGCCCGGGCCTATGAGACCCGCCGGGGTTACATCTGCCGCCGCCTGGAGGCCATGGGCCTGCCCTGCGCCCGGCCGGAAGGGGCCTTCTACGTCTTTCCCTCCATTGGCAGCCGGTCCTCGGAGGACTTTTGCCTCCGCCTCATTCAGGATGCCGGTGTCGCCGCCGTCCCCGGAACCGTCTTCGGCGCAGAGGGGTACGTGCGCATGTCCTACTGCTGCTCCATGGAACATCTGCAGGAGGCCATGGACCGGCTGGAGCGATTTTTGCAGCTGAGCCAATGAGCATTTCCATCATGTGCACCCCCACTTCGGGGCCTCTGCACGCCATAGAGAAAGGAGAATCCCCATGAAACAAGAGATCTTCAGAGGCATCGCCACCGCCCTGGCCACCCCCATGGAACTGGACGGAGCCATCGATTATGAGGCCTACGGCCGTCTCATTGACTGGCAAATCGACGCCGGCGTGGCAGGTCTCGTGGCCTGCGGCACCACCGGCGAGAGCGCCACCATGACCGAGGCGGAGCACAAGGAGGTCATCCGCTTCACCGTGGAGCGGGCGGCAGGCCGGGTGCCGGTCATCGCCGGTACCGGCAGCAACTGCACCGCCAAGGCCGTTGCCATGACCCAATACGCCTGCTCCGTGGGCGCAGACGCCTGTCTTTTGGTAACCCCCTATTACAACAAGGCCACCCAGGCCGGCCTCATTGCCCACTACACCGCCATTGCAGACGCCTCGGACAAGCCCCTCATCCTCTACAATGTCCCCTCCCGCACCGGCTGCAACCTGCTGCCGGCCACCTGTGCCGCTCTGGCCGATCATCCCCGAATTGCCGCCGTAAAGGAGGCCTCGGGCAACATCGGCCAGATTGTGGAGGTGGCCGCCCTGGCCGGAGACCGGCTCGCCATTTATTCCGGCAACGACGACCATATTGTGCCTGTCCTCTCCATGGGCGGCTCCGGCTGCATCTCCGTGCTGTCCAACGTAGTTCCCCGGGAGGCCCAGGCCCTTTGCCGCCGGTTCTTCGCCGGGGATGTGGCAGGGGCTGCCGCCCTGCAGTGCAAGCTTCTGCCTCTGGTGAACGCCCTGTTTTCCGAGGTCAACCCAATCCCCGTGAATGCCGCTCTGGCCGCCATGGGCTTTGGAAAGGGCGGCGTCCGCCTGCCCCTCACCCCCATGGAGGAGAGCCGCCGGGCGGCGCTCCTGGCAGAAATGAAACGTCTGGGGGTCCTGGCATGAAGATCATCATCAATGGCGCCGCAGGAGCCATGGGGTTGGAGCTCCGGCGTCTCCTGGAGGTGCGCTATGCAGATGGAGAGGTGGCCGCTCTGGTAGACTCCAGAGGCGGAGAAAACGTTTACACCGGCTTTTCCCAAGTGCCAGAGGTCCAGGGAACCGTCTTGGATTTCTCCTTCCACACGGCCACCAGAGCCGCCGTGGACTATGCCGTGTCCCACAAGCTTCCCCTGGTGGTGGGGACCACCGGCCACACCGAGGAGGAGCGGGCCCACATTCTGGCCGCCGCCCAGCAGGTTCCCCTCTTTTACTCCGGTAACATGAGCCTGGGGATTGCCGTTCTGTGCCGCCTGGTAAAGGACGCCGTTCGCTTTTTCCCCCAGGCTGACGTGGAAATTCTGGAGGTGCACCACAACCGGAAGGTTGACGCACCCAGCGGCACCGCCCTCATGCTGGCCGAGGCCGTCCGGTCCCAGCGCACGGAGGCCGCCGTTCACTGCGGCCGGTCCGGCGCCTGCAAGCGGGTTCCCGGGGAGATCGGCATCTCCTCCGTGCGTCTGGGCAACACCGTGGGCATTCACGAGGTGATGATCTCCACCGGCACCCAGACCCTCACCCTGAAGCACGAGGCCCACGACCGTGTCCTCCTGGCCCAGGGTGCACTGGACGCCGCCGCCTTCCTTCAGGATAAGGCCCCGGGGCTGTACACCATGGAGGATCTGGTAAAATAGCTTTGAGACAGCCAGAGGCAGGGAGCAGCGCATATGCGGGGCACGCTGTGGGAGGCGCCGCAGGGTGCGGCCTTCCGGACGCACCGGCGGCAGGATACGCCGTGATCCCCAGCGCTTCGGCGAATCCGGACCTTCTTCTACTCTTCCCGACAGATTGTGATTTTTTGATTTGGCATTGCCGCCCCCACCGGGCCAGGCAAGAGGATAGGTAAATATGATAACAGCAAAATTCGGCGGCACCTCTCTGTGTGACGCCGCACACTTTCAGATGGTCCGAGACATTCTCGCTCTGAAGGAGGAGCGCCGGTTTGTGGTGGTCTCCGCCCCGGGCAAGCGGTTCCCGGAGGATATCAAAATCACAGACCAGCTGTACCGCTGCCACGAGGAGGCCCGGCAGGGTGGGAACGTGGCGGAGGCCTTCACCCCGGTGGCCAGCCGCTTCCAGGAAATCGCGGCGCAGCTGGGCCTCAGCCTGGACCTGGAGGAGGAGTTCCGGGCCACTCTCTGGGCCATGGAGCGGGGAGCCGGGCAGGACTTCTGCGCCAGCCGGGGAGAATACTTCAGCGCCAGGATCATGGCGGCCCTTCTGAACCTCCCCTTTCTGGATCCGGCTCAATGTATCTTTTTTGATGAGAAGGGGCAATTTGACGGAGAGGCCGCCCAAAAAACCCTGGCTGCCAAGCTCCAGGATCTGCCTGGGGCGGTGATGCCCGGCTTTTACGGCGGCATGCCGGATGGGGCCGTGGCCACCTTCTCCCGGGGCGGCTCTGACATCTCCGGGGCAGTTTTGGCACGGGCCTCTGGATCCAGAGTGTACGAAAACTGGACCGATGTGTCCGGCGTTCTGGCTGCAGACCCCCGGGTCATCGCCGCGCCTCCCCCCATCGCAACCATGACCTACGCTGAGGTCCGGGAGCTGGCCTACCTGGGGGCCACCGTCCTCCACGAGGACGCCATTTACCCGGCTAAGGCCGCCGGGATTCCCATTCACATCTGCAACACCATGGACCCCCAGGCTCCCGGCACCTGGATCGTGGCCCAGGCCACGGAGCCTGCCGGGGCCATCACCGGCCTGGCAGGCCGGCGGGGCTACTCCGCCCTTCAGGTGGAAAAGGAGCGGTCCAACAGCGAGGTGGGTTATTGCCGGAAAATTCTGTCCTGCCTGGAGAAAAACGGCGTGCCATTTGAACACCTGGCCACAGGCATTGGCAGCGTCTGCCTGGTCGCCCAAACGGAGCTCCTGGAGCCCCACCGGCAGCAGCTCCTTTCTGATGTGGAGGCCGCCGTCCACCCGGACAGCCTGCAAATTTGCGACGGTCTTTCCATGATTGCCGTGGTGGGCCGGGGCATGGCGGGGCGGCCTCAGGTGGCCTCCCGGCTCTTTACCGCCGTCAGCCAGGCTGGGGTCAACATCCGCCTCATCGACCAGGGCACCAAGGAGCTGAACATTGTCCTGGGCGTGGACGACGGGGACTATGAACAAGCTATGCAAGCTATTTTTGACAGCTTTTTCCCAAAAAATTAAGGAGGAACAGAACATATGGAATACAAAAAGTTTGGAAACACCCTGATCGTCCGGCTGGACCGGGGAGAGGAAGTGGTGGACCGGCTCCTGGAGCTGGCCCGCCGGGAGCACATCACCCTGGCGTCAGTGAACGGCCTGGGCGCTGCGGATGATGTGACGGTGGGCGTTTACTTCCCGGCCACCCAGGAGTACAAATCCAACCAGTTCCAGGGAGAATATGAGATCATCTCTCTCCACGGCACCCTCACCACCCAGGAGGACCAGCCCTATGGTCATTTCCATATGAGCATCGGCGACCAGGAGGGCCGGGTCTTCGGCGGGCACCTGAACCGGGCCGTCATCAGCGCCACCTGCGAGCTGGTGGTCACCCTTCTGGAGGGCCGGGTGGAGCGGAGGATGGACCCGGAAATCGGCCTCAACCTCATGGCGTTTGAGGCATAAGCCGCCCATATGCATAGCCTTCTGTCTTCTGGGAAATACTACAGCCATCCACGAAGAAAGGGAGGTTTTCACATGGATACCCTTGCATTAATTCTTTCCATCATCGGCGCTGTCAACTGGGGGCTGGTGGGGATCTGCCAGTTTGACCTGGTGGCCTGGCTGTTTGGCGGCCAGACAGGTCTGGTCAGCCGCATCATCTACACTCTGGTGGGCCTGGCCGGTCTCTGGTGCGTCAGTCTCTTATTCCGCCGGCACAACCGTGTAGGTGTAGAAGATTGATTCTGTGCAATTTTACGCAGCGGCGGCGTAAAATACACACAAAAACCAACCTGGGGGTGTCTCATTCGTTTTGAGACACCCCCAGGCAATTTTAGAAAAAGCCTTCACTCATGTTGTCATTTCACCCGCACCACACAGGTATAGGTCACGCCCTCGTAGACGCCAGTGACCTCCGTATCACCGGAGCCCACAGCCGTGACGGTGTTGCCGTCTACGGTGCAGACGCTGACGTCCCCAGGGGACCAGGCCACGTCCAGGGCCTGGCCATTGGCCTGCCGCAACAGCAGGGTAAAGCTCTCGCCCACTTCCAATGTCACATCGGTATGGCTGATGGCGGCTTCGCCCTCTTCCGTGTCCTCAAATCTGCAGCGTACCACACAGGTGAGGGTCTGGTCCTCATAGACAGCCTGAATCTCCGTGGTGCCAGGACCCACAGCTGTGACCACACCGTTTTCCACTGTGGCCACCGTCTCGTCTTCGCTGGACCACTGGAGCCGGCTTCCCGGCAGGCTCCCGGCAGTCAGGCGGGCGGTCTCTCCCTTCTGGAAGAGAGTGATGTCGGTAGAGCTGAGGCTCAGCTGGCCCACTGGTCCGGTGGATTCCTCCGGTTCGCCGGTGGATTCCTCCGGCCCATCTGTGGAAGGCTCTGGCGCGGTGCTCTCCCCAGGGGTAAAGGCGCAGGTGACAGTACATACGGCACTGGCCTGACCGCAGGTCACGGTGATGACCGCTTGGCCGGGCCCCACCGCCTCCACCATCCCCTCTGGGGACACCGTGGCAACGGCAGGCTTGTCAGAGACAAACCGGAGCGCCTCCGTGGCGTCCGACGGAGTCTTGGTCACATGGAGGGCCTGGCTCTGCCCCTGGGCCGTGAGGGTCAGAGATGTCTCCATGGCAAGGCCCGTGCAGGACACAGCGCTACTGGAGGGGGGGACCGACACAGCCGGCTCCTTGGAGCTTCCCAGGTAGGGGCTCAAAATCCGGTAACCGCCGTACAGCAGCGCACCGGCAGCCAGTAAGCCCAGCACAATGCAGATGGTCTTATCCTTCCGGGAGACAGTCCCGGCAAAGTGGCCCTTAGAAGACCCGCTCCGGGAGTCGGAGGACGCTTTCTTAGGTGGATTCGCCTGTTCCGGCGGCTGGGCTTTGGCCTTTTTCAGGGGAATTTCCGGGACCGGAATGGTGGGTTCCTTGGAAGCCTCCGGCCGCTTTGGCGCATCCTGCTTCTCCTGCGGTTCTTCACATGGCTTGGTATTTTCCGGCGAATAAGGATTGCCGCAGATGGGGCATGCGCCCTTTTCCGCAGCGTAAATGGTGCCGCAATATTCGCATATAACTTTACTCAAACGTGATCCCTCCGTTACGCTGTGCACTGTTTTCAGAATCGGCTCGACCATATCATACCATTTTCCCGTCCATAAAACAACTACAATCCTGTTGCTTTTTTCGGTTTTTTCGCTTATGATATCAGGTAGTCAAAGGAGGCGATGAATTTGGCGGATGCAAAAACCGTATCTCCCCTGCTGGACGATTTCTCCTTAGGGAGCCCCTTCAGCAGCCACAATGGCATCATTTGCTGCCCTGCGATTCATGCCGTCACGAAAGAAAAATTCATTCTAAAGCAGGTCTCTGTTCCAGAGTCTCAGACCCAGGTGAACGCCATGCTACTCACCGGCGCCTGTGCCGACCAGACTGCCGCCCAGAGCTATTACGAAGATGTGACCCACGGTCTGGAGGAGGAAATCCGCCTGTTGGAGCGGCTGGCTCAGACCCGGGGCTTTGCCCCCTTCTACAGCCACCAGGCCACCCCCAAAGCCAATGGGGAGGTAGGCATGGACCTGTGGGTCCTCAGTCCATACCGGACTACCCTGTCTGCCTACGCCCGGCGCAACGCCATGACCCATCTGAACGCCGTGAACCTGGGCATCGATCTGTGCGCCGCTCTGACCCTCAGCCGGAAGGCCGGGTATCTTTATCAAAATTTGAAACCGGACAACATCTTTGTCACTTCCCAGCGTCAATTCCAGCTGGGTGACTTCGGCTTCCTCCCTTTGGAGGACCTACCGTACGCCACCTTCCCCGCCAAATACCGGGGGCCCTTTGCCGCGCCGGAGCTGTTTGACGATTTTGGAGAGATGAATGCCACCATTGATCTCTACGCCCTGGGCATGGTCCTTTATCTGGTATACAATGGTGGGCAAGGTCCCTTTGCGGAGTCGCAGGAAGGGGCGGAGGCTCGCCGCCTGAAGGGGGAAGCCCTGCCGCCCCCCGCCTATGCAGACTACGAAATGGCGGCCATCATTTTGAAGGCAGCCGCTTTCCGCCCCGAGGACCGGTGGCAGAGCCCGGAGGCCATGGGGCAGGCGCTGGTGAGCTACATGCAGCGCAATCCGGTGAACGATTCCGTCATTGCCGCGCCCATTGTGACCGCCCCCACCCTGGACGCAGAGGCCGCCGCCCTGGACGCCCGGGCAGAGGCGGCCCAGCCGGAGCCTGAACCGGAGCCGTCGGTCGAAGCGCCGGGTTCGGAGCCTGAACCCCAGCCTGCTCCCTCCCCCGTCCCGGAGCCCCAGCCGGAGCCCATGGAGCCGGCAGATGCGCCGCCTTCCCCAGAAGTCCAGGAAGCTCCAGAGGCGCCAGTGCAGGAGGAGCCGCCTGCCCAAGAAGAGGCGCCGGATGAAACCCTGCCCCAGGAGAAGGATCAGGACCCCGAAGCAGAGGTTGAGGTTACAGATCCGGAGCTTGCGGAGATTCTCTCCCGGGCCCAGGTGCTCCTGGATTCGTCTGCCGGGGAAGCTCCTGCCTCTACACCGGCCGTACCGGCCCAGCCGGAGCAGACACCGGCCCCAACGGAGCAGGTGTCACCTCCCCAGGAAGCACCGGAAGCGCCAGCTGAGCAGACGCAGGAAGCCGGGGAGCCCGCTCCTCGCCGGTCCGTAAAGGGTCTCATCATCTTCCTGTCCGTTCTTCTGGTCCTGGCCGCCCTGGCCGTAGGCGCCTATTACTATTACATTCGCTACTACTGCGTCCCAATCCAGCAGCTGGAGGTGGTAAACGGTACGCTGGATAGCTTCCAGATTCGACTCGCCACCGATGCAGATCCCAGCCTCCTGCACCTCACCTGCCAGGATACTTATGGCAACACCTACGAAGCGCCCCTGTCCGACGGGGCCGCCACCTTTACGGGGCTGAGTCCCAACACCCAATACACCGTAACCCTATCCATCGACGGCTTTCACAAGCTCACCGGTCCGGTCCGGGCCACCTACGCCACCGGAGCCGAAACCAAGATTGTAAATTTCACCGGTGTCACCGGTCCGGAGGACGGCTCGGTCATCCTGAGCTTCACCGCCGACGGGCCCAAGCCGGACAGCTGGACCCTCCACTACAGCGCCGAGGGCGAGGAGCCTCAGACTCGCACCTTCTCCGGCCAGAATGTCACCGTCACCGGTCTCACCATGGGCAAAACCTATACCTTCCAGCTCACGGCAGAGCAGGATTTCTATCTCACCGGCAACAGCCTCACCTACACCGTTGGTCCGGCCGTGGTCGCCCAGAACCTCCGGGTCAGCAGCCACACCGGCAGCGCCCTCACCTTAACCTGGGATCAGCCGGAGACGCCTGTAGCCAGCTGGACCGTCCGATGCTACGACTCCGGCAGCTTTGATGAAACCACCACCGTCACCGGCTGCACCGCTACCATAGAGGGCGTGAATCCGGACACCGCCTACACCGTAGAGGTCACGGCGGCGGGAATGAGCCAAAACGCCTGGATTGCCATTACGGCAAATCCGGTTTCCATTACAGACTGCGCCATCCAGGCAGATGATCTCAGTCAAATTCTCCTCTCCTGGACCTTTGCAGGCGATGCGCCGGAGGGCGGATGGGTTCTCCTGTACTCCTACGGCAACAGCGAGGAGACCACAGAGGCCATTCAAACGGAAGAGCCTGCTGCCGTGATCTCCACGGTACTCCCCAACACGACCTACACCTTCTCCATCCAGGCAGCCGGAGGCGTCACGGTGCTGAATGGCGCCTATACTGTCACCACGCCGGAAGCCACCTCTTTCTCCCAGTATGGCCTGACCCCGGACCAGGTGTTTATGGCCACCTTCCCCACTCCAGAGGACCCGGATTGGGCCACCAAGGACCTGGTGCCGGAGGAGCAGACCACCCAATTTACCACCGGCAGCTCCATCGCCTTTGTCCTGGAGGCCACGCAGGGCGTGACCTCCAGCGATGAGGAGGTGGAAGCCCTCATCGTTGTGCGGGATGCCCAAGGAGTCCCGGTGGACTACTACACCGGCTCAGCCCAATGGCACACCATGTGGACCGGCAGCAAATACCTGGGCCAGCTGGAGCGGACGCCTCAGACCCCCGGGGATTACCAGCTGGAAGTCTATTTCAACCGGCAGCTGGTTCGGTCCATGACCTTTACCATCACCCAGTAAGGCGTCCGCGCTTGCCCCAGTGGTACCATGTGCATGCACAGAAGGTAAGCGCATAGGGGCGCTGCAGGGGGTGGGCCGTAGGTTTCGTCTGCCCTCAAGGCGATGGGGCGAGTCTGCGTCATATTTTCTGGAAATTTTTCAAAATTCGCTTCTTTTCCCCCACTTCTGCGCATACTAAGGGCGGAAGGAGGCGTATGGAAATGAAAGGCTATTCGTTTGCGATTACCATGGGTCTGGGCGCTGCGGTAGGCGCAGTGGCAGTCCTTATGATGCCCCGGCAGAATCCCGCCCGGCGGCTGGCTGACAAGGCAGCTGCCAATGTGGAAGACGCCGTCTGTCAGGCTGCATCCAAAATCGCTCAGTAAGAACCCATCGGGGGAGCCCTCCACACGAGAGGGCTCCCCCGGTATTTTGGATTGTCTGCCCAGGCGCCAGATTGCCGCTTCCTCAGTCGCCCTCACCCTGTCGGTAAAAATCCAGCATATGCTGGAACACTGCCTCAATGAATGTGAAATTGGCCCGGTAGAAATACCGGTCGCCCCGGAGCTCCTTGACCAGGAGGCCTGCATTGGTCAGGCTGTTCAAGTTGCGAAAGATCGTGCCCGGATTCAGCCCCAGCTGGGCCGTTAGATCCCGCATGGACATGGCCCGGTTTGTCACAGCCCGGATCATATCCGACCGGCTTTTATCGCCCAGGAGGTGGAACGCAGCAAACTCCCGCTCATTGAGGCGGCCCTGTTCAAAGCCAGGCTGCAGGGTGGGCAACAGCGCAACGCCCAAATGCATCCAAAAGCTGTCCTGCTCGGAATACCCATGGCCCACCGCACAGTGGACATCCAGGTACCTGAGGACAAATCCCGCACGGTCAACGGGATGCTCCGGCACCATCCCGGTCCGTTTGTCCAAAAAATCCTCCACCGTATTCTCCTGAAAAAACGTCTGCCACATCTGCTGCAGGCCCTGGGCGTTGGAGACATAAGGCTCCAGCAGAGGCCGCAACTCCCGGGCCACTGGCTCCACCATCCCGCGAAGCTGCTCCATTCGGTACGTGTAGTCGGAAAAGGTCTCCAACAGGGCCAGGCAAAAGTCCTCCTCAATGGGGAGCTTTTTCAGCTCCTCCGCCAAAAAAGCAGACTTTCCCTCCGGGTGTTTGGACACATCGATGGTGAAGCGGTTGATCGCCCGGATGACAAAGGGACCCCGGCGCATACGCTCCCATCTGGCGCACATGGCCTCTATCTGGCTGGGAATATCCAGGGCATGCATGTCAACGAGGGCATACACCATGCAAAACGCCAGGCAGGTATACTGGTTCGGCTCGTCTAAAATGGGTCGCCGGGCAAAGTACCGGTGCAAATCCGGATCTTGGGGGTCCAAATTTGCACATACAGCCCCCATAATCCCAGCAAGCTCCCCCTCCGGGATACAATAAGTCCCTTCTGCCGTCAACCGTTCCGCCGGGATGTCATTGACAAACGCATAGAGCAGCTCCACCGTTTCATACAGCATACAGGGTTCTCTCTCAATTCTCAGCTCCATATGGGACTCCTTCGTTTATTTGGCGTTCGCCTGGCACCGTGCCCATTTAGGCGTTGTTTTCATTATACCAGCTTTTTCCCCACAATCAAGACGGCAAAACCACAAACGCGGGGCTACAGCATTTCCTTTTTCTGTCCTGTTTTCCCACCAGGAGAGTCTTGACTTTTACACACAGGTGTGTTATAGGTAAAAGAAAACCTGCGAGGAAAGGAACTTAAAATTTTAGGAGGGAACGACGTGCAAACGGATCGGAACGCCCTGACCGAGGGCGTCATTTGGAAAAAATTACTGTTTTTTGCGCTGCCCATTCTGTTGGGCAACATTTTCCAGCAGATGTACAACACGGCCGACGCCCTGATTGTGGGCAGATTTCTGGACGAGGCGGCTCTGGCCGCTGTGACCTCGTCCGGCAGTCTGATTTTCATGATGGTGGGCTTTTTTAATGGCATCGCCATGGGCGCCGGCGTGGTCATTGCCAAATACTTTGGGGCCAAGGACGAGCGGGGCGTATCCCTGGCGGTACATACCGACGTGGCCTTTGGCCTGGTGGCAGGCGTGGTCCTCACGGTACTGGGCGTGGCCTTTACCCCCACCATTCTACGCTGGATGAAAACGCCGGAAAATGTGCTGCCCAACTCCATCATTTACTTCCGGATCTACTTCTGCGGCGCCATTTTTGTGGTTATGTACAACATTTTCGTGGGCATCCTTCAGGCTGTGGGAGACAGCAAGCACCCCCTGTTCTACCTGATTTGCTCCTCCCTTCTGAACGTGGTCCTGGACCTGCTGTTTGTGGGCGGATTCCACTGGGGCGTCTGGTCGGCAGCTCTGGCCACCACCATCTCTCAGGGCGCCAGCGTGGCCCTGTGCCTGATCCGGCTGACCAAGTACGAAACCCCTTACCAGCTTCATCCCCGGCTCATCCGGTTCCATTTGCCCACCCTGAAAAATGTGATTCGCTTCGGCCTGCCCTCCGGCGTGCAGAACTCCATCATCGCCTTTGCCAACTTGGTGGTGCAGTCCAACATCAACACCTTTGGAGCCGCCGCTATGGCAGGCTGCGGCTCCTACTCCAAGGTGGAGGGCTTTGCCTTCCTGCCCATTACCTGCTTTGCCATGGCCCTGTCCACCTTTGTGGGACAAAACCTGGGAGCGCGGCAGTACGACCGGGTAAAGAAGGGCGTCCGGTTCGGCATTCTCTGCTCCGTGGTGCTGGCGGAGTTGATGGGCGTCGCCATCTTCTTCCTGGGGCCCCACCTCATTGCGCTCTTTAACAGCACCCCCGATGTGGTGGACTTCGGCACCCGTCAGGCCAAGCTGGAGGCCTTCGCCTACTTCCTGCTGGCCTTCTCCCACTGCATCGCCGGCATCATGCGGGGCGCAGGCAAGGCCATGGTGCCTATGTTCACCATGCTGGTCTCCTGGTGTTTGGTGCGCATTGCCTACATCACCATCGTCATCCGTTACATTCCGAAAATTGAGGTGGTGTTCTCCGCCTATCCCCTGACCTGGTTCATCAGCTCCGTGATTTTCCTGGTTTACTTCCTGAAAGCCGACTGGCTCCACAATTTTGACCGGCTGGAGGCCAAGCAGCAGGCCAAGGCCGCCTGACAATCCATGCTGTGAAGTGAGCGGACATCCAACTGATGTTCAAATTAATTCCTCAAAAAGAGCCTGAAACTGTGGTATGCCGCCACAGCTTCAGGCTCTTTTGTACATAATATCCGGAACCTTTTATTCCTTTCCGGAAAGATACCGCTGAATATGCTCTGTCACCTGCTGGACCATCCCGTAATTCGTCCGGTAGCAATTCCTGCCGTTGCGGTTTTCGATGTACAGCAGCCGGGCATCGTACATGCTGTTCAGATCCCGAAACACCGTGCCGGAGTTCAGGTTCAGGGCCTGGGCCAGCTCCTGGGCGCTCATATACCGATCCGTCATTGCATGGAGCATCTCCATACGGGCGGGGCTGGACAGCAGATGCATGGCCGTCAGCTCCCACTCCTCCCATTCCTGGGCCTTGGCAACCGGGGTAAGATCCGGCTTCACCGCAATGCCCATGTGGATATGCCAACCATGTTCGTCTTTTAAAATGATGGCCGGAGAGAGATTGGGAGTCACGTAGCGAAAAGCCATATCCAGGAACTGGCAGTCCTCCACCTGCACCCGCGCCCGCCGGTACAGAAACTCCTGGGGGGTATGTGCAGCAAAAAATTCCTCCCACTGCTTCACCAGCGGGGCCGCCCGCTCCACCCATGGCCGGAGCAACGCCGGCAAGGCCTCCGCCACTGGACGAAGCAACGCCACAACCCGGTCCAGGTGGACGTCATAGGCGGAAAAAACCTCCAGAATCTGCATCCGAAGCTTCACCGGCACCGGCAGGTCTCCAATTTCCTCTGCCAGGGTCTGGAAGCTAGGCTCTTTCGCCCGCTCCAGGCCCAGAGAAAACATGTTGATCCCACTGATCCGGTACTGCTCTCTGCGGAGCTTGTACCAGGTTTCCTTCAGGCACCTGGTCATCTCCTCCGGCTCCGGGTGAGCCAAGTCAAAGGAGACATAGAGCAACGCACAGCCCAGGCAGAACTTGCGTCCGCTCACTCCCTCCAGGGCCGTCCCCCGGAAGTAAAGCCGCAGCAGCTCATCCTCCAAATCCAGCCCGGCACAGGCCTCCTCCTGAATTTTCCGGAGCTCATCCGGCGGGATGCAATACTGTCCGGGAACCGTCAGTTTCCCGGCTGGGATACGGTTTACCAGACCGTATACCAATTCCGCCGCTTCCAGCAGCCAACAGGGTTCCCGATATATCTGAACCTCCAAGGTCTCACCTTCCGGGAAGAACAGGCCATATTGAGCCAAATCACTCTGGGAATAGGCTGCCTCGGCGCCGAACCCTTCCTCTGTCTCGTAGACCCACAGGCTCCACACAAAGCCCTTGTCATCCAGCAGCAGGAATCGCTCGGTGTCCCGCAGCTCTCCGCTCTGGTCTTTATACGGCTCATAGCCCGCACTGGTCACGCCGACGAAGGTCTCGGAGCCCAAATAATCCATCAGCTGTTCCAGATTGAAGACGCTGGTCTTCTGTGACATTAGGCCTGCCTTACATGCTTTCTGGAAACAGCCCTGTCGTTATGGGCTGTTTCCAAGCAAATGCCATTGCCCTGAGGCATTCATGTGTAAAAGAGAGGGATAATAGATAGAGGTGACACTTCTCCCCGGAAGCCGGGAGCATTCATTCAGGAGGTTTTTATGTGTACTGCCATCACCTATCAGACGAAGGACCACTATTTTGGCCGGAACCTGGATCTCGATTATGTCTATCAGGAAACCGTCACCATCACGCCCAGGCGCTACCCCCTCCGGTTCCGGCAGATGGGGACTCTGGACCGGCACTATGCCATGATCGGCATGGCCTATGTACTGGGAGACTACCCGCTGTATTACGATGCCACCAATGAGGCCGGGCTCAGCATGGCGGGGCTCAACTTCCCCGGCAACGCCGTGTACCGGCCGGAGGAGCCAGGTCGGGACAACGTCACTCCCTTTGAATTCATCCCCTGGGTCCTGGGCCGGTGCGCCACCGTTGCCGAGGCCCGGGTTCTGCTGGACCGCCTCAACCTCTGGGGCGTTCCCTTTCGTCCGGAGCTTCCCCTGGCGCCTTTGCACTGGATGATCTCAGACCGGAGCGGCTCCATCACTGTGGAGTCCGTCAAAGAGGGCCTGCAGGTCTATGACAATCCGGCAGAGGTTCTGACCAACAACCCGCCCTTTGACTATCAGATGACCAATCTGTCCAATTACTTGAATCTCACCCCCTGGGAGCCGGAAAACCACTTTTCCTCCCAGCTGGACCTCACCACCTACTGTAAGGGCATGGGGGCTCTGGGCCTGCCAGGGGACCTCTCCTCCGTGTCCCGGTTCGTGCGGGCGGCCTTCACCCGGCTCAACGCCGTCTCCGGACCTTCAGAGGCCGAAAGCGTCAGCCAGTTTTTCCACATTCTTGGCTCCGTGGCCCAGTCCCGGGGCTGCGTGCGTCTGGGCGAAGACCAGTACGAAATCACCGTCTACTCCTCCTGCTGCAACACGGATCGTGGCATTTACTACTACACCACCTACGGCAACCATCAGATTACCGCCGTGGACCTCCACGGGGAAAGCCTGGAGGGAACCCGTCTTGTGTCCTATCCCCTCGTCACAGGACAGCAAATCCGAGTGCAAAACGGGAGCAAAACCTGGAAAAGTTTATAACCCCCAGGGGGGCTTGCGCGGTGCAGCACCGTCAGATATACTAGCAGAGACGACAAAAGGCAGCAAAATAGGAGGAAAAAACAAATATGAAAAAAGCTGTACTTTCTCTTGCGCTGGCCCTGCTCACCGGCGCGTCCCTGCTCGCCGGCTGCGCCCCCCAGGCCACAGAGCCGGACAGCGGAGCAAAGCAGGACGAGGTGGTCATCTCCATCTCCAGCGAGCCGGACAGCCTGGACCCCTGCCAGGGCTGGGGCCACGGCACCACGCCCCTGGTTCAAAGTACCCTGGTGGCGTATGACTATGATATGGCATTTGTCAACGACCTGGCTACCAACTATACCCTGTCCGACAACGGCCTCACCTGGACCTTTACCCTCCGGGATAACGCCAAGTTCACCGACGGCCAGCCGGTCACTGCCCAGGACGTGGCCTTTACCTTTAATACGGCTAAGGAGAGTCAGTCCTCCCTGGACCTGACCTTTATGGACAAGGCGGAGGCTGTGGACAGCACCACGGTGGTGTTTAACCTCAGCAAGCCCACCTCTTCCTTCCTCAATACCATTGCCACCGTGGGCATTGTGCCGGAGCACGCCTATGGCCCGGACTACGGGGTAAACCCTGTGGGCTCCGGTCCCTACAAGTTCGTCCAATGGAACAAGCAGGAGCAACTGATTCTGGAGGCCAACGAGGATTACTACGGCAAGGTTCCCGCCATCCGGAAGGTGACCATCGTGTTCCAGGATGAGGACGCCGCCCTGGCTGCTGTCCGGGCAGGGCAAGCAGACATTGCCCTCACCGCCGCCACCCTGGCCACCGCCCAGGTAGCCGGTTACACCGTGAAGGCCGTCACCTCTGTGGACAACCGGGGCCTCACCCTGCCTGTGGAGCCGGACACCGGGAAAACCACAGAATCCGGCTATCCCATTGGCAATAACGTCACCTGCAGCCTGGAGCTCCGCCAGGCCATAGCCTATGCCATCGACCGGCAGCAGGTGGCTAAGGCCGCCCTCAACGGTTTTGGCTCCCCCTGCTACTCGGAAAATGACGGTATGCCCTGGAACAACCCGGAGGTAGCGTTGGAAACCGACGTGGAATACGCCAAAAAGCTCCTGGCAGACGGGGGCTGGGCCGACACCGACGGGGACGGCATCGTGGAAAAAGATGGAATCAAGGCAGAGTTCACCTGCCTGTACGGCAGCGGCGATTCCGTCCGTCAGGCTGTGGCTATGGCGGCGGCGGAGCAGCTTCGGGGCGTGGGCATTCAGATGAATGTGGAGGGCACCAGCTGGGACGACATTTCCAAGCGTATGTTCTCCAACGCGGTACTCATGGGCTGGGGCGCCGCCAATCCCTACGAAAGCTACTGCCTGTACCACAGCAGCTATGCGCTGCGGGACGACTACTACAACCCCGAGGGCTACAGCTCCCCGGTCACTGACAGCTACCTGGAGGCCGCCATGGAAGCTCTGGACACCGAGACAGCTTACCAAAACTGGAAGCTGGCCCAGTGGGACGGCTCCACCGGTACCTCCATGAAGGGACAATGCCCCTGGGTCTGGATTGTCAATGTACAGCATGTGTACTACGTCCGCGATGGCCTGGACATCGGCCCCCAGCAGCTCCATCCCCACGGCGCCTCCATGCCCCTGCTCAAGAATCTCAAGGACTGGACTTGGACCGCCTGAGTCCCCAGCCTTAAGGCGCACACTGTGCGCCCGGCAGTGAAACCTTCCGGTTCCTCCAGATTTCCGGCAAATTCGTACACATTTCCCGGCGGGCGCACGGTGTGCGCCCCTACGGGGGTGGACCGTAGCTCCCGCCTACCCCCAGGGAAGGCAGGGCGCTGCCGCGTCAGTGCAGGTGCAAAGCATTCTGCCAGCCTTAATTGGTGACATTGATAACGTGCGTACTCCCTGAAAGAGGGAACGTCTCTATTGATTACAAAGGAAGTGGATTATGACCGGAATGGTTGGCCGTTTTGGCCGGATTTTTTTGCGGTATGGCTGCAAAACGCTTTTGCTGCTGCTGGCAGTCAGCATCATTGCCTTTGCCCTTGTGAGCCTGTCCCCCGTGGACCCGGTGCAACAATATGTACTGGGCGCCGGGGGCGTTTCTGCGGAGCAGCGGCAGCAGCTGGAGGAATACTGGGGGGTGAACGCCCCGCCGGTGGAGCGATACATCACCTGGCTGAAGGCTCTGGTACGGGGGGATTTCGGGCAGTCTCTCCTATACCGCCGCCCTGTTTTGGACATCATTGGGGAGCGGTTTGTCAATTCTCTGGCGCTGATGCTCTGCGCCTGGCTGTTTTCCGGCCTCATAGGCTTTGGTCTGGGCTGCGCCATGGGCATGACCCGGGACCGGCTTCCGGACCGGATTTTGAAAAAGCTTTGCTACATCCTCAGCAGCGTCCCCACCTTCTGGCTGGGACTGGTGTTCCTGCTGGTGTTCTCCGTGGGGCTGGGCTGGTTTCCCCTGGGCTTTTCCACCCCCATTGGCGTCCTCAACAGCGAGGTAACCCTCTGGCAGCGGCTCCACCACCTGATCTTGCCCGCCCTCACCCTGAGCCTCATGTCCTTTGCGAACATTGCCCTCCACACCCGGCAGAAGCTGGTAGATGTGCTGGAGAGCGAATACGTCCTCTTTGCCCGGGCCAGAGGCGAGAGCGCCGGGACCATCCTGAGGCGGCACGGTCTTCGGAACATCCTCCTGCCTGCCCTCACCTTGCAGTTTGCCTCCTTTGCCGAGCTCTTTGGCGGTTCCGTGCTGGCCGAGACGGTGTTTTCCTACCCAGGCCTGGGCTCTGCTGTGGCGGCAGCGGGGCTGAACTCCGACGTGCCTCTGCTTTTGGGCATCACCCTCTTCTCCACCCTGTTCGTCTGCACAGGCAATCTGATTGCCAACCTGCTGTACGGTGTGGTGGACCCCCAAATCAAGGAGGTGAATTCATGAGCTTGCATTGCAACCGCAGAACTCAGCTGCTTCTCCTCACAGGGCTCATTCTCCTGGTCCTGCTGGTGGCCTTCCTGGCCGGCCGCCTGATTCCGGACAGCGCCGTAGCTGCGGATTTTGCCCAGGCCAAGGAGCCCCCCTCCTGGTCCCATCCCTTCGGCACGGACCACCTGGGGCGGGACCTGTTTTTGCGAACTCTGAAAGGCCTGTCTACCAGCCTCACTGTGGGGATCTGCGCCTCTGCCATCAGCGCCGTGGCGGCGGTCCTCATCGGCATTGCGGCGGCCACAGGCTCCCGGGCCATGGACAGCTTCATCAACTGGCTCATTGACCTGGTGATGGGTGTGCCCCACACGGTCCTGGTGATTCTCATCTCCTTTGCCTGCGGACGGGGACTGAAGGGGCTGCTCATCGGCGTGGCCGCCACCCACTGGACCGGCCTGGCCCGGCTCATTCGGGGCGAGGTGCTCCAGCTCCGGAGCCAACAGTATGTGGCAGTGTCCCGGCGGCTGGGAAAGTCCAGCGGCTGGATTCTCCTGCATCATCTGCTGCCCCATTTGGTACCCCAGTTTCTGGTGGGCCTCATTCTCATGCTCCCCCACGCCATTTTGCATGAGGCCTCCATCTCCTTTTTGGGCTATGGACTGCCCCCGGAGCAGCCGGCCATTGGCATCATCCTGGCCGAGAGTATGAAATATCTGTCCGCCGGTATGTGGTGGTCAGCGGTGTTCCCCGGTCTGCTGCTGGTTGCCATGGTGCTGCTCACCGACCGGCTGGGAGAAAATTTGCGGGTCATTCTGGACCCCTACAGCGCCCAGGAATAGGAGGAACACTTGGATGGAACGTATACAAAAGCCCCTTCTGGAGGTTTCGGACCTGTCCGTTTCCTTCCGAATGTATGACAGCGGTCTGGAGCAAAAGCAACTTCCGGTCATTTCCAGCCTCAGCCTCAAGGTCCTGCCCGGGGAAATTCTGGCCGTGGCAGGCTCCTCCGGCTCGGGAAAAAGTCTGCTGGCCTCAGCCATTTTGGGCATCCTGCCGGGCAACGCCACCGTGTCCGGCTCCCTACGGTTTGACGGAGAACCTCTGACCCCGGAACGGCAGGCCAAGCTCCGGGGGACCGAAATCGCCCTGGTTCCCCAGTCCGTGGCCTTTCTGGACCCCCTGATGAAGGTGGGAGCCCAGGTGGATGGCCACCGGAAGCCCCGGCCCACAGAGCGCCGCCGGAAGCTCTTCCGCCGGTTTGGTCTGCCGGAGCAGACGGAACGGCTGTACCCCTTCCAGCTCTCCGGCGGCATGGCCCGGCGGGTTCTGGTGTCCACAGCTCTGCTCACCAGCGCCAGGCTGATCATCGCCGACGAGCCCACCCCGGGCATGAGCCTGGAGCAGGCGGAGGAAGCCCTGGCCATGTTCCGGGCCATGGCGGACGAGGGCAAGGGCGTGGTGCTCATCACCCACGACATTGACCTGGCCTTCCACATTGCCGACCGCATTGCCGTCTTTTACGCGGGGACCACAGTGGAAACCGCTCCGGCGGCAGACTTTCGCCAGGGGCCGGAGGCCCTGCGGCATCCCTACAGCAAGGCCCTCTGGCGGGCTCTGCCCCAGCATGAGTTCCGGCCCATCCCGGGCTTCCAACCCTATGCGGGAAATCTGCCCAGTGGCTGCCTCTTCGCCCCCCGCTGCCCCTGCCGGACGGCGGAATGTGAGAAGTCGGTCCCACCTATGCAGACGGTGCGGAAGGGAGAGGTGAGGTGTTTCCATGCGACTTGAGGCAGCCCATGTGAGCTTCCGTTACGGAAGGAAGGGTCCCTGGATTCTGGAGGACCTGAGCCTTGCCGTGGAAAGCGGCCAGCGTCTGGGGCTGTTTGCCCCCAGCGGCTACGGAAAAAGCACCCTGGCCCGGCTTCTGGCAGGGTATTTGGCACCCCAGAAGGGGAAAATTCTCCTGGATGGAGCAGCCCTTCCCAAAAAAGGCGTCTGCCCGGTTCAGCTGATTTGCCAGCATCCGGAGAAGGCCATCAATCCCCGGTGGCGTCTGAAGCAGGTCCTGGAGGAGAGCGGAAAGCTTCGCCCGGACGTCCTGGCCTCCTTTGGCATTGAAACTGCCTGGCTGGACCGGTTCCCCCGGGAGCTGTCCGGCGGGGAGCTCCAGCGCTTTTGCGTGGCAAGGGCCCTGATGAGCGGGGCAAATTTTCTGATCTGCGATGAAATCAGCACCATGCTGGACGTGATCACCCAGGCCCAGATTTGGAACAAAATTTTGGAGGAGGCCGCCGCCCAAAACATGGGCCTCATTGCCGTCACCCACAACCGCGCCCTGGCCAACCGGGTCTGCACCCGGGTGTACGACCTCTCCACCGGCGAAAGCTGGATCCCGGAAACCCAGAAGCTCCCGGGAGCGTCATCATAGAGGTATGCCTCGCGCCGCTGGAACGGCCTGGTGAAGAAATGCTCCATCCAGAATGAAAGACCCGGACAAATCCCACGTTTCGGATTGTGGGGATTTGTCCGGGCTCACTTTTTGGATTGATTTCGCCTGGAATTCGTAGTAAAATGTATGACATTCCACTTGATGTACCGGCGGGCGAATTCTCGCCCGCCTCCGGCTCCATGGTCGCCGGTTCGCATCTGCCGCGCGCAATTGCCGTGGGATACACTTGACAGTCGATGTACGGTGGAGTCCAGCTCTTCGGAACACCTTGCGCGGGGCGTTTCCGTGGCGGTCTTCCTTCTGTTCATCTTCTGTCCAAGCCTATTTTGTCCAGGCCGTCCGAAAATATACCGGCATGTTCGTTTCTTGAATGGAGGAATTTTATGCAGGAAATCCTTGCGTTGGCCGTCCCGGTTCTGTTCATTTTTTTATTCATCAAAATCCTTCTGACCCCTATGAAGCTGATCTTCAAGCTCCTGCTCAACACGGGCTGCGGATTTATTTGCCTGTTCCTGTTAAACCTGCTGTCCGGCATCACCGGCATTGTCTTTGAGTTGAATTTCATCACCGCTGCCATTGTGGGCTTTCTGGGCCTGCCGGGCATTGTTCTGCTCCTGGTGGTGCAGTACTTGCTCTGAGATTTCCGCCTGTTATGCGGCAGCGTCTCCGGACTGTTTTTCCGCGGGGACGCTGCCGCATGTGATTGGAAGCCGCCAAGGCCCGATGGATCAAGAACGCAGCATTGGGTAGAATGGAGCTAAAAGGAGGCACATGCCATGGAAAATTTTGTATGTAAAGGGCAGCTTTTCTTCAGTACTGGTCCCAATGGCCACCGGTGTATTCCCAATGGATTTTTGGTCTGCACAGAGGGGCTTTGCCAGGGCGCCTTTCCGGTCCTCCCGGAAGCCTACCGGGACCTGCCCCTTCTGGACTTCGGGGACCGGCTCATCCTCCCCGGATTGGTGGATCTCCACCTCCACGGGCCCCAGTTTGCCTATCGGGGTCTGGGGATGGACTTGGAGCTGCTGGACTGGCTGAACACCCACACCTTCCCGGAGGAAGCCAAGTTCCGGGACCTGGCCTACGCCGGGCCTGCCTACCGGCAGTTTGTGGCGGCCTTGCAGGGCAGCTTCACCACCCGGGCCGCCATCTTTGCCACCGCCCACACAGAGGCCACCTTGCTTCTCATGGACCTGCTGGAGGAAAGCGGACTCATCACCCGGGTGGGCCGGGTCAGCATGGACCGGGACTGCCCTGAACATCTGCGGGAGCCGGGGCCGGAGGCGGCGCTGGAGGAAACCCGGCGCTGGCTGGAGGCTGTCCAGGGACGTTACCGCCGGACCGGTCCCATTCTCACCCCCCGCTTTGTCCCCACCTGCTCCGCTCCCCTCCTGGAGGGTCTGGGAAGATTGGCCCGGGAGACGGGCCTGCCGGTGCAGAGCCATTTGTCGGAAAATCAAAAGGAAATCGCTGTGGTGCAGGAACGCTTTCCAGAGGCCAGCTGCTATGCCCAGGTTTACGACCGGTTTGGGCTCCTGGACACCGACTGCATCATGGCCCACTGCGTCCACTCCCGGGAGGCAGAGCTGGCGCTTCTCAAGGAGCGAGGCGTGTTCATCGCCCACAGTCCAGAATCCAACTCAAACCTTGCCTCCGGCGTGGCTCCGGTCCGCCGCTTCTTGGAGCAGGGGCTTCGGGTCGGCCTGGCCTCCGATGTGGCAGGGGGCAGCAGCCTGAATCTTTTCCGGGCCATGGCCCATGCCATTCAGGCCAGCAAGCTTCGCTGGCAGCTCCTGGACCAAAGCCTCCCGCCTCTTACCTTCGACCAGGTCTTCTGGATGGCCACCCTGGGTGGCGGCAGCTTCTTCGGCCCTGTGGGAACCTTCGCCCAGGGCTACGCCTTTGACGCCCTGGTCCTGGACGACCGCCGCTATCCCACCGTCCTGCCCCTTAGCATCCAGCAGCGGGTGGAGCGGCTGGCCTATCTGGCAGAGGAGAGCTGCCTTACGGCAAAGTTCGTATCCGGGAACAGCATACAAATAAAACACTGGAATCCGGAGGGTAGTCATGAAAAAATGGTACCATGAGGAATATGAATTTCAGATTGAAGTCATCGGATTTCTCCGTGGCGACCACACGGAGCAGTACTGCCGAAACGGCGAAGAAATTGGAGATACGTATACCTGCACCTACGGCTGCCCTGTCAACGCAGCTGGGCAGGGCATTTGCTCCAAAGTCATGATGATCCTGTTCTCCATCATGGAGGCCGTCAGAAGCGGCGGAGATTTAGAAAACATTGGCGGAAACGGCAAATACTGCAAGGATGTCGTATGCCCCGACGGTTGTGTCATATTCCGGCTTACGGCAAAGAAAACTGGAAATGAGAATTTTTACAGGGGAAAATTCCTGGATGAAGGGGGTCAAACCCGCCTTTCCGGCCCCGTGCCGGGCCATGGCAATGCCCAATCAGGAATGAAATTCCCCCGGTAAAAGGAGCGACAATGAACTTACTGAAAATTGCCCTGCTGCAAATAGCCCCATGTGGTGCCTTGGACGGAAATTTAGAAAAAGGCTTGGAATCCTGCAAACAAGCCAAAGAAATGGGGGCCGATATCGCCCTATTCCCGGAAATGTGGAGCAATGGGTACGATATATACCATCAACCCCTAGACTGCGTGAAGTCCGCTGCCATTTCGGCAAACGGCGACTTCGTCCATTCCTTTGAAAATGCGGCAAAAGAGCTTCACATGGCAATCGGCATCACCTTTTTGGAGCGGTATGGGGACGGTATCCGCAATTCCCTGGTCCTTTTTGACCGATTCGGCGTCAAACAGCTTACGTATGCGAAGGTGCACACCTGTGACTTTGACGTGGAGCGGCATCTCACTCCCGGTGAGGACTTTTACGTGACCGCCCTGGATACGGCCTGCGGCATGGTGCAAGTGGGCGCCATGATCTGCTTTGACCGGGAATTTCCTGAAAGCGCCAGAATTCTCATGCTGAAGGGCGCGGAACTGATTCTGGTCCCCAATGCCTGCCCCATGGAAATCAACCGTCTTTCCCAGCTTCGCGGCCGGGCATACGAAAACATGCTGGCAATCGCCACCTGCAACTATCCCGAAACTGTGCCGGATTGCAACGGCGGCTCCAGCGTGTTTGACGGCGTCGCGTACCTTCCCGAAGAGGAGCATTCCCGGGATACCTGCATTCTGCAGGCGGGCGGGCAGGAAGGGATCTATCTCGCCAGCCTGAACCTGGATCAGCTTCGCAGCTACCGTCAGCAGGAAGTCCACGGCAATGCATACCGACATCCCAAAAAATACGGACTCCTGGTGGATAGGAAAATTGACCAGCCCTTTGTCCGGGATGACTATCGGGAATAGGACGCCATCATCAAAGTGCAGAGCCCAGGAAAATAGCGGGAGAATTCACAAAAAGGAATTCTCCCGCCTCTCTATATCATGGGAAATGGACAGTCCAAACACCAGATCATCCCCATCCAATTCGTCCAGCTTCATAAACCCAATATCCGTATACAGCCTTTGCGCCTTCACATTTCCGGCCTCAGTAGAAAGCCGCAGGTGCTGAATTCCCGCCGTCTTCAGAATGTGAACTGCAAGCATGGCGGCTTTTTTTCCAAAACCCTGACCCTGGCAAGCTGCATCCAGATAGTAGCTCCAGGAAGCGGCATCCACACTCCCGCCAATCCATGTTCGGAGGACCAGATAGCCGATTCTTTCGCCGTCTGCCTTACAGATCACGCAGGGGACATGCTCCTCTGGATTGAGGTACGCCCTGCCAATGGAAAAGCCGGCGGGATTGACAAACTCCTCCTGCCCCGGCTTCAGGCGGCATTCCACCGTCGCATACCATAGATCCTCCTCATCCTGGATGGGACGAAGGAAAATCTCCTGGGTTTTCCACGCCTCCCCTGGGAGTGCATGGAGCAGCTGCCTGAGCGAGCGGCCTCCATTGCCGTATTCCATGGTGCACCTTCTTCCGCCAAGGGTAGTGGAGTCAATCCTTTCAGATACTATTCCTGCTCCCAGTTGTGCCAGACGTTCTGCACATCGTCATCGTCATCGAAGAGGTCCAGCATCTTTTCCATGTTGGCGATGTCCTCTTCCTTCTCCAGCTTCTGGTAATTCTGGGGGACCATCTCGATCTGGGCGGAGGCGAAATGGTAGCCCTTGGCGGTGAGGGCGTCGGCCACGGCGTTGAAGTCGTCGGGGGAGGTGTAGATGGTGAAGCAGTCCTCCTCGGCCTCGAAGTCATCGGCGCCGGAATCCATAGCGTCCATCATGACCGCGTCTTCCTCATAATCCCCGTCCTCGTTGTCAATGACCAGGACGCCCTTCCGGTCAAAGGACCAGGAGACGCAGCCGGTGGCGCCCATGTTGCCGCCGTACTTGTCGAAGTGGTGGCGCATGGAGCCTGCGGTACGGTTGCGGTTATCGGTCATGGTCTCCACAATCACGGCCACGCCGCCGGGGCCGTAACCCTCGTAGGTGATGGTCTCGTAATTGTCGCCGGAGCCGGCGCCGCCGGCCTTCTCCAGCACCCGCTTGATGTTGTCGTTGGGCATATTGGCGGCCTTGGCCTTGGTGATGACCGTGGCCAACCGGGAGTTGTTGGCAGGGTCGGTGATGCCGCCCCCCTCCTTCACCGCCACAATGATCTCCTTGGCGATTTTGGTGAAGGCCGCAGCCCGCTTGGCGTCCTGGGCGCCCTTGGTTTTCTGAATGTTATGCCACTTGGAATGTCCGGACATGAAAATCTTCCCTTCTATCGATATGGCGCTGCCTCCAGCAGCCCCGCATAAGCTCTGAACATTGTAGCACAGGCAGCGGGACAAAATCAACAGGTTTCAGCAGAATTTTATGCAGTCTGTGTGATGTTCGGATACTTTCACGAGAATTTGGGGAAATTGCCCCTGGAGCTTCTCCGCCAGGGTAGCGCACACCGGGTTCTCCGTCCAGAAATGTCCGGCATCGATGAGGTTCATCCCCAGGTCCCGGGCATCCCAGAACTGGTTATATTTCACATCCGCCGTCACAAAGGTGTCGCAGCCGGCGTCAAAGGCCTCCCGAACCCCGTCGCCGCAGGCGCCGCCGCCCACCGCCACCCGGCACACCGGACGGCCGCCGGAGACATACCGCAGGCCTGGGCAACCCAAGCGCTGCTTTACCTGCTCCAGGAAGGCCTCCAGGGAAACCGGCTCCCGCCGTCCGGCACGGAGCAGGCCCCAGGGCCGCCCCTGGCCGTCTGTGCCGGAGGGATTCAGCACCACCGTCTCCTCCAGGCCCAAGGCCCCGGCCAGGCAGTCGTTAACCCCGCCGGGAGCACAGTCCAGATTGGTGTGGGCGTTGATGGCGGCCATGTCCCGGGCCGCCAGGAAGAGGATGCACCGGCCCACGGAGGTGTCGTCCGTAATGGACTGAGGAGGCTGGAAGATAAGGGGATGGTGGGTCACCAGAAGCTCGGCTCCCCAATCCGCCGCCTCCTGGCACACATCCTGAAAAGGGTCCAGGGCCACCAGAATCCGCCGGACCTCCCGGCCCGACCGGCCGCACAGGAGACCCACATGGTCCCAGTCCATTTTCATATACCGGGGAGCCAGCGTCTCCAGGAATTCCAAAACATCCCCCACTGTATTCATCGCATTGCCTCCATCTCCCGCAGTTCCTTCAGAGCCGCGCTGTAATATTCATATTTAGGTCCTCCCAGGCCTGTCAGTCCCAAAACCACCTTTTCCACCGCCTGGCGGCAGAAGGCCAGATACTCCCCCACCAGGGGGCTTCCGCTGGCCAGCAGGGCGGGGCTGGCAAAGTGCTGCCCCGGGGTAAGGCTTTGGCAGCCCGGCTTGGCCTCCAGGACGGTATATAGAAATTTCCCATCCCGCACCGGCTCCTCCCGGGTGATTTCCCAGCCGTGTTCCGACAGGTACTGCCGCAGCTCATTTTGGGAGGACTGACACTGGAGCACCAGACGGTACCTTCCCCCCCGAAGCCAGGGGCCGCTCCGGAGAATGCCAACCATGGTTTCCGCCCCCAAACCGGCCATAAGGAGCACGTCAAAGTCCCGGGGCAGCCCCCGGACACCGTCACACAGATGGAAAGACAGTCCCTCCCGGACGCCGAACCGCCTGGCATTCTCCATGGCCCGGGCCAGAGGCTGCTCCGCCACATCCGCCGCCAGTACTCGACTGGCCCGGCGGGATTGCAGCAGGTAAATGGCCAGATATCCGTGGTCCGTCCCCACATCGGCCACCCGCTGCCCCGGCTCCACAAAGGCAGCGCAGGCCAAAAGCCGTTTGGAAATGGGAAGCTTCATAACTACCCTCCTTACGTGTGCCGCACTGATAAAAAAGAAAGAAGGAGACGCCGCAGGGACCCACCCCGCAACGCCTCCTTCCCCAAAGCTTACTGTTTCTCCGCCTCGGCAGCCTCGCTGGCCTCCAGGAACCGGTTCAGCTGGGCCAGGAAGGCGTCGCAGTCGATGCCGTGGACCATGCAAGCCTCCTCCACAGTCTCACCCCGGGAAGAGGGACAGCCCAGGCAGTGCATGCCAATGGCCAGGAACAGGGGGGCGGACTGAGGCGCAATGTCCAGCACTTCGCCGATGATGGTATCTTTTTCAATGGTAACAGCCACGTAACGGACCTCCTACTATCGTTTGCTTTATTATACCCGGCACTCCCCCAAAAAACAAGAGGAATTGTCAAAAAAACCAGAGCGGCTGGATTCGCCGAAATAATTCTTGATTTTCCCACCCGCCCCGTGTACAATGAACCCAACAACTACATAGCTGGGGAGTTTGTATGACAGGCTGAGAGGAAGGTGCGACCTTCGACCCATAAACCTGATTTGGATCATGCCAACGTAGGGAGACGAAAGACGTAAGAAACGGGAAATTGCCAAATCTGGTCATTTCCCGTTTTTCTATCTTGCTCCTGCCACCTGCTCCCACAAATTTTTGCCGAAAGGAATCACCACCATGAGAACTTACAAAACCCAGATGGAAGCCGCAAAGAGGGGCATTGTGACGCCGGAAATGGAGCTGGTCGCCAAAAAGGAGTACATGGAGCCGGAAACGCTTCGCCAGCTGGTCGCCAAGGGTGAAGTGGCCATTCCCTGTAACATCCACCACACCTCCATTTCCCCGGAGGGCATCGGCGGAGGACTCCGCACCAAGATCAACGTCAACCTGGGCATCTCCGGCGACTGCAACCGCTACGACATGGAGATGCAGAAGGTGGACCTGGCCCTGCAATTTGGCGCAGAGGCCATTATGGACCTGAGCAATTATGGTAAAACCAACACCTTCCGCCGAGAGCTGATTGCAAAGTCCCCCGCCATGATCGGCACCGTACCCATGTACGACGCCATTGGCTACCTGGAGAAGGATCTGCTGGAAATCACCCCAGAGGATTTCCTGCGGGTGGTCCGGGCTCACGCTGAAGAGGGTGTGGATTTTATGACCATTCACGCCGGTATCAACCGCCGCGCCGTGGAATCGTTTATGCGGGACAAGCGGAGGATGAACATCGTATCCCGGGGTGGCTCCCTGCTGTTTGCATGGATGATGATGACCGGGAAGGAGAACCCGTTTTACGAACACTACGACGAAGTCCTGGAGATTTTGCGGGAATACGACGTCACCATCAGCCTTGGAGACGCCCTACGCCCCGGCTGCATCGACGACAGCACCGACGCAGGGCAGGTTGCCGAGCTGATTGAGCTTGGCAGCCTCACGGAGCGCGCCTGGGCAAAGGACGTGCAGGTCATGGTGGAAGGGCCGGGTCACATGGCCATGAATGAGATTGCGGCCAACATGCAGCTGCAAAAGCGGCTTTGCCACAACGCCCCGTTCTATGTGCTGGGTCCCATTGTCACCGACATTGCCCCCGGCTATGATCACATCACCGCCGCCATCGGCGGAGCCATTGCAGCGGCAAACGGTGCGGACTTCCTGTGCTATGTGACGCCGGCAGAGCATCTTCGCCTGCCGGACCTGGACGACGTGAAGGAGGGAATCATCGCCAGCCGCATCGCCGCCCATGCCGCCGACATCGCCAAGGGCGTCCCCCACGCCAGGCAGCAGGACAACGCCATGTCCGAAGCCCGTCACAAGGTGGACTGGGAGGCCATGTTTGACCTTGCTCTGGACCAGGACAAGGCCAGACGCTACTTTGAAAGCACCCCTCCTGCAGACCGGCACACCTGCTCCATGTGTGGCAAAATGTGCGCGGTACGAACCACCAACCTGATCCTGGAAGGTAAGCAGGTGGAATTCTGCACCGAAAAATAAGGAGCGCTCCGGGACCGGCTACGGCGCATCCGCTTCCACCAGCCGCTCCAGCCGGGCCTCCTGGAGGCGGAAGCGGCGAGCAATGGGCGCAGCCAGAAGACCGGCCCGGGCCATCTCCCGGACCTCATCCAGGGTGACCCATTTGGCGTCGCTGGTCTCCCCCGGCTGGAGCACAATGTCCGGCTGCGGCGGTGGGCAGCGGAGGAAGTAGAAGTCAAAAAAAGCCTCTTCCCCCCGGTCAGACTCCAGCAGCAGGAAGGCTTCCTCCCGGGCGCGGATTCCGGTTTCCTCATACAGTTCCCGGGCAATGGCCTGGCGGCTGGACTCACCGGCCCAGGCGGAGCCGCCGGAGTTTTCCCAGGTGTTGGGAAAGGATTTTTTCTCCGTCGCCCGCTTGGTCAGAAGCAGATGTCCGGCTCCATCGCATACCCAGACGCAGACCACCAGCCCATACTCTCCAGGCTTCATTGCCTCTCCTCGCCGCCGCACCCGACCGGTGCGGCGGCGACTGGCGTCATATACATCCACACGCTCCTCCATACGTCCACTCCCTCCCTATATGTTGGATCATATGGTACCATATCTTCGCCCAATTGACAACCGGTTCCCAATTGAGCGCATTGAAATGACAAAACACATCGGACAGGGTCCGCCCCTGCGGTCACACATGATAGCGCTAAAGACATAAACGGGATATACAAACAAGTAAGCAGGAGGCCACCCGGGCTGGGAATGGGTGGCCTCCTGCTTTCAGAAAGGAAAGGATGGCAAGATTACAAGCAAAACAAATTGGTTCCTCGTTGCAACGGTCCGGAGGCAGCAAAGCGGAGAACCCTCTCTGCTGGTTCCGGAAGAGACAGAGCTTACAGCTGCTCCAGGTACCGGACCAGGATGGTGGCTGCTTGCGCCCGGGTGGTGGTTCCACGGGGGCTGAGGATTGTCTCAGAGATGCCCTGGATCAAGCCCTCTGCCACGGCCCAGGCCATGGGGATCTGGGCATAGGCGCTGACGCCGGCGGCGTCTGCAAAGGATGTCAGGTCCGCCTGGGCTGTCACATCCTGCTCCTTCCAATTGGCGTAGCGGTACAAGATGGCGGCAAACTGCTCTCGGGTGATCGAATCGGCAGGCCGGAAGAGGGTGTCTGTTACACCGTTGACCATGCCGTTTTCCTTGGCCCAGGCGACGGCCTGGGTGTAATACTGATTGGGGGCCACATCCTGGAAACCGCTGCTGCCGGTGATCTCGGGGCTACCCTCCATGCGGTAGAGCACGGTAACCAGCTGGCCTCTGCTCAGGGGCATCTGGGGGCAGAAGGTGCTGTCGGTCATACCGCGGAACAGGCCCATGCCGGTTGCCATCAGGATATCATCCTTGGCCCAATGGTTGGAGACGTCGGTAAAGGTCCCTTCCAGGCTGGGATCCACCACCCGGAAGGTGAGGACTTTTTCATTGCTGCCGAAGCTGCTCCGGACCTTCAGGAAGCCGCAGGCGTTGGCCTGCACCGTGCAGGAGCTGCCGTCGGACTGGGTCACTTCGCCCACTTCCGGCGTCAGGGACTTCCAGTTCAGGTTCAACTCATAATCATTCTCGGCTACGTTTTCAATGGTGATGGTGTCACCCACGGCCAGAGTCGTGGCACTGGCCTGTAGATCCATATCTTCATCCACCATGTGACTGCCACCCTGGATTTCAGCAACCGATACGTTGCCGGCATAGTCACAGGCCAGGAAAATGGATCGATTGTCCTCCGTACAGTGGCCAGCCATGGCACCTGTACCCATGATGTTCCCTGGGATTGGGGTAGTAGACACCACAGAAAAGGCAGATCCATTCCATTTACCGGTCTCAGGATCCTTCTGAATTTGACATATGATAGTATAATCAATGAACCAGGTCTCACGGGGTTGGAAGAGATACAAATATTCCGTGTAGGTCGGGCTGAGTTCATTGGCGATGGCTCTGATACTGGACGGATCGTCCATGGGGGCGCCCGTATCAATGTAAAAGTAGAATTCCACTGCATCATTGGCATTGGGCGTATCCGTCTCCAGCTCTGTGGTAGCCTCCACCCGAACCTTCACTTCTGTATTATTTTCCAGCAAGCATCTGCTGGTGTCATAGTAATAAAAGCCATCTTCCTCATTGTATGCAACTGGGTACAGCCAATCCATCCCCAGCTCAGAGGCAGTAAACGGACTTCCTAAAAATGCATTTTTATTGAACGTCTTGCAGATGCCCTCCAGCTCCTGCTTCCAAAGGACCCTGCCAGTGGCGGCATCGGTCACCGTGTATGTAACCGTTTTCGCATTGCGGTTCAAGCCGAAAGCAAAACTTAACCAATCCAAATCCTCATCCCCATTGGGCGACAGACCTGCGGCTTCGGGATTGAACGTCAGGTACTGCGGCTGCAGACCGCCCAACTCGATTTTGGTTGCTTCTGGCACCATGTAATGGTTTCTGGAGGATCCCAAATAGACGCTTTTAAATTCCGCCGGCAGCTCATAGCTGCCCAGGCTCTCCCAGAAGGGTGCATAGCGGCCGCTTGCCATGGTGTTATGGACTTGATCTGCCGTGTTGTAAGCATAGGGGCCGCCCATGAGGGATTCATAGGTCTCAGCATCAAACAGCGGCGCTTCACCGAAGTCCCCATAGAAGGCCAGGAAGGGAGCGGAAAGGCTGACACTATCTTCGCTTATCAGCTGTACAAACCCTTCTACATAGGCGCCATAGGGGAACCTCTCGTCCATGTAAGCTCTGTCTGCGTCCGACAGTGTGACCGTAACCGAGACCTGGGCAGTGGCATGGGCAGGGACGGTAATTCTCCCGTCTGCGGCGCTGGAGGTAACAGCAGCACTCAGTTTCCGGGCATAGTCATAGACCAGATAGGTGACCTTACCGCCCCGAATCTGGCCGCCTTCTGCCTTTTGTCCCAGAACTGCGGTATCCAGGGTGTATGTTTTCTCCCCGTCAGAGAAATTCACCACTTCAAAGTCCATGGTATAGACGCCCGTGCGCTCCGGGTCGTCGCCCAGCTCAAATTTGGACTTGTTGGTGCCCTCCACCTGAATGTAAGCTTGAGAGGCCATGGCCGCCGCAGGATTGGCCAGACCCGCGCCCTGGCGGCGGACGAAGTAGAAGGTGTCGTGGGCTTCATCTACAATGGGAGTCGCCGTGCTCATGAGCAGGCGGTTGACCAGATCGGCCAGCCCTTCCTCTGCCACACCCTGTTCCTTCAAATACTGCCGCACCAGGGCTGCTGACGCCGCCACGGCAGGAGAGGCCATGGAGGTGCCGGACATGCTCGCAAAATAGTCTTCGTAATATGCGGAAAACACATTGCCGCCAATGCCGGTGATTTCCGGCTTCAAGGTCAGCCCATCGGTGGGGCCCCAGGCAGAGAAGTCCGACATCTGCCCCGCCTGTTGGTTCACACACCAGAACGTGTCCACGCGGATTTTCTCATCGTGGGGTGGGAAGTTGCAGAACGTTTCAAAGTCTTGATAGGAGATGGAAACCACCGGGAGAGAGAAATCGGTCTGCTCAAACTGCACCGGTACACTTTTGGACTGGCCGCTCTCTGGGCCTTGGCACAGCACCAGCGCTGCCGCCTGCGCCTGGACCGCCTGGGCAACCAGCGTGTCTACGCAGGTCTCGTTCAATTTCAAAAACACCAATTTTCCGTCCGCATCCTGCAAGCTGTCTGTGTAGGGCATCATCGTTCCACCCAGGACAGCCTCCAGGTCCTTGCCCTCTGGGACATCTGGATACTCCCAATAGCGGAACTCTGTGCGGTATAGACTCAGGGGCGGCAGATAGGAAAGTACCTTATTGCCGGAAACAACAGTCTGGTTTTCCGCACTGGCCACAGTCAGAACCGGATCATAGGTGCCGGGAGAGCCCACCGTACCGGTGGCAACGGTGGAAGATTTCACCATGTTGTTTCCCCAGAGGCTCTTGTCGCCGCTGAACGACGCATTGCCGGCGGCGATCACGACGTTGATGCCAGCATCGCAGGCTGCTTCGTAATATTCCGTAATTCCCTCATCATAGTATGCACCGGCATCGGAGCCCAGGGACAGATTGGCGCAGTCCACACCCAATAAAATGGCATCTTCCAGCGCCCGGGCAATGGAGCTGAATCGCGCCCCACCGCCGGCGTCAAACACCTTCAGCCCCACCAGCTGGGCCTCCGGGGCGATGCCCATGGTCTCCATCTCGAACTGCTCCTTTGCCCACTCCGGCACGTTACCGGCTACGATGCCGGCCACATGGGACCCATGGGCGTCGTAATGGCACTCGCCATAGTCCGCTGCGCCGTCTGCATAGTTAAAGGCAAAGGGGATCTTGCTACTGTAATAAACCTGGTCTGCGGTCAAGCCCTCCACCAGTTCTTTGGCGTGGAAGTTGTAGCCAGCCAGAAGGCCCTGGATTTTTTCTTTGGTATACGCCACCCGGCTCTGGTCCTGGGGCTGCTGCTCAAAGGCGGGGTTGATCAGGCTGATGCCTGTGTCGATGACGGCGACGCTCATGCCCTCGCCTTTGTACCCCAGATCCCACGCGCTGTTCGCACCCATGGCGGGACCGGCGGATTTCATATAAGGCTTCAACATTTCAGCGTTCTGAATCAAGGCAACCTCTTCCTCTGGCATGGAGTAGGTGGGCATCAGAATGGCCCGCTTGATCCCCGGCATCTGCCGGATGGCAGCCAGGTCCTTGTACTGCACGGTGGCCGACACCGCGTTGGTCAGAAGGGTCAGCTGGGTCTCAGCCTGGACCTCGTAGCCCAGGGTCCGGCTGATCCGGGCCATGGCAGAGGTCTGGGCACGCTCGATGGATTGTCGGGCGCTTTGCTCCGCCTGCCCCAGGGACTGGCCCAGGACCACGGACATGCCGTCCCGCTTCGCCACCGGCGCATCGTCGAAGATGATCAGCGCTTCGACCTGCTCGTCTCTGGGATGGGCCTCATAGAAGACGCTGACTGTTTCCTCCTGGGGCACGGTGGTCCCGTTCAGGATGGCCTCTATCTCTCGGGCGTACTGGGCGGCTTCTTTTGGGTTGATCTCCATTTGCCGCAGCACAGAGCCGTCGTCTGCAACCACAGTCTTGGGCTCGCCATGCTGCAAAGAAGCCAAAGCTTCCGCCTCCTCCGCGGTCAGGACTCTGGGAGTGACCAGAAGATCACTTTCCGCCGTCTGGGTATAGGTCTCACCATTTTTACCAGTATACACGTATGTATAACCGGCTGGGACAAGGGTCGTCTCTTCCGAGGTGGCGTAGATCGTCTTCGCCGGATCGCTGGCCACTCCAGCCAGGTCTCCTGAGGCGGCGCGCTCCGTCGGTTTGCCAGCCGCCGCAGCCGGGCAGAAGACGCCCAGCAGCAGCGCCGCGCAAAGCAGGACCGTGAGGTACTTTCGCATGGCATGTTTCATAGTTGTTACCCCCTTCAAGATACAGGCCGCAAGCGAACAAATTTTGCGGCCCCCCGATTGAACGCACTGTTGCGCACAATCATTCCAAGACTAGTCTAGCATATTGTACGCAATATTGCAACTTCTTTTTTTGAAAAAAATAGAAAAAAGTGGGAGTTCCATACAGCCGAGTCCTCTCTGACAACAGGTCTCATCGCGGCAGCGCACATGGAATGGCCGGGCCATTGGAAAAAAAGACTGGAAAAATGATACAATCTGTGTTATAATCGTTTTCAAAATGTGCGCATATCTGCAACACGATTTTGACCTTGGAGGGACTCCCATGGAGCTGCAATTCAATCGCAAGCCCTGTCTCATTCTGGAGGCCACAGAGCTTCTGTATGTATTCGTCAACCAGCTTTCTCCCCGTATGCTGACAGCGGACGGCCCCTACTGCATCCCACCGGCAGAGGTAAGCGCAATCATGGAGGAGGTCTGCGGCAGCTTGTCTCCGGAGGAGCCTACCCTGCACTATTACTTCCAGAAATACCAGCTGCTGGAGCAATCCGGCGCCACCTGTCTGGCCCGCCTGATGGTTTTCTCTTTTGTAAACCTAAACGAATCCGATCCAGGCCTCAGTTTCCAGGCCCTGTGTGATGCCTGGGACCGGCTACGCCAGGGGGGATACTATTTCACCAGCTGCAGTGAGTACGGCCTCAGCATGTATGCTCCCAGGGACTCCAGTACTGTCCCCTTTGCCCACGGACTCTGGAAGCTGCCCCTGCCCCTGCCCTGTAAAGAGCAGCTGATGGAGGTATTTTCAGACTTCCCCCGCCACACAAAACGGCTGGCAGCCCTGATGAAGCCGGTGATGGAACGGCTCGGCTCTGCCCTGGCCCCCTGGGTGGACCGGGCGGAACCTCTGATCCGTCAATGGGAAGCCACACTACAGGATCAAGACCTGGCGCAGTTCTTGCAGACTCATATGCTGATTCAAACCGACTACCCCCTGGACAGCGCCACCGCTTCCCTCCTCTTTTTCATGCCAAATCTCACCCCTGGCTTGGTGGATGAAAAAAGAAGACTGACCCGCTTCTGCATTGGCGTCAACATCCAGCCCCAGAAGGGCATTGCCATGTCCAAGCTGGAGGAGTGGGAATACACCGCTATGCGTCTGCTGGGGAGCCCTGCCCGGATGGAAATGATGAACGCCATGCGGCAACGGCCTATGACCTCTCGGGAGCTTTCCCAAGAGCTGGGGCTGCACCTGGGCACGGTGACTCGGGACATCCGGAACATGCACAACGCCCGGCTCTTGAATATGAAGCTGGGCGGCTCCCGCCCCCATTACAGCGTGAATTTCGACACCATCCGCGCCCTGGCCCAGCGACTACTGGACATGTGCCCCGCCCCCAAGACGACAGAATCCGAAGAAGCGCCAGTGAAGCATACCGCCCCGCAGTAACCATCCCACGTATTTTGCCATTTTAACGCCCCCTGTCAGGCAGAAAAAAGGTATTTACGGCAACGCCAAAAAGTCCGTTCATCCACCACATGGGTATCTCTCCATAGAGGCGGACCCATGTGTCCGCTCGTTGTAGGCATTGCGAATTCACTGCAAATGGGCAAAAACGCGCAACGTTTCCTCCAGGCGGATACACGAATCCGCCCCTGCAGCGGTTTGGCATAGTGCTCCAGAACGTTCACGCCTCTTTCACCTTTTGTTTTCTTTTTATTCACATCCCGTTCAAAAGTCTCCATTATCCTAAATGCGTAAGGTGATACGGAAGCCGTGAGCCGAATCCCTTATGTTCTCTGTTTGTCCTTCTAGTTTTGGACTACTTCCTACCTCTCTCTTTTTATTTGTACTACGCTGAGAAAAAGCGCCCCGCCTCTGCGGAGCGCTTTTTCTCATATCCAAAGAGGACACGCTGCTGCGTCATGCACCCTCTCCCGGGCTCAGGAGAGTGTCGTCCTGAAAGACCCAATCCTGCACCCGGAGCACCTGATACCGGCCGCCGGAATCCCGGATCACCATTTGGCTGAGGCCAGCGTTGATGATCATCCGGCGGCATACAGAGCATGGCCCCTGATGCTCCAGGAGCTCCCCGGTGACGGCGTCCCGGCTCACCAGATACATGGTCCCACCCATGCACTCACTCCGCGCGGCGGAGATGATAGCATTGGCCTCGGCGTGCACGCTCCGGCAGAGCTCATAGCTCTGACTCACAGGAGCCTTGTGCCGCTCCCAGGTGCAGTAGCCCAGATCGATGCAGTTGGCCCGGCCCCGGGGCGCGCCATTGTAACCGGTGGAGACAATCTCGTCATTTCGGACAATGATGGCCCCACTGCGAACCTGGCGGCAGGTGGACCGCTCCAGCACTGTCTCAGCAATGTCCAGATAGTAGTTCTCTTTATCAATCCGGCTCATGGTATCTCTCCTTCGCTCTCTGACAGTTATTTTCATGATTATACCCCACGCGCCTGGAAACTGCAAGAGATTTCCAGAAATTTTTACACAAAGGCGGAAAAAACCGCTGATTTTTCAGAGTTTTCCTCCACCACGCCTCCTCTCAGCAATATGGCGGCTTCTGAAAGCCCCCCTGTTTGTTACTTTTTTGAAATACCAGTTGTAATCTTTGTTTCTTTTTGCTATACTATAGAAAGGGTTTTGTTACCACTCTGCCTGCAAAAGGGGGAATTGCGCTTGCGCTTCATCTCATGGAATGTCAACGGCCTGCGGGCCTGTGTACAAAAGGGCTTCCTGGACGTCTTCCGCCAGCTGAATGCGGATTTCTTCTGCCTCCAGGAAACCAAGCTCCAGCCGGACCAAATTCAGTTGGAAACCCCGGGCTATACCCAGTTCTGGTGCTCCGCCCAGAAAAAAGGCTACTCCGGCACCGCCATCTTTGCCAAAACGCCGCCCCTATCGGTCCAATATGGCCTGGGTGTGGAGGCGCTGGATCAGGAGGGGCGGCTGATTACCCTGGAATACGACGGCTTCTACCTTCTCACCTGCTACACCCCCAACGCCCAAGAGGGTCTGAAGCGGCTGGACCATCGCCTGGCATGGGACCAGGCCTTCCGGGAGAAGCTCACCGCCCTGGCAGCGCAAAAGCCAGTGGTGGCCTGCGGAGATTTGAATGTGGCGCACCAGGAGATCGACCTAAAAAACCCGGGCCCCAACCGTGGCAACGCCGGTTTCTCCGACGAAGAGCGGGAGAGCTTTACCCGGCTGCTGGAAGCTGGCTTCACCGACACCTTCCGCTACCTCTACCCCGATCTGACCGGGGCCTACAGCTGGTGGAGCTACCGCTTCAACGCCCGGAAAAACAACGCCGGATGGCGAATTGATTACTTTTTGGTATCCAATGACTTGCGAGAACAGGTGCGCCAGGCTCGCATTCATGGAGACATCTTCGGCTCTGACCACTGCCCTGTAGAGCTGGAACTGAATTTGGAGGCTGGATCACCCAATGAAACAACATAAACGACTGCGGTTCGTATCCATTGTCTGTCTGGCGGCGCTCCTGGTGAGCTGTTTGCCTGGTGCTTATGCCTACGGCGTCTCCAGCGCCTGGGCCAGGGAGGAGCTGGACGCCATGGCGGCCCTGGACCTCATCCCGGCTCTTCTGGAAGAGCGAGGCGACCTCCGGGAGAACATCACCCGGTTGGAAATGTGCGCCCTGGCGGTGCAGGCTTACGAACATTACACCGGTGAGGAGCTCTCTCTTCCCGATGAAACGCCTTTCCCCGACACCAATGACCCCATCGCCGCCAAATCATACGCCGCCGGCTTTGCCCTGGGCTATGAGGACGGCACCTTCCGCCCGGACCGGCTCCTCACCCGGCAGGAGTTTTTCGTCTTTGTTTCCCGCTTTCTCCAGGCCGCAGGCCTCGACCCGGCTGAGCATGGAGAGGACCTGGCCGGCTTTGTGGACGCCGGCGCCGTCAGCGCCTGGGCTTTGGACGCCACCTGGCAGGTGGTAGACCTGGGCGTGGTGCAGGGCAGCGGTGGAAAGCTGGACCCTCTGGGCCACACAACCTGTGAACAGGCCCTGGCCATGTTCTATCGGGCTTACATAAATCTCACGGGCGAATCCCAGGCGACACAGGCCAGCGTAGAAAATAAATACCCCAATCTCAGCCCCTGGGCCAAAGAGGAGCTGGAAGCCATGGACCAGCTGGGCCTCATTCCGGAGGTTCTCCTGGGCCGGGATATGGCCACCCCCATTACCCGGGGAGAGATGTGTTACGTAGCCATGGAGGCCTACCTGTCCCTCTATCCCAATCCCATTTTCCGGGTAGAAGAAAGTCCCTTTACCGACGCAGACGACCCCGTCATCACCAAGGCCTACTACCTGGGCCTCATCAGCGGCTTTCCCGACGGCACCTTCCGGCCGGACATCCCAATCACCCGGGAGCAATTTTTCAAAATCACCGTCAACTTCCTGTCCGTCTGTGGCTATCCTTATGAAGACAGCCCCAGCACCAGCCTCGACCACTTCACCGACGCCGGAGAGCTGAGCAGCTACGCCCTCCCCTGCGCCCGCCTTCTGGTGGAGCTGGGGATCGTCAAGGGTGACGGCAAGCAGCTGCTTCCCAAGAGCAGCACCCAGTGCCAGCAGGCCCTGGCTATGTTCTTCCGGTCTTACCTGACCCTTCAGGCTTGGATGGAGGACTCCGTGGATCCCGACGGCCGGCCGGAGGCGGATGCGTTGGTGGAATTTGCCCTGCAGTATGTGGGCTACAACTACATCTGGGGTGGCAAAGACCCCTCCACCGGTTTCGACTGCTCCGGCTTTGTCTGGTACGTTTACACCCATAATGGCTACGAGGACATCGGCCGCACTGCCACCGATCAGTGGTACTACGAAAACAGCCAGGAGGTGTCCCAGGATTCCCTGCTGCCCGGCGACCTGTTGTTCTTCTCCGAAACCGACAGTCTGGACAATATCACCCACGTGGGTATTTACATCGGCGGCGGAGAGTTTGTCCACGCGGCCAACTCCCGGGACGGTGTCATCGTAACCGCCGTGGACGCCCCCTACTACGGGGAGCATTACATAGGCGCCCGCCGGATCATCCCCGCATGACCGCCACACGAGATCTGTACCCTGTACCGGAATGCTCCGGCACAGGGTACCGTTTTTTCCCTTTGTGGTGCAAAATTCGGGGATTTTTCCTGAATTTTACAGGGATTTGCGTTTCCCCATTGAAAAGCTGTATGGCATTTGTTAAAATGAGAAGTGGAGCAAATGAATTCGGCTCCGCCATCACACTTCTATCCATGTTTGAAGGAGGACGCAACATGAGAAGCAAACTTTCCTCTCGGGTCCTGTCCGTGCTGCTGGCACTGGTGCTGGTACTCTCGACGCTGTCTACCATGGCTTTTGCCGCTGGCGAAAAGTCTGACGACGTCGTGGTGCTCTACACCAACGACGTGCACTGCGGCGTGGATGCCGGTACCCCTGAAGACACCATGGGGTATGCCAACCTGGCTGCCTACAAACACGCCATGGAGGAAGCCCATGAGCATGTCGTGCTGGTTGACGCCGGCGACGCCATCCAGGGCGAGGCCATTGGCACCCTGTCCAACGGCAGCTACCTGGTGGACATCATGAACCAGGTGGGCTACGACTACGCCACCTTTGGCAACCATGAGTTCGACTATGGGATGGACGTAGCCCTCTCCCTGTTGGAGAAGTCCAACGCCAAGTACCTGTCCTGCAACTTCATAGATTTGAGGACAAACAAGACTGTGACCGATGCCTACGCCATGGAGACCTACGGCAGCCTGAAGGTTGCGTACGTGGGCGTCAGTACCCCGGAAACCTTCACCAAATCCACCCCCACCTACTTCCAGGACGAAAACGGCAACTACATCTACAGCTTCTGTGAGGGCAACGACGGCCAGGACCTGTACAATGCAGTTCAGGGCGCCATTGACGCCGCCACGGAGGCAGGCGCCGATGTGGTCATCGCCATTGGCCACTGCGGCATTGACGAGCAGTCCTCTCCCTGGACCTCCAGAGAGATCATCGCCAACACCACCGGCCTGGACGCCTTCATCGACGGCCACTCCCACAGCACCATCTCTGGCGAGTCCGTAAAGGACAAGTCCGGCAACGATGTAGTTCTCACCTCCACCGGCACCAAGCTGGCCAACATCGGCAAGATGACCATCACCCCTGAGGGCAAGGTCTCCACGGAGCTGGTGAACGGCTACACGGAGGTGGACGCAGAGACCGACGCTTTCGTCAAGAACATCCAGGCCCAGTTTAGCGACAAGCTGAACGAAGTGGTGGCCAAGTCCAATGTGGACCTGGTGGTCAACGACCCCGAAACCGGTAAGCGTCTGATTCGGAACCAGGAGACCAACCTGGGCGACCTGTGCGCCGATGCCTACCGCACTGTCCTGGGCGCAGACATCGCCTTTGTGAACGGCGGCGGAATCCGCGCCGATATCCTCGCTGGTGACCTCACCTATGGTGAAATCATCGCAGTACATCCCTTTGGAAACACTGCTTGCGTGGTGGAAGCCACCGGTCAGGAAATCGTGGATGCTCTGGAAATGACCGCTCGCTCCACTCCTGGTGAGAACGGCGGCTTCCTCCAGGTCTCTGGTTTAAAGTACACCATCGACCTGAACATCACCTCCTCTGTCAAGGTGGACGACAAGAGTATGTTCGTCTCTGTAGAGGGCCTGCGCCGGGTAAAGAACGTCCAGGTCCTGAACCAGGCGGGGGAATATGAGCCCATTGACCTGGAGAAAACCTACACACTGGCCTCCCACAACTACATGCTGAAGTCCGGCGGCGACGGCATCAACATGTTTATGGACAATAAGATCCTGCAGGACGAGGCCATGATTGACAATCAGGTCCTCATTACCTACATCCGCGACCACCTGAAGGGAGTCGTGGGCGAGGCCTATTCCAACCCCTACGGCGAGGGCCGCATCACCGTCACGGATATGCCTTACACCGATGTGTCTGAGGACCGGTTCTTCTATGTACCCGTTCAGTACGTGGACGGGCAGGGATACATGGACGGTATCGGCGGCAGTCTGTTTGCCCCCTACCAGCCTCTGAGCCGGGCCATGGTGACCACCGTCCTGTACCGCATGGCTGGTACCCCCGAAGTGACCTCCACCGCGAGCTTCTCCGACATCGTCCCCGACTCCTACTACGAAAACGCCGTGGCCTGGGCTGCCAGTGAAGGCATCGTGGAAGGCTACGGAGATCAGACCTTCCGTCCCCTGAAGGACATCACCCGGCAGGAAATGGTCACCATGTTCTACCGGTACGCCAAGTTTGCCGGCGAGGACGTGACCAAGGCCGCCGATCTCGGCAGCTTTACTGATGCGGGGCAAATCTTCCCCTATGCAGAAAATGCCATGACCTGGGCCGTGGCCGTGGGCCTCATCCGGGGCATGGGCAACAACACCCTGCAGCCCCTGGGCCTGTCCACCCGCGGTCAGTTTGCCACCGTGGTCTACCGGTTCTTCCATGTGGAAATCAATCTGATGGCCACTTCCGACATCCACGGCCAAGCTTACGCCACGGATTACACCGCTGACTACTCCGCTTCCGGCACCCATTACCAGGGCCTCACCCGTGTGGCCACCTTCGTGAAGCAGCAGCGCCAGGCCTATGTGAATTCCTTCCTGGTGGACTGCGGCGACCTGGTCCAGGGTACCCCCCTCACCTATTACTACGCCTTCAACCATCCCGAAACAAACGATCCCATTATGAAGGCCCTGCGGATGATGGACTACGACATGTTCGTCCCCGGCAACCATGAGTTCAACTATGGTATGACCATTCTCCAGCGTCAGCTGAACTACCTGACCAGCGATGGGACCGAGACCGAGTCCTCCGTGGCTGTGGGCTGCGCCAACTACCTGGATTCCACCAAGCAGGGTGGCGAAACCACCAACTGGAGCACCTGGAACGGCTATGCCCCCTATCAGCTCTATGACTACAATGGCGTCACCGTGGCTGTGATGGGCATTGGCAACCCCAATATCCCCAAGTGGGACGTCCCCGCCAACTGGGAGGGCATCTATTTCGCCAACGTCATTGAGACCTACAAGCACTATGAGCAGGAAATGACTGAGAAGGCCGACCTCATCGTCCTGGCCAGCCACTCCGGCATTGATTCCGACGCCCAGTCCGATTTCATCCGCCGGCTGGTCTCCGAGACCAACTCCATCGATCTGGTCTTCAGCGGTCACGAGCACCGCAATGGCATCACCCAGATTGCCAACAGCGACGGCAAGGAAATCCCCGTGTTCTCCCTGTCCACCAAGGCAGCTGTGGTGGGCCAGGCCATTGTGACCGTGGACAAGGTCACCGGCGAATACACCCTGACCACAGAAAACGTCCCCATGTCCTACCGGGATGACAACCGGCAGTGGCACCCCCTCTATGAGGTAGACCCCGACCTGGAAGCCGCTCTGAAGCCTTATGAAACTGCCACCTGGCAGGACTACATGCTCCAGCCCATCGGCAAGGCCACTGGGAACTTCACCGCCGCCAACCTGGGGACCGCTCCCTCCGCTTTTGTGGATCTGGTGAACAAGGTCCAGATCTGGGGCGCCCATGACCGCACCGGAGAAAATACCCCCGATGACAAGACCGACGACACCCCCGCTCAGCTGTCCATCACCGCTCCCCTCACCTCCGGCAACGCTGAAAACCTGATCTCTGAAGGCGACATTGTCCTGGGTGACATGTTCAAGCTGTACCGCTATGAGAACTGGTTCTACCAGATCACCATGAGCGGCAAGGAAGTGAAGACCTGGCTGGAATACTCCGCCTCCAAAGTCCAGGTCCAGGAGGACGGCTCCATCAACATCCAGGGCGGCCTCACCTACTATGACGTCATCTACGGGGAAGGCTTCTCCTACGTCATTGATCCCTCCCAGCCCGCCGGCTCCCGGATCGTCTCCATGACCTACAATGGAGAGGCGGTAGCTGATGACGCCGAATTTACCGTAGTCATCAACAACTACCGCTACAACGGCGGCGGCGACTACATCAAGTATCTGAACGAACACGGCTGCGAGTTCCTGGCCAATGACCCGGATCGCATCATCTACTCCACCCAGTACGACATGATCCAGGGCGAGGATAAGGGCCAGGCCCGGAACCTCCTGGCGGACTACATCCGCGAGGCCGGCGAGATCTCTCCCACCATCGACTCCACCTGGAGCATCAAGCTCCCCGAATAACCCCTCGTTTGCATCAGCCGGCCAGGAAACAGGCAACTACCTGTCTCCTGGCCGGGAATTTAATTTTGGACACGACGCAGGTTGGTATGGGCGCTCTCTTGCATTTCACTTAAAATAGAGGAAATGCGCCAGCCGGAAACCAGTGCGGTATGCGGAGCTGGGCGCAGAGAAAACCGTGCAAGAGGATTCCGGTTCCGAGGTGGTGATTGATGCAGGATGCAACGTTTCCATATTTCTCATACCTTGCGCCCCGTTTCTGTTAGTCTGCCCGAAGCGCGGCCACCGGGTCACTTTTTGCCGCCTTGCGGGATGGAATCAGTCCACCGATCAGGGTTAGTACCACACTCAACAGGATCAGGACGACGGCGTTTGCAGGAGGAAGTACCGCATGGATATCTGTGGAGCCTGCCATAGAATGAATCAACGCATTACAGGGGATCAGGAGCAGCAGGGTCATTCCAATGCCAATCAATCCCGCACACAGGCCGATGATGAAGGCTTCCGCGTTGAACACCTGGGATATATTCCCCTTGGACGCGCCAATGGCGCGAAGGATGCCGATCTCTTTTTTTCGCTCCAACACACTGATATAGGTGATCACACCGATCATGATGGAGGAGACCACCAGGGAAATTGCCACAAAGGCAACCAGCACATAGCTGATGGTATTAACGATTTCCGTCATGGAAGACATCATGGTTCCCACCAGGTCGGTATAGCTGATCACCTTTTCCTCCTGGCCGCTGCCCGTCATGCGGCTGTTGTAGGCCCCTAAGATTTCGGCGATGGATTCCTTGCTCTCAAAGTCCAGCGGATAAATATCAATCTGCGCAGGCTTACTCAGATCAGCGTATCCAAAACTATTGAGATTCCCATCAAAGGACGCGTCCTCAGCAGTCATCATAGATCGGAGCAGCTCTGTCAGCTCATTTTCATCCATATTCATTTCGATGGCGTTGGCAAAGGCATCGGCGTCTATGGTGAAAGCGTCCTCCATATTTGCCCCGATCTGCTCCATGGCCTGTTCCATCTGACTTACAATCTGCTGTGTCGCCGCCGCCATTTGGAGCTGCATAGCCTGCGCGACCGCCTCGGTGTAGGAGTCTGTGACCGTCTGCATATAATCACCGATTGCGTCGGAAATCTGGGCCTCCAGGGATTTCGCGTCGATGATCTCCGCAATCTCAGCGGTCAAGAGCATTTGCGCCTCCGACGTCTGCAAATAATCATGAAAATGCTCGCTCATTTTGCTGGGGTCCGGTAGAGCTTTGGCAGCCGCATATTCCTGATAGCCCTTCACCATATCAGCGGCCAGCGCATCCAGCTCCTCCTGGGAGATGGTGACTTCCTCACTGATTTTCAGAATGTCTGGGGCTCTTTCAGCCATCATCGCCTCCACTTCCGGCGTTTGCAGGTACGCATGAAGAGATTCGCCGAATTTGTCCGGGTCAGTCAGCTGCGTTTCCGTAACATAGCTTTGATAGCCCGATAAAATATCTTGAATCAGAAGCTTCATTTCCTCCAGGGACACATCCGCCTCTACATTGGATTGAACGATCTTGCAGATCCCGGCATGTAGCCGCTGCTTGGCCTCGGGGGTCTGCAAATACTCCATAAAGTATGTACTTAACCCGGAATAGTCGGCTTCTGGATGGGTCAGCGCATAGGCCCCATATCCATCTGCAAGGGCGCAGGCAAGCTGATGGAGCTTTTCCGTGGAAGCGGACAGATCCAGCCGGCCCAACACATCCCCCATGACTGCGCCGTCCAGCTCCGGCAGGTCAAATGTGAACTGGTTCAGATCAAGCATGGAGGAGAGATCCAGACTGTTCGCGTTAAAATAACGCGACATATCGACATTAAGTGCACGCTGGTCAATCGAGAACGCGTTTTGCAGCGCGTCCTCATTGATCGTGAACAGGGATTCCAGGTTGAAGCCGCCCTGCCCATCATCCGCCCCAAAGGCATCGCCGGTCAGCACGTTTATATTCGGCCCGGCAAGCTGCTCTTGAACAATGGAGCTTGCTGCAGCCTCCTCGATCACATGCTGTGTCAGGGCTGCGGGATAACCGATACCCGCGTCCAGTATGGTTGCTATGGCGTCCTCCCTGGGCTGCACAACACCGACAATCGTAATATCCTCGCCCTGGCTGACCAGCTCCCGCATATACTCCTCATCGCCGGATTTGTCCTTCCACACGTTGTAGGTATCATCATACTCAAAGTAATCCGCCGCGTTCACCAGCTTGAAGGTGACGTCAAGAAGCTCCTCATAATCATAGGGCCGAAGGTCTGTGGGCGCTTTGACGTCCTCCTCCGCTATAAACTGCCGGATCATTTCATCCAGCTCCAGAGAATCCCGCAGACCCATGGCATAAAGCGCAAGATCGCTGATGCTGCCGCCGGAGGTGAGCACCACTACACACTCGTTATACCGCTCTGGCCAGCGGCCCGCTTTGACCTCATACTGCTTTTGGAACAGCGATGTATCCTCCGGCATGGGATGAAAGACGTCTGTGTTCATCATCATGGACACAAAATTGTTACTGCCGGAGGCGCTGCCGACCCCAAGGGCTGAAAAAGACTGGTCTGGGTTTACCTGACGTACGCCACTGTCCTCCAGCCGGAAAATCTGGGGCGCTGCATGGTAAGTATACTCAATGGCCTTGGCGTACTGTTCAATCCCGCTCTCCCCGCTGTCGAAATACTCCTTGAGAGAAGCAAGATCGTTGGCCTCAACCTGAGCGAGCATGCTGGTAATCCGCTGTGAAACACTGGCCTGACCGGGGCCACCCTGGATACTTCCGCTGCCCTCCTCCATCATTGCAGTAAAGTCCATTCCACTGCTTTGGATCTGTAGCGGGTATTCCGACAGGGTATCTTCCTCAATGGACTGGATATAGGCATTCACACCGTTGGACAGCGCCAGGATCAGTGCAATGCCGATGATCCCGATTGACCCGGCAAAGGAGGTCAGGAGTGTCCGGGCCTTTTTGGTCCGAAGGTTATGGAAACTGAGGGAGAGGGCTGTAAGAAACGACATGGACGCCTTCCCCATGTTCTTATGGATCGGCTCAACCTGACCGCTCTCACCCATTTCAAATGGTGCAGTATCCGAACAGATCCTGCCGTCCCTCAGTTGAACGATCCGGGTGGCGTATTTCTCCGCTAACTCCGGATTGTGGGTCACCATGACCACAAGCCGGTTCTTCGCCACTTCCCGCAGCAGCTCCATAACCTGGACGCTGGTGTCGCTGTCCAAAGCGCCGGTGGGTTCATCGGCCAGGAGAATATCCGGGTCGTTGACCAACGCCCTCGCGATGGCCACGCGCTGCATTTGTCCGCCGGACATCTGGCTCGGCTTTTTATGGAGTTGATCTCCCAGCCCGACCTGTGCCAAGGCGTTTTGAGCGCGTTTTCTCCGCTCTCCTTTTGAAACGCCGGAAATCGTCAGCGCCAGCTCCACATTGGATAGGATCGACTGGTGTGGGATCAGGTTATAACTCTGGAACACAAAACCAATGGTGTGGTTGCGGTATGAGTCCCAATCCCGGTCTTTATATTTCTTGGTCGAGATGCCGTTGATAATTAAATCGCCGCTGTCGTAGCGGTCAAGGCCTCCGATCATATTCAGCAGCGTTGTCTTGCCGGAACCGCTGGGACCGAGAATCGCAACAAATTCATTTTCACGGAGGTTCAGGCTGACTCCGTCCAGCGCTTTCTGTACCAGACCTCCAGTTTTATACTCCTTGCGGATGTCCTTGATTTGAAGCATGGTTCAAGCCCTTCCTTTCGATCTGACTTCCGCAAGTCTACACCTCTTTGAACAACTGAACATCAACTCCGGAGGGCTTTCGCATAAAATTCTCAGAAAGTTTACTTTCGGCTTAATTCCCGTGTTATAATAGGTAATAAAAACATGTTGTAGGGAGGGAGTGCCAGTGTTTCAGATACTTGTGGTAGAAGATGACAGAAGCACAGCGCGGTTGATGCAGGCTGTTTTGAGACACGGCGGGTATGAGGTCGTGGAGGCGGGCAATGGAATCGAAGCGATGGCCGTCATGGACACACAGCACATCGACTTGATCGTGCTGGACGTGATGATGCCAAAAATGGACGGCTATGAATTTACAGAACGGTTAAGGAGCTGCGGGAGCATGGTGCCGATTTTAATGGTGACTGCCAAGCAGCTCCCGGAGGAAAAGTGCAAGGGCTTTTTGGTTGGAACAGACGACTATATGGTCAAGCCAGTCAACCAGGAGGAGCTTCTGCTGCGGATCAAAGCGCTGCTCCGCCGCGCTCAGATTGCCAGTGAGCGCAAGCTGCATATAGGAAAAGTTACCCTGGATTATGACGCTCTGACAGTAACGAGAGACGGCTGTGCGCAGACACTGCCCAAAAAGGAGTTCTATTTGCTCTTTAAACTGCTCTCCTACCCGGACAAGATATTTACGAGACTGCAGTTAATGGATGAAATATGGGGGATGGAGTCTACCACAGTGGACACAACAGTCAACACCCATATCAACCGGCTCCGAAACAAGTTTGGGGACTGGCCGGAGTTTGAGATCGTGGCGATCCGGGGAATCGGTTATAAGGCGGTCATCCGCCATGGGTAAGCTGAAAAGATTTTCATGCAAGCAGCAGCTCACCATCATGTTTGCCGCTATGGTATTCCTGTTCATGTTCTTCGCTATGCTGATCGTGTTCCTTGGAGCGTTTCTGCTCTATCGGCTCGGCTTAGTTCATGGTAACAGGTCGGTGGGCGTTATTCTGGTATTGTTTGCGGTCATCAGCCTGCTGGTGGGCGCGGCGTTATCGATGGTGTTCAGCCGTTTCCCTCTGGCCCCGCTCAGAGACCTGATGAACGCGATTGACCGAATTGCAGACGGAGATTACAGCGCACGGATCAATCTGAAAGCGCCAGCAGAGCTGAAAAAGTTAAGTGAGAAGTTCAACCACATGGCGGAGGAGATCGGCAGCGTAGAGATGCTCCGCAGTGATTTCATCAATAATTTTTCCCACGAGTTCAAAACGCCGATATCCTCTATTCAGGGCTTTGCAGAAATGCTAAAGCTGGACGATCTGACCCAGGAGGAGAGAGAGGAATATATTCAGACAATCATCGAGGAAGCTTCCCGCCTTACGGCGCTAGCCTCGAATATTCTGAACCTCTCCAAAATCGAACAGCAAAGCATCCTCACGGAGCGTACCCGGTTGAATGTCAGCGAACAAATTCGTCAGGTTATTGCGCTCCTGGACAAAAGATGGTCAGCCAAAGACATCACAGTGGCCTTTGACTGCGGAGAGCATTTTGTAGTGGGAAATAAGGAGCTTCTGAAACAGGTGTGGATCAATCTGGCTGACAATGCCATCAAATTTTCACCGGAGCATGAAACGGTTGAAATTAGCATCAGAGAAACCCCAGCAGCCTTGGTCATTTCATTTGCGAACAAAGGCGATGAAATTCCCGCTGCAGCACAATCGCATATTTTTGATAAGTTTTACCAAGCGGATACTTCTCATGCCACCCAAGGCAATGGCCTGGGGTTAGCAATTGTTCACAAAATCATAGGGCTGCATGGTGGTACCGTTAAAGTGCGCAGATCCGATTTGACCGGGACGATTATGGATGTGACGCTTCCGCAAAAATGACGAAGATGCCCCGAAAAAATCAGGGCGTCTTCGCCTTGAATGTCAATCTGGTGCATGCAGTGATTTCGGTATAAATTGACCCCCTAAAGCCGACTTTGGATTTTTCCTTGGTCTACTTTAGGGGGATCATGTCACTTTCGGGTTGACCGATTTGTCTGTTATTTGCACCTATGTTACGTCCATCCAGGCCGCAGTGGGCCGTCAGATGTTTCGCTCTTGTATCAGCCTGTGACTGAGCCGGAAGTCACGTCCTGTTACTGGGGCGTCGCCACCAGGAAGCACATGTCGTTCAATTCCCCGGAGGCATCGTCAAAGAAGTTATAGAAGGTAAAGTTGTACAGGAACCGTTCTGCACTGTACACGCCGTAGCCGTCCTGGTTATGGTCGGTGGTATCGTAGGGATCGGCGACAATGACCACATCGTCCTGGGTGGTTTCCGTCCCCATGGTGTCGTAGCCGATGATCACCTGCCAATGGCCGCCCCAGTCGTTCCAGCCAACCATGATGGGGTTACCGGCAGCCAGGGTCTTCTGAATGTAGTCAAAGGTAAACACCTCGTGTACCTGATCCTGGCAGTCGTAGGTGGAATACAGGTCAAATCCGCCCACACCCTGGAAAATCTCGATCAACTGGCTCAGGCTGGTGGCGCCGGGCTCCAACCCGTTGCTGCGGTAAGCGGCCAGAGATTCCTCGTTGTAGTCTCCCAGCTTACCATACCAATTGAGTACCATAAGGGCGCTGGACACGCCGCAGCTCCACTCGCTGGTCTGCTGCTGCGTTTTGAAGTGGCTGAGGATGGTCAGGGTGTCGCTGGACTCCAAATGATAGAAATCCAGGGTGTTAAAATAAGGGCTTCCCTGGTGGTCGCCCTGGCGCTCCACACTGTCCGCCCCATCCTCCGCGCTCAGATCGCAGGAATAGGGAATCTTCATCTCGTCGGTGTAGTTGCCACGGCTTGCCTCCTGCCCGTTTCCACAGGCAGTCAGGAGAAGCGCGCACATCGAAATCACAAGGGACCATACAATTAGTTTTTTCATCGTAATTCACTCCAATAAAAAAGCAATTGTACTTGTCAAACAATCCCGCCTTGTATTGTTTTATTTATGATTGGACAGCCAAAGCCGTCCGCCCTTTATTTATCCAATTTTCCGGTCGTCTTTTATGTTGAGTCTATATAGTAATGGTTCAAGCTGGAAAACCAGACTGATCAGAACGGCCTACTTTTACTACTCTCATGTTGTTTTATACAAGTACCGATGGAGCTTACGCTCCGAGGGACCTACAGGGCCGTTGCCCTGCGCTATAAAATTTTGAGCCCGCATGGGCTCCAACAAGAGATTGCGTTCCGGCTCTGTCCTCCTTCTGACGCAAGGCTCGCCCCACCAGAAAGTGGAGCGAGCCTATTATACAGGAAATTCCATCTGACAGCAAGCACAAGTTGCGCCAAATTCCGCAGAATAAGGGCCGTCAAATTTGTATAAATTGTGAACAATCTGTTTCCGTGGGGCCGGGGTATCATTCCTCCAGCAAATCCCGCCCCCGCATTTCTTCCAGGAATCGGTCCAAATCCTGGCGTGCGGTATCCTCCGCCACGTCGAACTGGTCCAGGATGCCCCGAAGAATCTCCTCGTAAGGAGCGCCCTGCTCCAGGCTGCGCCAAATTTGGGCGCTGACAGGGTTCAGGGTGATCATACCGTTAAACTGCAGGGCCGTCTGGCCCACGGGAACCAGGAGGATCTCCCCCACCAGCTCCCGCATGATGAATTCGCCTTTGATTTTCATACTCCACCCTCCTATTGTCCATCGTAGGTCCGCACCATCACCACCCGGCTGGAGCCGGAAGCATAATGGGTGGGAGTGATTTGGACGGAGGCTCCCGCCTCCAGGTTTTCCACCTTGGCGGTGTAGGCAATGCCGCCCACGTAGGCGTCCATATCTTCCAAGTAGTATTTGTAGAATACCCGCACCACGGGGATGCTTGCGCCGGTGAGGTTGGTCACCGTAAGGGAATTGCCCCCGTGTTCCGTCACTTCCACCTGGTCCGAAGACATTTCCAGCTCTGGCAGGGTGGCCACGTCCGCCTTGCAGTCTCCATAGGCCGTCTCCCGGAAATGGGTCCGGTTTGCCTCCTGGACCACCACCGTGGCGCCGGCGGGAATGGCAGAGGCCCGGAACTCCCAGGTTTCTGTCCCGGCGGTCAAGGTAATCCCGGCAAATTCCACCGCTGTATCCGCCGTGTTGGTGAGGACCATGGCGGCTACGCCGGTGATCTCCTCATTCGACCCGTCCTCCAGGAAGATGCCGTCATAGGCGGCAACCTTGGCAACAACGAGGCCTGTGTCCGGAATTTCATAGGGAAGGGAGATGGAAGAAGCTCCGCCTGTGGGCTCTGTCTCTGGCGGCGCCTCTATTGGGGATGTGGGGGCCGTGGTGGCCTGTGGCGGCTCCGTTTTCTCCGGGGCTATTGTTGTCTCCCCGGAAGGTTCCGGGTCGGTGGAAGCTGCCGGACGGCCTGTGGAAGGCATCTCTGTGGGAGCCGTGGACTCCGGCGGTCGAGAGGTTTCCACCGGCAGCGCGGTCGGGTCCGCCGGCTCCGTGGGAGCGCCTGTAGGCGCATTCGGAGAAATCGCCGGTTCCGGATCCCGGCCCCGGGTCAGGGCAAGGACCACGGCGGCGCAGAGCAAAAGGGCACCGAGAACCGCCCAACATATGATTTTTCTCTTGTTTTTCATATATTCCCGCCTTTCTCAAGCCTTTCGGTTCAAAATTTCCTCCTCCAGCTGATGGCAGGCGGAGGGATAGGCATGGGTCATCCGGCAGCGGTAATCCGGTACCTTTTGGTAATCGCCGCTTTCCGTGCGCACCATGGCGGCGCAGGCCCGGCACTGGTCCCGGAGGCTACAGCTGGCGCATTTTGCCGGCAGCCGGATTCCGGCGGCGGCTTCCCTCGCCTGTCTCCAGGCCTCTGCAAAGCCCACCTGGAACACGTCCGCTCCCTGATCCGGGAGCATCCCACAGGGCAGGAGGCGCCCCTCCCAGGTCACCCAGAAGCTGCACTTTCCGGCGCGGCACCGGATGCCCTCCCCCTCCAGGGTTCCGCAGTCCTCCCCGGGGTCGGCGCAAAGTCCCTCCCAGCTTTGGGATTTCAGCCGCTCCAGGAAGGCCTCCGCCCCGTTCAGGAGGGATTCGATCCGGGCGGCGTAATAGGCCGCCTCCTGGGGGGTGAAGCGGTCGTTGCAGCCCACCTGGCTGGGGTCCCGGCGCAGAGGGGGGAACATGTAGGAGGTAGCCTGTACCAGGAGCCCCTCCTCCTTGGCAAAGGCAAAAATCCCCTCCAGGTCCGCTGCATTGTGGGGGGTCAGGCTGCAATTCAGCTTGACCGTAATGCCTGCCTCCCCCAGAAGACGAATGGCCCGGGTCACCTGGGTAAAGCCCTGGGGATTCCGGCAGAGGCGGCCATAGGTTTCGTCCGAGGCGCCATATAGGGTGATGTTGATCCGCACCGGCGGCGTCTCCTTCAGCCACCGGACCACGGACTCATCAATCAGAGTTCCATTGGAATTGATGGAAATGAGCAGGCCCATTTGGTGCAGGCCTGCCAGGATTTCCCGGAAATCCGGGCGGAGGAAGGGCTCCCCTCCTGTGAGGAGGAGGTACAGAAGTCCCTGCTCCTTAGCCTGCCTGCCCAGCTCCAGCCATTGGGCAGCCGTGCGCAGGGGGCGGATTGCCTCCTGCTGCTCCCGGCTCATGCGCACATAGCACATGCGGCAGTTCATGTTGCAAAGGGGCGTCAGCTCAAAGGTTCCGCTCAGAGGTATCCCCTGTCTGGCCGCTTTGGCGTGCAGATATTCGGTAATGGGAGGCTCTACTGGAATGGCGATCATGGGGTTCCACTCCTTTCATCGAATCATAGGATGGTGGCGCATCCGCCCGGGTGATTGCCTGACCTGGGCTCCTTCCGCCGGTGCGTCCAGGAGGCCGCACCCCTACGCCTCGGGGGCAGACGGGAGCTACGGTTGCATTTGTTCCCGGAGGAGTTCCACCGCTTCCCGGTCAGGGCGGCATTCCAGGAGGTACACAGGGAGGGCGTCCAGGGCGGCGAGGAGCGTGTCCATGGTGTCTTGGACAAAGTCCGGATCCCAGCGGTGAACGGTAACCTCTGGAAAAAGGCGGGCGAAGGCCTCCCCCCTGGTTAGGCTGCGCAAACGGTTTTCCTTCCCCTGACGAAGGACCACCAAGGCGGAAATGGGGACGGATTCGTTGCGGTAAACTCCGGAGGAACCGGCATAAGGCAAGCCAAAGGCCTGCCAGCGGCCCCCCACCTGGCGGAGGGCGGCCCGGTCGCCATTGATGACCTCTGCCCCCTGGTGCTGCACCCAGAGGTTCGCCTGGGTGGATTTCCCGGTACCGGAGGGAGCGGAGAAGAGAATCCCGCTACCCTGCCACCGGATGAAGGAGGCATGGAGCAGCAGGCCCTGGTTCTGGTGTAGCAGGGCTTCCAGGCCTATGAGGTCGCAGATGTTCCGGGAATAGGCCAGATATTCTTCTTTTCCAGCCAAATACTGACATTGGGCCTGGTTTCCCGGGATTTTCTGCCAAATCATGCAGGCATAGGGCGGGGCCTGGGGAGTGGGGCAATGATACACCCGCCGCTCCGAGGCCGTCTCCATATGGTACTGGCAAACCTCCCAATGACCGTCAGGTTCCGGGGGGTCCAAGGCGGGGACCGGAAGGAAATGGACCTGAAAGCCGGAGGCCGGTTCCCCCAGCTCCCGTAAGAACGCCTGGGATTCTTCCGTAATGGTGAGGCGGAAGGGTAGGCGAAATCCCACAGCAATCCCAGCCACCTGATATTGGTAGTGCATACAATCCCTCTTTCCTCCCCCACCGGTGCGTCCAGGAGGCCGCACCCTACGTCCCTGGGTGGATGGACAGATCACCACGGTACACCCCATAGGGTGCACATCCTGTACCCAGCGGCAAAATCTTCCGTTTTTTCTGAATGTTCGGCGAATTCGCAGGTTTTTACGGCAGACGCACACTGTGCGCTCTGCAGCGCTCTGGCGCTATCCTGGGCAGTTCCAGGAGGCGCGCGGGTGGGGTGGGCTTGCGAAAAGGGCTGTGGCAGTTTGAAATGCCACAGCCCTGTTTGGTTATGCCTGTGGAAGCGGACCGGGCAGGTTACGAGGTGAAGATGCTATTGCCACCGCCGGGGTTGTTGTAGCAGATGCCCTCCCAGGGATCATCAGCGCCCCACTTAATCGAACAGCCCGTATTCTCACTTGTCCAAATCACTTGATTGCCCATATCCCAGCCGCAGGTGCTTTTGTCCCAGTGGTTGGGCTTTCCCAAGCTGTTTCCGCCGGGAACTGCGCCGCAGCCTGCGGCAATGCTCTGGGTCAGGCCAAAGTATTCCACCTGCAAGGCAGGCTTTACATAAACTTTTTTCATATAGAGAGTTCCCCCCTTTTCTTACGGCCGAAGCAGGTCGCGGATGCCCTTGAAGATCTTCTCCAGCCAATCCCTAACGATGGAGCCATCGCCCAGCTCGTTCACCTCGGGATTTTCAATCTCCACCTCGCCGGGCTGAGTGGAGTAGGTGATCTCCTCCAGGGTGTCAAAGGTGTTGGCATAGGCCAGGAGATCATCCACATTGGCAGTGGTGATACCGGCCTGCTCATTTCCATTGGTCGTACGGAGCTTGGTGACAGACAGCAGGTTTTCGCCGGTGTTTTTCACCAGGATGTAGCCATTGGCATTGGGCGTTACCTGGTAGTACAGGTCGGAGGCCGCGTTCACCGGCAGAGTCGCCGCATTTTCCCCCCAGGTTACCGTTGCTATGGTCTCACCATTGGGAGCCTTGATGCCCAGATAGTAATTTGCCGTCACGTCGCTGACCTTGAACGCAATGGACTGACCCTGCGCCAGATAGACCTCATTCTTCGGGCCATACTCCCGATAAGTCCCGATGACCTGGGTCGTCGTACCGGTTGCGGTCCCATCCTGGTCGATGAAGACCACGCCGTCGGTTGTGTTATCGGTAGTGGGATCAAAGTCCTCTGCTGTAAGCAGGATCTCCCGCACCGACTGGAAGGAAGCGCCCAGCTCACCGGCTGCGTCGTAAGCCTCTTTCACCACGGCGTCTACTTCCTTGGGTTGGATGGGGTTATAAACCCGGACGCCGTCCAGATAGTAGGTTGCCCGCTTCTCCGCCGCCGTAGTCACATAGAGGGTCAGGGTATATTCGCCATAGGGCAATTTTTCAAAGTGCAGTGTGGGGATCTGATAGTAAGCGCCATCTCCAACGGAGGCGGCCAGATGATCCACAACCAGGCCCTTCACACTGACTTCCTTGTCATCTGCACCCTTCTTGGTCAGTGTGGCAGCCACGGTGCCGGTGGTCAGGTCCGTACGGCTGTACACATCCACGCCGGTGCCGGTGAAGGTGAAGGAGGCAGTGGCCTTGTTTTTCGCCGAAGCGACCGCCTTGTGGGCGCTGCCATCGCTGTACCCAGTATCTCCTGCGTAGCCCGTTTCCCAACCGTAAGGATGACCGCTATCCAAGGTTTGGTCCCTGTCGGCGGCATCCGTGCCATCAGTTGTCCACTCACCACCATACACAATGCCTACCGTGCCGGCCTTCTCGTCAGTCACAAAGGTGTCTTCATAATACACGCTGTTTGCAGGCATGACGGTGACCTTGGACCACTGGTTGATTACACCGCCTTCAATCTGCTTGCCAAACACATAGAAGCTGTCGTAGCCGTTCCAGTTCATGGTGGTGGGGGTGTAGGTCAATTCAGCCTTAGCGGTAGCCGTTGCAACTTTGCCGTAAGTCTTTGTCAGATTCTCAGTCGGGGTCTCAAATTTATACATCCCCTCCCCGCTCAAGGTCGTCACGCTGCCAATGCCCCAATCCGAGGACACCAGGTTCACAGGCTTGCCGTAGTCCAGAACGTAGGTTTTGCTCTTCAGGATGGTTGTCGGCTGGGGGAAAGTAACTGCAGGGGTCTCCTCCTCCGGCGTAGCATAGATACCGGACAGGGCAGTGTTGGTGGAAATGGGGGCATTGGTGATCGCCTCATCCCTGGCCTCGACGCCTTGGATGGTGACTGTCAGCTTCTGACCGGGATGGCCCTCGGCAATGTACTGCTCCGAGTAATTAAATCCAGTGACATCAATGACGCCTTTAGGGCCATAAACCGTGAATGTCGAATCTAGATTATTACCTGTCAATGGTTCCCAGTCAATGGTGCCATCCTCTTTCATCGTGCCTGCGTAGGTCTTAGTTGTAACGGTACATCCGCCCGACGGTATAGCAAAGCCCCCGTTCAGGATATCCCGCATGACTGACTTATCATCCAAGGTCACACTGGTACTGGGGTTTTGGATATCCGTACTAATTGTAGTAAAGATCCCATTCAGATCTTCCGTGTTGGCAGTGGTCAGATAATACTTTTCAGAGACTTGCCCAGCAAGAATGCGAGTGTAGAACTGTGTATTCTGATTATCATTCTCACTGGTTTTTGGTGTGTACCTTGTGTAGCCATTGTACCATCCAGTCCGGTTATAATCGTCGTAATATTGGACTTTCCGGTACCCGCCGTTGTTTCGTTGAATATAATAAGTTTTGCTTGTATCTAAATCCCTTGCGTATACCTTGTTGTAGTCATACTCAGTACTCATGCTCTGTGCGTTCGGGCAATTGGAGGATACACAGTTCATGAAATTTGTAGTATTATCGCTCGCACTGGTATATAGGCCAACCGCGTAGACAGTAGCACCATATGTATTCTTTGTAGCATAGCTTTCTTTAATCGCTGCGTTAGCTACATCGGCCTCAAACTTGCTACCATCGCCAGGTTCACCGTCTGTAAACATAACCACAATGCGGCTCCGGGTCCCCTCTTCACCGTCCGGTTTTGTGTAGGTGTTCGAGTTGGCACTGAAAATCCCATTTGCCATTTCCATGCCAAGTTCGGGATGTGTGCCACCCTTTGCCGCCAATGCCGCAATCGAATCCGCCAGATTGGCAGAACCAGTTGGATCCGTCACAACCTGGAAAGCATTTGCATACTGGGTGCTGGCAATTGCAGTTTCAGTAGACTCCTTGCCGCCTTCGATATAATTGTATTGCTTCTTTCCAATAAACAGCTCTGTATTAGCATAGTAATAGTTGCTGCTATTATACTCCGCTCCGGCAAAGCCGACAACCGCAATGCGGTGGTCAACTTGATACTTTTCAGCATTCTCTTTAATCGTCTGGACAAAGTTGGTAACAGCAGTTCGAAGAGCTGTCAAATTTGAGCCAGCCATGGAGCCTGATTGATCCAGTACCAGCACAATATCCAAAGGCACACTACTCTCTTGTGGCACCATCGTAGTCGTGCCAGTGGCGTAGGCGGACAACTGAATGGTATATGTACCGTCGTCCTCCAGCACAGCGCCTTTTTCCAGCACCATGCTGCCTTCTTCCTTCTTCAGCATGGTCATGGTCTCTGCCGCTACCGCCACACCAGGCAGCAGCGTCAGGACGCAGGCCAGGGCCAGGAGGGCGGACAGGAGACGGGAGGTCAGCTTCTTGCTCTTGTTTTGCATAATTCCTCATCCTTTCCTTTTGAAACAGCCCCTGTGCCACGGTTTCCCAGGAGGAACGCCCGCATGGCCGTGTGCCCAAAAAGGACGCGGGCATGGCGGCGGGAGGGGCGGCGTGGGAGCCTATGTTGCAGCCGGATGCGGGCTGAAAATGCGGGCTGCATCATCCGCTTTTTCGCTCCGGCATACATTGTTATTTTATAGGTTCCGCCCCCCTTTTGTCAAGTCATATTATGAGAAATTTTATAGTTTCATATGTGGTCCTTTTGCGTTTTACACAAACCGACCATGGGAGTCTCTGCGTCTTTCCTTCTACGTCATAGATTGGTTTTATTTACCAGCTGATGAATGGGGAATTTGCCCAAAGTGAAGAGAACTCACCCTCTCCCACCAGCGCGGCTGAAATGACCGGCATGGACATCGGGTCGCCATTTTCGGCGACACCACTTGATGTGCACCGGCGCGACAGCACCCATGGCTTCCCCCGGGGGAAGGCAGAGCGGTGTCGCGCCGGTGTAGGGTGGTGGATCCGGAGGTTGGTTTCGTTTGCCGTGGCGCTCTTTCGGGTAAAAAATGTACCGCGAGAATTTGCTTCTCACGGTACATTTGTATCAGCAACTTACAGCTGGCAATAAGCAGCGGCGGTTTGGGCAGCCAGGCGGGCGTTGTTGTAGACCAGCTGGATGTTGGAAGCCAGGCTGTCGCCGCCGGTGATCTCCGCCACCCGGGCCAGGAGGAAGGGGGTGGTGGCTTTGCCGTGGATGCCCTTCTCCCGGCACTCGGCAATGGCCCGGTCAATGGCGCCGTTGATGACGGCCGGATCCATGGAATAGGCCTCGGGAATGGGGTTGGTCACCAGCATACCCCCGCCCAGGGCCATATCGTTCTGGGCCTTGAAGGCCTCCGCCAGCTCCCGGGGAGTATCCATCCGGTAATCCACAGAGAAGCCGGAGGTCCGGGTGTAGAAGGCAGGCAGCTCCTCCGTCCCGTAGCCAATGACCGGCACCCCGTGGGTCTCCAGATATTCCAGGGTCAGACCCAGGTCCAGAATGCTCTTGGCGCCGGCGCAAACCACCATCACAGGGGTGTGGGCCAGCTCCTCCAGATCGGCGGAGATGTCCATGGTGGTCTCCGCCCCCCGGTGCACACCGCCGATGCCGCCAGTGGCAAACACCCGGATTCCGGCCATGTGGGCAATGATCATGGTGGTGGTCACGGTGGTGGCCCCGTCCTCGCCCCGGGCGCACAGCACCGCCAGGTCCCGGCGGGAGGCCTTGGCAATGGCCTGCCCCTTTTTCCCGAAGTACTCAATCTCCTCAGGAGTGAGACCGGCCTTCAGGCGGCCGCCGATGATGGCGATGGTGGCGGGCACCGCTCCGTTTTCCCGGATGATTTTCTCCACGTTCAGAGCCGTCTCCACATTCTGGGGATAGGGCATACCGTGGGAGATGATGGTGGATTCCAGAGCAACCACAGGCTTCCCCTGGGCAATGGCCTGGGCCACTTCGGGTTTGACATCCAGATATTTGTTGAGATTCATCGCAATTTCCTCCAAATCGTTGTGAAAATGACATGCCGCGTAAGCGGCAGAGTTGGCGTCACTGATTCATCCGGGCCCGGAGCGCCGCCGCGCAGAGAGTGGGATTGATGGTCCCGGCCCCCTCAATGGCAATGGCTCCCGCCGAAGCTCCAGCCAAGGCTGTCCCCTTCAGATCCGTCCCCTCCAGGTAGGCCCAGGCAAGGCCTGCCATAAAGGCATCCCCTGCGCCGGTGGCATTGACCGGCTCCGCCGGACGGCAAGGCAGCAGCAAAGCTCCCTCGTGGCTGGCGGCATAAACTCCCTGGCTCCCCAGGGAGATGAACACCCGGCGCAAGCCCGTGTCCAACAGCACCTGAGCCGCCCGGTGCAGGCTCCCGGCGTCCGCAATGGCCACGCCGGACAGAAGCTCGGCCTCTATGCGGTTGGGCTTCAGGGTGTGGATTTTCCCCAAAATGGGCCGCAGCTTCTCCGCCTTGACCGTAGACACCGGGTCTACAAAAAGGGGCGGGGTGCAGCTTTCCGCCAGGAAGCGGAGGGATTCCGCCGGTAGATTGGCATCTGCCACAATCAGCTGGGCATTGTTGAGCAGGGTCAGGCGGGAGGATAGAAACTGGGGAGTCAGCTTCTGGCAAATGTCCATGTCAGACACCGCCAGGGCCATGTCCCCATCGGGGCCATTCAGATAGAGATAGGTAGAAGTGGAGCCACCTGGAACCTGAAGGGCCTGGCTGATGTCAATCCCCAGCTCCCCACAGGAGGCGGCAATCCGCTGGGCGTACAGGTCATCCCCAAAGGCCGTGAGGAGGCGGACATCCAGGCCCAGCAGGGCCATGTTGTGGGCAATGTTCCGGCCCACACCCCCCAGGCTCATCTGCACCCGACCGGGATTGGAGTCCCCGGCGATCAGAGGGGCGTAGGACTGACCGCCAATGTCCATATTCACGCCCCCCACCACGGCAGCATAGGTCCCGGACCGGAGCACGTAGCCCTTGCCGGCAATGTAGCCCTTTTTCATCAGGTTGGAGATGTGCACCGCCACAGAAGAGCGGGTAATCCCCGCCTTCTCTGCCAAGGCCTCCTGGGAGATCATAGGGTCCTGCTCAATCCATTGCAAAATCTGCCGCTCCCGCTGGGTCATAGCCTCGCCCCCTATATAAGCAAAAACTTATTTCTAATCTTGTGCTTATTATACAGGGGGCAGAGCAGAAAATCAAGAGGGTTTTTAAAAAATTCTTTTCCTACTGTTCCCAGGTCCTCTCTGGGCAACATCGCCAGCTTAAGCAACACTATTTGATATGCGATGGATTGGTAATTTCATAATCGATATACCAGCTAATCCTTTTATTATTATAGCTGACAAATACAGCTGATATAAGCTTATCATCATATATCATTTTCGCAGTAACTTATTTGATCATATTTATTATTTTCTTCATATATGGCACCTCGCAATAAGTTTGTTAGTAGAAACAAAACATTAGACGTTGGAAGGACCAACCTCCGCCTCCACCCAATCCCAATCCACCATATCCTTGTCCTCCATATCCTCCTCCCAATCCAACTCCTATACCTAAGCCAGCCCCCGCGCCAACAGCTACTCCTGCACCTACAGCTACTTCCTTTACAGATTCCTTTAAGCTTCGCAAAGCAGGGTATTCTGCCGTGCTAATTGTTGCGTCAGACGTCTTTTGCTTTCGGATTTCCTTTACATAATACAGCACAACTCCTGCCGCTGGCGTTGTATATGTAACTTGATACGTACTGTCTAAAGCGTTAATTGTAAACATTCCAAGGTGTCAAAGGCGGCGAAGCCGCTCGGCTTGCCCTTGACACCTTGTGGCCTGGCTGCTACCAGGTTGCGTGAGCGCTGCAACGGTGGTTAGCCTGCCTGCAAAGCAAACCTGACTCGCAAATAATCTATCTAATATAGATACTAATAAAAATTAGTACCAAAAATATATATGGCAATTCCTTTTCACTGCGTTCCAAGGCACCAAAGAGAATGAAACACAAGTGCCTCTAACGCAGCCAGTCGAAATTTGTTACAATGTGCTTGAGGGAGCAGGCATACTACAGAACACGTGGAGGTGAGTACTTCGTCGGGTTCCCGTTGGCGTCATACGTAATCGCCTTCCCGTCAAAGGC
>ERZ772883.186-NODE-186-length-71153-cov-67.612254_pt1 | contig 71153 bp, 61 predicted proteins | sample MGYA00580575_ERZ772883 | MGnify/ENA primary metagenome ERZ772883 (study PRJEB29015, sample SAMEA2737666) | human gut metagenome | biome: human gut; feature: human-associated habitat; material: faeces | place: China | collected 2012 ... | reverse complement strand
ATGAAGCAATAGTAAAAGGTGAAAACATTCCAGAACCAGGAGTTCCAGAAGGATTTAAAGTATTAATCAAGGAACTACAAAGTTTAGGCTTAGATGTACGTCTATATTCTGAAGATGATAGAGAACTTGAACTTACAGAAAATATAGATGACGGAATAGACTTTAACCTAGATGAAAATAAACCACTAGTAACAGACGAAGAAAAAATGGAAGATGAAGGATTACTTGAAGAAGATATGTTACTAGACGAAGACGAATTACCAGAAGAAGAGGAAGACTTAGAAGATGAAGAAAGCTTCGATGACTTAGATGAAGACTTAGCAGAAGACAACTTAGAAAATGACAACGATTCTTATAAAGAATAATTTTTAATTGAATATCTACATTATAAATTTATAAAATGGCAGGAAGGAATTGTTCGAGCAGTGTATATTTTATAAATTGTATAATGTAGAAAAAAGGTAAAGAGTGAATTTTACAAAAATTCTTCGAATTTTTGAAGGAAGGGAGATACTTCAATGGAAGAAAACAAAAAACAAGATGAATTAGAAATTTTTGATAAAATAAAAATTGGTTTAGCTTCAGATGAAAAGATTAGAGAATGGTCAAAAGGTGAAGTTAAAAAACCAGAGACAATTAACTATAGAACATTAAAACCAGAAAAAGATGGTCTATTCTGTGAAAAAATATTTGGACCTACAAAAGACTGGGAATGTCATTGTGGAAAATATAAAAGAGTAAGATATAAAGGAATAGTTTGCGATAGATGTGGCGTTGAAGTAACAAAATCAAAAGTAAGACGTGAAAGAATGGGACATATTGAACTTGCTGCACCAGTTGCACACATTTGGTACTTCAAAGGAATTCCAAGCAGAATAGCATTAGTACTAGATATATCACCAAGAAGTGTAGAAAAAGTTATATACTTTGCAGCATATGTTGTTACAGATAAAGGAACATCAGGATTAATGGAAGGACAAATTCTAAACGAAAAAGAATATCATGATGCAGAAGAAAAATACGGAAAAGGTTCTTTCAAAGCTGGAATGGGAGCAGAATCTATAAGAACATTACTACAAAAAGTTGATTTAGAGAAATTATCAAATCAATTAAAGAAAGAAATTGCAGAATCTAGTGAACAAAAAAAGGCAAAATTAATAAAAAGATTAGATACAGTTGAAAGCTTCCTATTATCAGGAAACAAACCAGAATGGATGGTTTTAAGCGTAATACCAGTTATACCACCGGATATAAGACCAATGGTACAACTAGATGGAGGAAGATTTGCAACATCTGACTTAAACGACTTATATAGAAGAGTATTAAACAGAAATAACAGATTAAAAAGATTATTAGAACTAGGTGCACCAGAAATTATAGTTAGAAACGAAAAAAGAATGTTACAAGAAGCAGTAGATGCTTTAATAGATAACGGAAGACGTGGAAGACCAGTAACAGGTGCAGGAAACAGACCTTTAAAATCATTATCAGATATGCTAAAAGGAAAACAAGGACGTTTCAGACAAAACCTATTAGGAAAACGTGTTGACTATTCAGGACGTTCAGTTATCGTAGTAGGACCAGAACTAAAAATACATCAATGTGGTTTACCAAAAGAAATGGCAATAGAATTATTTAAACCATTTGTAATGAAAGAGTTAGTTTCAAGAGGTCTAGCACACAATATTAAAAGTGCAAAGAGAATGGTAGAAAAATTAAATCCAGAAGTTTGGGGAATATTAGAGGAAGTTATAAAAGACCACCCTGTAATGTTAAACCGTGCGCCAACACTACATAGACTTGGTATTCAAGCATTTGAACCAGTTTTAGTAGAAGGTAGAGCATTAAAACTTCACCCATTAGTTTGTACAGCATTCAATGCTGACTTCGATGGTGACCAGATGGCAGTTCACGTTCCACTATCACCAGAAGCACAAGCAGAAGCAAGATATTTAATGCTTTCAGTAAACAACCTATTAAAACCACAAGATGGTAAGCCAGTAACAGTTCCAACACAAGATATGATCCTTGGAAGTTACTACCTAACAATGGAAGTAGCTGGTGAAAAAGGTGAAGGTATGTACTGCAAAGACGTTGATGAAGCAATGATGGCATACCAAAATGGAGACTTAGGTCTACATGCAAAAATTAAAGTTAGAATAACAAAGGAAATAGATGGAAAAGAGGTTACAAAAACAATAGAAACAACAGCAGGAAGATTAATCTACAACCAAGGTATACCACAAGACTTAGGTTTTGTTGATAGAACAGACCCAGACCATTGTTTTGACCTAGAAATTAGTTTCCCAGTTATAAAGAAAAACTTAGGAACAATTATTGCAAAATGTATAGATAAACATGGTTTAAATGTATCAGCAGAATTACTAGATTACATTAAATCTACAGGTTATAAATATTCAACAAAAGGTGCTATAACAGTGTCTGTTGCAGACGTTGCAGTGCCAGAAGCTAAAAAAGAAATTTTAGCAAAAGCTGAAGAAGATGTTGAAACAGTAGCAAAACAATATAAACGTGGTTTAATTACAAACGACGAAAGATATGATTCTGTAATTAGTATTTGGGAAAAAGCTACAAACGACGTTACAGAAGCTATGAAAGATAACTTTGATGAATTAAACCCAATATACATGATGGCACAATCTGGAGCCAGAGGTAACATGAACCAATTACGTCAAATCGCTGGTATGCGTGGACTTATGGCAAATACTTCAGGTAAGGCCGTAGAAATCCCAATTAAAGCATGCTTTAGAGAGGGACTAGATCCACTAGAATACTTCATTTCATCACATGGTGCTAGAAAAGGTTTAGCAGATACAGCTTTAAGAACAGCCGATTCAGGATACTTAACAAGAAGATTAGTTGACGTATCACAAGACATTATAGTAAGAGAAGAAGACTGTGGAACAGATGAATATATTGAAATAGAAGATATTAAAGATGGAAATCAAATTATAGAAAAACTACAAGAAAGATTAACAGGTAGATATCCATTTGAAGACATTAAAGACCCTACAACAGGCGAAGTTTTAGCAGATAAAGATACTTTAATTACACCAATTCTTGCAGAAAAAATAGTAGCTACAGGAATTACAAAAGTAAAAGTTCGTTCAGTTTTAGGTTGCCACACAAAACATGGTGTATGTTCAAAATGCTATGGAATGGGCTTAGCAACAAGAAAAGAAGTAAACATTGGAGAAGCAGTTGGTATAATTGCTGCACAATCAATTGGTGAGCCAGGTACACAGCTTACAATGAGAACATTCCACACTGGTGGTGTAGCAGGAGGAGATATCACACAAGGTCTTCCAAGGGTTGAAGAGTTATTTGAAGCAAGAAAACCAAAGGGACTTGCAACAATCTCTGAAATTGCCGGAACAGTAAGTATAGAAGATTCAAAGAAGAGAAAAGAAGTTACAGTAACAGGTAAAGACGATAGCAAAACATACACAATAAGCTTTGGTTCAAAACTAAAAGTAAAACCAGGTGACTATATAGAAGCAGGAGACCCAATTACAGAAGGTTCAATAAATCCAAATGAAATTTTAGCAATAAAAGGACCACAAGGAGTATTTGAATACTTAACATCAGAAGTACAAAAAGTATATAGAAACCAAGGTGTTGATATTAACGATAAGCACATTGAAATTATTTCAAGACAAATGCTTAAAAAAGTTAAAATTGAAGACAGTGGCGATAGCCAAATGTTCGTAGGTTCATTAGTAGATATTAATGAATTTAATAAAGAAAATGCAGAACTAGAAGCAGAAGGAAAGATTCCAGCAAAAGGACAAAGAGTTCTACTTGGAATAACAAAAGCATCACTTGCAACAGAAAGCTTCTTATCAGCAGCATCTTTCCAAGAAACAACAAGAGTATTAACAGAAGCAGCAATCAAAGGAAAGAAAGACTCATTAATAGGACTAAAAGAAAACGTAATAATAGGAAAACTAATTCCAGCAGGAACAGGTCTTCCAATTTACAGAAACAAAAACATCACAACAGAAGTGAAGAAAGAAGAACAAGAGTAAAATTAGAGGACGACAAAAAAGTCGTCCTTTAGTTTTAAATAAAAAAGGAGAAATTTATGAAATTAAATGTTGTATTAGTAGAACCAGAAATACCACAAAATACTGGAAATATTGCAAGAACCTGTGCTGCAATTGGTGCAAAACTTCACTTAGTAAAACCATTAGGTTTTAGCATAAGCGAAAAACAAGTAAAACGTGCAGGGCTAGATTATTGGGATAAATTAGATATAGAAGAACATGATAGTTTTAAAGAATTTTTGGAGAAATATAAGCCAGAAGAAAATAACATGTTTTTTATAACCACAAAAGGAACACATTGCTATTCAAATGTTGATTATTCTGGAATGGAAGAAGTATTTGTTCTATTTGGCAAGGAAACAAAAGGACTTCCAGAAGATACTTTAAAAAAATATATAGAAAAAACAGCAAGAATACCAATGAGACCAACCTTGCGTTCACTTAACTTATCAAATTCAGTAGCAATAGTTGTATACGAAATCTTAAGACAAAAAAATTTTGAGGAGTTGCAGGAGGTAAGTGATTATTTAATCTGAAATCAAGAAAAAATGTTGAAATGTTTTCACATATATGATAAAATTTTTCTAATTGGTGAACTATATTATACCAATGGAAAGGATGGTTAGAATGAAGAAATCAACAGGTTCGATAGTGATTATTGCAATAATTGCAATTATTATAATTGGTTTTGTGGGAAGCTATAATGGAATGGTTTCAAAAGCTGAGGAGGTTGATAATAAGTTTGCAACAATTGATGCTCAATTACAAAGAAGAGCTGATTTAATTCCCAATTTAGTAAATACTGTAAAAGGGTATGCAGCTCAGGAAAAAGAAATTATTGATTCAGTCACAGAAGCTAGAGCAAAGCTTACTGGTGCAAGTACAGTAGAGGAAAAAGCAAATGCAGATGAAGAATTAACAAGTGCTTTAAACCGTTTATTGGTTGTTGTAGAAAATTATCCAGAGTTAAAATCATCACAGAATTTTATACAATTATCAGATGAACTTGCTGGAACAGAAAATCGTATTGCTACAGCAAGAAGGGACTATAATGAAGCTGTAAAGAAGTATAACTTAAAAATAAAAAGATTTCCAACAAACTTAATGGCAGGTATGTTTAGATTTGAATCAAAAGCTTATTTCCAAGCAACAGATGGAAGTAGGGAGGTTCCTAATGTTAACTTTGAATAAGTCAAAAAAAATAGTTTGTTTAATTATTGTAATAATGATGCTGCTGCAAGTTAAAACATTTGCAGTAGTATCCCAGACAAATGATTTTTATGTTAATGACTATGCTAGAAAATTAAGCAGTGATACAAAGGAATATATTATGAATATGAATATTGAACTTCAGAAAAAAACAGGTGCACAAATTGTAGTTGTAACTGTACAAAGTTTAGGCGGACAGAGCATTGAGGAATATGCTACAGAGCTTTTTAGAAAGTTTGGCATAGGAGATAAAGAAAAAAATAATGGAGTTCTTTTATTATGTTCCACAGGTGATAGATTATTCAGAATTGAAGTTGGATATGGGCTTGAGGGTAGACTAACAGATGGAAAAACTGGAAGAATACAAGATGAATATATAATACCATATTTAAAAGAGAACGATTATGATGGTGGAATAAGAAATGGATTCACAGCAATACTAAATGAGGTTGCAAGCGAATATGGAGTAACAATAAGTGGAACAGATAAGCTAAAAAAACCTACATATTCAGATGGAGAGTTTCTAACTTATTTTACAATACTCATTGTGTGGAGCATTATAGGTATGATAATAAATTACATAATAAGAAAAAAAGGTTTCAAAACAATATTGATAACAAATACAATAGATATTCTTATTTTTGGAATTATATCATATGTCTTGATAAAAGAGATGATGTGGATATCTTTAATGGTACATTTGATGGTAATATTTCGCCCATACTATAGAGGAAGTGGTGGAGGCTATTTCGGAGGCCGGAGGATTTTCTGGTGGAGGCCGGTGGCTTCTCTGGAGGTGGAGGCTCTTCTGGCGGAGGCGGTAGTACAAGAAGCTTCTAAATAATAGCTTTTGCACAGATTACCATAAGTTAAAAGTCGAAACAGAGATTCTTTTTAGAATCTCTGTTTTCTTTTATAAAATTAATTTTTCCAAAAAGCTGCATAAGCTCTGTAAGCTTCATAAACATCAAACTTGCTTGTTACTTCATAAGGTGCATGCATTGATAAAACAGGAACACCACAGTCAATAACATCAACACCTTTATTAGCTAAGATGTAGGCAATTGTTCCGCCTCCACCTGTATCCACTTTACCAAGTTCGCTTACTTGGTAAGCAATATTATTGCTCTCGAAAATATTTCTTATTTGAGCAACAAACTCAGCGTTTGCATCAGAAGCACCAGATTTTCCACGAGCTCCTGTGTATTTATTCAAACCAACACCCATTCCTAAAAATGCAGCATTGTTTTTCTCAGAAACTGATGCATATATTGGGTCTAAACCAGCATCAACGTCAGCTGAAAGCATTTTTGAATTGCAGAAAACTTTATCTAATAAATTAGGTCTATTTGTATTTGTTTTATTTAATAATTCAGAAATGAAAGTATCAAAAACATGAGATTCCATACCTGTATTACCCATACTACCAATTTCTTCTTTATCAGCAAATATACATACAGCAGTTTTTGCGGGTGTTACCGTATCTAATAAAGCTCTTAAAGAGGTATATGCACAAATTTTATCATCTTGTCCATAACCTGCAACCATGCTTCTATCAAAGCCTAGAGATCTTGCTTTAAAAGCAGGAACAAGTTCAAGTTCTGAACTTACAAAATCTTTTTCTGTAATTCCATATTTATCGTTTAATATTTTTAATACATTTAGTTTAATTCTTTCAGTTGTTTTTTCATCTCCAATTGGAATACTTCCAATTAATAAATTCAAATCTTCACCAGCAATTCCATCTTTTAATTTCTTCTCCATTTGTTCTTGAGCTAAATGAGGAAGTAAATCGGTAATTGTAAAAATTGGGTCAGATTCCTCTTCTCCAATATTAATTGTAACCTTTTCTCCATTTGCTTTAACAATTACTCCATGTATAGAAAGAGGAATTGTTGTCCATTGATATTTCTTAACACCACCATAATAATGTGTTTTGAAGTATGCAAATCCATTATCTTCATATAATGGGTTTGGCTTTAAATCAAGTCTTGGAGAATCTATATGAGAACCAATAATGTTCAAACCTGCTTCAACAGGCTTGTTTCCCATAATAGCAGCATAAACTGATTTCTCTCTATTTACATAGTAGACCTTGTCTCCAGGAACTAAAATCATTTTATCTTTAATATTAACAAAGCCATTTTTATCTAAAATTTCTGTAATAAAACCTGTAGCTTCTCTTTCTGTTTTACTTCTATTTAGAAAATGAATGTACTCATCACTAAATCGTATAACATCATTTTTTACACTATCTGCAAGTGTTTCCCAACCACATTTTTTTGTATTAAACAAAAAATCTTTCAATTTTTCAGTTTCACTCATAAAATAAACCATCCTTTCCACATTAATATACAATATAATATAACCTTTTTTAAAATTTGTAAACAGAAAATGGAAAAAAATATTGAATAAATTTCTCTCTTATGATAGAATTTTCATATCAAAAGATAAATATGAATATAAATATACAAGGTGAATTTTGAAATGAAATTAAAAAAGTTTTTATCAATAATTTTATTAATTATAATATTAAGCATTAGTCCTGTAAGCCTTGCATATGAAGAAGATGAAACTGCGGATGATTGGGATTATGTGTGGCTTGATGAAGCTGTTCAGGAAGTTAAAAATTCAAATGAATTATCAATTCTTTCAAGATATGCAGTAGTTTATGATAGAAGTTCTGGAAAAGTACTTTGGGGGAAAGATGAAAACCAGAAAGTTCCTATGGCAAGCACAACAAAAATCATGACTGCTATAGTAATGATGGAAAACATTGGAATAGATAGATTAAACGAAGAGGTAACAGTATCTAAGGAAGCTGCCACAACAATAGGTTCAAGGCTAGGCTTAGGTACCGGAGATAAAATTACATATAACGATTTACTTTATGGGTTAATGTTATGCTCAGGAAACGATGCAGCTGTTCAAATTGCAATAAGCACAGCCGGAAGCGTTTCACAATTTGCAGACCTTATGAACCAAAAAGCAGAGAGTTTAGGGTTAACAAGTACACATTTTGTTACACCACATGGCTTAGATAGAGATGCACATTACACAACAGCTCTAGAACTTGCAAAAATAACAGATTATGCACTTAAAAACCAAAAAATAGCACAAGTTGTTTCAACAAGAGAATACACAGTAACAATAAATGGTAATAAAAAAATAATATCAAATACAAATGAGCTTTTAGGATATTTAAGCGGTGTAAATGGTGTAAAAACAGGCTATACAAGTAAAGCTGGAAGGTGTTTAGTTACATCAACTTCTAGAGATGGTTTTGATATAATCACAGTAGTTTTAGGAGCAGATACCAGAAAAATAAGAACACAAGATTCAATAAAATTAATAGAATATACGTACAAAAACTATAAATTATTTGACTTAGAAGAAGCAGTAGAAAATGAATATTTATCATGGAGAAAAGTAAATTTAAAGAGAATTCGCGTTAGAAAAGGTGTTACAACAAGACCAGAAGTGTACTTGGACCAAGCAAAATATACAAAATACCCACTAAAGACAAACGAAACAATTACACTTGAAACAACATATACAAAAAGGTTTGAAGCACCATTACCAGCAAATACAGAAGTTGGTAAGATAACAGTAAAACTAGGCGAAGAAATAATAGACGAAATACCAATTAAAACAACAGAGCAGATAAATAAAAAAGGTGTAGTTGCATACTTTTTTGAGATAATGAAACTATTAAAATTCGCAATATAAAAGTATTAATTAAGGGAGGAATAATATGAGCTGTGAATGTTGCTGTGGAGAAAACCACAAAGATGAAAAAATGGAGAGGATATTATCTAAATATGAAAGAGATAAAAGTAATCTAATACAAATTCTAAATGAATTTCAAGAAACATTTGGCTATATATCAAAAGAAGCACAACTAGAAATTTCAGAATACTTGAATTTAACAATGGCAGAAGTGTATAGTGTTGTAACATTTTATTCAAGATTCAGCTTAAAGCCAAAGGGAAAATATAATGTATCAGTTTGCCTTGGAACCGCATGTTTTGTAAAAGGGTCAGAGAAAATTTTAGAAAAATTAAAAGAAAAACTAGGTATTGATGTTGGTCAAACTACTAAAGATGGCAGGTTTTCAATAGAAGCAACAAGATGTATTGGTGCTTGTGGGCTAGCCCCAGTATTTACAGTAAATGATGAAGTATATGGAAATGCAACACCAGAATTATTAGATAAAGTAATAGATGAATATATGTTAAAAGAATAAAAACAGAGAGGTGGATAATATGAAAACACTAGAACAAATACACGAAATAAGGAAATCAAAAAGAGAAGAATTAGATTTAAGAGTAAATTTAAAAGCAAACACAACAGAAAAACATATACTAGTATGTCATGGAACAGGGTGTACATCTTCAAAATCTCCTAAGATTATAGAAAATTTCAGAAACATATTAAAAGAGAAGAATATTGAAAATGTAAAAGTAATTCAAACAGGCTGTTTTGGTTTATGTGCAAAAGGTCCAATAGTAATAATAAGACCAGAAGATGTTTTTTATGCACATGTTAAGCCAGAAGATTGCGAAGAAATAATAAATACACATATTGTAGAAGGAAAAATCGTAGAAAGACTTTTGTGCCAAGACATCGATGCAAGAACAGTAAAACAATTAGACGAGCTAAATTTCTATAAAAAGCAAGAAAGAATAGCTCTTAAGAATTGTGGCATAATCGACCCAGAAAATATAGATGAATATATAGCTTTTGATGGATATAAAGCATTAGAAAAAGTGCTATTTGAAATGACCCCAGAAGAAGTAATTAAAGAAGTTACAGATTCAGGACTTCGTGGTAGAGGTGGAGCAGGCTTCCCAACAGGTAAAAAGTGGGAATTCACAAGAATAGCAAAGGGTGACCAAAAGTATGTTGTTTGTAATGCAGATGAGGGAGACCCAGGAGCATTTATGGATAGAAGCATTTTAGAAGGAGATCCACATTGTGTGTTAGAAGCAATGATGATAGCAGGATATAGTGTAGGAGCAAACAAGGGATATATCTATGTAAGAGCAGAATATCCAATAGCAGTACATAGATTTCAAACAGCAATAGATCAAGCTAAAAGTTACGGAATTTTACGGTAAAAACATATTTGGAACAGGCTTTGAGTTCGACCTAGAAGTTAGACTTGGAGCTGGAGCATTTGTATGTGGAGAAGAAACAGCATTACTGGAATCAATTGAAGGAAGAAGTGGAAGACCACGTTTAAAACCACCATTCCCAGCAAATGCAGGGCTATTTATGAAACCAACACTTATAAATAATGTTGAAACATATGCAAACATAACAAAAATAATATTAAATGGAGCAAAATGGTACTCAAGTATCGGAACAGAAACATCTAAAGGAACAAAGGTATTTGCGTTAGGTGGAAATGTTGTAAACGTTGGGCTAGTAGAAGTTCCAATGGGGACAACATTAAGAGAAATAGTATTTGATATTGGTGGAGGAATTCCAAATGGTAGAAAGTTTAAAGCTGCACAAACAGGAGGACCATCAGGGGGTTGTATTCCAGAAGAAAATTTAGATACACCAATAGATTATGAATCATTATCAAAAATAGGTTCAATGATGGGTTCAGGTGGACTTATAGTGATGGACGACTCAAAATGTATGGTAAATCTTGCAAAGTTCTATTTAGGATTCACAGTAGATGAGAGTTGTGGTCAATGTACTCCATGTAGAATTGGAACAAAGAGAATGTTAGAAATGCTAGAAAGAATTACAGAAGGAAAAGGAGAAGAAGGCGATATAGAAAAACTAGAAGTACTCGCAGAAACAATAAAGAAAACATCAATTTGTGGACTAGGACAAACAGCGCCAAACCCTGTGCTTAGCACACTTCACTATTTTAGAAATGAATATGAAGAACATATAAAAAATAAAAACTGTCCAGCAGGAGAATGTAAGGCATTAAAGAAATTCCAAATAAACCAAGAAAAATGTAAAAGATGTGGCTTGTGTGCTAGAAATTGTCCAGTTCAAGCAATTTCAGGAAACAGAGAAGAAGGTTACCAAATAGATACAAATAAATGTATAAAATGTGGCTTATGTGCTTCAAAGTGTAACTTTAAAGCTATATAAGAAAGGGGAAGTTAAATGTCTGAAAAAGTAAAATTAACAATAGATGGAAAAGAAGTTGAAGTAAATGAAGGTATAACAGTGCTTCAAGCAGCAAAACAAATAGGAATAGATATTCCAACACTATGTTTTTTAAAAGATGTTAATCAAGCAGGAGAATGTAGAATTTGTATTGTTGAAATAGAAGGCAGAAGAGGATTCGTTCCATCTTGTAGAACAATTGTAGAAGAAGGAATGAAGATTAAAACAAATACAATAGAACTAAATGAAGCTAGAAGAATAATACTAGATTTAATTCTTTCTGCACATCATAGAGATTGCTTAACTTGTGTAAGAAACGGAAACTGTGAATTACAAGCATTAGCCGATAAATTTGGTGTAACAGAAATTCATTATGAAGGACAAAAGGAAAAAGCTTTTATAGATGAAATTTCTCCATCAATTGTTAGAGATAATAGTAAATGTATAATGTGTAAAAGATGTGTTGCAACATGTAAAAATGTTCAAAAAGTTGGAGCAATAGATGTTGCAGGACGTGGCTTCCATTCAAGAATAGCTGCTGAAAATGATGAGAGTTTAAATAATGTAAACTGTACTTTCTGTGGGCAATGTATAGAAGCATGTCCAGTAGGAGCACTAAAGGAAAAAGATGAAACAGCAACAGTTTGGAGAAAATTAAGAGATAAAGATACATTTGTTGTAGTTCAAACAGCACCAGCAGTAAGAGCAGCTTTAGGCGAAGAATTTGGAATGCCTATTGGAACTTGTGTAACAGGCAAAATGGTAACAGCCTTAAAAAGATTAGGCTTTGATAAAGTATTTGATACAAACACAGGAGCAGATTTAACAATAGTTGAAGAAGCAAATGAGTTAATTGAAAGATTGAATGATAAAGAAGCAGTATTACCTATGATAACTTCATGTAGCCCAGGTTGGGTAAGATACATAGAAATGAATTATCCAGAACAATTAGATCATTTATCAAGTTGTAAATCTCCACATGAAATGTTTGGAAGTATATTAAAATCTTACTATGCAAAAAAAATGGGAATAGATCCAGAAAAAATGTATGTTGTATCAGTAATGCCATGTATTGCTAAGAAATTCGAAAAAGTAAGAGAAGAATTGAAAAATGATGGCTTAGCAAATGTAGATAGTGTTATAACAACACGTGAACTTGCAAGAATGATAAAACAAGCACATATAGATTTGAGCTTACTAGAAGATTCCGAATTTGATAGCCCAATGGGAGAAGCAACAGGGGCAGGAGCAATATTTGGTACAACAGGTGGAGTAATGGAAGCGGCATTAAGAACAGCATATGAAAAGGTAACAGGAAAGGAACTTGAAAAGCTAGAATTTGAAGAAGTAAGAGGAAAAGAAGGAATAAAAAAATCAACAATTAAAATGGGAGAAAAGGAAATAAAAGTTGCAGTAGCACATGGACTTGCGAATGCACAAGAAATACTAGAAGAAATTAAAAACGGAAAAGCAGACTATCAATTTGCTGAAATTATGGCATGCCCAGGAGGCTGCATAATGGGCGGTGGTCAACCAATAGTAAGTTCAAAAAAGAGAAACGACATAGATGTAAGAAAAGCCAGAGCCTCAGCACTCTACAAAATTGATGAACAAAGCAAAATAAGAAAATCACATGAAAACCCATATATAAAAGAATTATATGAGGAATTTCTAGAAACACCAGGAAGTTACAGAGCACATAAATATTTACATACAACATATAAGAAAAGAGAAAAATATAAAAACTAGGTAATAATAAAAATCGTTTGTCGAATTATGTGAAAATTTGACGAACGATTTCTTTATGTTCTTAAAACAATTTTCCAGAATAAAATTATTAATATGATAGTTATAAATAAGAAAATAATAATAGTAATAATTGCAATTAGTATTCTACTTGTATTAATTGCATTAATTTGGTTATGCCCTAAAAAGGGGCTTTTTGTGGCAACAAGTACAAAGCCTGCTAAGTTTGAGATTTTAGTTGATGTGGAGGAGTCTAAGCTATATTTGTTTCAAGATGGAGAACTATATAAAACATATAAATGCTCTGGAGGAAAGTGGTCTACACCTTCTCCTATTGGTACATGGAGAATAGTTACAAAAGATACTTGGGGAGAAGGTTTTGGCGGTAGATGGATGGGTTTAAATGTTCCATGGGGGCAGTTTGGAATACACGGAACGGTATATCCTAAAAGCCTTGGATGGGCAAGCTCACATGGGTGTATAAGATTAGAAAATAGTGATGCTGCGGAGGTATATTCTATTATTCCAATAGGCACAAAGGTAACAATAGTAGATGGCCCATATGGGGCTTTTGGCAAGGGTTTTAGAGATTTGAAATCTGGAATGTATGGCTCAGATGTTTTTGAAATACAAAAGAGATTAAAAGAACTGGGCTTTTTAACAGAAACACCAAATGGTAAGTTTGGACCTGCAACAGAAGAGGCTATAAAAAAATACTGCAAAGCAAATGGCTTATATGTTAGAAAATACATAGATGTAGAATTACAGAAACACATGGGTTTTTACTTGTTCGATTAATCATTGAAAATATTGGAGGTGTATGTAATACACCTCTACTTTTATCCTTCTAGTCTTGACATTTAGAGCAATCCATTATATAATAGAAATTGATTTTAACCGCAAGAAAGGAGTAAGTGAAACAAAAAATGATTTCACTGTTAGTTTTAGCCATATTAATCTTTGTTAATGCTTTTTTTGCAGCTGCAGAAATTGCGTTTATATCTTTGAATGATGCAAAGATTGATAGACAAGCAAAAGAGGGAGATAAGAAGGCAAAGAGAATTAAAAAGATGATTAAAGAGCCAAGTAAGTTCTTGGCAACTATACAGATAGGAATTACCTTAGCAGGGTTTCTATCAAGTGCGTTTGCAGCAGATGCGTTTGCTAGTGAATTAGCACCAAAATTAAACAGTTGGATAGACCTAGGGGTTAATGCATGGAACACAATTTCAATTGTTATTATAACAATTATTCTTTCATACTTTTCACTTGTATTTGGAGAGCTTGTTCCAAAAAGAATGGCAATGAAAAACCCAGAAAAAATTGCTTTTGGAACAATTGGAATAATTAGATTTATACATATAATTACATTACCAATAGTAAATTTCTTGAATTTCTCAACAAACCTAATTTGTAAATTATTTGGCATAGGTCCACAAGATGAAAACACAGTTACTGAAGAAGAAATTAGAATGATGATAGATGTTGGAGAAGAAAAGGGTTCTATTGAAGAAGAAGAAAAGGAACTTTTAAATAACGTTTTTGAATTTAATGATAAAACAGTTTCAGATGTTATGATTCATAGAACAGAAGTATACGGAATAGATGTTTCTTCAAAAATTGAAGATATATTAGCAGACTTAAAAGAGTACAAATATAGTAGAATTCCTGTATACGACGATACAATTGATAATATAGTTGGTGTACTATTTATAAAAGACTTACTTGCATATGCATATACTAAAAAAGAAGTAAAGATAAAGAAAATCATGAGACCAGCATACTTTGTTGCAGATACTAAGCCAATTAATGAATTATTTAAAGAAATGCAAAGAGATAAGCAACAACTTGCTATTGTATTAGATGAATATGGCGGAACAGCCGGAATTATCACAATGGAAGATATAATAGAAGAACTTGTTGGTAATATATTTGATGAATATGATGATGAAGAAAAAGACTTTGAACAAATAGACGAAAACACATTCATGATAGATGGAAGTGTAAGCATATATGACTTAAGAAAAATATTAGGAGTAGATATACCAGAAGGTGATTATGATACATTATCTGGTTACCTAATAGAGCTTCTTGGAAGAATACCACAAGATAATGAAAAGCCTGTAATAGAAACAGAAAAAGTAACATATAAAATAGAAGAATATGAAGAGAAAAGAATTCTTTGGGTAAAGGCATGTAAAAACAAAACACTAGATGACAAAGACGAAAACGAAGAAGAGGAAGAAGATGAGTAGGGCGACTTTAAGTTAAGTCGTCCATTTTTCACTAAAGGGGGATAATATGTACGAAAAATTTGGAATACAAGATAAAATAATAAACTTAGCAAACGAAGTAGAAGAAGAACTAAAACCAGAATTTGAAAAAGTAGATAAAATAAAAGAAGAAAATAGTTTGAAAGTATTAATGGCATTTCAAAAATACAATTTATCAGATATGCATTTTGGTATGACTACAGGGTATGGCTATGGAGATGTTGGAAGAGATACTATTGAAAACATCTTTGCAGAAGTGTTAGGAGCAGAAGATAGCTTAGTTAGAAATCAATTTATTTCTGGCACACATGCATTAACAGTGGCTCTATTTTCAATGCTACGTCCAGGAGACACAATGCTTAGCATAAATGGGAAACCATATGATACATTAGATAGAGTAATAGGAATAGAAGAAAATGCAAGCTCACTTAAAAGCTATGGAGTAAAATATGAACAAATAGATTTAATTGGAGATGAATTTGATACAGAAAAAATAGTAAATAGAGTTGACCAAGGCAATGTAAAACTTATTTGTATGCAAAGATCTAGAGGCTATGCATTAAGAAAGAGTCTATCACTAGAAAGTATAAAAAATATAATAAGCAAAATAAGAGAAGTAAACAAAGAAGCGATAATAATGGTAGATAACTGCTATGGAGAACTTGTAGACACAATAGAACCAACATCACTTGGAGCAGACTTAATAGTAGGTTCACTTATTAAAAACCTAGGAGGAGGCTTGGCTCCAAATGGTGCATATATAGCAGGAAGAAAAGATTTAGTAGAACTTGCAAGCGAAAGACTTACTGTACCAGGTCAAGGAAAAGAAATAGGACCAACACTTGGTATAAATAAACAAATATTACAGGGACTTTTCTTTGCACCAAGCGTTGTAGCAAGCAGTGTTAAAACAGCTATTTTTGCAAGTAGAATGCTTGAAAAATTAGGATATGAAGTATCACCAAAATATAATGAAAAAAGAACAGATATAGTGCAACTTATCAATTTTAAAGATGAGCAAAAGCTAATAAAATTCTGCCAAGGTATACAAGTGGGTTCCCCGGTAGATTCAAATTCAGTACCAGAACCATGGGAAATGCCAGGTTATACAGATAAAGTAATAATGGCAGCAGGTACATTTGTGCAAGGTTCATCAATCGAATTATCTTGCGATGCACCAATACGCCCACCATATACAGCATTTTTGCAAGGTGGCTTAACATATGAATATGGAAAATTAGGAGTTTTAAAAGCAATATCAAGAATATGCGAATAAAAAGAAAGGAAAATATAATGAAAGTTATAGTAATTGGACGGAGGACCTGCTGGAATGATGTCTGCAGTAACTTCAGCTGAAAATGGTAATGAAGTAATTTTATTAGAAAAAATGGAAAAACTTGGTAAAAAATTGTTAATTACTGGAAAAGGAAGATGCAATATCACAAATTCAGCAGAAATGGATGAATTTATGAAAAATATACCAGAGAATTCAAAGTTCCTTTATAGTAGTTTCAGTAGATTTACCAACAATGACATTATAAGTTTCCTAAATAAACAGGGTGTTGCAACAAAAGTTGAAAGAGGAGGTAGAGTTTTTCCTGTTTCAGATAAAGCAGAAGATGTTCTAAATGCTTTTTTAAAAAAATTAAAAGAACTAAACGTTACAATAAAAACAAATTTTGAAGTTACAAAAATTCTTACGGAAGGTAGTGTTTCAACAGGAATTGAAGGCAAAAATAATGGCAAAATAGAAAAAATAATGGCAGATAAAATAATACTTACAACAGGAGGAAAAAGTTATCCAGTTACAGGTTCAACAGGAGATGGATATAAAATGGCAAAAGACTTAGGACATACAATTACAAGCTTAAAACCATCACTTGTACCATTAACTTGCAATGGAGAATCAAAAAGACTGTGCCAAGAAATGCAAGGTTTATCATTAAGAAACGTTAAAGTTAAAATAACAGAAAACAATAAAGTTATATATGAAGACTTTGGCGAAATGCTATTTACACATTATGGTATATCTGGACCTATAATTTTAAGTGCTTCTGCAGTATTAATTAGGTACAAAAATATTGATGAATTATTAAAAGAAAACAAAGTAAAAATTCATATAGATTTAAAACCAGCGTTAGACGAAGAAAAGTTAGATAATAGAATACTAAGAGATTTTGAAGAACTAAAAAACAAGCAATTTAAAAACAGTTTATGGCTATTGCTACCCAAGAAAATGGTAGAACCTATGGTATCAATTATAGGAATAGACCCAGAAAAAAGAATAAATGAAATAACAAAGGAAGAAAGGAAAACAATAGTAAAAAATCTAAAGAACTTAGAACTTACTATAAATGGTTTTAGGGGAATTGAAGAAGCAATTGTAACCAAAGGTGGAATAAGTATAAAGGAAATAAACCCAAAAACAATGGAATCAAAGCTAATACAAGGCTTATACTTTGCAGGAGAAATAATCGATTTAGATGCATTCACAGGAGGGTTTAACCTTCAAATTGCATGGTCAACAGGATATGTAGCAGCCCAAAATTAAAAGGAGGAAGTTTTTATGCAAAACAGACGAATAAAAAATGTCGAATCAACATCAATAGGAAAATGCCCAGGGAAAAATGATGATGACATATATATTGGCGAAAATTACGCTGTTGTAATAGATGGAGTTTCAAACAAAAGTACAATTGAAAGAGATGGCAAGAAAATTGGGGTTGCAAATATTATTACAGAAGCAATAAGAAAGCTAGATGGAAAGCATGCACCAAATTATGCAAAAGAATTAGAGTTTGAAAAATTTACAGATTGGGTAAATTTATACATTAAAAAATATTGTGAACATATAGGATATGACCTTTCTAAAGACCCCTTAGAAGCAACAGGTGCAATATATTCAAGGGTTCATAATCAAATATGGTTAGTTGGAGACTGTAGAGCAATTTATGATGGAAAAGTAATTCAAAATGAACTAAAAATTGATGAAATATATGCTGAGCTAAGAGCAAGGATAATAAATATTTTATTAGAAAACGGATATACAGAAAGAGATTTATTTAAAAGAGATATTTCCAAAGAGTTTATAAAAGAACCCGAAAAAATACCAGAAGTTATTCAAGACAAAAGTGTTATGCAAAAAATAGAAGAAACTATTCAAACAACAATGCATGAAACCTTATTAAAATGCGGGTTTTCAGAAGAAGAAATTGAAGAAGGCAATTTACTACAAAAATATAATACACCTAAGAAATTACAAGAATACTTTAAAAACAACCCAAACGCAAATGAATATGGTTATTCTGTTTTCAATGGAATAAAAACTGAAAGTAAAAATTGTATAGTTCAAGATTTACCTGAAGATGTAAGACACATAAGGCTATTTTCAGATGGCTTTCCAGTGGAAATATTAAATAACGATAAAGATTTAGGTTATGCAATTAGGGCAAATAGAAGGTTAGCAGAAATAGACCCATTATGCATAAATGAAAACAGAGGAGTAAAAGGAACATCAAAACAAACACAAAGAGAAGATAACATCTTAGCATTTGATGATGCATCAGCTGTTGATATAATGATAGAACGAATTGAAGAAAGAGATGATGAAAGATAGAAGAAAATATAATTTTTAAAACAATAAAAGAAAACGTAACAGCAGAAATAACAGAGAAAAAATCAAGATTTATAGCAAATATTTTTTATGTAGAAAGTGTTGAAGAAGCTGAAAATTATATAAAACAAGTAAAGAAAAAATATGGAGATGCAAGGCATAACTGCTTTGCATATGCTATAGAAGTGGGAAAACGGTGGAATAGCTGTAAAATACAATGATGATGGAGAGCCATCAGGCACAGCAGGTGCACCTATATTAAAAATGATCTTAGAAAAAGGATTATCAAATATTTTAGTAGTTGTAACAAGATATTTTGGAGGAATACTCTTAGGAACAGGTGGCTTAGTTAGATGCTACTCAGGGGCGACTGAAGAAGCTCTTAAAAAAGCAGAAATTATCCAAAAAACAATGGGGTATGAAGCAAAGATAAATGTTGATTATAGTAACTTAGAAGCATTGAAATATACCTTGGAAAAGATGAATATAAAAGTATTAAACATAGAATATTTAGAAAATATAGAAATAATTGTAGATATGCAAAAAAAGTGTATAGAACAATTTACAAATAATTATAATAACAATTTTAATATTTCAAAATTTGATATTATAAAAGAAAAATTCGTTGAAATATAAGGCAAAACTCATATAATTGGAAATATTTTCAAAAAAAGCCTTGCATTATTGGTAAAAAGGTATTATAATGAAAACTGTAAAATTTTTACAATTATTTTTTAGGAGGTATCAAATTGAACGAAAAGATTACTATTTTAATTGCAGATGACAACCCAGAATTTGCAGAAACTTTAGTAGAACACTTAAGTGTACAAAAAGATATGGAGGTTATAGGAGTAGCCAGAGACGGAAAGGAAGCGTGTGAAAAAGTTACTAGCCTAAAGCCAGATGTATTACTATTAGATGTTATAATGCCATATCTAGATGGACTTGGAGTTTTGGAGAAATTAAATGCAGCAAAAATAGAAAAAATGCCAACCTGTATAATGCTATCAGCCGTGGGACAAACAAAAATAACACAAAAAGCAATCAGTTTGGGTGCAGAATATTATGTAGTAAAACCATTTGATATTGAAGTACTAATAAATAGAATAAGAGATATAAAAAATTATAAACCAACACCAACATCAAACTTAGACAACTGTTATACATCAAGGGAAATCAAGTCACAATACATAGAAATAAACGAAATGGATAAAAAGAACCAAGAAAACTTAGAAGCACTTGTAACAAATATAATTCATGAAATTGGAGTACCAGCACATATTAAAGGTTACCAATATTTAAGAGAAGCAATAATGGTTGTAGTACAAGATATAGACGTAATTAATCAAATAACAAAACAACTATATCCTGCAATAGCAGAAAGATATGGAACAACACCAAGTAGAGTAGAAAGAGCAATTCGCCATGCCATAGAAGTAGCATGGGCAAGAGGAAAAAACGAAGCAGTAGAAAACATCTTCGGCTACACAATATCAGCAAGTAAAGGCAAACCAACAAATTCAGAATTCATTGCAATGATAGCTGATAAGTTAAGACTAGAATTAAAGACAGCATAAGTATAAAGTGATATAAACAATAAAAACAACAGAAACTAAAATCTGTTGTTTTTAATTTTTTACTGAGAAATGTTACAAGAATATGACAAATTTATGACATTTTTGACATGTTATTTAAAAATATTTACTTAAAAGTATAAATATGCTACACTATGTATAAATAGATGGAGTGTGATAAAATGAAACTTAAGAAAAATGTAATATTAGTATTAATTGTTATTTTAATTTGCGGAGTAGCAATTCTAGTAGTAAATAAACTTCTAAAGAATGAAGTTTTAGCTGCAAACTGCTATAGGTGTCGGATCAAAAATAAATTCATATGCTGCTAAAGCGGCAACATGCACAACAAATGGACATAGTGCATATACAAAATGTACAGGTTGTGGTCTAACAACTGGATATACGGAATATAAAGCAACAGGACATGTTAAAGGACCAGCAGCAACATGTACAACGTCACAAATATGTAATAAATGTGGAAAGGTCCTTCAAGCAGCATATAAACACAACTATAGTCCAGCAACATGTACAAAACCAAAAAAATGTACAAGATGTGGAGCAACAACTGGTTCGGCATTAGGACATACTTGGGTTGATGCAACATGTACAACAGCAAAATATTGTACAAAATGTCATGAAACAGAGCGAGGACCTTATGGACATGCCCCAGGAGCGGCAGCAACATGTACAACGCCACAAACATGTAATAGATGTGGAAAGGTACTTCAAGCAGCATTAGGACATGAATCAGATGGAGGAGCAACGTGTACAAAAGCATCAATATGCAAGAAATGTGGAAAAGTTTTACAAACAAGAAAGGAGCATGTTTTTAAGGATGCAACATGTACTGAACCAGAAACTTGTATAAATTGTGGATTAAAGCAGGGCTCAGCCGCAGGACACTCATGGAAGGCTAATGGTTGTATACAGACTTGTTCTATATGTAAGAAACAAACTGGAAGCCATCAATTAGCAAGAGTTCAAGGAAAGGAAGCAACATGTGAAAGTGCAGGATATAGTGATTATATAAAATGTAAGTATTGTGATTATTATTCTAAACCAAAAACAACAATTCCAGCACAAGGGCATAATTATACTAATCTAATAGGTGGCACTCCTGCTGGATGTGAATATGCATGCACAAGATGTAATTCAATAACTAATAAGGCACATGAAGTAGAAACTATACCAGGTAAAACACCAACTTGTTCACAAGAAGGATATTCGGAATCAACAAGATGCAAAAAATGTAGAACGGTACTAAAAAAAGCACAGCCATTATCAAAAAAAGAACACTCATATACTGTTGCAACAGGAACTGCAGATGGAGCATCTGGCTGTAAATGGAAGTGTGCAAATTGTAATGAGACAACAACAAAAAGTCACAAATTGTATAGAGTTCAAGGTAAGGCAGCATCATGTACAGCAGATGGATGGTCAAGTTACACAAAATGTGGATATTGTAGTTATTGTGCCACAGAGAAAAAAGTGATACCTGCGACAGGACATACTAAAGGACCAGCAGCAACATGCACAACAGCACAAAAATGTACAGTATGTAATGCAATTATAACAAATGCGACAGGACATACTAAAGGACCAGCAGCAACATGTATAACAGATCAAATATGTACAAAATGTAAAGTGGTAATACAAGCTCGAACAGGACATGATTATAGTGATACACCTACATCATACAATAAAAATGTTAATGGACATACTCCAATATATAAATGTACAAATTGTACATCAACAAAGTCTGATCCACAGGAAGCACATACAGTTAATTCATATACAGATAATGGAAATGGAACACACAGTGGAACATGTACGATTTGTAATTATACTGTAACAAAAGCCCATGAGGATAGTAGTGGCACATGTACTGCTTGCGGAGCAACGTCTGGAACAACATGTGAACATACATGGGTAACAAAAAGTAATTCAACAGACCATTGGGAAGAATGTAGCCTATGTAATATTACAAAAACTGGAAGTGTTGAGAACCATAATATTGCAGCATATAGAGACAATGGAGATAACACACACAGTGGAACATGTACAGTTTGTAGTTATGTAATTAACGAATATCATAATTTTAACAGTAGTCATACATGTACACGATGTGGTGCAACAGAAACAACAACATGTGAACATAAATGGGTAATGAAGAGCAATTCATTAGAACACTGGGAAGAATGTAGCGAATGTAATATTACAAAAGAAGGTAGCTTGGAAAATCATAATATAACAACATGGACAGATAATGGAGATGAAACACATAGCGGAATTTGCACAGTTTGTAATGGTAAAGCAACACAAACTCATAATTATACCGGTGGAACATGCACAGAATGTGGAGCTGTTTCAAGTGCTAATTGTGAACATAATTGGGTTATGAAAAGTGATAGAGAAGAACATTGGAAGGAATGTGACAAATGTCATATTACTCAGAAAGATACAGTTGAAAATCATAAAATTACAACATGGGAAAACAATGGAGATGAAACACATAGTGGAACATGTACGGTTTGTAACTACAAAAAAACAGATACACATAATTTTAAGGACGGAATTTGTACGGAATGTAAAGTGAATGAAGATTCAGCATGTATACATGATTGGAAATTTAAAAGTAATCCAGTTGAACATTGGGAAGAATGTACAAAATGTTATTATACAAAAGATAATAGTTTAGAAAGTCATATCATTACCAAATGGGAAGATAAAGGAAACAACACACATAGTGGAACATGTACAAAATGTAATTATGTTGTAACCGCTGAACATGACTATGAAAACGGAATATGTACAGAATGTGGTGCAAAAGAAGGTGACCAGGAAGTTTGTAAACACAATTGGGTATTTAAAAACAACAAAGATGGGCATTGGAAAGAATGTAATAAGTGTAATTTAATTCAAAAAGACACAGTCGAAAAACATACAATTACATCATGGGGTGACAATGGAGACGGAACACATATTGGATTGTGCAAGATATGCAACTATAGTGTAAAGAACAAACATAATTTTAAAGACGGAACATGTACAGAATGTGGAACAATAGATTCAACTTATTGTGACCATATATGGAGAAGGAAATCTAATAAAGATGAACATTGGCAGGAGTGCACAAAATGTCATTTGGTTCAAGTAGGGACAACTGAAGCACATAATGTAAAAGAATGGAATGACAATGGCGATGGAACACATAGTGGAACATGTACAGTTTGTAGTTACAAGATAACAGAAAACCATTCTAATGGAACATCTAAAAATTGTGATAAATGTAATTACATTGTAAAAGAAAATGATGGAAATAATAATGGAAATCAAGACGGTAACAACAATGGAAACCAAAACGGAAATAACAATGGCAACCAAGGTGGAAACAACAATGGAAATCAAAGCGGAAATAACAATGGCAACCAAACAGGAAATAATAATGAAAATCAAGCCGGAAACAATAATGTAGACAAAACTAACTCAGGAAAAGAATTACCAAACACAGGAAAGAAGACAGTTATTATTAGTGTAATTGGTCTTACAACACTATTTGGAACATCAATAGTTGGAATTAAGAAATATAAAGACATAGTATAAAATAAAGGAAGTCTTACTTAAAAAGTAGGACTTCTTCTAAATTTAGCTGATATCAATATAATTTAACAATACAATGCAATTTATCATCTATACTATTTTTCATAGTAATAAAAATTGCATCATCTTTTTCTCCATAATAAAGTTTCATTGTATCTCCAAGTCTAGCTTCATTTTTATACATTACTTCAACGTTCTTAAATTCTGCATTTTTAGGCAATAATTCATATGCAAAATCTAAGTAGTTTAGGTTGTTTACATGATGATTTGAATCTATATCTCTTTTTTGAATAGTATATTTACCTGCTACTTTACTGTTTCCAGGCTCTTGCAATTTCTCACACATTTTTGAAGAAAACACATTGTCATCTACACAATGACAATAATTATCTTTAAAATCTTCAGTAATTTTAAATACTTGCTTTTTATTAAAATCAAATAAAATCCATCTAGATGTTGCAACAGCAACTACGTTATTTGAACTATCATAAACTTTAAAATCTCTATAAATGTAAATATGTGTGTGCTTTGTACACCATGTTGAAACTTTTAAAGTTTCATTCCATTTAGGTCTTGAAAAGACCTCTAATTTCCAATTTAATATAACCCAAAATAAACCAGTTTTTTTAGCATCATTTAACCCACGACCAAATAAACTAGAATGAATGCAACCAATTTCTTGAAATATTCTTAAAAAACCTTTATTTGTAATTGAGTTGTTTTCACCAACATCTGGCAAAGTAACTTTAAAATTTTCTGTATAAATGTCCATAATTATCCTTCTTTCTAAGGACATATAATATCAAAAAAACTGCTAAAAGTCAATGTTGACATTTTACAAAAATGCATATACAATATATGGAAAGTGAGGGAAAAATATGACTAATTTATTAGAACAAATTAATTCACCAAAAGACTTAAAAAAATTAACATTAGAAGAAAAAGAAACTCTAAGCCAAGAGATTAGAGATTTAATAATAGACGTAACTTCAAAAAATGGTGGGCATGTTGCATCAAATTTAGGTGTGGTTGAACTAACAATTGCTTTGCATTCTATATTTGATACACCAAATGATAAAATAGTATGGGACGTTGGTCATCAATGCTATGTACATAAGATTTTAACAGGAAGAAGAGAAGAATTTCAAAATATAAGAAAATTAGGTGGAATATCTGGCTTTCCAAAGATTTGTGAATCTGAGTATGATAATTTTAATACCGGGCATAGTAGCACATCAATATCTATAGCAACAGGAATGGCAAGAGCAAGAGATATCTTAAATGAAAACTATGAAGTTGTTGCAGTAATTGGAGATGGTTCTTTAACAGGGGGAATGGCCTTAGAAGCCTTAAATGACGCAGGTAGTAGTAAAACAAATGTTAAAGTAATTTTAAACGATAACGAAATGAGCATATCAAAAAATGTTGGTGGCATACCATTATATTTAAGTAAAATGAGAACAAAAACAGGTTACACAAGGTCAAACAGAAAGATAAAAGCAATTGTAAATAAAATTCCTTATATAGGAAAACCAATAATTAGTTTTGCACATTACACAAAGCAAATAATTAAAAGAGCAGTATTTCGTAACATGTATTTTGAAGATATTGGCTTTACATACTTAGGCCCAGTAGATGGCCATGATATTAAAAAACTAGAAGACATTTTAGAAAGAAGTAAGAAAATAAATGGCCCAGTACTTATTCATGTTGTAACTAAAAAAGGAAAAGGGTATAAACTAGCTGAGGAAAACCCAGATAAATTCCATGGAATTTCTGCATACGACAAGGAAACGGGAGAAGTAAAAAAATCTAAGAATTATTCAAAAGTATTTGGAGAAAAACTTGTAAAAATGGCCTCTGAAGACAAAAGGATAGTTGCTGTAACAGCTGCAATGAGGGATGGTACAGGTTTAAAAGAATTTGCTGAAAAATTCCCAGATAGATTTTTTGATGTAGGAATTGCTGAACAACATGCACTTGGGTTAATTGCAGGAATGGCAAGAGCAGGGTTAAAACCAGTATTGCCAATATATTCATCATTTTTACAAAGGGGCTATGACCAAATCATACACGATATAGCACTATCTGGAATACCAGTAACTGTATGCATAGATAGAGCAGGAATTGTAGGAAATGATGGAGAAACACATCAAGGAATATTCGATTTATCTTTCCTATCTTCAATACCAAATATAGTTATAATGGCTCCTAAAAATTTCGAAGAATTAGATAAAATGCTAGAATTTGGGGTAAACTTAGACAAACCGGTATTTATAAGATATCCAAGGGGGGGAGAGAATTTCTCTTTTGAAAGCACAGAGGATATTGAACTTGGAAAAGCCGAAATTGTGCAAGAAGGAACAGATTTAAGTATTATAGCAATAGGCAATATGGTAGGGCGAGCAGAAGAAGTTGCAAGCTTGCTTCCTGAAAAGAGTGTTGAGATAATTAATGCTCGTTTCTTAAAACCATTAGATGAAGAAACAATTTTAAATTCTATAAGAAAAACTGGTTATTGCATTACCATAGAAGATAACTTGCTAAAGGGCGGACTTGGTTCTGCCGTAGTGGAAGCGGTAAATAAAAGTGATATTCAAGATGTTAAAATTAAAAACTTTGGATATGACGATACTTTTGTAGAGCATGGAATGGTAAAAGAACTTGAAGATAAGTATGGTTTAAGTGCCGAAAAAATTTCTGGAAAGCTCTTTACATTTACGGAAATGTGAGATATAATATATCGGTAAATTTATAAAGAAGAAAGGAAGGAATAATTTATGAGCAAAAAGTATGTATACTTATTTAAAGAAGGAAATGCAAATATGCGTGAATTATTAGGTGGTAAAGGTGCAAACCTAGCAGAAATGACAAATTTAGGTTTACCAATTCCACAAGGATTTACAGTTACAACAGAAGCATGTACAGAATACTACAATGATGGTAAAAGAATAAATGAAGAAATTCAAGAACAAATCTTTGCCGCATTAAAGAAACTAGAAGAAATCCAAGGAAAGAAATTTGGAGATAACAATGATCCATTATTAGTATCAGTAAGAAGTGGTGCAAGAGCATCAATGCCTGGTATGATGGATACAATATTAAACTTAGGATTAAACGATGTTGCAGTTGAAGGTTTCGCTGCAAAAACAGGAAATCCAAGATTTGCATATGATTCATATAGAAGATTTATTCAAATGTATTCAGATGTTGTTATGGAAGTTCCAAAGTCATTCTTTGAAAAAATTATAGATGAAGTAAAAGCAGCAAAAGGAGTACACTTTGATACAGAATTAACAACAGAAGACTTAAAAGAATTAGTAAAAAGATTCAAAGAAGTTTACAAAAACGCTATGAATGGCGAAGAATTCCCACAAGATCCAGTTGACCAATTAATGGGAGCAGTTAAAGCTGTATTTAGAAGCTGGGATAACCCAAGAGCTATTGTTTACAGAAGAATGAATGATATACCAGGAGACTGGGGAACAGCTGTAAACGTACAAGCTATGGTTTTCGGTAACATGGGAGAAACATCTGGAACAGGTGTTGCATTTACAAGAAACCCATCAACAGGTGAAAAAGGAATTTATGGTGAATACTTAATTAATGCACAAGGTGAAGACGTTGTTGCAGGTGTTAGAACACCACAACCAATCACAAAACTTGCAGAAGATTTACCAGAATGCTATAAAGAATTCATGGAACTTGCAACAAAACTAGAAAATCACTACAGAGATATGCAAGATATGGAATTCACAATTCAAGAAGGAAAATTATATTTCTTACAAACAAGAAATGGAAAAAGAACAGCTCCAGCAGCTATCAAAATCGCTTGCGATTTAGTTGATGAAGGAATGATTGATGAAAAAGAGGCAGTTTTAAGAATAGAAGCTAAATCTTTAGACCAATTATTACACCCAACATTTGATAAGGATAGCCTAAAAGCAGGAGAAGTTATAGGAGAAGCTCTTCCAGCATCACCAGGAGCAGCTGCAGGTAAAGTAGTATTTACAGCAGAAGAAGCTAAAGAACAAGGAAAAGGTGGAAAAGGTGAGAGAGTAGTTCTAGTAAGACTAGAAACAACACCAGAAGATATCGAAGGTATGGTAGCATCACAAGGTATCTTAACAGTACGTGGCGGTATGACATCACACGCAGCCGTTGTTGCACGTGGTATGGGAACATGCTGTGTATCAGGTTGTGGAGATATCCAAATAAATGAAGAAGCTAAGGAATTCAAACTTGGTGGATACACATTCCATGAAGGAGATTACATTTCTCTAGATGGAACAACAGGAAAAATCTACAAGGGAGACATTAAAACTGTTGAAGCATCAGTTAGTGGAAACTTTGGTAGAATAATGGCTTGGGCAGATAAATACAGACAACTAGGAGTTAGAACAAATGCTGATAACCCAAGGGATACAAGAAATGCAGTTCACCTAGGAGCTGAAGGTATAGGACTTTGCCGTACAGAGCATATGTTCTTTGATGAAGAAAGAATACCAAAAATTAGAAAAATGATTCTTTCAGAAACAGTAGAAGCTCGTGAAGCAGCACTAAACGAATTAATACCATTCCAAAAAGGTGACTTCAAAGCAATGTACAAAGAATTAAAAGGTCTACCAATGACAGTACGTTACTTAGATCCACCTCTACACGAATTCTTACCTACAGAGGAAGAAGATATAATAGCATTAGCTAAAGATATGGGAGTTACAGTAGAACATTTAAAAGCAAAATGTTCAGAACTACACGAATTCAACCCAATGATGGGTCATAGAGGATGCCGTTTAGCAGTAACATATCCAGAAATAGCTAGAATGCAAACAAGAGCTTTAATTGAAGCTGCAATTGAAGTTCATGAAGAAGACGGATACGATATCGTTCCAGAAATAATGATTCCATTAGTTGGAGAAAAGAAAGAATTAAAATTCGTAAAAGATATAGTTGTAGAAACAGCAGAACAAGTTAAGAAAGAAAAAGGATCAAACATGGAATATCATATTGGTACTATGATTGAAATCCCAAGAGCTGCATTATTAGCAAACGAAATAGCAGAAGAAGCTGAATTCTTCTCATTTGGAACAAATGACTTAACACAAATGACATTTGGATTTAGCCGTGATGATGCAGGAAAATTCTTAGATGCCTACTACAAAGCAAAAATATATGAGCAAGATCCATTTGCAAAAATAGATCAAAAAGGAGTAGGACAACTTGTTAAAATGGGTGTAGAAAAAGGAAGAGCAACAAGACCAAATATCAAACTTGGAATATGTGGAGAACATGGTGGAGAACCATCAAGTGTTGAATTCTGTCATAACATAGGATTAACTTATGTATCATGCTCACCATTCAGAGTCCCAATTGCAAGATTAGCAGCAGCACAAGCAGCAATTAAAAACCCAAGAGCATAGTTTATAAAATTTATAAATTTACTGTTAGGCGTATTTTGAAAGCCCCTTGAATAAGGGGGCTTACGCCAAACAAAGAAAAAAGTTAAAAAAATTTCAAAAAAGTATTGACAATTAAAAGAAAATAGTTTATAATTAAAAACTGTGAGCGGGAGATGCAGGTGTAGTTCAATGGTAGAACCCCAGCCTTCCAAGCTGGATACGTGGGTTCGATTCCCACTACCTGCTCCAAAATAAAAAATCATAGCATTTGCTATGATTTTTTTTGATTTAAATTTAAACAGTGGGAATCGAAAAGGAGGTTGCCAAGTTTTGAGCAGGACTGGAGCCTGCCAAAACGCAGGCAAAAGATGTCCACTGGACATCTTTTCCGACGCGAGTGCGAGTGGTCCCACTACCTGCTCCAAAATAAAAAACCGTAAAACTAGTGTTTTAAGGTTTTTTATTGTAAATGCAATAATAAATTTTAAATAAATACTTGACAAAATATGACAAAAACATTAAAATATAATTAAAATCAAGGATAAATTCAACAAAATCAACATAAAAAGTTGCAAGAACTGTAAAAAAATGCTATAATAGTAAAGAGAGAAAGATTGGAGGTGCTAAAGAAAATGAAAAAAATAAATGTGAAGTTAATAGTTTCAATAGCACTTATAATTTTCATAGTAGCTATGTTAACAACCACTGCATTTGCAGATGTAGATCCGGCTCAAGACCCAAGCTATTATGATCCAAATCCTAAATTTGAATCAGGTGGAACCTTTGTACAAAAAGCTAGTATGGTTTTAGGATGGATTCAATATATTGGAATAATCGTTTCAGTAATTGTTTTAGCAATAATAGGAATAAGTTATATGTTAAGCAGCGTGGAAGGAAAAGCTGAATACAAGAAAAAAATATTACCATATGTATTAGGCTGTTGCTTATTAATGGCAATTTCAGTATTTATAGGAATAATACAAAATGTAGCATCTAATTCTACAACACCCGTTGGTGGTGGAGGCGGTGGAACGCAACAAACTCTTGAAGTTAAATGAAAGAATGGACATGATATGTGAGGTGATAATATGAAAAATAAACTTGTAAAAAATTTATTTATTACAATATTAATAACGTTAATATTATGTGCATTCTTACCCAATAAAACATATGCGGTTGATGATATTGTGTCTAGCGGACAGGATTTTATTAGTAAAGGTGAGGGACAAGACAATCCAATAGATGAAAAAGCTTTAAAAAACACATCTTCATATATCTATAATGTTTTATTCACTATAGCAGTAGTACTAGCATTTGTAATAGGAATGATAATTGGTATTCAATTTATTATAGGTAGTGTAGATGAAAAAGCAAAAATTAAAGAAACATTGGTTCCATATGTTATAGGTGTATTTATAATATTCTCAGCATTTGGAATTTGGAAAATAGTAATGTCAATAGGAAATAGCTTTGAAAATGCAAGAGTAGAAAAAACAAAAATAGTACGTACAGTATAAAATATAGTTTTTAACATTTTCTTAAATTAGTTTAAGAAAGGTCAAAATAAAAAAATATTTAAGAAAGGGGAACCGAATATGAAAAAATCTATGAAAATAGTATCAACATTAATGATAGCCTTAATGATTATAATGGTTGCAACACCTGTATTTGCAACAAGTGTAACTGTAACACCAGTAGCTCCAACAGAAACTTCAGGCATATTGAATTTAGCAGGTAAAATCTTAGGATTTTTACAATGGATAGCATTAATTGGTGGTGTTTTAATTATTGCAGTTCTTGGTATTAAATACATGATGGGAAGCTTAGAAGAAAAAGCAGAATACAAAAAATCTATGATACCTTTAATTGTAGGTATAGTAGTAGTAATGGGTGCAACAACAATAGCAAACTTACTAGTTAATACATTTACAACAACTTAATTAACATAGTAATCAAAACTGGTCTTGAAGGCCAGTTTTTTGTTTTGCCTAAAAACTACAAAAAATGTCAAAAAGTAATAGATTTTTTTCTAAAAACTTTTATTTTACAAAAAAATATGGTACAATTAATAAGAACATATTAAAATTATGGAGGAAAACCTTTCATGAGAGTTTTATTGAAAAATACAATAACTAAAAAAGTAATGATTGTGCTTATAACAATTGTAATGATAAGTAATTTTGTTATGCCTAACTATGTATGCGCTAAATCAGCAGGAGAAAAGCTTGTTTCTGGCATATTCTACTTAATTGCATATGTTGGTGATGTGGGTATAAAATTAATGCAGAAAATGATGATAGGTACAAATGAAATAAAAGATGGAGATGAATACGATATAAAATATTCGCCAGGGTTAATCTTTTCAAATTCTATAATTGCTTTAGATGTTAATTTTATAAAACCTAATGAAGGTTATTTAGTTAGAGAAGGTGGCGAAACTAGCCGAGAGCAAGAAACTTTATATGATGAAACTTTTCGTGATGATTATGATACTGCAGCGGCAGAAGCCAAAGCAGATGCAAAAATAGAAGAATTATTAAAGGAAAATGGATATTACGACAGCACTTCAACAGACCAAAAAGAAACGGATACAAAATATCAAACAGTGAATCCACAACATGTATATTCTTGGAATAAAAGTGATGGTGATCATTATAATGTTGGGAAGATAACGCTATTTGACGATGATGCAGATGTGGATTCACAACAAAGAAAGTTTATTGTTTATATGATTAGATCATGGGAAGTTTCTGAACCAGGTGGCACTATTACTTCACCAGCTAAAGTAATGCAAGCAAACATCTCAAAATGGTACATAGCACTAAGAACAATAGCATTAGTTGGTTTGTTATCAGTACTTTTATATATAGGCATTAGAATAATACTAAGCAGCGCATCAGCAAATGATAAAGCAAAATATAAAAATATGCTTAAAGATTGGGTAGTTGCAATATGTATACTATTTACATTACACTATATAATGGCATTTATGCTTGAAATGACAGGAAGTTTAAACAATATTATTAACAATAACGTAGTAAAAGAAAGTACAAGTGGAGGAGTAGAAGGTTCAACAGCAGAATATAAAACCGATAAATTAATGAATGCTGTTAGAGAGGGTGTAGGAGATAGCTATGAAGATGCAAGTGCTTTAAACACAGCAAGTTATACAATTATGTATTTAGCACTAGTAATATTAACAGGTGTATTTACCGTACAGTACTTAAAAAGGGTAATATATATGGCATTTTTAACCATGATAGCACCAATGATAGCACTTACATATCCTTTAGATAAAATAAAAGATAATAAAGCACAAGCATTTAGTTTTTGGGTAAGAGAATATATATTTAATTGTCTAATACAACCTGTACATTTTCTGTTATATACATTGCTAATTTCTAACGTAGGAGATTTTGCAACAAATAATATAATCTATTCAGTTGTAGCATTAGGCTTCTTAGTACCAGCAGAAAAATTAATAAAAGAAATGTTTGGAATGAAATCTGCAACACCAGTAGGAACATTAGGAGCTGCAGCAGGTGGAGCGATGGTAATGAGTATGCTAAATAAAATGAAAGCAAAACCACCAAAGGAAGGCAAAGATGGAAGCGGCTCAGATGCACCAAAAGGGGTAAGAACTGCAACAAGAAGTTCAAGCGGAAACTCAGGCACAAATGGTGGAAATGGAACAGGCACAGGAGCTGGGGCAGAAAACGGAAGCACAGCAGGAGGCTCAACTGGAACAGCACCAGCAATGGCAGCAAATGCAGTAAGTAATAATGCAACTCCAGCAAGTGGAAATAACCGGAACAACAGGTGGAGTTGGAGCTGGACTAAATGCATTAAGAAAAAAATACATAGGCGGGGCAGATAATTTGAAGAGCTATGGAAAGAAGTTTACAAGAACAATGGGTGGTGCAACAGTAGGTTTAGCTGCAGGAACAGTTGCAGTTGCAGCCAATATTGCAGATGGAGAGTTATTAACAGACCCAAGTAAAGCAGCACAGGAAATAGCAGCAACTTCTGCAATTGGATATCATGCAGGAAGAAATTTAACAGGAAGTATAGAGGAAGGTGCAAGTAACATATTTGAAACATATAAAAAAGGTGCAATGGGTGTAGAGGCATATAACAACTCAAAATTTGATAAAGCCTTCTATAAGAGTGATGGGTATAAACAAATAGCACAAGATGAAAACTTATTAAATGCATTTGGAGGAGAAGCAGGGGTAAAGGCAGCAACACAACAATTCCTAGATAATGGAATAACAGATGCAGATGAAATAAGAAAAGCAATGCAAAAGGGAATAACAGGAGATGAATTAAAAGAATATTCAAAACTTGGAATAAAAGCACCAGAAGAAATAGCTGCGGCAAAAGCAAAATGGGGGTCAGCAACTTACTATGCAAACCTAAAGAAAATAGCAAGCTTTGCAAAAAATAAAAGCCCAGAAGAATTTAAAGCAATTATTTCTCAAATAAAAATAGATGGAAATAATACTCCAAGCACAGCAGAAGTAGATAGAATTTATGAAAATATTATAGATTTATTATAAAAAAGAGAGGATGTAGAATGCACTACATCCTCTTTAAATGTTAAAAATGTTACAAAAATGTTACAAAAATATTATATTTCGATTACATTCGCTAAAAATGTTTCAAAATGATACAAATTTTGCTATAATAAATATATCTAATTTTAGGTTAGAAAGCATTTATCAAAGGAGGAGTTTAAATTGGCAACATACAATATACCAAGAAATGTAAAAGGAGAACGGAAGGGTGTTAATGATTTTTACGACAAAATCACTAATATACACTTGTGCAGCTGGAGCTGTGGGATTGATATTCTATTTTATTTTTGGTACACTATTAAAGCTAACATGGCTTGGAATAGCATTAACTATAGCATGTGCGGCTTTAGGGTTTGTTGTGGCAACATTTAAAATTCCGGATACGAATGCACTAGAAATAACAAGAAAAGCTGGAGGAGAAAATATTGATACTACATTTTTAAAATGGATGAAATTTAAAAGAAGAGGAAATGTAATATATACATACCTTGGAACAGAGGAGGAAAAAAATAATGGATAATTTAATGAATAGCTTAACAATAATTTTGGTAATGCTTATATTTTTCATAATAATATTAGCTTTTATATACTGGTATTTAACTTACAAAAACAAGAAAAAAATTGAGGAAGAAGAAAAAGTTAATACTCCAGGTTCTACAACTAAAGTTGCAACAGAATACACAAAAAAATCAATTTTTAAATTTATGCAATTTGATAAGATTGAAGATAACATGATAGTGCAAGACAAAGGACAAAAATACTTAATGGTAATTGAGTGCGAAGGAATAAATTATGACCTTATGTCTCAAATGGAAAAAACAGCGGTTGAGGCTGGGTTTATACAGTTTTTAAATACTTTAAGATATCCAATACAACTTTATACACAAACAAGAACAATCAACATTAGTGATAGTATTCAAAATTACAAAAGTAGATTAACAGAGATAAAGAAAGAATTAGATGCAAAACAACAAGAATATAATAGAATGCTTAAAAACGAAACCTATAATGAAAATCAATTAGATATGTTAAAAAGAGAATTAATGAGAATTAAACATTTGTATGAGTATGGACAAGATATAATTGATAACATTCAAAAAACAAGTCAAAACAAGAATGTACTTAGAAAGCATTACTACATTGTAGTTCCATACTACAGTGCAGAAATAGCTACAGATTTATTAGACGAAGAAGAAAAGAAAAATATGATTTTCTCAGAACTATATACAAGAGCACAAAGTTTAATAAGATCATTATTTGCTTGTGAAATGAAGTGTAAAATTTTAAATTCAGAAGAATTAGTAGAATTACTATATGTAGCTTATAACAGAGATGAGTCAGAAACTTACAGCGTAGAAAGGGCTATTAGAGCAGGTTACAATGAACTATATGCAACAGCACCAGATGTATTGGATAAGAGAATGAAGGCAATAGATAGTCAAATTGAAGAAAAAGCAATTGATCTTGCAAAAGAAACAATTGATGAAGTTAGATTAGAAAAAGAAAGAAAAATAAAGAAAAAAGAGAAAAATTTTGAAGAATTAGTAAAACAAATGGCAGAAGTTTTACTTAAAGAAAATGAAAAATATGTTGGTAAAGATGTTGCTGAAAAAGCAATTGAAAAGTTAAATAATACAGAAGAAGGGGGAAATACAAATGAGCAAAAAACAAAGAGAACTAGACGAATTTCAAATGCAAAATAGTTTGAGACCTGAAGAACCAGAGTATGATATTTTAAGAAAGAAAACAATAAAAGAACTAATTGCACCATCTGGAATTGATGCATCAAATATTGACCATTTAGAGATTATTTCAAATACAACAAGATATGCAAGAAGTTTCTTTGTATCAAACCTACCACGTATGTGCACATTCCCAGAGCTTTTTAGGGATATGTATTTGTTTGGAGATATAAACACATCTGTATATATTAACCCTGTACCAGAAGCAAAATCTCAAAATGAATTAAATAGGGTAATAAACCAATTAGAAACAGAGAGAATTGTTGCAGCAGATAGAGGAAATATAAACCGTGAAAGTATATTATCACAAAAAAGACTAGAGGCAGAAGGACTAAGAGATGAAATCGCATCAGGTTTTAATAAACTTTTTGAGGCATCAGTTGTAGCAACACTATTTGCATACAATTTACAAAGCTTAGATGCATATTCAAAACTTTTAGCAACAGAGCTTTCTAAAACATTAGTTGGAATAAAATCTGCATGGGCCATGCAAGATGAAGCATTTCAATCTAATGTACCACTTATGAAAAATTCAATTAAAAAAACACATACTTTCGACCGTAACTCAATGGCAACAGTATTTCCTTTTACAACTTCAGAAGTAGGACACTTAACAGGAATACCTCTAGGCATGAACAAACAAACAGGAGTACCAGTTTTATTCGACAATTTCCATCCAAGCCTAGCAAACTATAACATGGTTGTATTTGCTAAATCTGGTGCTGGTAAATCTGTTACAATGAAAACATTAATATCTCGTTCAGCAGTATTAATGGGAATAGAAAGTTTAGCACTAGATGCAGAAGGTGAGTACAAAATAGTGGCAGAAAGCTTAGGAGGAATAAATGTAGTACTTAGTCCAACATCAAATACTATAATAAACCTATTCGATATTGAAGAAGAAAAAATTAAAGACGAAATAACAGGAAGAGAAAGAATAGTTCTAAATGTTGAAAATAAAATAGAAGACGTAACACAAGCTTTAATTACAATGGCAAGAGGAAGTACAAGAAGTGAAGAAGTAAACGAGCTTACAAAACAAATAATTGCTGAAGCTGTTGCGGAAGAATACACAAGATGTGGAATAACGGCAGATCCAAGCAGTTTATATGTAAATGGCCAAATGGGTAGACTGGGGAATATTGGTAGAGAAAAGAAAGAAATGCCTACAATAGGTTCTTGGTATAAAACATTACTTAAAAAAGCAGAAGAAAATACGGATGAAAACTATACATTCCACTATAGTTACTTAAAAAAGGTTATGAAACAATATGTAAGAGAGTTAAATGGACAAATGGCATATTTCGATGGACAATCTACATTTGATTTACTAGAAGGAATACCATTTATAAACCTAGATATTTCTCAACTAGAAGAAAGATTTGCAAGACCTCTTGCACAACAAATACTACTATCTTGGATATGGGAAAAATTTGTAAAGAAAAACAGTGAAGATAGAAATAAAGCAAGTAAAAAGAGAGTACTAGTTGATGAAGCATGGATGCTATTACCATTCCCAGAAGCAGTAGATTTCTTAAATAAAATGGCAAGACGTGCAAGAAAAAGAAATGTATCATTAGCTATAGTATCACAAAGATTCCAAGACTTTTATGAAAAACCAGAAGCACAAGCAGTTTTAACGTCTTCAGATACAAAATTATTCTTGGCACAAGATAAATCTGAAATACAATACCTAAAAGAAGTATTCAAACTAAGTGAAGGTGAAGCAAACTTTCTAGTAACTTGTACAATAGGTGAAGGCTTATTTAAAGTAGGTGGAGATACTGCAATTTTGCAAATAACTCCAACTAGAAAAGAATTTGAATTTATGGAGACAAACTTAAATAAATTAGCAGAAAAAAATGTATAATTTATGTATGAAATTTACATAAAAACTTTAAACATAAGGAAAAATATGGTATAATAGAATAGACGAAACCTTTGAAGGAAGGGGAAAACAGTAAATGAAACAATTAATTAAAAACAATCTAACAAAAAAAATGTTAACAGTATTTATAACACTAATAATGTTGAGTAATTTTATTATGCCAAATTATGTTTGTGCAAAATCAGCTGGAGAAAAACTTATTTCAGGAGTATTTTATTTAATTGCTTATCTTGGAGATGTTGGTGTACAAATAATGCAAACAATGATGATAGGAACCAATGAAATAAAAAATGGAAGCGAATATGAAATAAAATACTCACCAGGATTGATTTTTGCAAATGCCATTGTTTCCTTGGATGCAAATTTTATTAAACCGAACGAAACAGAATGGACAGCAGGAAAAGTTACAACTAAAACAAAAAAGAATACATTAGAATATAAACAATGGACTACTTCCTATGGATTTGGTGGAACAGAGAATGAAACCACAAACATTATATATAATGGAACTACTACTATAACATATGATGCTAATAATAGACCTGTACAAACAGAAACTGGCGGAGGAGCCTCTACAGAAAAAAGAGATGAACTTTTAGAAAAGTATGGATATAATTCTGCAACCGACAAGGAAAGGAAGGTTCCAAAATATACATGGACAAGCAATGGAGTGAAATATGAACTTGTTTATAGTGCCTCAGGAACAACAATGAGTTTAATTTTAAAGATTTTAGAGGGAACAAGTGGCGAAACAGAGGAACAACCAGATGATTATGTAACTAAATGGCTAAATTCGTATGGATATAATAAATCAAACTCTGATAAAGTCACAGAAGGAGAGACAAAAACAGAAACAGGAAAACAAACTGTAACATATGAATGGATAACAAGCGCAGATAAAAGATATCAACTACAGAAAATATCTAATTTTCCTGCAGGTTCAAGAGATCCTAATGCAAAAGGAAGCGTTAGTGTAGCAGTATACGAAATTATAACGGTAACAGATGTTGATGGGGCGAGAACAATAGGTTCACCTGCCAACAAACTTCAAAGCTATGTATCAAAATGGTATATTGCATTAAGAACAATAGCACTAGTTGGTCTGCTATCAGTACTTTTATATATAGGTATTAGAATAATACTAAGTAGTGCGTCAGCAAACGATAAAGCAAAATATAAAAATATGCTTAAAGACTGGATTGTTGCAATATGTATACTATTTACATTACATTATATAATGGCATTTATGCTTGATATGACAGAAAATGCAAACAACATTATAAGAAATAATGTTGCAACAAAGAGCTCAAGTGAAGACTATGAAAAAGATATACTAATGAGTGACATTAGAAATAAAATTGGCGAAAGTTATAAAGATGTAAAGAAAGACATGTGGGATGTTGCGGGATATACAGTTATGTACCTTGCATTAGTAATACTAACAGGAGTGTTTACAGTGCAGTATTTAAAGAGGGTAATATATATGGCCTTCTTAACCATGATAGCACCAATGATAGCACTTACTTACCCACTAGATAAAATAAAAGATAATAAGGCACAGGCTTTTAGCTTTTGGCTAAGAGAATACATATTTAATTGTCTAATACAACCAGTACATTTCTTGCTATATACTTTATTAATAGGAAATGCTATTGATTTTGCAACAACAAATATGTTATATGCAATAGTAGCACTAGGTTTCTTAGTACCAGCAGAAAAATTAATAAAGGAAATGTTTGGAATCAAATCATCAACACCAGTAGGAACATTAGGAGCTGCAGCAGGTGGAGCAATGGTAATGAGCATGCTAAATAAAATGAAAGCAAAACCACCAAAAGGTGAAGGTAAAGATGGAAGCGGTTCAGGAGCACCAAAAGGAGTAAGAACTGCAACAAGAAGCTCAAGTGGAAGCACAAGTGCAAATGAAAATAATGAAACTGGAGCAGAAGCCGTAGCAGGAAGTGAAGGAGGAGTTCCAACAGTATCAAGTGGGCCAGCACCAGTAATGGCAGCAAATGCAGCAAATAGCAGTTCTAGTTCATCAAGTGGAGATAGCCGGAACAAGCGGTGGAATTGGAGCAGGTTTAAGTGCATTAGGAAAAAAATATATATATGGAGCAGATAATCTAAAGAGCTATGGCAAAAAGTTTACAAGAGTTGCTGGAGGTGCAGCCTTAGGCCTAGCAGCGGGAACTATAGGAATGGCAGCTAAAATAGCTGATGGAGATTTATTAACAAACCCAAGTGATGCGGCAACAAAGATAGTGGGTGCAGCTGGAATAGGATACCATGCAGGAGGAAATTTAACAGGAAGATTAGAAGAAGGTGCAAGCAATCTATTTGAAACCTACAAGAAGGGTGCAATGGGTGTTGAAGCATATAATAACTCAAAATTTGATAAAGATTTCTATAAAAGTGATGGATATAAACAAATAGCACAAGATGAAAAACTATTAAATGCATTTGGAGGAGAATCTGGAATAAAGGCAGCAACACAACAATTCTTAGATAATGGAATAACAGATGCAGCAGAAATAAGAAAAGCAATGCAAAAGGGAGTAACAGGAGATGAATTAAAAGAATATTCAAAACTTGGAATAAAAGCACCAGAGGAAGTTGCTAAAGCAAAAGTAAAATGGGGTTCAGCAAGTTACTATGCAAACTTAAAGAAAATAGCAAAATTTGCAAAAGGAAAGAACCAAACAGAGTTTGTTGAAACAGTAAAAAATCTTAGAATTAACGATAATACTTTAGGCGAAGATAATGCAAAAGAAATATATAAAAATATCGTAGATTTATTATAATTAACATAGGCGGATATAGCAAATTTATCTGCCTATTAAAGTAATAAAAGAAGGTGAGTAAATATGACATCAGAAGAAAGAGATAATCAAAGACAGGAAAATGAAGCTTTAAAAAGTGCAAAAGAAGTAGCTAAAAAGAAAGCCAAAAGTGAAGCCAAAAAAATAATTTTAAATGCAATAAAAACAGCTATTTTACCAGTTTTAATAGTAATGGTAAAAGTTATGGCTGTAGCATTTTTAATACTTGGTGTTGTAGCTTTATTTGATTCAATATTGGATGGAGGAGGAACCAATAAAGATAATCAAGATGACTTAATATCTTCTGTTAGAACAAGTAGTTTAGAAGCATATCTTAAGCAATTTTCACATACTGGAGATGCTCCACAAAGCTCAGATGGTATGTTTTACAAGATGTATGGTGATGGTGTTGGATGGCCTACAATAGGAAATTCCGATTTACAATGGAAATCACATCAAGATAGTTTTGCATGTCAAGGAAAGGTTTTTGACGGAGAAGAAGAAAAAACAGTTGAAAATGTTAAAGACTATGTAAATGGCTTTTTAACAAGAGGAAGCAACGCGACTTACACCAATGAAGAAGTAAGTGCAATGAACATATACATAGAAAAAGAACTTGTAGATAAAGTTGGTGACGAGGTTCGAGAAGGAGTGTATAATTATGTTATTAGTTATACAAACTCAATTGAATTATCTCAACAGCAGTTATATGCTTTAACAGCAATAGCGTATAATTTTGGGCACTTACCAGAAAGAAATGGTTATACTTTTGTAACAGTATTTGAAAAAGCTGCCAGTCAGTATGAGATTAATTCATGGGAATTTAATCGTTTCATTTGGGATAATTGGTGGTGTAAACTTGAAGGTGGTGCAAGTGTTCATATACCTTCAAGAGATGCACAGTTTGAAACATATGTTAAGGGAGTTTATAACTTTGCAAGTGAATCTGATGCAGGAGAGGTTTTTGCAAGAAAATACTATATATATTATACGCAAGCTCAAATAAATGCAATTAGTTATGCACCAAATCTTTCTATAACAAGAAATAGTAGCAATGAAGAAGAAATATTTACATATGAAGAAAAAACAAATTCTGGAGGTTTTGACGGAGAATTTTTGACTGCAGCAGGATATAAGTTCCCACATTACCTACAAAACAATTTTGCTAGGAAATATGGAACTTCAGATATTCCTACATCAGGATGTGGACCAACGAGTATGGCAATGATTTTAGCTGGTTTTTGTGATGACACCTCAATAACACCCGTTACATATGTTGACACATTGGAGGAATATTATGGAAGCAATTATCGAAGTTATTATTGGCCAGGAGAAGGAAGTGTTTATAGTGGAATATGCAATTCAGATCTTCTAACTAAATACTATAATTGTAGATCTACAATAGTAGGTAGCACAGAGCAAGCCTTAGCAGCACTTGAAAATGGAAAAGCAGTAATTGGAAGTGAAAAGGGACATATATTAGCAGTTTTACCTCTTTCAGATGAATATAAAGAACAGGGTTACAAATTTTATGTATTAGATTCTGCAAGAGGACATAATGGACCATTTAAATCAGTAAGCCATTTTATTAGTTCTACTTCAGCAGCATTTTTAAATTTCCATTATATAATTGAGCCAATAAAATAACATAAAGGAGGTTAGTTATGGGAAATAATCGGCATGAAGAAAGGCCTTTTAATATTAATTGCATTATGCATAATTGCAATTATTGTGATAATAGCTATTTTAATTAATTTATCTAATAATAAAACAAAAACAAATAACAATAAAACACAAAATGGTTTAAATACAAATGAAGAAAATAACAATATAACAAACACAGAAACAGAGATAGAAAAAGAACCAGAAGAGATGTATTTAAATAAAGAAATACATAAAGAAGATAAAACAATGGTGTTCTTTTCAGTAGAAAGAAATATAAAGAACTACATTACATATTTGAGAGTAAATAACCAAAATGCTATTAACTCTTTGAGTAATGGAATTCCAGTATTTAATGCAAATGGGTTATCTAGTAAAACAATAATAATAATTAAAGAATTGTATTCAGTTGATAATGATAATGGAACAACATTTTTTGTGAAATTAGATTTATCAAATAACGGGGAATATACAATAAAGTTTATAGAAGATTTTATTAATGGAACCTTTAGTATATCTAGTATGACAAGTGAAGAATACAATACAAGTATATCTGGTAAAAGCAATATAGATTATACAAAGCATGTTGAAATACAGAAAAATGAATATAATACTATTCAATATACTAATATGAGTAATTCAGAAGTTGCAGAAAGGTACTTGAGATCATATATACAAAAGGCAAGATATTCACCTGAGGAAGCATATAATACACTTGATGAAGTATACAGAAACACTAGGTTTGGAAGTTTTGAAAATTTCAAAAAATATCTTGAGGAAAAAGCTGAAGAGTTGGAATCATTAGATCCATTATCAGTAAAAGACGCCAGTGAATTTGCAACCGTTGATGAATACACAAAATATGTTAATAGCTTGAAAAAAACAGGACTAACAAAGTTTGATAAATATACAGATGGAGATATAGAATATTTAGTATGCTTAGATACATATGGTAATTATTATATATTTAAAATTTCACATGTTATGGATTATAAACTAATGCTAGATTCATATACGATTAATACACCAAGATTTTTAGAGGAATATCAGAAATCAAATGAACAAGAAAAAGTAGAACTAACAATTAATAAAGTTTTTGAAGCATTAAATAATAAAGACTTTAAATATATATATGGAAAACTAGATGAAAATTACAAAAATGCGAATTTCTCAAATTACAACGATTTTGTTCAAAAAATGCAAAACAATTTCTTTGATAGAAATGCAGTTGAGTTTGATGAGTATGATGAAACAGATAGTGTGCATGAATATACTTTAATAATTACTGATGCAAATAAAATAGATAAAAGAGAGCTAAATTTAAAAGTTTTTATTACACTTAGAGATAATACAGACTTTACTTTAAAATTTGAATAAAAGGAGTAGGTTAAAATGGAAGAAAAAGAAGGAAAAGATTTAGCGAAAGATATGAAGAAAGAAAAACAAGAAGAAGAAAAATATTATACTCATGTTAATTTAGAGTTAAGCAAAATTGTTTTAAATGATGTAACAATTGGAGAAAACCAAGGAGCATATAACATTTATATAAACTATAAAGGCGAGAGTGTGCTAATTGCAACAATTGGAGAAGACGGAAAAATGAACCCTAATAGTAGTCTTTTAGAAGATGAGAAATATACAGAAGAAGATAAAAAAGCTTTAGGTAATATGATAAACTTATTAGGACTAGAGCAAGAAAAAGTTAATCTGGACAAATTCCAAGAGCAAATGAAGGATAAAAAAGGTTTAACAAAAGAAGAATTGGAGCAAGAAAAGGAACAAGAAAAAGAGGAAGAAGAAGAAATTAAAGACAATGAACCCAAAGAACAAGAAGAGGAACTTGAAGAAAAGGAAAACCAAAAAGATGATGATACAAAAAGAGAGGAAATTGCCAAAAAGTATAAAGTAAATGCAAAACAAGTAGTTAGGCTAAATATTAAGGACGAAAAGATAAATGAAGATGATACATTCCAAAGAGCGGTAGAATATGCAAAAGGATATGAGGAGATATGCGTAATTCCAGGAAAAGACATATATTCTTGGAAAATTCTTGGACGAAAAAAAGGCGAAAAAGAATTTGATGAGATTGAACAAGCTAACAAACAAGTACATGGAAAAAATCCAGATGTGACAATAAAAACTATTCAAAATGATAAAATAGTAGAACAAAAACCTCTTGCAACATACGATATAGACGGAAAAAATATTATGGCAGTAGTAAAAAACGAGTGGGGAGAACCAGAAACATTATATTGCAGAAAACAAGAAGGAAAACAAAAATATTGGGGAACCGTAGTTCCAGAATTATCTAATAAAAACGTAAGACAATTAGGATTTGATGAAAGATCATTTATGTCTGAGAAGAATACATCTGGCATGGATTTATCAAAGAAAGAGAACGAATTAGATAAAGCACAAGACTTAAATGATAGAGGAGTACCTTCAAAAGAAGAAGGAGTACAAGTTTATGAAATAGATGGAAATGCAAGACAAAATGCAGCAACTAGAAAAGAAGAAGTTGTAAATGATCTAATGAGAAGAGATGGAATAGTTGATAAATTAACTGTACCACCAGGATTTTATGAAAATAAAGCAGATAAAGTTTTAGCTTTACTAGAACAAAATAAAGATATGCAATATGAAGAAGCAATAGAAAAAGTCGAGAATTCTGGTCAAAGAGATGAACGGAGGACCTACTCCAGGAGACGATAGGAGACGAGAATAAAAATTGAAAAAATTTACATAATGTGGTATAATTAAGGTACAACAAATAAATAATCCGTTCAGGATAATATGAAAAGGAGACACTTACTATGTCATTTGTATTTTTTCTCTTGTTCTTCATTGCAATCTTTATTAACCACGATTTTGCAGTAGTCCTTGTAGTTATTGCTATGGCAATTAATGCAGGTAAAATCTACTTCGCATGGAAAGGCAGAAAGAGTGATCGCATTGAGTGGCATAAGACACTTGTAGTGAGTGGAATAGGCATAGCTATTTGCATCGCACTATTCTTTATCTAAGCTCTTTTAAAACCTGGTTTGAGAATTCAAACTGGGTTTTTTCATCTTTCTTTGAATATTTTTATTTTTTAAATACAATAATAATATTAAGGAGATGATTAATTTTGAAAACAAAAAAACTCATAATTGCTTTAATATTATTTATAACTATAATTTCTATATCAACTGTATCAAAGGCAATGTCACATTATCAAACAGTGGGAACAACAACAGGTTTAGTTACAGCATCTGCACTTAATGTAAGACAAGGGCCAGGAACAAATTATAAAACAGTAACAATGATTTATAAAAATGAATATATACGAGTTTTTGCAAAAATAGGAGACTGGTATGTAATACAAACAAATGGTGATTATATAGGAATGGTAAGCTCAAAATATGTAAAATTAATATACCCAAAAAGCAATAATTCAAATAATCAAAATACCAATAATACAACAAACAATACAACAACAAATAATGGAAGCAGTTTAACAGCTGATGAAAAAGAGGTGTTTGATTTAATAAATGCAAAAAGAACAGCTGCAAGACTTTCTGCACTTAAAGTAGATGCAGAACTTCAAAATGTTGCAAGGGCAAAAGCTGAAGATATGGTTAAAAACAACTATTTCTCACATACATCACCAACATATGGCTCTCCATTTGATATGATGAAAAGCTTTGGTGTAAGTTATAAAACAGCAGGAGAAAACATTGCAGGAAATTCAAGCAATACAGGTGCTGTAAATGCTTGGATGAACTCAGAAGGTCATAAGGCAAATATCTTAAACAGCAGTTTTAACTACACAGGAGTTGCAGTTGTTAAAAGTTCAAAATATGGTAAAATATTTGTTCAAATGTTTATAGGAAAATAGTAAAATTCGTCCACAGTATGCACAATATGCTGTGGATATTTTTATATCTTGAAAGTAAAAACAATTCATGCTATACTAATAAATAGAGAGGGATAGCACATGAACCAAAAGCAGGCAATAAAAATTATAGAAATATTAAAAGAATATTATCCAGAAGCAACATGTAGTTTAGATTTTAAAACTCCATTTGAAATGACTGTAGCTGTTATGCTTTCTGCACAATGTACAGATGAGAGAGTTAATAAAACAACACCACTATTATTTGAAAAGTATGGAACACCAGAAAGCATTTGCAAAATGGATATAGAGGAATTAGAAAGAATTATACACCCATGTGGGTTTTATAAAAACAAAGCCAAAAATATAAAAGCAATGGCAGAAGATGTTTTGGAAAAATACAATGGCAAAATTCCAGAAAATATGGAAGAGTTAATTAAACTTCCAGGGGTTGGCAGAAAAAGTGCTAATGTAATAATGCTAGAAGCTTTCAATAACCCACAAGGAATAGCAATAGATACACATGCAAAGAGAATTGCAAATAGAGTAGGTTTATCAAAAGAAACGTTACCAGAAAAGATAGAACAGGACATTTTAAAACTAATTCCTAAAAAATATTATAAAGATGTAAATCATATACTCGTTTGGCATGGCAGAAATATTTGTGATGCACGAAAACCAAAATGTTTAGAATGCCCAATAAACAAATACTGTGCATTTTATAAAAGTAGCAAGAAATCACCTTAGATAATATAATAATCTAAGGTGATTTTTATGAGTTTAGCAGTTTGTTTAGCTGGTGGTGGCGTAAAAGGAGCTGCCCATATAGGTGTTTTAAAGGCAATTGAAGAGGAAAACTTAGAATATGACTATATAACAGGAACATCATCAGGAAGTATAGTAGCAAGTTTAAATGCAATGGGGTACAATTCAGACGAAATTTACAAACTTTTTAAAAAGTACTCTAAAAAAATTAGATGTATAGATTTTAAAAATGTTATGAAATTTTTAGTTGGTGTAATAGTAAAAGGTACAATTATAATTGATGGCTTAAACAGTGGTGACGTAATTGAAAAATCAATAACAGAAGCGGCAAAGGTAAAGGAAATTTGCAATATAAACCAAATAAAAAAGAACGTAATAATTCCAAGTGTAGACTTAAATAGTGGTGGACTATATATCTTCTCTAACATGGAAAAAAGAGGTAGGTTTTTAGATGATATAAAATACATAAACAGTATAGGAATAGGAAAGGCAGTACGTGCAAGTTGTAGCTATCCAGGAGTTTTTTCACCATGTGAGTATAAAGATACAGAACTAATAGATGGAGGAATAAGGGAGAATTTGCCTTGGAAAACGGCAAAATTATGTGGTGCAGACAAAGTTTTTTGTATAAAATTTCAAAGTGAAAAAGAATTAAAAAAGAACAAGAATATTATAGATATTGTATCAAAATCAATAAGTATTTTGTGCCATGAGCTATCTAATTATGAACTAGATGGAGCTGATTATTTGCTTACACTAAAAACAGAAAATATAGCTTTGCTTGACTATTCTAAGATAGATGAGCTGTATGAACTTGGGTATAAAGAGGGAAAGAAATTTTTACAAAATAATAAAATTTAAATTGAAAAAAGTATCTAAATATGGTAGTATATACCATAGGAGGAAACCCAATGATAAACTTAATAGATTATGTAAAAGCAAATGGAAACTATGTATTAGAAGAAAAGAAAATGAATGAAATAGATGATATGATATTTGCAAGGATTTCATATATGCCATTTAAATATATTGATATGTGTGCTAATGAAACAATTGAAAGCATTGCAACAAAAATGAAAGACTTAGAACAAGCAAAATATATTTGGGCAGATGATAAGCCTTTTTTGCAAGAACTTGGAAAAGCAAAGAGATATAAAGATATTGTTGTAACAGATTATGTAGAAATATTAGATAATTCAGCAGAAAAGCAATTTGCAGCAATAACAATAAACTTGCCCAAGATAAAATACATCTCATATAGAGGTACAGATTCAACCTTAGTTGGCTGGAAAGAAGATTTTAATATGAGCTTTATGGAAAATGTACCTTCACAAATAGAGTCTGTAGTTTATTTAAATGATGTTGCAAAGAAATATAAAGAAGATTTCATCTTAGGCGGACATTCAAAAGGAGGCAATTTGGCCGTATATGCAGCAGTTTTTTGCGAAGATGAAATTAAACCAAAAATAAAAAAAATAATAAATGCAGATGGACCAGGTTTTGATAAAAGTGTTATACAAACGCCGGAATATAGAAAAGTATTGAAAAAAATAGAAACATATATTCCACAATCTTCAGTAGTAGGAAGACTTCTAGAACACGAGGAAGAATATCAAGTTATAAAAAGCAATCAAAAGGGATTTATGCAACATGATATTTTTTCTTGGGAAATTGAAGGTGATAAATTAGTAAGAATTGAAAGAGTTACTACAAACAGTGAAATATTTAATGGAATCCTTAGGGATTGGCTTAAAAATACAACTCCAGAGGAGAGAAAAGATTTTATAGACATGCTTTATGAAATAATATTAACAACAAAAGCAACTGAAGTTAGTGACTTTAGAATAGATACAGTTAAAAAAATTGGTCAAATATTAACTACATATAAAAACAGAAAAGAAGAGGACAAAAAGGAAATTGAAAAAATGATTAAACTACTTATTTCAAGTACAATAAAGATAATTAGAGAATCTAGGAGAAATGAAAAATAAAAGGAGAGTTGTTATATGAGAAGTTTTAACGAAATATATGAGGAAATTTATAAGGAAAATTATGAAGAATTTGAAAAAAGGCGAAAAGGTTTTTTATATAAAAATATAGGAGTATTGTTAGTGACATTTTTATACTGCTTTTTTGTATTGCCGCAAATGTTTTTAGAAGAAAAAGAGTTTGGTATTATGCTTGGAATAATCGTTTTTAGTATAGTAACTTTTTTTGTTGTAACAAATAAAAAAAGAGAAGATACAAAAAACAATGGATTTAAAGAACAAGTAACAGAAAAATTCATAAAAAATATTGCTGAGGGTTTTACATATTCTCCACATCGTGGGATAGAAGCTGCAAAATATTCTCATGGCTTTTTTGATAAATATGATAGATATCGTTCAAGTGGGTATGTAGAAGGAATGCTAGATGGAAAAAATAAATTGGAGTTTGCAGAAGTGCTTACTACAAGTTTGGTTGAAGATGAAAAGGGTAACAAAGATGAAGTAACTAGCTTTTATGGTATTTTTGAATCTTTAGATTGTAACAAAAGTGTATCCACATCAATAGCAATAAGTACAGATAAAGCAGATAAAGGTGCAATAGTTAAATTTCTTACAATGGGACCAGAGGCAAAAGTACAAGTTCAAACAGATTCTACAGAATTTGAAGAATATTTTGACGTATTTTCATTTGATCCAATAGAAACTATGCGAATTTTAACAGCAGATGTAATGCAAATAATGGTAGATTTTAGAAAGCAAAAGGACATAAAATTTGAAGTAACAATAAAAGAAAAAAAGATTTATATAAGATTCTTTACGGTACGGAAAATTTGAAACAAGTTTATTTAAAAGCGCTATAGATTATAGCCAATTAAAAGACTACTATGACATTCTAGAATTTATATTTAATCTTTCTAGAGAACTAGTAAAATCTATAGAAGCGGCATAGTTATATACATAAATAACTTTTAAAAAATGTATATGACATAATCAAGCCCCCATACGAATACACTTAAACAAAAGTATTCATATGGGGGTTTTTATATGAGAGGAGTATCAATAGAGGACCGTGCTATTAATCTAGCACAATATATAATAGATACAGGAGATACTGTAAGAGGAGCGGCTAGGAAATTTGGGGTTTCTAAATCAACAGTACATAAAGATGTTAGCGAAAGATTAATACATATAAATCAGGCATTAGCAATAGAAGTAAGAAAGGTGCTTGATGAAAATAAAGCAGAAAGACACATAAGAGGAGGAATGGCAACTAAACTTAAATATGAAAAAGAGCATGAAAAATATAAAATTTAAAGGGACATTTTATTGTCCCTTTTTACATGTTTTATTTAATTTTTCTTGCTTCTAAGTAGTATCTCTTGTCATAGCTATGTCCCATTGAGAATGTTTTTCTAGGTAAAGCTCCATCTAATATTACAGTTTTAAATAAGTCTGTTTTCTTCATATTTGGTAATAAGAAACCTATATTTCCTGGTTTGCTTCCTAATTCTCTTGTTACATCATCACCATGGATATAATCAACTTTTCCACCATGATTTTTGATGTATTCATCTATGAACATTTGTAGAGAACCAACTGCTAAATTTGATTTTGGGTTCTTAATATATAGAACTTCTGATTTTCCTTCATAAACATATTCAACTCTTTGTCCTTCTCCTTCAGTTCTAGATACATCATAATATTTTTCGAATTCCTCAATCATTTTTGCAGGTTCTACATCAAATACAACTCTGTGTATTGGTTCGAATTCTAATGCATCACTATGTAGGTTTACAACTTCAACTAAAGCATATCTTGCAGGGTGATTTTCATATTCTTCTTTTGGTAATACTTTCTTTAAATTTTCATAGCAAGCTTTTGCAGTAGCTAAAGAGTGGTTACCATCTCCAACAGAGAATAGTAAAACTCCTTTATCATGAACGTTATATTTTGCTTCGAAATTGTCTTTGTCGGCAAGTTCTTCTAAACCTGCAAAAACACCTTCTACTAAGTTTTCAGGAATCTTATAACCTTTAATGTGTCCACCGTTTTGCATTAAATCAAAATCGTATACAACATCATCACTAGTTACTTTATCTGCTAAGCCCTCAATAATTTCCTTCTTTTCGTCATCAATTAAAAGCATTACGTGTGGTAATTCTAGTTTTGCATTTTCTCTTACTTTAACTCTTGGTGGTATTCTTTCTAAAACTGTACCTTCTGTTGCTCTTATTAATGATTGTGAACCTTTTTCGTATGAATAGTCTTCTAAGTCTACCATACCAACAATTCCTTTTCTAACCTTTCCATCTTTACATGTTCTTTCTAGGTAGATTAAAGAATCTGTTAATGTTTTGAAGAAATCTTCACTTAAAAGTCTATCCATTTCTTCATTTATTTTTGTTATTTTATCTGAAACGTTTTCTTTTTCAAGATATATTTCAGGTAAAGTTATTTTTAAAGTTGATGGAGCATCTCCTACAATATTTTCAACTTCTTCCCAGTATTTAGGTTCAGATGTATATTGATCACAAGCTACAACTGACCATTTATGCATATCTGCATTCTTTGGTAATAATATGTTTGCTTTTTTAAATGGTATTTGCATAAAAAAACCTCCTTATAAATTATGGTAAGATTATATCACTAAAACGCAAATTATACAAGAAAAAATTCAGGATAAAGTCCTGAATTTTTTATCTGTAACGTGGATCTTCAAAATCTATATTTTTACTACTGTTTAAACTATAACCACTAAAAGAACCATTTCCAGTATCAACAACAATTACTGGTCGATTTTGAATATGTTGCAAATTTACTTCTTTTTGAGGTGTATGACCAACAACAGAAATTCCACTTTGAGGTAATGCAAGGTCATAGAAATGAGTTCTAGTATCATCAGTCCTATACCACATGCAATTTAAAAACCTTTTATACATTTCAGAATTCTTACCACCGTTTAGCTCAAGGGATAAAGCCTTGCTTAAATTGAAGTTTTTATCGTAAGCATATAGTTTTTCATCAAATACAGCATGAGATAAGTTATATAAATTATTGTTTTCTGTTACTTTTTTCTGTATTGGTTGATTACCTAACCAATCAACTAATTCATGAAGAGATATATTTTTTTCTATTTGTTTGCTTGCAATTGCTTTTGCCACAACTTCTTGGAAATTATCTAGTTTTTTCATAGTAGATTTACCACCATTGCGTTCCAAATGTGATTTTGCCATAGTAAAAGCTTGACTACTAGGTGCATTTCTCATTTTTACATAATTGTATGCAAATATATCATGATTTCCAGGTAAGTATTGAACAACGCCCTTGTCACTTAATTCTTTTATCTGTAATAATATTTCAGGCCCGAATTCACCACGATCCATGGCATCTCCTAATATAGTAACTTTTAAATTTGGATTTTTGTTTAGTTCAAATCTAATTTTACTCCAATGCTCAAAATCACCATGAAGGTCACTTATAACTATATGGTCTCTAGTTTGAACTGGTCTATTATTAGCTGTTGGGTTAGAAGGAGTTTGCTTAATTTCTTTTCTGAAACTTGGCTCATAAGGCTTTGTTTCAACAGTTGCAGGTTCTATATGTTGATAACTATTTAGTGGTTTAGTTTCTTGCTTAGTTGATGGATGTTTTGAAAATTTATTTTTAAAGAAGTCTAAAATTTTCTTTAGAAATGCAGGTCGTTCTTTTTGAACAACTAGAGCTTGTGTAGTAGGGGTAGAGGCAGTTTTTTGAACCTCAGCTTCAGCGAGTTTTTCTATTTCGGAAATCTTATTTATAAGAGGAACAAATACTTCAAATCTATTTTGTTGTTCACGAGTTAATCCATTTGCACCATTTTGTGCTAATACATAATTAATGGAGTATTCATCAGGAACATGATCTGCTCTTAGCGCATTTACAATATTAGATAAAGCTTGTTCTGTATCATCAATTCCTTGTACATAAGTTTTTTTTGTGTCAGCTATATATTTTAAATAATCTTGTGCATCATTTAATTCCCAAGATTCAAGACGATAATTACTAGCATATCTAAAAACTCTACGAATTTTATCTAACCTTTTTCTTAATATACTGTTTTCATTTTCATCTAATTGCTCACTAACAAGATCCAAATTATATAATAAAATTCTAACATTTACATCATTGGGATTTTTAAATTTATTTTGTTCATTTAAATTATCAAGTAGGAATATATCTGCTTCATCCATTCTTTCTAAAAGAATATGATTATTCATAACTTTTACTCCTTTGTTTTAATTTATCACATTATATCATTTTGAAAAATTTTATACAACAATAAATGGCAAAAAAGTTCAAAAGATAACATTAGAGCAAAATTCGACATAAAATATAGTAACCGATAATATTTGAGGTGATAATTTTGAAAGTGAAAAAAGGAGAATATGTTACCAGAAAATCATATGGTAATGATATTGTTTTTGCTGTGGATAGAATAATTAATTTGAAAGATGGAAATGCATTGGCAATTTTGAAAGGTGTAACCTTTAGAGTTGAGGCAGATGCACCACTTCAAGATATAGAGAAAGTAGATGAAAGTAGGGTAATAAATAGCAAAAAAGAAATAGATAAAATGCTAATTGCAAGAATAAATAATTACAAAAAACAAACAAAAGGAGTAAATATAAAAACAGGAAGAATATTGCATTTAGATGGAGACCGAAGATATAGCGAAAAATCTGCAAGATATTATAAAAAACTAGGTTTAAATGCAGTTGTAAAAAACATTCCAGAACGTATGCAGGCTCAGGTTGTAAGAGGATTGCTTGAAAGGTATAAGCCAGATATATTAATCATAACAGGACATGATGCAATGCTAAAAAAAGGAATAAGTTATTCAAATATATATAATTACAGAAATTCAAAGAACTTTATAAACACAGTAAAAGAAGCCAGGAAGTGGGCTAGAAGTTCAAGTAAATTAGTAATTTTTGCGGGAGCTTGCCAGAGCTTTTTTGAAGCACTAATAGATGCTGGGGCAGATTTTGCATCATCACCAGGAAGAATCCTAATAGATTTTGTAGATCCACTAATAGTAGCAGAAAAAATTGCTACAACAGATAAGAGCAAATTTGTAAGTGGACACGACATTTCAAAAGAAATTAAAGAAGGTGAAAAAGGAATAAATGGAGTTGGAGCAATGGGAAAAAAACAGGCAATATTTATGTAACAAAAATGTAATGAAAATGTAATAAATAAAGAAACATACCACGAAACCATTGAAATTACTCTGATAGCTAGATTTGACATAATAAAACAATTTTTGACAATTTTATGTTCCCATGATATAATCCTCGTAAATTAATGGAGAGGATGTGTTTCATATGATTTGCCAAATGGATATCTCAAACATTAAAGCTGAACTTGATAAAAACATAGGACAAAAAGTTATGATAAGAGGAGCAATGGGAAGAAAGAAATTCTTTGAAGAGAAAGCAATTATAGAAAATACCTATCCAGACATTTTTAGAGTAAAGAGTGAAGAAAAAGAGACAAATGCATGTTATAAATATAAAGATATACTTGCAAATGAATTAGAAATATCAATATTCAATGGGGAAGAATATTTTCCATTAGTACCATCAATATTAAGAACAAAATTTTAAAAAATTCCTAAAATTTAGGAATTTTTTTTATTCCTCCTAATATAATTTAATAATTAAGGGAGGTAATAATATGGTAGTAGAAACAACCAAAAACCAAATTGTTTTAAACAAAATAGTAGGACAAAAGAGAGAAAATAGGCAGGTCGAAACAGATGTAATAGTAAATGATGTTAAACCAGATGTATTAAAAGTTATAAATACAAATGGAGTAATTAGTATATATAAAAAAGATGTAATGGATGGCAAAATTAGAATAGATGGAGCAATAAATACTTACATAATATATATGGCAGATGATGAGCAAGGAAGTATAAGAAGCTTAAATACAAGTATGGATTTTACACAAGTTATAAATATGGATAACTGCAAAGAAAACATGCAAGCAGATGTAAGAGTTTCTATAAAAGATTTTGATACAAAAATTATCAATGGTAGAAAGTTAAGTATAAAGGCAAACTTAGATACTAATGTTAATATATATGCAAATGAAAATTGTGATGTTATAACAGAAGTTGGGAAAGGAGAACCTATAGAAAAACTTGGCGATACCCAAACTATTACTTCGCTTGTTGGAAGTGGAAATAACAAAGTAAGTTTAAAAGATACAATAGCAATAGATATGGCAGATGAAATGGCAGAAATAATGAAAGTAGATTTTGATATAGTTGATGAAGAAACTAAAATAAGCTATAACAAAGTACTTTCAAAGGCAGATGCTTCTATAAGAATAATGTATTTAACAGAAGACAATAGAATAAATACAGCAACTACTAAAATTCCAATAATGGGCTTTGTAGATATGCAAAATGTTAATGAAAATTGTGAATGTGAAGTTCAAAATAACTTAAATAATCTTATAGTAAAACCAAACAGCAATGAGGAACACTCAATTGCAATAGAAGCGGACATTGATATTACATGCCTAGCTTATGAAACAAAGCAAATAAACATGATAGAAGATTTATACAGCATAACAAAAGATATTACTTTTACAAAAAGGGAAGTTAATGCTGTAATAGAACGAAATAGAATAACAGATATGTATACAGCTAAAGAAAACATTAGAATACCAGAGGTTACAGGCCGTGTGTTAGATGTGCAAATTGCTCCAACAATAAACAACATGCAAGTTAGAAATGGAAAAGTAATTTATGAAGGAAATTTAAGGTTAAATATAATGTTTGAACAAAGTAATGGAATAAATACAAGAGGCGTAGATTTACCATATAATTTTGACGTGATTTCAGATAAAATCGAAGAAAAATCTATGGTAGAAACAACACTTAAAATTAAGCAAAATGACTTTATAATAAGAGACGGAACCATTGAAGTTACAATAGGTGTGGAGTTTAACTTATCAGAACAAAAAAGTAGAAAAATAAATATGATTGAAAATGTAGAAATGGAAGAAAGCAAAGAGTGTAATACATACAGCATGGTAATTTACTTTGTAAAACAAGGAGATACACTTTGGAGTATTGCAAAAAGATTCAAGAGCACAGTTGAAGATATTGCTAAAATAAATGATATAGAAAATCCAAATAAAATAAGTGTTGGCCAAAGGCTTTATATACCAAGGTATTGTAACAGAAGAGTAGCAGTATAGAAAAATGGATAAAATCTATTCAAGGCATAAAATAAGATTGCCACAAATTAAAAACAATAGAGAAAATAGTTTAAAGATACAAAAGATGTTTTTTATGATTTTAATGCTTGTAATTTCAAGCATAACAAGTTACAAAATTTTAAAATCTATGGATCCAATTTTTGAAGGACTATGCAAAGCAAAAGCACAAAGCATAGCAACAGATATAACAAATAGAAAGTCAACAGATGTACTTGCAAGATATAATTATAAAGACACAGTACAAATGATAAAAACTGAAGATGGAAAAAATAGTGTATTAAAAACAGATATAGTAACAATAAATGAAATAGCATCAGATATAGCAATAGAAATTCAAAATGAATTAAATGATATAAGTAAACAAACAATAGAAATTCCAATAGGAAGTTTAACAGGTATAAAATATCTTGCAGGAAGTGGACCGAGAATAAAAATTAAGATTATATCAGCAGGGCAAATTGCAACAGATATTAAAACAGAATTTGAATCTGCAGGAATAAACCAAACAGTTTATAGAATATATTTGAATTTAGAGTGTAATGTTTCAATACTTACATCATATAAAACAATGCAAGAAACAATACAAAATCAAGTATTGCTAGTAGAAACTGTAATAATGGGAGATGTTCCAACAACATATTTAGAAATGGAAAAACCATAGTGTTAGTGAAAATAAAAATATTTTGAAAATCATTTATTTTCATTGACACTATTGTTTTATAGATATATAATATAAGCAAAAAAACAGGAGCACAAATGAAGGACAAGTTAATTAACATTGTATTACTTATGCAAATTATAGTAACAGCTATAGTGATAATTCCAAGTGATGAACAATATAATATTATAAAAATATATACACTACTCGTATGTGGAGCAGCACTTTTAATTCTAATGCTTGCAAATTATAAAAAATTAAAATTAGATAAAAAGGATTATATAATTTTAATTTTCGGGTTTTTAGTTTTCTTAAGTACTATTAATTCAAAAAATATTTTAATATCCATAATTGGTGAGAAAAACAGATATGAAGGAATACTAGCTTTATATACTTATATAGTAATATATATGTGTGCAAAGAAGTTTTTAAATTATAAAAAAATGACATTAATAAGAATTATGGAAGTTTTATATATGATAATTGGTGTAATTGGGATAATACAAAATTATGTAGTTTATCCAGATAGTTCATTAATACCAATTTTTAATAAAGGTGTGTGTGGAACATTTGGAAATAAGAACTTTATGGGCAACTTTACAAGTATAGGATTACCATTATTTATAATATTATATATATTAGATGATGACAAAGTAAGTCTAGTTACTGCATTAACAACTTTTTTCTGTTTGATAGCATGCAATGCTAGAAGTGGTTGGGTTGCATTTATTGCTTTTAGTATTGTATTAATTGCTTATTTGAAAAAGAACTATAAAAAAGAATACATTAAAAGGATTTTTATATTAATTGTTGCTTTTATAACTATCTTTGCAATGTTATACACTCAAAAAAATAGTTCCTTAAGAAGGAAAATAAACATAACAAAATATGATATTAGCATTATGAAAGAATCAGGTATATCAAATGGAAACCTTGGCTCTGGAAGAATACAAATTTGGAAAATAGTTATTGATATAATACGGAAAACATCCTATTCTAGGAGTTGGGACAGATAACTTAAAACGTGGTGTTGTGCAAAATTTAACTGAAGAAAGTTTTGAATTTATAAAAGCACATAATGGTATTCCAGATAAAGCACATAACGAATATTTAAATATTGCAGTAACACTTGGAATACCAGCACGAATAGTATATATGATATTTTTAATTGCAATTGTATTTCCTAATCTAAAATATATATTCAAAAGAAAAGATATTTTCATAATACTAAGTATTATAGGAAGTTATCTAGTACAAGCATTTTTCAACATTAGTACAATTGGAATAGCACCACTATTTTGGCTTACATTAGGAATTATAGATAATAAAAATATAATAGAAAATGGAGGAAATAATGAAGTTTAATTTCATGAAATATATAAACAAAATTAAAGGCACTATTTTAGATAATAAAAAAATAACTTCAATAGTTGTGGCATGCTTGATTGTTCTAATTACCATACTTGTAATTGCATCATGTATTAAAGAACCAAAACAAGGAAACTCAACTGGAAACAGTTATAACAATGGAATAGCTACACAAGAAGGCAGCTGGATTTATTATATTGAAATGGATAATAGTGAAGCTATTGGCATATGCAAAGTAAAGCAAAATGGTAAACATACTAAAAAAATATCTGATGGAAAATACATGCGGTTTAAATGTTATAGACAATTACATATATTGCATAGAAAAAGACGAAAAAGAAGGGCAAAATAACTTAATAAAAATGAAAACAAATGGCAAGAAAAAAGAAGTTCTTGCACAAGATGTTGATGCAAGCCAAGTTATAGCAATGGAAAAATGGGTATATTATTTTAAAAATTCTAATCTTTATAGAGTAAGAACAAATGGAACAGATAGAGAAAAAATATCAGATAGAAAAATATCATATTATCAAATTGATGGTAGTAAGATATACTACATATATAGCATAGAAGGTTCACAATATATAGCAACAATGAAACTAAATGGTAAAAAGGCAACTAGGATTTCTAAAATTGATACGGGAATGCAATGCCAAGCTTTATATGTTAAAGGAAAGAACATTTATTACTTAGTAACAGGAACAGAAGACAATGTAGATAAAGAAATGTATTTATATAAGATGAACAAAAAAGGCGAAAAAATAACCAAAATATGTAAAATAGATTCAAACTTAAAGGAAATAAACATGCAGGAAGATGCTATATATTATACAGTAATGAATGATTATGAAAATTATACTGTAAAGAGTATAAAGTATAATGGCACAAATAAAACAACAATAAAAAAAGCGAAAGCACTAGACAACTTAAACGTTGTAAAAAAATGGATTGCTGTTAATACTATAAATGAAGACTATGACACAATTATACAAATAATTAGTAAAGATGGTCAAAAAGAGAAAAATTTATAAAGATAGGTAAAAGGTGGAATTTATGCAAATTGATTATAAAAATATAGTAATAGACGTAAAAGAAGGAACACCAGTTAGTGAACTATTAGGTGACGAGATTCAAAAAGCCAAATGCAAAGTTATTGCATGCAAATTTAATAATGAAATAAAAAGCTTAAATTTTAAAATAAAAGCTAGTGGTAAATTAGATTTGATAGATTTGAACAACAAAGATGGAATGAGAATATATAGAAGAGGGCTTGTATATATAATAAGTAAAGCTATAAGCGAAGTTTATCCAGGTGCATTAATGACAATAAAATACCAACTTTCAAATGCAATGTATTGTACAGTAGATAATTTAAAAATTACAAATGAAGTTATAAGCAACATAAATAAAAGAGTAAAAGAAATAATAAAACAAGATTTGCCAATCGAGAAAAGATTTATGACAAAGGACGAAGCGGAAGAATTCTATAAAAAAGAAAATACATTAAAAGGCAAGTTGCAACTAGATTTAAAGCAAAAAAAGGAAGTAACACTATATTATTGCGAAGACTATTACAACTATTTTTATGGAGTATTACCAATATCAACGGATTTTGCAGAAGCATATGAAATTACAAAATATTCAGACGGCTTTTTAATAAGATATCCAAGCAAAGATAACCCATATGAATTATCAGAATTTCAAGATACTCCAAAACTATTTGCAACACTTGAGGAATATCAGAAGCTACATAGAATTTTAAATGTAAATACATTATACAAATTAAATTCAATTGTAAAAAAAGGCGACATTCAGGAGTATGTTCTACTAGACGAAGCTTTACATGAGAAAAAGATTGGAGCAATAGCAGATTGCATTGCAAGCAATAGAAAGATTAAGCTAATTGCAATAGCAGGACCTTCTTCATCTGGAAAAACAACATTTGCAAAAAGGCTTGGACTTCAATTAAGATTAAATGGCTTAAAACCAGTAATAATTTCTGTTGATAATTATTTTGTGGAAAGAGAACAAACACCTGTAGATGAAGAAGGAAAATTCGATTTTGAAAGCATTCATGCAATAGATACAAAACTATTAAATAGTGACTTAGTAAAATTATTAGCAGGTGAAGAAATAGAAGCACCAACATTTAACTTCCATACAGGACATAAAGAATATAAGGGCAATAAAATGAAACTTGCTCCAGATGAAGTATTAGTAATGGAAGGAATTCACTGCTTAAATGATGACCTTACATATCTAATTCCAAAAGACCAAAAATTCAAGATATATATTAGTTGCTTAACAGTTCTAAATATTGATTACTATAACAGAATTTCTACAACAGATACAAGACTTATTAGAAGAATTGTTAGAGATTACAATTTTAGAGGATATAGTGCAACACATACTTTAGAAATGTGGCCATCAGTAAATAGAGGTGAAGTAAATAACATTTTCAAATTCCAAGAAGAAGCGGATTGCATGTTTAATTCTTCTTTAATATATGAACTAAGTGTACTTAAAAAATATGCAGTTCCATTATTAAAAGAAATAGATGCAACATCACCACTATACTCAGAAGCAAAACGATTAATTGCAATGCTTTCATACTTTGAGGATATTCCAGATGAAGCAGTGCCAACACATTCTTTACTTAGAGAATTTATTGGTGGAAGTATATTTAAGGAGAATTAAATGGAAAGTTTATTTACAGAAATTGATGAAAAATTTATTTGCGAACACTGTGGGCACGAAGTGCCAAAACTTGGTTATTCATGTAGAAACCATTGCAACATTTGCTTATATTCAAAGCATGTTGATAAAAACCCAGGAGACAGAGCAGAAAAATGCCATGGAATGTTAGAACCAATTGGGATAGAGATTAGCCCTAAAAAGGGATATGTAATAATATATAAGTGTCAAAAATGTCGGAGCAATTAGAAGGAATAAAGCTGCAAAAGATGATAATATGGACTTAATAATTAAACTAAGCTCAAATGGTGAAATGATGTAATAAAAAAACAAGCAGTACTAAAAAAGTATTGCTTGTTTTAGTTTTTAATGAATATTCTGTAAAGATTCAATTCTATCATCTATACTTGGGTGAGTATCGAATAAACCTGCTTTTCTTTTTCCATTCTTTTTTGCTTTAAATGGACTTACAATAAATAGGTTTGCAGTTGCATTGTTAGCAGTCTTTAATTCATTAGGGTCACTATCTAGTTTTCTTAAAGCAGAAATTAATCCATCAGGGTTTCTAGTAATTTCAACTGCAGTGCTATCTGCTAAATATTCTCTATTTCTAGAAAGTGCCATTTGCATTATTTTACCAAGAAGTGGAGCAACAATTAAAAGAACAAGTCCAATTAACATCAAAATTCCATTTCCTTTACTATCATCATCTCTGTCTTTAGAACTACCCCAAAAGAAAGAACGAGAGAATAAGTCAGAAATCATAACTAGAAAACCAACCATAACTGTTACAACTGAAGTTAACAATATATCATAATTTTTAATATGACTCATTTCATGCGCGATAACACCTTCTAATTCGTAATACTCTAATTTATCTAAAAGGCCTGTGGTAACACAAATAATAGAATGTTCAGGATTACGACCTGTTGCAAAAGCATTAGGTTGAGGGTCATCTACAACATAAAGTCTAGGTCTAGCAGGAAGACCAGAAGAAATCATAAGTGCATCTAAAATATGTACAAGTTTTAGATCTTCTTCTTGATTAGCAGGTCTTGCCTTTGTAACTGATAAAATTATTTTATCACTGTTGTAATATGAAGCAAAAGCAGTGATTATAGAAAACATCATTGCAATAGTAATTGCCATAGGACCACTAAAATCAAAAGCCATAGCAATGTAATATACAATTAAAGTAATCATAATGATAAAACCTGATACGATAAAACCAGATTTAACTTTATTTTTTTTAATATCTTCAAACATAAAAATCACCTATCAAAATTATAGCATAACGAAAATTAATTTACAATTAAACTTTACTTTTTGTATTAAATAATATAAAATATATGTGAAAAGAGGTAAAACATGAGTATTTTAAAAGATACAAAATTCATAATGGATAAATACCATATAACAGCAAATAAAAATTTAGGACAAAACTTTCTAATAGATGATGATACTGTATCAGGAATAGTTGATGCAGCCAATGTTTCAAAAGATGACTTAATAATAGAAATAGGGCCAGGACTTGGAACACTTACAAAAGAACTACTAGATAGAGCTGGAAAAGTTATATGTATTGAATTAGATAAAAGAATGATAGAAATATTAAATGATAGATTTTCAATGTATGATAATTTTAAAGTATTAAATGATGATGTTCTAAAAGTAAATTTAAAAGAACTAATTGAAAAAGAAAAAGTTAAAACAACAAAGATAGTAGCGAATTTACCATACTATATAACAACACCGATAATAATGAAGTTGCTAGAGGAAAGGCTAGACATAGAAACAATAACAGTAATGATACAAAAAGAAGTTGCAGATAGGCTAGTAACTAAGCCAGGTACAGGAGATACAGGAGCAATAACATATGCAATACATTACTACACAAACCCAAAACGAGTACTAGAAGTGCCAAACACAGCATTTATTCCGGAGCCTAAAGTAAACTCAACAGTAATAAATTTAGAAGTTTTAAAAGAACCAAAAGTTGCAGTAAAAGACGAGAAAAAACTTTTTGAAGTTATAAAAACAGCATTCATGCAAAAAAGAAAAACACTTCTAAATGCACTTGCAAATAGCAATAAATATGGAAGTAAAGAACAAATATGTAAAACATTAGAGTTACTAAGTATAGATAACAGAGTAAGACCAGAAAAACTGACATTAGAAGAATTTGCAAAGATCGCAGATGAAATATAATAAAACTTAATAGCTTAAAGTTATTGACTTTAAGCTATTTTGTAGTATAATATTTTAATAGGGAAAGAGGTAAAATATGCTAATTTCAATAGGAAGTAGAAGTATACCAAAAATAACAGCAATTACTAGAGCCTTTTCAAGATACCCAGAATTGTGGATTGAGAATGGCGATAAAATTGAATATATGATAATGCCAAAAGAAGTAAGACTTGATGATAAAATTGGACAAGATAAGGATAACTTTTCTGGTGTTTCTTGCAATCCTTTAACTCTTGAAGAAACTATAAAGGGTGCAAAAAACCGTGCGAAAAATGCTTTTGAGCATGCAGAGGAAAGATGCCGGCACATGTAACTTTGGAGTAGGAATAGAAGCAGGAATGTATCCAGTTGCAGAAGTGGATACTAAATATATGGATGCAAGCATATGTGCAATTTATGATGGAAAAAATTATTATGTAGGTTTTAGTCCATCATTTGAATATCCACAGAACGCAGTAGATAGAGTTTTGCAAGGAGAAGAAATTGGATTTATGCATGATATATTTGGAAGTACTGCAAAAGGCAGAAAAGGTGCCATTGGGGTACTTACAAATGGTAGAATATATAGAGACGAACTAGAAGAATATGCTGTAATGATGGCACTTACTAAAATCGTTTCAAAAGAAATTTATGAAAAATAAGGAGAGATAATTATGTTTAGAATAAAATTAGATGGTGGAAGAACAATGGAAGTTGAAGAGAGCACATATTGGCATACAACTGCACATATTTTAGCACAAGCAGTTAAAAGACTATACCCAACAGCTAAACTAACAATAGGACCATCAATAGAAAAAGGTTTTTATTATGACTTTGATGTTGAAACACCTTTTACAGAAGAGGATATATCAGCATTAGAAGAAGAAATGAAAAAAATAATAAAAGAAGATTTAAAAATCGAAAGATTTGAACTTCCAAGAGAAGAAGCAATAAAATTAATGGAAGAAAGAGAAGAACCATATAAAATAGAATTAATAAATGGTCTTCCAGACGGAGAAGTTATTTCTTTCTACAAACAAGGTGAATTCGTGGACTTATGCCGTGGACCACACTTACCATCAACAGGAAAAGTTAAAGCAATAAAACTAACAGCTAAATCTGCAGCATATTGGAGAGGAGATTCTAGAAACAAATCACTTCAAAGAGTTTATGGAATATCATTCCCAAAAGCTTCAGAACTTGAAGAGTATTTACAAAAACTAGAAGAAGCAAAACAAAGAGACCATAGAAAACTTGGAAAAGAATTAAACATATTCATGACACATGACCTAGTAGGAAAAGGACTTCCAATGTATTTACCAAATGGTTATGCAGTATGGGAAATATTAGAAAACTATATCAAAAGAAAAGAAAAGAAACTAGAATACAAACACGTTTTAACACCACCACTTGCATCAGTAGAATTATATAAAACATCAGGACATTGGGATCATTATAAAGATAACATGTTCCCTAAAATGGAAGTTGAAGGAGAAGAATTTGTTCTAAGACCAATGAACTGCCCACATCATATGATGATATATGCAAACACAATTCATTCATACAGAGACTTACCAATTAGAATAGGCGAAATTGCAAGAGATTGCAGATTTGAATCAAGTGGAACATTAAAAGGAATTGAAAGAGTAAGAACATTCTGCCAAAATGATGCACACCTATTTGTAACACCAGAACAAATAGAATCTGAATTCAAATCAGTAGTAGACTTAATACTAGAAGTATATAAAGAACTAAATATTACAGATTACCACTTTGAATTATCACTAAGAGACCCAGCAGACAAAGTAAAATATCACCCAGATGATGAAATGTGGGACAGTGCAGAAGATACATTAAGACACGTTTTAGACGATATAGGAATTGAATACGAAGAAAAAATAGGAGAGGCAGCATTCTATGGACCAAAACTTGATGTTCAAGTTAAACCAGCAGTTGGAAATGAATATACATTATCAACATGTCAATTAGATTTCTGCTTACCAATGAAATTTAATTTATCATATATTGATAAAGACGGAAGCAAGAAAACACCAGTAGTTCTTCATAGAGCAATTTTAGGAAGTATAGATAGATTTATTGCATACTACCTAGAAGAAACAAAGGGAGCACTTCCAACATGGCTAGCACCAGTACAAGTAAAGATTTTACCACTATCAGAAACACATAGAGAATATGCAAGAAAAGTAAAAGAATCATTGAAAAATGCAGATATTAGAGTAGAATTAGATGAAAGAGACGAAAAAATAGGATACAAAATAAGAGAAGCAACAATGCAAAAAATACCATACATGCTTATACTAGGAGATAAAGAAGTGGAAGCCAATGCAGTTGGTGTACGTTCAAGAAAAGATGGAGACATTGGTCAAATGAGCATAGAAAATTTCATGAATAAAATTCAAGAAGAAGTAAAAGATTTCGCATAATTTAATAGTAATAAACATAATATATATTAAGCAAAAGAAAAATACAGGAGTTTACAACCTAAAATAATGTAAATTTCTGTATTTTTTTGACATTTTTGGATAAATTTACATAAAAAGACTTTACAAAACAGGAAAATTATGTTAATATAATTAAGGTAAAGTTTTTATGTAAAACTTTGTAAACCAAATAATAAATAAAAAGAAAGGTGAAATTTGATTATGAGAAAGAAACAAATTTTAGTTATGGGATTAGTAGTACTTGCAATACTAGCTATGTCTTTTATTTTGGTCATGATGACTACAGGAAGAGAAGCATATGGTAAAGAACAACAACATACATGCCCAACATGCAAAGGAGAAAAAAGAATACCATGTCCTGGCAAAACTCAATTAAGAAGTGGATCTGAAACATACACAGCACAATGTCCAAGCTGTAAAAAGAATAAAGCACATCATACAATTTATTACTGTACAACATGTGGTTTAGTTAATGAAAGTTGGCATTGTATAAAAGAAAGTGGTGGATGTGGATACAAGAGAAATTCAATTTCATATGATGGAAAACATTTTATATTAGAAAATGAAAATTCAACAAATAATTATCACAGATTTTGCACAATACCTTGCCCTGATTGTAAAGCAACAGGAAAAGTAAATTGTACATTTGGAGATTGGGAACAATATAATTCTACAACACATAGAAGATATTGCACAGAAAGAACTTGTAACAACTTCGAAGAATCAAATCACAGATTTATAAATGGAGTTTGTAGAGATTGTGGATACAGATGTACACATAATTGGAACTCTTCAACAGGAAAATGCGACAACTGTGGTGAAACTTGTAGCCATATTGGAGGAACACATGCAAACAATGGAACATGCACAAGATGTGGATACAAATATCAAACACATAGTAAGGGTACAACAGTAAAATACAAAGATATAACAGGAACAACACATACAGCATATTATGAATGTACTTTTGCAGGATGTACATATACATATAATGAAAATGCAGAAAACCATATAATTACATCATGGACAAATAATGGAAATGGAACACACAGTGGAACTTGTACAAAATGTGGATATAAAGTTACAAACAATCACAACTATGGAACAGATGGAAAATGTAAAGATTGTGGAGCAACAAAACCATCTACAGAATGTGAACATGTTTGGGTAATTGAAAAAAATGCAAACAACCATTGGGAAAAATGTACAAAATGTAACAATATAAGAAATATGGAAGCACATACAATAACAACATGGGTAGATAATGGAAATGGAACACACAGTGGAACTTGTACAAAATGTGGATATACAGTTACAAAAAATCATAATTATGGAACAGATGGAAAATGTAAAGATTGTGGAGCAACAAAACCAATAGAAGAATGTGAACACAATTGGGAAAGAGCATATGATAACACATATCATTGGGATAAATGTACAAAATGTGGAGAAATAAAGAATAAAGCAAAACACACAATGACAGCATGGAAAGATAACGGAAATGGAACACATAGCAGAACATGTACAAAATGTGGATATAAAATGACAGAAAACCACAACTATAATAATGGAAAATGTGATGATTGTGGAGCAACAAAACCATCTACAGAATGTGAACATAATTGGAAAATTGCAAATGACAATACATATCACTGGAATGAATGTACAAAATGTGGAGAAATAAAAGACAAAGCAAAACACACAATGACAGCATGGAAAGATAATGGAAATGGAACACACAGCAAAACATGTACAAAATGTGGATATAAAATAACAGAAAATCACAATTATAATAATGATGGAAAATGTGATGACTGCGATGCAACAAAACCAAACACAAAATGCAACCATGATTGGCAACAAAAAGATGATGAAACAAATCATTGGAAAGAATGTACAAAATGTGGAGAAATAAAAGATAAAGCAAAACACACAGTAAAAGAATGGAAAGATAATGGAGATGGAACACATAGTGGAAATTGTACAGTATGCAATAGAAAAATAACTGAGAAACATGAAAAAGGAACAGATGGCAAATGTACAAAATGTGGAGCAACAATAAGCAATAACAATAATAATGGTAACAACAATAATTCAGGAAAAAATAACACATCAAATAATGTTATACCAAATACAGGAGCAAATTCTTCAGTAATTATTGGAATAGTAGCTTTTGCAGCAATAGCAGGAATAGCTTATATGAGATTAAAAAAATTAGAAAATAATTAATTATTAGATAAAGTACTCGTAATGAACAAATTATTACGGGTACTTTATTTTTTGTTCAAAAACAGAAAAATATGACGAAAATATGACATTTGTATGACAATTATGCAATAATTAGCACAAAAATGATTTTTTTTGATAAAATATAACCAAAGTATACGAATGATAATGTAAAAGGAATGGTGGATTTTATGAAAAGAAAACAAAATATACTAGTAGGAGCAGTTATATTGGGCATACTTGCAATAGTACTTATTATTATGATGATGACAACACGGAAAGGAGACTTATGCACATAATTGTTCTAAATGTGAAGGAACAGGAAAAATCCCATGTACAGGAACTCCGACAATGAAACCAGGGTCAGAGTCATATACAGTAACATGTTCAAAATGTGGCAAAAGTGTAATGCATCAAGCAATATGGAAATGTGATAAATGTGGGTTAATAAATCAAGTTTCAAATTGTATGACAGATAAAGGTGGATGTGGATACAAGCAAACATTTATTACCTATGGTGGAGCTGATCCAATACTATTAGAAAACGAAGATGTTGATATTGATTATCATAAACATAATTGCAAAATGGTTTGTACTACATGTAACGGAACAGGACAAGAGGACTGTACATATGGTAATTGGCAACAAGAGAACCAAATTTACCATGTAAGATATTGTACTTCTTGCAACAATGCAGATAGAGCAATGCATAATTGGACCAATGGAGTATGTTATGACTGTGGAGCAGTTTGTTCTCATAATTGGAATAGTGCAACAGGAACATGTACAATTTGTGGAGCAACATGTTCACATAGTGGAGCAACACATGCTAATAATGGAACATGTGTAACATGTGGATATAAATATGAAAATCATTCAAAAGGAGCAACAGTAAAATATAAAGATATAACATCAACAACACATACTCCATATTATGAATGTAGCTTTGCTGGTTGTGCATATACATATGATGAGGCAAGCGAAAATCATACTGTAACAACATGGACAGATAATGGAAATGGAAAACATAGCGGAACATGTACGAAATGTAATGAAAATGTTACAGAAGATCATAATTATGGATCAGACAACAAATGTACAAAATGTGGCTCAGTGCAAACATGTGAACATAATTGGACAACAGATAATGATGCAATAAACCATTGGGAAAAATGCACAAAGTGTGGAGAAACAAGAAATAAGGAAGCACATACAATAACAACATGGACAGATAATGGAAATGAAACACATAGTGGAACATGTACAAAATGCAACTATAAGGTAACATCAAACCACAACTATAATTCAAGTAATAAATGTACAGATTGTGGAGCAACAAAACCAGCAACAGACTGTGAACATAATTGGGTACAAAAGAATGATACAACAAATCATTGGGAAGAATGTACAAAATGTGGTAAAAAAAGAAATGAGGAAGCGCACACAATAACAACATGGACGAATAATGGTGATGAAACACATAGTGGAACATGTACAAAATGCAACTATAAGGTAACATCAAACCACAACTATAATTCAAGTAATAAATGTACAGATTGTGGAGCAACAAAACCAGCAACAGACTGTGAACATAATTGGGTACAAAAGAATGATACAACAAATCATTGGGAAGAATGTACAAAATGTGGTAAAAAAAGAAATGAGGAAGCACACACAATAACAACATGGACGAATAATGGTGATGAAACACATAGCGGAACATGTGCAAAATGTGGATATAAAGTGACAAAAAACCATGAATATGAAGGAAACAACTGTAAAGATTGTGGGGCAACAAAACCACAAGAAGAATGTACACATAATTGGGTACAAAAGAATGATTCAACAAATCATTGGGAAGAATGTACAAAGTGTGGAGAAGTTAAAAATAAAGGAACACACACTATGGCAGCAGCAAGAGATAATGGAAATGGCACACATACAAAAACATGTACAAAGTGCAATTATAAAGTAACATCAAACCATAGCTATAATTCAAGTAATAAATGTAAAGATTGTGGAGTAACAAAGCCACAAGAAGAATGTACACATAATTGGGTACAAAAGAATGATTCAACAAATCATTGGGAAGAATGTACAAAGTGTGGAGAAATAAAGGATAAAGAAAAACATACAGTAACAAATTGGAAAGACAATGGAGATGGCACACACAGTGGAACATGTGATAAATGTAACAGAAATGTAACGGGAAACCATAATAAAGGTTCAAACGGAAAATGTACAGATTGCAAAGCTACAATAAGCAATGATAACAACAATAACAATAGTAATAATGGCAATAACAGTAACAATGGCAATAACAGTAATAACGGAAACAATACATCAGGAGGAAAAGTAATTCCAAATACAGGTGCAGGAACAACTATAACAATAGGAATTGCAGCAACAATTGCATTACTTGGAATAGCAGCAGTTGGCTTGAAGAAATATAAAGATGTTTTTTAAAACATAAAAGCTCTCTAGACTAAATAGAGAGCTTTTTTACATGATTATTACAAAAATATTACATTTTTGCAATAATCAACACAAATTCTTATTTTTTTGGTATAATTAACAATGAAAGATTATTAATAAAAAGGAGAATAGAATGAAAAAAAGTCAGAATTTAATATTGTTATCAATTGTAACAGGATTAATTACCATAATTTTTATAATAACTGTTTTAACATTACAAAATGAGTCTTTTGCTGCAACATGTTCAACATGTGGAGGAACGTTAACATATTGGAAAAGCTCTACAACTCATTATTTATACTGTGCAAAGTGTGATCAACAAGAGGGATCAGGTGAGGCACACACAATAAACACTATTTCTCGAGATGCTACGTGTAATAACCCAGGAGTTCGTAGAGAGTATTGTACTGTTTGTGGATATGAATTATTAAATGAAACAATTCCAGCAACAGGAGTTCATGATTGGAATCCGACAACGGGAACGTGCAGATCTTGTGGAAAACTATGTACGCATACAGGAGGAACTCATGCAAATGGGGGGGAATGTACAACGTGTGGATATAAATATCAAAACCATGGAAAAGACACAACAGTAGCAGGATATGAACAAACAGAAACAGGCCATAAAGCAAAATATAAGTGTACAGAAGCAACATGTACAGAAACATATGAAGGAGACGAAGAAGCACATACAGGAGGAACCCATGCAAATGAAGGAAAATGTACAGTATGTGAAGCAAAATACCAAAACCATGGCAAAGGCACAACGGTAGCAGAATATGAACAAACAGAAACAGGCCATAAAGCAAAATATAAGTGTACAGAAGCAACA
>ERZ772883.179-NODE-179-length-72416-cov-9.319606_pt1 | contig 72416 bp, 78 predicted proteins | sample MGYA00580575_ERZ772883 | MGnify/ENA primary metagenome ERZ772883 (study PRJEB29015, sample SAMEA2737666) | human gut metagenome | biome: human gut; feature: human-associated habitat; material: faeces | place: China | collected 2012 ... | reverse complement strand
CGGTGGTGATGACCGACAGCGCCGTTTCCAGCTCTGCGGCCACATCCTTTTTGAAGCCTCCGGCCGTCAGCTTGACATACCAGAATGGAAGCAGCATAAAGCCCACTGCCAGTACGGGGACGAGGAAGGCGTTCCCGGCAAGGATGGCAGTGCAGGCGCCAAGGGCAAACAGCACCAGGGAGGCCATGCACACCATGGGGAATTTTCCCTCCCGCCCGGATGCGGCCAATACCGCCTGGGCTTCCGTGATCTCCCGACGAAAGAAACCGGCCTTTTTCCGCTTGGTTGTCTCGTTGATATCCGCCCGGATGCTGCCAGGAGCGGCAGTCAGCCGGGAGAAGATGCTGTCGCTCATTTCTGCAGGGGAGATCCCCAGCACCATAAAAAGCCCGGCGATCATGCCCACACAGGCAATCAGTTGGATGGTTGTCACGCAGATGCCTCCTTTCTCTGGATAAACTGCTCCAGCTCACTGCGAGACATACCGTTTTCGATGAAGCGGCGCTGCAGGCTTTCCGACAGCTCCTCGCACTTCTGGTGATGTCCCTCGATGATAAAACGGTCGCCTTCCAGACGGTTTTCCGTGATGTTGTACTCATAGAGCTTATGGAGCCTGCGGCTTCCGTCCGGCAGGATCTCGCACTCGGAGATATTGGTGATACGGCGCTGTTTGTTCTCCAGCTGGCGGCAATAAACCACGATGGGATAAGCCTCGGTGACATAGCCCATGAGTGTATCGTCGGGGGTGTCCACGGCCCGCTTGCACAGGGACACCATGCGCCGATAGGTACCCTCACTGGAGCTGGAGTGGATGGTGGTAAGAACGGCCACACCGACTCGGGCGGCTTCCTGGGCAGCATTGGCCTCCGGGCCGCGCATCTCACCAACCGCGATGATGTCGGGGTTGAAACGAAGGGCAATGTCCAGCAGTGCGATCTGGTCGATGCGCTGGCGCTCATTCTCGCTGTCACGGGTCTGGGTGTGAACGACGGAGTTGACCACCTTGCCGTTCTGCTCCCGAATGAGCTGAAGCTCACGGGAGCCGTCCTCGATGGTGAAGATTCGCTTGCGGTCAGGGATAGTGGACAGAAGCCAGCCAGCCACGGTGGTTTTGCCGGAGCTGGTGGCGCCAGCCACACAGATGGACACGCCATAGCGCAGGCAGGCGGACAGAAAGTCCAGCATTTCCTCCGTAGCAGTTCCGCTGCCCACAAAGTCCTCCTTGGTCAGATTCTTGGGATTGACGATTCGGATGGAGGCCGCAACACCTGCATCCTCGTCCAGCACCGGGGTCTTGATGACCGAAACACGGATGTTCTTGGCCAGACGGGAGGTAATGATGGGACTGGCGTTGTCCAGCACCTTGCCGGAGTTCTGCAGCATACGGCGGATGACATTGGCTGCATGGTCCGGCGAGTCAAAGTGTTCATCCAGCTTGACGGTGCGGCCATCGGAATATTGAATCTCGATGTCACGCCAGGAATTGATGTCGATCTCCTCGATGCCGTCTGCAAAGATGTACTTGGTGAGGAAGCCGTACTCGGCCATTTCCGTATACAGGGCATCGACCAGCTCGCCCTGAGTCATGCCATCCACAGCCATACGGTTGTCCTGCAGGTATCGGGCAATGCGGCGCTTCATCTGCTCCTTGGCCTCATCGCCGCTGTCGGTAATCAGAGTGGCATAGGTACCCGAGAGGTAGGACTGCACCTGACTGAGTACCTCTGCAAAAGGCATCCCTTTGTCCAGGGGAGCGAAGAAGAGGTCGCTTGCCTTGGGCGCCACTTTGCTTTCCGCAAAGATGGACCGGCCGGTATCCTCCTCAAAGGCGATGTCATGCACCTCGGCCTGTTCCGGCTTTGACTCCGGTACGGAGGTGGCCGCGGCGGGGGCGAATAACGAGTGGTTTCTTCTGTCGCCAAGCATCAGAACACCTCCTTACAGATTTTCTCAATCTCCCGGCGAAACGCCTTGCTGTCCTTCATGGACAGGTCATTCAGAAGCGTCCCCTCCAGATACTGCTCCTCCAGTTCCTGAGAGTACGGCAGCTTGAAAGCAACGCTGCCCAGCACCTGACCGATGCGGTCGGCAGCCTGCAGGGGCTTAATATTGGACGCGGCTTTATACTGCTTGTCCTCGTCCCAGTGCAGTTCCCGGAGGAGCGGGAGCTGGCTGGACAGGTAGCCGATGGACTTCAGATCGCAGTTGGCCAGCCGGAGGACGCTGTCGGCCTCCATGAGCGCCACGGCGGAGAGGATGTCATTGGCGATATAGCTGGAGCAGTCGATGACCACATAGGGAGCGATCTCACGCAGACCGCAGATGAGTTCCTCGGCCTGTTGTTTGGTACAAGCCGCATAGGTGTACTCATTCTCGCCCTTTCTCAGCCCCAGCATGGTCAGATAGGATATCTTTTTGTGGGTGGTCAGGTTGTGCTTGATAAGGTTGACGGAGATACGCCGGGCCGCAAAGATACTGCCCAGGGATTTGTCACACTCCAGCTCAGAGGGCGGGCAGATGCAGGGCATCATGGGGGCAGTCATGTCACAGAGTAGCAGTGCCACATTTTTCTTCTGGGACGCCAGATGCTTTGCGATCTTCACCGCGGTTACGGTTTTGCCGCAGCCGGGGCTTCCCCACACGGCGAGAACGCCGCCACCGGACTCCACAACAGGTTCCAATTCCTCCGGTTCAGTGTTTCGACGAAACAGGCTTCCTTTGATGAAATTCATTCTCCAGCCGCCTCGCTCTCTGCAGCAGGATCAGCGCCCTCGCTTTCCACGGTTTCAGCGCTTTCCGCATTTTCAGCGCCCTCCTCGGCCTCCGGCTCGGCGTACAGTTCCTCGATCAGAGCGTCCTGCGCCGCAATAAATTCATCCGCATTCTCAGGTGCGCCACGGTAGACCAGAGCCAGATGCAGTTCGCTTTCCTGTTCCAGTCCGGCCAGTACCTTTGCCTGCTCGGTGGTCACCAGGAGCGTAACGGTAGAGGGAAGCTCCTTTTCATCCTCAACAGCCTCGCCGGTGTTGGCATCGTAGCCGGAGGAAGCGGTAACGGAGATGACCTCAACATACTGCAGCTCGGGCGGGATCACAGTTTCGCCCATACCCTTGTAGTCGGCCACAAGGACGGAGACGATGTCGCCACTTTCCAGCTTGCCGGAAAGGCCGGTGGCAAAGCTCTTGATGGTGACCGAGATAGCCTGTTTGGTGCCGTCCAGATTATACAGATAGGCATTCTCGGCTGCGGGCTCATAAGAGAGCTTGCTGTCCAGAATGTAGTCGCCCACCTTCAGGTCGGCAGTGGCGTACTTGCCAATGACGTCATCCTTGTCTGTCATAATGCCGGAAGGCAGGTTATAGGCGCCCACCTCCACAGTCTGCACCATCTCAGCAGTGATCTCATCGCCCTCCTTGATATCGGCGGTGACGCGGATGATCTCAGCCTTCTCACTGGCGCTGCGGCTGAACAGGGGCGTTACTCCAAAGCAGATGAGGAGCGCCAGAAGGATACACAGCACACCGACCACGGTGCGGTTACGGAAAATTTTCATACGAGCCTCCTTATAAGAAATATGCGGGGATGAAAGCCACCGCGAAATACGGAACCAGCGGCTGTTTTGCCGATGCGCCCTCCCGCAGTGCTGGAATCACCCGCATGGCAAAGGAAGTGAAAAGGAGCGCAGCAGCCATAAAACACAAGCCTGTAATTACCCGGTCAACTCCCAGAACAAATCCTACGGCGGCGGCTAACCGCCAATCGCCGCCCCCCATCAGGCCGAGACCTGCACAGAGGTAGAATGGGGCCATTGCCAGCAGTGCCCCCAAAAGGGAGGCGGGGCTGATGGTGATTAGCCCCGCCAAAGCGATTGCGATGCAGACGATATCATGGACCTTTCTGGTTCTCAGGTCGTCCACGGCAGCATAAACAAGCCCGCCGCAGAAGACCAGTGCCTGTACCCAGAGCATCAGCCTGCGTAGTTGAACATCTCCTGAATCCGCTGGGTGACGGTGGGCATGACGGTGTCGTTCAGCACAGCATACAGACCGGCCAGCACCAGGGCGCCCAGAACGACGGCGATCAGCACCTTGACAGCGGTATCGATGTAGCCCTCGCCGGCGTTGTTGCTGACAGCACGGCTGTGGAAAGCGGCGATGGAAGACTTGCAGTTGGCGGCGGTAGTCTTGGCGGTGTTGGCGATGTTCTTAAACAGCTTCTTCATAAAATAAATTCCTCCTATAAGTAAATGGATTTTGAATGTTAGTGGATGATTTGATGATGCAGGTTCGGTCTCAGGCTTCCTAATGCGGGAGGGCTGCGACCTCGCCCTGGCAAAGCAAAAGCCGGACGATTGCCCATCGTCCGGCCTACATGGTCATTTCGATACATTCTGTCTGCTCCTGACTTTGGTTGAACTGGATGGGGCGGAAGCCCACCCGGTCGCAGTAATAAAACTCGCTGCCGGAAGCGTCGTACAGCTCCACCACATCGGACAGCGCCATTCGGTATCCCTGGTATCCGGGAGGAGGACTATCCCTGCAGATGGCATAGATCCGCTCCAGATCATTGGTTCCCAGATCGCCATCGAATACCTGCGTGTAGTTGTCTGCGTCCGGTTCTCCGAACTTTTTGACCAGATCCTCATATCCGATGAAACGCATGGTGACATCCACATCTTTTCGGAGCTGCCAGATGCGGCAGCCTTTCTGCGGCTGGCCCAGCTCCTCACCGGGTACCTCACCGGCAGTCAGGCGGTCAAATACGCCCTCCTCCCACTGGGGAGCCAGGTTCATTCTGGCCAGATAACGGGACAGCTCATCGGTCTGGAACATTTCGTCCACAACGGCGGTGCTGTCTTTTACATAGCCCACCATATTGCCATAGAAGATCAGGCGGTTTTGGTTGTCTACTGTGAAACGAATCAGGGTGCATCACCTCCTTCCGGACAGCCGGGTTACATCTGCTGGCTCATGGCCTGCTCAGGAGCGTCGCTTTTCTGCTCCTGCTGCTCCTGGAGCTTCTGCTCGTAAGCGTCGTTGACTGCCTCCACCAGTGCGGTCCGGGCCTCGGCGGTGATGGCGTGGAAGGTGTCGTTGTATTTGGTTTCGCCATTCTTCTTGTAGGACTCCTGGGGCATGGAGATGAAGCGCCCCTTGTCGGACTCAATGACCCGGATGCCGTGGACGGCAAAGGCGCCGCCGATGGTGGCACTGGCATAGGCTTTGGTCTTGAAATCCCCATCCACCAGGCGGTCGATTCGTGCTTCCACCTGGGGCGTGGGGATTTCCTGCTGCTTTTTCTTCGGTGTTGCCATGTGACGGATCTCCTTTCTTTACATGGATGGATGACTCATTTCGGGAGCGGCGGGAGCTTCCTGCCGGAGCTGCTCCAGACGCTCTCTGGCCCAGTCGGGGAGATGTTCCTCCCGGAGAATGCCGATGAAGTCGCTGCGATTCCAGCGTGTCTGCTCTCCATCGCCAAGGCAGGTGGCGTATACCGCTCTGCCTGCGGCAGTGGGTACGCAGCCAAAGCCGCCGGTGGCCAGCCAGAGCTGATTTTCCGGCGCCCAGTAGGACTCCTTCAGCGTGAACGGACTCATGACCAGCACCTTGCCTTCCAGCTCTTGTCCGGTCATATCGTCGCAGTGGGAGCCGTTGAACAGCTTCAGCTCTGCCTGCGCTTCCCGGAAGGCGTTGACGAAGCCGTCCAGCACAGCGGGGTGACTCTCCACCGCAAACTCGTAATTGCGGTCGCTGGGAGGAATGAAGGTGGATGCGGCCCATGTTTTGTTTTGAGGGCTGAATCGTCCATCATACTGCTTTTGCTGAAGTGTGGCGGACAACACCCACCCCACACGCTTGAATCCAAACTTGTCGATGACGCTTCTGGCGCAGTCACGGTCCAGGTGCATCCCATCAAAGCCCCGGCGGATGGACTCCTCGATGGCCTGCTTGCAAGCAATGTTCTCCAAGTGGCTTGCCCGCCAGAGCGCCACCTCGTTTTGCCGTTTGGCCTCGGAGAAAGAACTGAGGTAGAGGTAGGCGTGATCCTTAGTCATTGGCTTTCTCGCTTTCAAGGATCGCTTTGGTCAACGACTCGCTCCATGCGGTCTTGCGGTCATCGGATACCACCAGGACAGCGCCGTCCACGCTGATCACACGGAGGTTGTCGTACAGGATATCGGCATCCTCAAAGGCCTCGGCGGGAATGGGGAGCATGTCTTCATCGCAGCCATGGCAGCCGTCGCACATATCCTCATCGTCCTCCTGGTTCTCCCAGTCGGCCAGCATATCCTCCCACAGACTGTGGGCCAGCCGCATCACCGTCATCATGGCGGCGGCTTTCTCCACAGGCTCTATATCAGGCTTGAGCAGGACAATGGCGTTTTCCAAGGTGTGCATCTCCAGCGTTTCCTCTCTGTCCAGGCCGCTTAAGGTCAGGGCGGCGGGCTGGATGACGGCCTTGCCGTCGTTGGTGTACTTGATAAATGTCATGTTCATTCCTCCGTTTTCTGTCTGAGTTCTTTTGTTGGTTCGTGGATCAGGGTGTATTTTCCTTCCTCCTCGTCCGCGGCAGACAGGTTGAAAAGGTTGAGCTGCCAATGCCTTGCGGAATCGTGGCGGCGGGGGTCGTAGTTGGTGATGACAATCTCCTCATATTCGCTTCCGGCCTTCTGAGACATACTGTTGGGGCGAGTGGTGTAGAAGATATAAAACTCCTTGTACAGCTCCACGATGAATGGGCAGTAGTTATAGGACACCATGACATATCCCTTACACTCCAGCAGAGCGTCGTGGAGACGCTGATGATCTTCCTTGGGAAACACCGCCGCATAACAGTCCTCTGCATCGTAGTAGGGCGGATCAAAATAAAGAAATGCGTCTGGCCGGTCGTACTGGTGGACGATTTCTACGCAGTCCTTGTTTTCGATGACGACATTTGCCAGCCTGCGGGAGCACTCCCAAATCAGATAGAAGAAACGGCGGATATCGCAGGATTTTCCGGCAAAGGACTTGGCGCCGCCGCTGAAGCTGTATCGAATCAGCTTGAAAAAGTCGGCAGCGCGCCGTACATCACCGCGAGGCGCTCGTTCCAGCATCATTCTCTGGATGGTCTCAGCGTCCGGAAGCTCCAGATACCGCTCCGTCAGCTCCAGCTCCTCTTTCAGATAGTCATCGGTGAATTCCTCTTTGGAGAAGAACTTATACAGCACATTGAAATCGTCGCGTGTATTCAGCGGCAGAAACCCCAACTCCAGCAGGAGCGCCATGGTCCTGTTTTTGACACAACAGAACAGGTTGGTCAGGTCGCTGTTGAAGTCGTTGTAGACCTCTATACATCCCGGCTGGATGGGGCGGCTCAGGGTTACTGTGCCGCTGCCGCCGAACACATCAATAAAACGGGAATACCGCGAGGGAGACAGCTTTCGGATCAGCCACAGCAGCTTGCTTTTACCGCCCACCCAGGGGATGAAGCTTTTCAAGCGGTATCACCGCCCTCCAGCGGAAGGGATATCTGTCCGCTGTCGGTGGATTGCTCCAGTGCCTTGGTGAGACCGCGTTCCGCATGGGCGATCTTCTTGATCCGGCTCCGGAGCTGTCGGATGGTTCTCTGCAGTTCTTCCTCAGTACCGGCGTAGTAATAGCCGGAATCAGAACTGCAGATGGGGATGCCATCTCCACGCAGGCTGTTGATCAACCGGCGCAGGTCGGGGCCTCGGATATGGAAAGCCGCCTCCAGATCCCGGCTGGATATGACGCTTTGCGCTCCCTTGTGATAGATCTTCAGGTACTCGGCGATGGGGTTAACCGTTGTCGTGGTCATGTGGGCTCCTTTCCGGGGCTGTTACCCGAAAAGAGCGCAAAAAATCAGGGGCCGTTCGTCCCGATTCGGGTAACGGCCCCTGTGGTGTTCAGGCTATTTCATTTTTTATTTCATCACCTCCGTTGCGGCGGCGACTGGTCTGTGGGGTGGCTTCTCACATGGACATGGTCGGCTCCACATCCGGCTGACTGTACTCATAGACCAGCTCTGTGCCGTTCCAGGATACAAAGCCATGCTCAGCGGCGGACAAGCCCATGTTCTTCATCCGCTGATTGGCATAGCTCTCCGCATCGAAGCAGGAGGCGAGCAGTTCATCCTTGGGGTAGACGCCGTCCTGTTTCGCCAGCGTTTTGCCGAAGTCGGTGAGTTCCATGTCACGGGGCATGAAGTGATAGCAGTGGAGGTTCTGTGCCAGGTCCAGGGCGTAATCCAAGCGGTGGCAGTCCTCCAGCTCCATAACAGCCTGCCATTTATCCAGCCACCGGGGTTCGCCTTGCCCCTGTTCTCCCCAGGCATAGCCAAAGTCGATGGCATGACGGACAAGCTCCGCCGCAGAGCTATATTGGGAGAGAATGTCCTCCAGCTGCGGGAGGCAGCAGTCCACATCCACGGCGATACACTCGGTCAAAGACTCCACCTCCAGTGCGTCCAGCGCCAGGAGAAGTTCGTCCGGGTGTGCAGCGTCCATGTATTCACCGGTGTCCGGGAATCCAACCCACACGCCGTCCATGTGGGAGCGGCTTGCCAGCTTGACCCGGATAGCAAAATCGCCTTTGTCGGGGTTCAGCGTCGGGTCACCGTCCAGAAACGGATTGATTAGGGTAGTGACATGGACGAAGTGGCCGTCGCAGAAAATGTTGCCACTCTTCTGGCGGTAAGCTGCGCCCACTTTCTCCGGGTCAAGAAACTCACGCGCCTGAGAGGAGGGGCGCTGGATCTGCTCCATGACAAATTTGCCAAGTCGGGCATCGTCTCCTGCACCGTAGAACAGGTCGTAGTGATCCAGCTGATTGGCAATCAGCATCACATCGGCAGTCATTTGGGGGCGCTCGATCTGCATTGCCCCACGGAACAGAAGGCTTTCTTTTACCGTCATGTTTTCAAATCGCCGTTCCAGCCAGTCATGCTGGGATTTGGTCATTTCAAAGCCATCCAGCAGGTCGAAGAGTTCAGACTGTTGAGCGTTCACTGCATCATCTCCATTCCACTGCGCTCAGACGGGGGTTCCTGGGCTTGGAGCAGCTCGTTGCCATCTCTGCGCTGTACCAGTCCATATGGAGTCAGCACAGCATGGTTGGCGGCCATGACATCCAGGCCATAGTTGTAGAGACTGACATGCTTCTTCAGAATCGAGAGGGATTGCTCGTCCACAATGAGCCGAAGCTCCTCGGATGCAACCTCCTCGGGATTTCTCTGGTCAGGCTCGAACAGGTAGTCATCCAGGTTCTCAGAGATCTGAATAGCGGTTCCGACATCGTGGCAGTCCGTCGCAAGGATGACCGCCTTCAGTTTGGAAAGCTCTCCGCTGTTTTCACGGCATTTGAGGTGCTTTGCCAGTTCATTGAGTTCCTGGATATCGTCACAATCCATATTCTCCAGAAGATCCGGCACAGCGCCATCCTCCGTCCAGAAGAGCATCTCACGCCAGGAGGGCGCTTCACATACCTCCAGCACATGATCCAGCGCCTCCTGTGTTGCGGGGAGGTTCAGATATACTTGCTTTTCCGGCAGGCCATCGGAGTCCATGGGCGAGCTTCCGGCCAGCAGGCGGATGGCATAGGAGGGAGCCGAAGGCATGAGATCCAGCGTCTCATATACCTGCTTCAGTTCGGTATGCTGTGTGACATATCCGTTGCTTGCAAAGACACCGCCCTCCTCAAATCGGGCTTTTCTGCCGAGCATTTCAAAGTCCAGATACTCAAAGATGGAGTCGGGGACTTTTTCAAGGGCGGGGATGAAATCATTCTCGGAGTAGAATCTGCCCAGCTGCTCATCCGTTGAGGCGTTGACCACGTGGCAGCAGTCTGTGCTGTAGGCCAGGTCGATCATGGTGGCAACGCTGATGGGACCGTATTTCTTGGCCACCTCCATGTTGAACAGCCCTTCGAATGCGGTTCTCTCTCTGCCATTCATTTGGCCCAGGACGGTCGCCAAAGCATTGAGCTGATAGAGATCGCATTCATGGGCCAGATGGACATGGAGGAACGGAAAGCTGTGGTGTTCAAGGAATTCCCATCTCGGCTTATCGCCGGGAGCCATCTGGAGCTTGTCCAGCGCATCCAGAAGGCTGTAGTAGGTAGCGGGGAGTTCCAGCTCACAGCAACGGTCCTTATTTCCGGACAGCTCCACGCGAAACACCTTATCCAAGGGTCAGCCCTCCCATCTGGTGGTCATAGTCTTCCTGGTACTTGGCGGGGTCAGCGCCGGGGACATCCCAGCCGCACATGCTGCCCACCTCCATGGCCTGCCGCTGCCACATATTCACACCCAGCTGTTCGTTCAGCTGGTCAGCCAGTTCTACATTTTTCTCCTTGTCCCCAGTATTCCACTGGGACGGATAGTAGCCGGTTTCACCTCTCTTGATGCAGATGAGTTCGCCGGTGGATTGCAGCGTGGAGAAGCACATCTCCGGCAGACCTTCCGCAAGTTTTGGGGAGAAGCACTCGTCCTCGGTCTGGATGCTCCAATCGTCGAAGTTCCACAGATGGACATACAGCTCGTCATCACCAATGCAGATGTCCCGCTGCTCAAAGCCTTCGCCCCAGCCATCCGATGCCTGTCCGGAGATGTACTCTTTCAGGTTGGTCAGCTCCTCCGGGGTAAGGGTCCCTGCAACACGGCATTCAGCCACACCCCAGAGCTGGCCGTTTCGATCCTCGACCGTGAACACGGCGGACTGGACTTTCCGGTTGACGCTGTCATCTCCGCTGTACCAGTGCATCAGGCCGCGCTCAGTTTCCTCCGGCATACGATTTTTGATCATGGCACTGAGAATGTCCCCCTCATAGCCACGTAGCATTTTGCCATCCAGCAGGGTGCTTTCATCCTCCATCTCACCGTACTCGTTGCGGGTATAGAGGTCCGCTGTCAGGGGCATATACAGCTTCAGGGTGGTGAGTTCCGGCGGGATTACGGAGAAGCTGTCCTCCCCGATAATCAGGGCGAGGCCGCTGCCATTGTCCCACTTCATGTGGAACTGGCCGATATCGTCGATGTATTTCAGGGTACCTGTGCTGCCGGGGGGCAGCGGGGCATACGGGTCTTTCATCTCTCTGAGCTTGATTCTGGTTCCTGCCGGATACTGCTCCCGCAGGAAGTTCAGCCATTCCTTGGGTACCGCCATTTACATTCCTCCCATACTCATGCCCTGGCTGGGCAGCTCCAGCTCCTGCCGGAGACAATCTACCGCTGCCAGAATTTCAGGATCATTTTGAAAGCTGTTCATCTTCTGATAGTCCTCGAAGAACCTCTGCTCACCGTCTTGTGCGTGAACAAGGTCCACCGTGGCAATGCCATCCTTCGTGACTCCAATGCGCTTTTCAGGCCGGTCGCTGGAGCTGTAAATTCGTATGGCATCCGGCAAGGTCAGATCCCGATGGAACTGCTCTGCCTGGGTATTGCAGTCAGTAATGACAAACCAGCTATAGCTGTGCGGAAGCGACGGGTCAGCCGCATCCCGCAACGCTTTCATGCCCTTTTCTGTCAGTCTGTAGCTGCATTCCCGACGAGGGTTTGCTTCGCCGGCGAAGTCCAGCAGGATGTCGTCCACAGCCTTGCGGATGGCGGGGTCATCCGTCAGCGTTTCGCAGCGGAATCCGGTGGTGGCCATATAAGGTAATTCTTCCCGAATGGCCGTCAGATATGTTTCTCCATCCAGATACTCCGTCTGCTCGCCGCTGGCGAATGTCACTCGGCCAACCGGTTTGTTCTGATGGGCCATCTGTTGCTGACGCAGGTCATAGCAGTAGAGATACCCTTGATAGTCACCGGGGGAAGGGGTGCAGCGCAGGCAGTAGCGGTAATGCTTCGTTTCTGCGATGTAACCATAACTCCGGCCGTCCTGCGTAATTGCTCCGCCATTCTGATGACAGTAGGTACTCATTGCGGACAGATCCTTCAGCGGGCCATCCGCACGAAGGGCATCCACAACTTCCTGAAGGTCGTCCTTAAATTCCCCGGTGTTGAATTGGTCTTTGTTATGAGGCCACCAGGTATGGAAAAATTCTTTCCCGCCAGAGCCAAAGTCCATACGGAGATGTCCCACAGTACCCAGCGCCTCATCCAGTGCCTGATCCGGCTCCGAATAAAAGAGACCCGCCTCTTCACGAGAGGCGGGTCTGAAATGGCTGAACTGTTTATGATGCTCCAAAAACTCGGCAATCGTTTTGTTGCTCATTTTCTCACTCCCTTCGTGCTGGTATAGCTACACAACATATCACTACTCAGCGGAAATAGCTATGGTCAAAAGGCGTTTTGCCGGAAAAGTGGAGGTAGCCCGCAACAGCCGCTCCCATTGCTGCCAGAGATGCCAGCGTGATCACGATTTTCTTTTTCATTCACATTCCTCCCATCTGCAATCCGCATTCTGCTTCGTGTGCTTCTGTCGGATCTTCCATCATCAATTCCTCCAGACTCAGCGTACCCTGGTAGGCGATATAGCCGCGGTTGGTGAACATACCGGACTCCTGATCCATGTGCTGCAGGCCGTATCTTTCGTAGTCATAGAACTCGTCCAGATTAGGGTCGTACTCAAAATGGCCGGATTCTTGGATCATGTATTTTCCGTATTCGGCAGGGGTATGAGCGCCGGGAGCAAACTCAAAGAGATCCAGGTTCTCGGCCAGATGACGGATCTGACTGGCACATTCCGGTCGGGCCATGCTCACAGCAGCACCCAGCTTTATAGAGTCGTTATGGGAGAGTTTACCCACGGCCTGCGCCAAATCGTTGAGTTCATAGATGTCTTCACAGCGAAAGTCCAGTGCCACATCCACTTCCTCCGGGAACATGCTATCACCCATGCGGAAACACATGTCTTTGGGATCGACGATGCCGCTGCGCTGTATGGCACGCTCGATTTGTCCTTTGGATGCGGGGAGGTATATCCAGGTGACGTTTTTGGTATTCTCCGGTTCCTGCCGGGAAACCAATCCCACCATGATCATATCCGCTTCATAGTGGTAGCCGGGGAGATGCTTTCCATCGTAGAGCTGCGAGAGCTGCATACCGTTGTCATAAACCACGCCGTAGCGTGTGACGGTACCTTCGCTGCCTTCAATCAGAAGAATTGCTGTTTCCTCACCATCCAGATGTTCCAATTCCTCGGTGCTGGCACATCCACCGTGGGTATTCAGATAATGGCTGCGGCCAATGGCTGCCAGGTCAGAAAAATCCGTAATAACCGTTGCCTGCTGGCAGCAGAAGGTCAGGTTGATCAGATCCTTCATGCTGGTGAGATCCAGCTTTTCGGCCATGGCCTGGAATTGTGCGTACTCGCCGACATCGAAGCTCTCCAGCCGCTTAGCCAGATAATCCAGCTCGTCCAGATTGACCTGCATCCCCTCCAGACGATAAAATACCGGCCACCCTTTGCAGATTTCACTGACATGGCAGTCGGGGGCAACAACACTTCCAATTTCAAGTGCATTCACCAACTCTATGCAGTGGTCGTATTGTTCCCTGGGGATGGGAAGCGGAATAGTCACTTCTCCGAACTCCGGATGGTCCGAATTGCTTAAAACTGCTTCCATCATGCTTTAGGAATCACCCTTTCTTTCTAAATTTGAAATCGCATTACCGTACTTGGCCAGAAGCAGAGCGCAGATAATCAGTTGGAACGCCTCATCTGTGACCAGTTCACGGGATGCGAGATCAGCAATGGTAATGTTTTGGCTGCCGATGGAAATAGCCTTCGCTGCCTGATAAACGCTGTAAAGCTCCGGCTGGATGCCGGCGAGCCGGACGGAGTCAAAATCGAAGCCATTATCTTCAACTTTCCAGATTACCCTGCGCCAGATATCATCGTAGGCTGTCAGGAGAAACAGCGCTGCCTGGTTGCGTTGCGACAATCGGTGGTAGCGTGTTCGCCAGTGCATCCATCGTCTGCGGTGTTCGTCAGTACGAAAGAACTGCAGAGACTGCTGGTACAGAAGCTGTGCCAGTCGCCTCCACAGACTCATCTTCGGCTTACTGTTGAGACAGTCCCGGAGCAATTCCTCAAGGCTGAGAGCCCCGGTTTCAATCCGTTCCTCCAGACAAATGCACTGGTCCAGAGGGCAGAGGTTCCTGCGAGAGTAATTCATGCAGTATTCACAGTCCACATCCTTGGCCTGATACCGGAATCCGGAGCGGCGCAGGCTGTGGCCTCTTGGCTTAAAATAAGGCGGGGTCATCATCATCTGCTCCATCTGGTACAAGGGGGTATCTCTCATAAAGTGGCGCGTCATGGGTAGTGATCTCCTTTCGGTGAAATAAAAAAAGCGCCGGAGTCTTGCTTCTAAAACTCCAGCGCTCGGTGTATTACATTGTCAGCTCCTGGCTTTGAGAATCCGTAGAGTGTTGCTCTTGCTCATTGATGTGATCCAGGATATTGGGCATTCCGCTCAGGATCTGTTCCTGAACGCCTTTGATGCATTGTTCCTGGTCATAGGTCAAATCGAATCCGGCGTCCAGGGTATCAGCACAGCAGCGGTAAATTTCAGTAAGCTGTGCCTCATTGAATACCTGCTGTTTCGAGATGAGACCGGACCGGGTGGCGAAGTCCTGCTTGGCGCCCGAATAGTTTTCCTGAAAGTAGCGTCCGTAGTTAAGACCTGTGCGGTCAAAGTTCCAGTCCCAGGTAACAAAGTGGACACCATATTGGGTCGGATGTCCGGCCAGAACCGTTCCGTTGAAATCAGCCAGCACCCTGAAATCTCCCGACAGCCCCTGAGCCTTCAGCGGGGGAGCCTGCTCCATCAAGGTCATGTACTCCTGCACCATGCAGGCCAGATTGGTGGCCCGCTCACAGGCCTGGTCCCGTTCCGGAGTGGCCACATCCTCCTGCCAGTAGCGAACCCCTCCACCCTCGGTGATTCGGCAGAGAGGACGGCCGTCCCATTCCACCGGGAGGAGGTCATCCTGCTCCGGCTGTGTGGTGAAGCCTTCTCGGCCAAGCACCGTGCAAAGTTCTCGGAAAAATTGTTGTCTATCCATCTTGTTTTACCTCCTGAATCTTAGCGCCCTTTTTGAAATGGTCTGAAAATGAAAAAGGGCGCCAATCGATTGGCCCATCACGACCAACAAATTGACGCCCCAAACTTTGTGTATTCTACTGGCAGAAAAATAGCGCCCTTTTTGAAAAATGCTGCTTCAAAAAGGGCACCACATGGTTTTGATTTTGCCAACCTCTGAGCAGATGGGGGTTCGAGTCCCACCAGTTAGGGGGAAACAGTGGTTGGCATCTATGGAATCATCGGTGAATTTTCGAGGGGAAAAAGCCCGGGAACAGTTGATGCCGTAGGCTTCTGGCCTACGGCATCTATACTGTTTTGCTTTTATGGTGCCGGTGGCCGGACTCGAACCGGCACGCCATCGCTGGCGGTGGATTTTGAGTCCACTACGTCTACCAATTCCATCACACCGGCATATTGTGGTCAACCGGATCCCAAACATGTTTTCACTCGCGAGGGAACCGGCAACATGCATATTATAGTACACCCGGGGCAAATTGGCAAGAACTTTTTTTGCGTTCCCATGGAAATTTTCCGAAATCGGAGGGGGAATGGGGGGCGACTTTACGGGAGGGCTTTCCAGGTAAGGGCGTCATATAGGAATTGAGAGGGGGTACCGCAGCAACCAGCTGTTACGGTACCCCCTGAGGATCAGAGAAATATTTGGATGTGCCAGCTGACGGAGTCAGCCCAACGCGATTGGCTAGATCCCCTGCTCGGCCAGCATGTGACAGAGGGCTTCTGCCTGCTCTGGGCAGCTCTTGCGGACTGCTTGACACAGCTCCGTCAAGGCAAAGCGGCAGCCATGGAGGGCGCGCTCCAGGGCCGGAGCAATCTCCCAGTCCATAGCGTCGGAATAGACCTGGATTTTTTGAACAAGGCCGCCTTCTACCAGGAGCTGAAGCTGAATGCCGCCCCAGGGGAATTGCCCTTGGCAACTAAAGGTGAAAGGAAGCTGCTTGCCGTAATTCCATTCCCAGCTACAGTTGCGCCGGTAGATTGCCTCCAGCGTGGCGCTATCCAGTTCTTGGGGCATGATCTGACTGCAGGGCAAACCATAAACCTGCTGGAACGCATTTGCCATTTCTTCCTTGAGCCGGTCTGTCGTCATTTCAGACGCCAGCTCTTTGAGATTTACCACCCGGGAGCGGACAGAGTCCACACCCTTGGCTTCCAGCTTGGCTTTGGATGGGTTCAAATACCGGCTCATGCGGGCCATGTCCACGTCTACCAGCAGGGTGCCGTGGTGGTAAGAGCGGTCACCGCTTCGATAGAAGGCATTCCCAGAGAACTTGCGACCGCCTGCCAGAATGTCGTTCCGTCCCGACCGCTCCGATTCGATGCCAAAGCTCCGGCAGGCCAGCTGGATGACAGACAGCTGCTTTTCCAGGTCATAACAGTCTGTGGGAACCAGGAAGGTGAAATTCAGGTTTCCCAGATCATGAAACACGGCTCCGCCGCCGGACAGACGCCGGGCCAGGTGGCCGCCCTCTTCTTCCAGAAGGGTGGTGCGGCACTCTTTCCAGGCGTTTTGGTTCCGGCCAATGACCACGGTATTCTGGTTTTGCCACAAATAAAGAATACAGCAGTCGGGCTCCACGGTCTGCAGCAGGTACTCTTCTACAGCTAAATTGTAATGGGGGTCAAAACTTTGCCCCTCATATAATTTCAGCTGCTGGATCATGGCTTTTCATACCGCAGCACGGGATTCCGGGCGGCGCGGACCTCATCGGGCCGGCCAATTTGGGCGTTGTGAGGTGCGCCATGCATCCAGTCCGGATCTGTGTGAGCCAAATCGTACAGCTTGCGGTACACCTCGGCAGCCCAGTCCAGAGTTTCCCGGCTTTCTGTTTCCGTGGGCTCCAGCATCAGGGCCTCGTGGACAATAAGGGGGAAGTACATTGTGGGCGGATGCATGCCGTAGTCAATGAGGGACTTGGCCACATCCAGGGCGGATACACCGGTCTCCTTCTTGAACTCCGACAGATCCAGGACAAATTCGTGCATGCAGATCCGGTCAAAGGCAGGGGTGAAGGTGCCCTTGATTTTCTGCATGAGGTAGTTGGCGTTGAGTACCGCGTTGCAGGCGGCTTCCGGCACGCCCTCCCGGCCCAGGGTCATGAGATAGGCCAGGGCCCGGACCACCACCAGGAAGTTGCCGGCAAAGCTCCGGACCTGCTTTCTGCCAGGGCCGTCCAGGGTGACGGACTGGGGCAGATAGGCTGCCAGGAAATCCTTGCAACCCACGGCGCCTGCGCCGGGTCCGCCGCCGCCGTGGGGGGTGGCGAAGGTCTTGTGCAGGTTCAGGTGGATGCAGTCAAATCCCATGTCGCCAGGGCGGACCACACCCATCACGGCGTTGAGGTTGGCACCGTCGTAGTAGCACAGGCCACCGGCCTCGTGAACCAGGCGGGTGATTTCCAGAATGTTCTCATCAAAGATGCCAACGGTGTTGGGGTTGGTGAGCATCAGACCGGCAGTGTCATCCCCCAGGACCTTCCGAAGGGCCTCCAAATCCACGCAGCCGTTGGGGGCGGAGGGGATGTTCACCACCTGATAGCCGCACATGGCTGCAGTGGCGGGGTTGGTGCCGTGGGCAGAGTCCGGAACGATGATCTTGGTGCGGCGGTGGTCGCCCCGGGCCTCATGGTACTGCTTGATGAGCAGAACGCCAGTGAACTCGCCATGGGCGCCAGCGGCGGGCTGGAAGGTCATATCCGCCATGCCTGTGATTTCACACAGATACCGTTTGGCGGTCTCCAGCACCTCCTGACAGCCAGCAGCAGCGTGCTTGGGCGTCAGGGGGTGCATGCCGGCAAAGCCGGGCAGGGCTGCCATTTCTTCGTCAATCCGGGGATTGTACTTCATGGTGCAGGAGCCAAGGGGGTAGAAACCGCAGTTTACGCCGTGGACCTTCCGGCACAGCTCGCTGTAGTGACGGGAAATGTCGGTTTCGCTCATCTCCGGCAGGGACGGTGCCTCTGTCCGGGCAAAGCCCTCCGGCAGCTCCACAGGGTCTACATCGCAGGCAGGCAGTATGGCACAGCGACGGCCGGCTACGCTTTTCTCAAAAATCAGCTTCATTGGGCCAGCACCTCCTTCACAATGGCAATGGTCTGATCCAGCGCTTCCTTGGAGGCCTTTTCAGTGGCGCACCACAGGATGCCGCCTTCCACCGGCAGGCCGCCCAGGATGCCAACCTGCTCCAGGGCTGCCAGCACCTGCTCGCCCCTGGGCAGGTCTGTGAGGAACTCGTGGAAGAAAGGACCGCTGTACCGCAGGGTGACGCCTTCTATGGCGCACAGACCCTTGGCCAGGTAGTGGGCCTTGGCCATGGACTGCCGGGCAACCTCAGCCATGCCCTGGGGACCCATGGTAGCCATGTAGATGCTGGCCGTAAGGGCGCACAGGGCCTCATTGGAGCAGATGTTGCTGCTGGCCTTCTCCCGGCGGATGTGCTGTTCCCGGGCCTGGAGAGACAGAACGTAGGCGGTTTCGCCCTTGCTGTCTACCGTTTCGCCCACAATACGCCCTGGCAGCTTCCGCATGTGCTTGCTGGTGGTGGCCATATAGCCCAGGTAGGGGCCGCCATAGCCCAGGGGCAGACCCAAAGGCTGGCCTTCGCCTACGGCCACATCGGCGCCGCAGTCCCTGGGGGTTTTCATGATGGCCAGGGCAATGGGGTTGCAACCCATGATATACATGGCGCCCGCCTCATGAACCAGCTGGCCCAGAGCTTCCGCGTCCTCCAGCTGGCCGAAGAAATTGGGCTGCTGAACATAGAAAGAGGCTACGTCGGCGGTGAGCAGCTCCCGGAGGGCCTCCGGGTCGGTTTTGCCGTCTTTGACAGGAACCAAGCGCATTTCGTCGCCGGTGCCGTAGCAATAGGTGGCAATGGTATTGATCACGTCCGGATGGGCCGCAGCGGACACCAAAGTCACCCGGCGCTTCCGCTCCCGGCACATGGCGGCTGCTTCTGCGGCGGCGGTGGCGCCGTCGTACACCGAGGCGTTGGATACGTCCATGCCGGTCAGCTGGCAGATCATGGTCTGATATTCAAAAATGGACTGCAGAAGACCCTGACTCATTTCCGCCTGGTAGGGGGTATAGGCGGTGAGGAATTCCTCCTTGGCGGGGATATATTTGACGATGCTGGGAATGTAGTGGTCATAGGCCCCTGCACCCCGCAAGATGGTAGAAAACACCTGATTTTTCGCCGCCATGGCCTGAAGGGCCCGGCCCACTTCCAGCTCGCTCATGCCGGCGGGAATGTCCAGAGGGCGATCCAGGTACATGGACTCCGGTACATCCCGGTACAGCTCCCGGAAATCCCGGAGGCCAATGGCCTCCAGCATTTCCCGCTGCTCCGCCGGTGCGGCAGGTATATAGCTCCCCATAGAATTACGCCTCAGCGCAGAAGGCTTCGTAATCGCTGGCATCCAGCAGCTCTTCTGACTCGGTGACGTTTTCCACCTTCATGATCCATGCGCCGTAGGGATCGCTGTTGAGCATTTCCGGAGCATCCAGCAGCTCTTCGTTGATGGCAGCAACCACGCCGGTAACCGGGCTCACCAGGTCACTGACGGCCTTCACGGATTCCACATCGCCAAAGGCCTCACCAGCGGTGACTTGGTCGCCCTCACCGGGCAGATTGATGAACACCACATCGCCCAAGGCGTCCTGGGCAAAGTCAGAAATACCTACCAGGGTGAGACCGTCTTCAGTCTTGATCCACTCATGGGATTTGGAATACTTCAGGTCGTTAGGATAGTTCATAATGTTATTCCTCCTAAAATGTGTGTGATATAGATACCTGCCAAGAGGCGGGCATTTGATTAGAGAACAGGGCGGACGTAGGGCGGCAGATCCTGACGGATATGGCGTGTGGTGAGCTTGGCCTTGAGCCGCTTGCCGCGCACGTCAATTTCCACCGTGTCGTCCTTGGTGATGGCGCTGGAGATATAGGCAAAGCCGATGGAGCGTTTGCCGGTGGCGTCTGTAGGCGTGGCCTCGGGGCCGTCGCCGTTGAACTGATAATAGGGAACCATGGTGCCGCTGGTGACCCAGCCCACATCCTGGCCGTGGCAATAGACCCGCATACCGGCCCGCATAACGCCTCGATCCACCAGGGCGATGGGCACGATGCGCTTGGGAAGGACGGCGATATCACAGAAGTCCTTGGCGACAATCCGCTGATACGCAGCGAATTGCTCTTCCAGTGCCTTACGGCCCACAAAATCACCCTTCTCCGGCAGGAAACTCACAGCGAACTTGGCCAGGGACACGGCGAAAACGGGAATGGCCTTGCTCTCGGGGTCCAGGCCCATCTCATGACCGTACAGAGGCAGAGATGCTTCCAGACGCAGAGTATCCCGGGCGCCTAAGCCAGTGGGCATGGCGCCCAGTTCCACAAGCCGGTTCCACAGCCACACCACATTCTCGTTGCTCAAAAACAGCTCATACCCTATGGGCTCACCGGTGTAGCCGGTTCTGGAAATCTGAACGGTGCGGCCTTCCACCTGCAGGGTATTGAGGTCATTTCTCTTCGGTCCGGTGATGAAGCTGCAGCCGGAGAGGGTTTGCAGAAGCTGTTCGCTGTCAGGTCCCTGGAGGGCGATGGAGGCGGAGGCGCCGGTGATGTCCGTGACGGTGCATTGGTACGCCGGTGCGATTGTGGCAAAATGGGCCAGATCCTTGTCTGTATTGGAGGCGTTTACCACCAGCAGGTACCGGTCTTCTTCAAAGCGGTACAGATACGCATCGTCCACGGCGCTTCCGTCAGGAGCGGGGATGATGCAATACTGGGCACGGCCAACTGCCAAAGCCTCCACATTGCTGGAAAGCACCTTTTGCAGGAATGCTACCCGGTCAGGGCCTTCAATGATCAGGCGGCCCATGTGGGACACGTCGAAGATCCCGCAATTCCGGCGGGTATTCAGATGCTCGGCCACAATGCCACTGGGGTACTGGATGGGCATTTCCCATCCGCCAAAGTCCACCATGGTGGCGCCTGCCGCTACATGGGTGTCATGTAATGGTGTGAGCTTGAGTTCACTCATAAGGTTATATCTCCTATGTATTGCAAAGTATTACAGGCCAATCTGACCGGCCAGCTCGCTGAGTGCGTTGTCAAATTCCTGACCAGAGAAGCAGTAGCCCATCTCCGGGTGCTCCGCCCGCAGGCGTGCCACATCCTGAGACACGTCCCGGTTGCGCAGGATGCAGTCAGCCATCAGCTCGGCCAGCTGAGCAAACTCCTTCTGGCCGAAGCCGAACCGGGTCATTTCGGAGACACCCATACGCAGTGCGCCGGAGGCGGTGAAGCCCTCTTCGTCGGGAGTGGCCTGGTAGTTGACAATGATATTATTCTGCTCCAGCCGCTGAGCCACTTGAGGACCGGTGCCATAACCCACGGAGACAATGACCTGGTGGGTCTCGGTGTAATCTATGGCGGGGTCGCCGGCTACATCCAGGCCCTGTGCCTTCAGGCACTTGGCAAAATACTTGGCGTTTTCTACAATGGCCTTCTGGTAGCTGTCCTTGAACTGGTTCATTTCATAGGCAGCCATCAGGAGGGCCAGCTGGGTGCCCAGATGGTGGTTGGAGACGCTGCCGGGGAAGACGCGGGATTCAATGGTCTCCCAGAGGCCGTACTTCAGGTCTTCCTTTTTGTAGTTGACGCCGATCACGCCCCGCTGGGGACCGAAGAAGGTCTTGTGAGTGGAGCCGGTGACAATTTCGGCGCCCTCTTCAAAGGGCTTCTGGAAGTGATCGCCCACGAGACCCAGGACATGGGCCATATCGTACATAATGGTGGTGGGGATCTTCTCCTGATCCACAAACTGCCGGATGGCGGCCACAGGCTCACGATGGAGCACCATGCTCTTGCCGAAGATGATGAGCTCCGGCCGGTACTGGGCGATGACCTTTTTGGTCTCCTCCACATCGATTTTGTAAATATTGTCCTTGCAGACGGGGAAGTTCACCACGGCGTGGCGCTCAGTCACGGGGTCAATGGCCACATAATCGTGGAGAGCGCCCATGGGCTGTGCAGACAGGTGGCCGCCCTTGATGATGTGGTTGTTGAGGATATAGCCCAGACGCTTAGGGTCGTGCTTCCGGTCCAGCCGGTTCTTCCAGTCCATGAGGGCGGAGAAGGTGGCCATATTGGACATCTGGCCGCTGATGGCCCGGGTTTCCACCTCGGTGCAGCCCAGATACTGACGCATCTGCTCCACCAGCAGCTGCTCCACCCGGTCAATGAACTCGGTGCCCTGATAATAGAAGACGTCTTTGTCGTAGAAGGATTTAATTTTTTTATGCTCGGCGTACCGGAAAGCGGGATCAGAGGCACACAGCAGCTGTACGGCCCGGCTGGGGGTATTCTCCGAGGGAATCAGGTTGATGCACTGCTTCTGCCGCCACACATGGTTCTCGGCTGCCCGATGGAGCAGATCCGTTGCGTCGGCAACCCGGTTGCCGGTGCCGGTAGCGGTAGTCAGATGATCCAGGCCGTAGAGAATGGGCCGGGCATAGGGCGGGGTATCCACACGCATATGGTAGGGGGGAATCACTGCCTTGAGCCGCTTACCGCGGATGTCCACTTCCACCTGGTCGTCTTCCAGCACGTCGCTGTCAATGTAGCACAGTCCGATGGCCCGCTTGGCGGTTTCGTCCAGAATGACAGTTTGCAGGCCTTCCCCCTCGGCGCGGTAGTAAGGGACCATGGTGCCGCTGGTGACCCAGCCGATTTGGCGGTCGCCCCGGTAGACGGGCATACCGGCCCGCATCACGCCCCGGTCCAGCAGTGTGATGGGCTGAATGCGCCGGGGCAGGTCAGCCATGTCGGTGAAGTCCCGATTCATGACCCGGCGGAAGGCGGCATATTGCTGCTCCAGGGCAGCCCGGCCGATGTAGTCTCCCTTTTGGGGAGCAAAGCTGACAGCAAATTTGGCCAGGGGCACAGCAAAGATGGGCATGGGAGCACCCTCGGGGTCAGCACCCATTTCGTGACCGTACAGGGGCAGAGCGGCTTCCAGACGCAGAGTGTCCCGGGCGCCCAGTCCTGCGGGCTTTGCGCCCAGCTCCACCAGCCGGTTCCACAGCCAGGCAGCTTCGGCGCTTTCAATGTACACCTCGTAGCCCAGAGGCTCGCCAGTGTAGCCGGTCTTGGCTACCCGCACGGTGCGGCCCTCAAAGGTCAGGGTGTTCAAAGCGTTTTTCATGGGCTCCGTAATTGCCACGCCGCCGGAGAGAATCTGAAGCAGCTCTTTGCTCTTGGGGCCCTGGACGGCAATGGCAGCATATTTGGTTGTGATGTTGGTGAGGGTGCAGTCAAACTTCTGCCGGGCGGCCTCCAGGTGGGCCAGGTCTTTGTCGGTGTTGGCGGCGTTGACCACCAGCAGATACCGCTCTTCCTCAAAGCGGTACAGATATGCGTCATCCACGGCGCTGCCGTCGGGGGCGGGGATGATGCAGTATTGTGCCATGTTCAGGTCCAGCCCGGCCACATTGCTGGTGAGAACATGCTGCAAAAAGGCCAGCCGGTCCGGTCCTTCCACCAGCAGCCGGCCCATGTGGGACACATCGAATAGGCTGCAGGCGTGACGTGTATACAGGTGCTCGGATACAATGCCGCTGGGATACTGGATGGGCATTTCCCAGCCCCCGAAATCTACCATGGTGGCGCCGGCCTGCACATGGACGTCGTAGAGCTGGGTGCGTTTGAGTTCGCTCATGAAATGATCCTCCTTCTTTTTTATGGCAGCATAAGAGCTTGTTCAGAAAGGAAAAAAGGCACAAAGCACCCCGACAGATACTTTGCGCCTCCGTTCTGATACCTGAGAGATTCCCTGGCGGCATGGCCATCAGGTTGCACCTTCGGCGCGCGAAAACCGCGCTTTTCGGAGCATCGTCATGGCCCGATCCTTTTGCCTGAGAGCTTTTGCATTCCCCTTCGGCTCCGCCCACAACCGGGCGAACTCTCCCGGGCCACTCATCCGATACCGATATTCGGTTGCAAAAGCGGGGAAGTACCGGATTTTCCCTCCACTTCCAAGGGTAGATTACCATAGCGGAAAGGGGATTGTCAAGTGGAATTTAAAAAAGTCAGGTCTGCCGGAGGGAAGACGGTACAGGAGTCCCTGAAGAGCGGACACAACGGACGCCGCGTCTGGAACAAAACTGCACCTTGCCGCGCCAGTGCATAGTTTTCGGCGTTCCTGGCCTTTGGTTGTACGCACGTGCCTCTGGGGAAAGCGCGCAGCGCCATGGGGTTTCATCACCGCCCTCCGGAAAATGATGAGATTCTGTTATAGATCGTCGGCATCCTGGACCGGAACCTCGTCCGGGTCGGCAGGAACGCCGGTCCAGCTGCCCTGAGGATCGGTTTTGGCTGCTTGGAAGTTCGCCAGGGGATCCGTTTGAACAGGCTGCTTTCTGTGCTTGGTCATGGGGTTTCATACCTCCTGTGTGCAGTTGATTTTTCAGGGAGAAGCTCAGTCATCGCCACGCAGGAGATTTTCCGCGTAGTCCTTCAAGCTTTCCAGGGAGTTGACGCCCTGGGCGCGGGTTTCCATTTGCTCCCGGATATAGTCGGGCAGGGTGTCAAAATATGCCTGAGCCTCCGGCTCATCTGCCAGCAGAGCATACATATCAGGGTACTTCAAAGTCATCACCTCAGGCCTAGTATACCCGAAGACAAACGAAAGTTGCATTTGTGCCGGGATATCTGGGTTACCGGAAATTTTTTGAGCAATTTTCCAGAAACTAAAAAAAAGGCTTGCTTTTTTGCGCCCCCTGTGCTATGATATCCAGGCACTTGAGGTGCGCATGCGCCAGTAGCTCAGCTGGATAGAGTGACTGACTACGAATCAGTAGGTCGGGGGTTCGAGTCCCTTCTGGCGTACCAATTAGGGTACATGCCCCATGGGGGCATGTACCCTAATTTATTTTTACGCCAGAAGGGACTCGAAAGGCCGGCCCGGCGTAAGCCGGGTAACAAACAGTCCGGTGGACTGTTTGTTAGGCCGTGGGAGAGTCCCAAAGCTTGCGAAGCAAGCTTTCCAGTGAGATGGAATAGCCCCATGGGGGCATGTACCCTAATTTATTTTGCGCCGGAAGGGACTCGAAAGGCCGGCCCGGCGTAAGCCGGGTAATAAACAGTCCGGTGGACTGTTTGTTAAGCCGTGGGAGAGTCCCCAAACTATAAGACATCATACCCGACTTCGCATAACACGCAATATCCTGTAGGGAACGGCCTTGACCGTTCGTTTTGTAATGGGTTCTTTTGATATCAATTGGCATGGGGAGTCCTTTCTCCCAGAAAACCTGCGGATGCAGGCCATGGAACGGGTTGAAATACCCACGAGTCGGTCACTGTAATGCTCCTTGGGAGATAAGTCAGGTTATGGTCTTTGGCGCTGTTGCCGCAACCGGCAGCGCTCTGTGCGTCCGCGCCCGTAAGGGTGCGGATTTTTTATGGAGGATGCAATGAAGAGAGAGGCGCTGGCAAGTAGGCTGCACTTGTCTACCATTGGTTCAGATAGCCGAACGGTGGCGGTGCAATATGGCTTGGGACTGGAAATTGCTACATTCTGCACAGCCGCGAATTTGGATCAGGACGCGGCATGGCGCAGGGCCACCGTGTTAAAGGACATGTCTGGACTGGGAAGCTTTTGGTTTCACGCCCCCTTTGCAGAGCTGTCTCCTGCATCCATTGATCCAAAGGTTCGGGCGGTGACGGCGCTGCGCTACCGGCAGGCAGTGGAGATGGCAACCTCTCTGGGCATTTCCAGGCTGGTGATCCACAGCGGATTCATTCCTCTGGTGTATTTTCCGGAGTGGTTTGTGGAGCAGTCTGTGGTGTTCTGGAGAGAGTTTCTGAGGGAAATACCAGCGGGAATCACCATCGCCCTGGAAAACGTGATGGAGCCGGGGCCGGAGATGCTGGTGGAAATTGTCCGGCAGGTGGAGGACCCCCGTCTGGGTCTGTGCCTGGATGTGGGGCACGCCAATAGCCGGGTTTCCGAGACGCCCCCCTTGGATTGGATTAGCCCTATGGCCCCCTATCTGCGCCATGTGCACCTGCATAACAACGACGGAGATATGGATTTACATCAAAGCTTGGGAGAGGGGAGCGTTCCTATGGAGGCGGTGCTGGACACGGTTCTGACTGACTGCCCCCAGGCTACGTTTACCATTGAAAATCTGCTCTGTTCCCCCTCTGTCTCCTGGCTGGAACAGCGGGGCTATCTCGTTTAGGGACGGTAATATGACATCATTGGAGGAAAAACGATGACTTTGAAAGAGCTGCAAAAAATTTTGACGTCCATTGCACCGGCAGACCGGGAGGCCATGGACCGGGCGAAAAAGCGTCAGGCGGAGCTTGCGAAGCCCCCGGGGAGCCTGGGAAAGCTGGAGGACATGTCCATTCGACTGGCAGGCATCACTGGCCAGGTGCGCAATCAGCTGGAAAGCTGTCGCATCTTGGTCTTCGCAGCGGACAACGGCGTCATTGCAGAGGGCGTCTCTTCATCACCGGAATCCGTGACCCTGAGTCAAGCGGTGAACATGACCCGGCATATTACCGGCATGTCCGCCCTGGCCAGGTACTTTGGAAATTCTGTGGTGGTGGCGGATGTGGGAATCAACGCCGAAGTGCGGTGCCCTGCTATCCTGAACCGGAAGATTCGCCGTTCCACCCGCAATCTGGCCAAAGAACCGGCCCTTACCCGCCAGGAGGTACTGGATGCCATGGGAGTGGGTCTGGAGCTGGCGGGCCAGGCCAAGGAGGAGGGAGTCCAGGCCATTGGCGTTGGGGAGATGGGCATCGGCAACACCACCACCTCCTCGGCTGTTCTGGCCGCCCTCACCGGGGCCGCTGTGGAGCAGGTGACAGGCCGAGGCGGCGGCCTTACGGATCAAGGCTTTGCCACGAAAAAGCGGGTGATTGAGAGCGCCCTGGCGCTGCACAGGCCGGATCCGGAGGATCCCCTGGACGTTTTGAGTAAGGTGGGCGGTCTGGACCTGGCTGCCATGACCGGAGCCTTTTTGGGCTGCGCCTTACACCGGATTCCCGGGGTGGTGGATGGCTTTATTTCCATCGTGGCGGCGCTGTGTGCCTGCCGTCTGTGCCCCCATGTACGGGAGTATCTCTTCCTGTCCCACGCTTCCTATGAGGTGGGCTATCAGCTGGCAGCCCGGGAGCTGGGGCTGGACGCCTGCCTGCTTTTGGAAATGCGGCTGGGAGAGGGGAGCGGCTGCCCCCTGGCGTTCCAGATTTTGAAGGGGGCTTGCGCAGTGATGTGCGGCATGGGAACCTTTCAGGAAGCGGCCATCGATGACGATTACTTAGAGGAAATCCGGGCTGCCGATTCCTACACCGTGGTTTTGCCATGAGAATTTTACTCTTAGGCGGCAGCAAAAGCGGCAAAAGCGGACTGGCACAGCGCCTGGCCCGGGACCTGTCCGAAGGAAATTCCCTGTACTATTGGGCCACCATGGAACCCACGGATGAAGAGGATCGGGCCCGCATCCGGCGCCACCTGGCAGACCGGGCGGGCTGGGGATTTCAGACGGTGGAGCGGGGGCGGGACCTTCCGGGCGCGCTGCACCGGCTGGACTCCAAGGGAAGTGTGCTTCTGGACAGTGTGACCGCGCTGCTGGCCAATGAAATGTTTGACTCCAAGGTGCATGATGGGGCGCCGGCGGTAGTGACCCGGGACCTGCTCCGCCTGAGCGGTTCCGTGGCCAATCTGGTCTGCGTTTGCGATGACGTCTTCCGGGATGCCGGGCGGTATGATCCGGTGACGGAGCAATACCGCCGGGGTCTGGCCCAAATCTGCCGGGCCTTGGCAGCGGAGTTTGACGTGACCTGTGAAGTGATGCTGGGCATGCCAAAGGCATACCGGGGGGAAAACTGGCTGAGAAAGGCGGGGCTCCTATGAAGAGCTGGATCTATGGGTTTTTCATGACCTGGGGGATGTTTCTGGTCATTCCTTGTCCCGTTCGCCGTTGGGATGAGAACGCGCGGGGGAAGATGATGGTGTGTCTGCCCTTCATTGGGGCAGTGGTTGGCGGTTTGTGGGCTCTGGCGGCCTGGGGATTGGGGTATCTGTCCTGTCCGGGGCCGGTACGAGCCCTGGTATTGGCGGAAGTGCCCTGGCTTGCTACAGGCTTTCTCCATCTGGACGGCTATATGGATGTCTGCGATGCCGTGCTGTCCCGGCGGGACCTGGCCACCCGGCAGAAGATTTTGAAGGACTCCCACTGCGGAGCCTTTGCGGTGATTTCCCTGGGGCTTTTGTTTATGGCACAGTGGAGTCTGTTTCTCTCCGCGGGGACAGTGGCACTTATGCCGCTGGCCATGATTCCCGTGGCCACCCGGGCCTGTGCCGGCCTGGCTGTGGTGTCTCTGCGGCCTATGGGGACCAGTCAATATGCGAATCTGGACCGGCGGGGCAGGGCAGGCCGGCAGGCGGCCCTCCTGGCGCTGGCTCTTTTGGCTGTGGGATTGCCCCTCATTCGCCTGGATGGGCCGGGCTGTGCGCCGCTGGCAGCGGCGGCAGGCTATGGACTGGCGGCCTGGTATGGGTTCCGGCAACTGGACGGCATGTCCGGGGACATTTCCGGCTTTGCCCTTACCCTGGGAGAGCTGGCCGGTGTGGCGGTTTTGACTTTGACGAGGTGACGGTATGAATTTGGTGATTGGCGGGGCCTATCAGGGAAAGTTGACCTGGGCGGTGGCCCAATATGGATGGAAGCAGGAGGAACTGCTGGATCTGGCCAAGGCAGAGCCCCAGGCGGCACGGTGCTGGTATCACCTGGAGGAGTGGACCTGGCGGAAGCTCCAGGCAGGGGAGAGCGCTGCGGCGCTGCTGGAGCGTTTGGAGCCGGTTTTGCCAGAGGTGGTGATTTCCCGGGAAATTGGCTCCGGCGTGGTGCCCATGGACCCAAGGGAGCGGGCGTGGCGTGAGCTCCACGGCCAGGTGCTCCGCTTTCTGGCGGAGCGGGCCAAGGGAGTGACCCGGATTTTCTGCGGCCTGCCGGAGGTACTGAAATGAAGCTGACTCTTTTGCGCCATGGCATCACAGAGGGAAACCGGCGGCGGCTCTACTACGGCAGCACCGATCTGCCCCTTCTCCAGGAAGGGTGGGAGGCGCTGGAGGACTTACGTGCCCAAGGAGGTTACCCTACGGCAACGCGGTACTATACCAGTGGCATGATCCGGACGGAGCAGACCCTGCTGGCTCTCTACGGCCCGGTTTCCCATGAGGTGCTGCCCGGACTGCGGGAGATGGACTTCGGAGCCTTTGAGATGCGCTCCTACGAGGAGCTGGAGCATGACCCTGCGTATCTGGCGTGGCTGGAAGGCGATGTAGAGGCCAATTTATGCCCAGGCGGGGAGAGCGGCCAGCGGGTGACAACGCGAGCCCTGGAGGCACTGGCGCCGCTGCTTGCAGCAGGGGAGGACGCTGTCTGCATCACCCATGGCGGCGTCATCGGCGGCCTGCTGGCTCACTGGTTTCCCCGGGAAGAGGGGCGATACGCCTGGACACCTGCACCAGGGAGGGGCTTTCAGGTGGAGCTCCGGGATGGGATACCGTTGAAGCTCTGGGCTGTACCCAATGTATAATGTTGCCTTTTATGTGGCATCTCAATAGGAAGATTAAGGTAAATGCTACTTTACTTCTTATGAAATCTATGCTAGAATGGCAGAAACAATAACTGCGGGGTGGTTCTCATGCAGCGCACGTATCGGGCCTTTCGTATCTTGTTTTGCGTATGCTTTTTGTTGATTGCTGCGTCTGTTTTATTGCGTAGCGGCCTGTTTTTGGCGGTAGCGTGTATTTGCTTAGGCTTTTACTGGTTATCCAGGCATCATATACCACGATTCACTGTGTGGCTGTTCTTGGGCGGGATTCTTGTTCGCTTTGTGGTGATCTGGGTTCTCCATCCGCCCTTGGAGTCAGATTTTGAGAAGCTTTACGATGCGGCGCAAAGTCTGCTGGCAGGAGACCTGTCTTTTAACAGTACCCCCTATTTTTCCCTCTGGGCCTATCAGACCGCGTTTGTTTGTTGGGAAGCCATGTGGCTTGCCATTTGGAATCATCCCATTTTTTTGGAGATCGTCCATGCATTCCTTTCTGCTGGCACAGTATGCTTCCTGTACCGTCTGGTTTTACCTCATGTCCGGCAATCTTCGGCCCAGCTGATGGCCTTACTTCTGACAGTTTTCCCCTTTGCTTGCACCTTGACTACGGTGTTAACCAATCAGATTGCCTCTGCCTTTTTCCTCGTTTTGGGGATTTGGCTTTTGTACTGCCCGGATACGGACCGCCTTCGTTTTTGGAGGTACCCTCTGTGCGGCGTTGCCCTTCAGATGGGGAACCTGCTTCGTCCGGAAGGCGTGATTGTGCTGGTGGCGGTGTTGGCATGGGTATTCTTTTCTGCGCTTCGGGAACCGAACCGGCTGAAGCGGTTACTTTGCGGATTCTTGGCTGTGGCAGTTGCCTACCATGCGTTCGGACTGGGCGCCGACTGGCTTACAAAAGCAACAGGATTAAATCCCAAGGGCTTGCAAAATTCCTATCCTGGCTGGAAGTTTGTGTGTGGCCTGAATCACGAGACCAGCGGTATGTATGCAGAAAAGGACTGGGACCTGCTGGGGGGTACCCTGGATGAGAATTTTATGCCCACCCCTGAGACAGAACAGCTGCAGAAGGAGCTGATTTCTCAGCGATTGCAGGTTTCTCCAGTCCAACTTGGGGTGCTGATGCTGCGTAAGATCGATGTTTTATGGTCTTCCAGCGGCTTGGTATGGGCCTTTCACCACACCCAGGAGAATTCCAACTTTATCGTTGAGACACTGTATCGGGTCATAGAGGAGTTTGACCGGGCATTGTTTTTCCTGGTATTTGCGTTGGCCTGCCTGGGCCTCCGAAAAAAGCGGTCTCCCAATGAGTACTTCCCGTATTTTGTGTTTTTTGCCGCCTTTTGCGCCTTCCTTCCCATTGAGGTGCAGCCTCGGTACGCATATTTGCCTCAGCTTTTCCTGTTTGCCGCTTCAGCGTTTGGATTGGATTTCTTTACAAATACAATAGAAAGAAGGGGAGAATTGCAATGTCAATAACACTTTATTTGGCGATTCCCTGCTACAACGAGGAGGAGGTCCTTCCGGAAACTGCCAAGAGACTGAAGGAGAAATTTTCAGCCCTTCGGAAGGCAGGGACCATCACTGCGGAAAGCCGCGCTTGTTTCATTGACGATGGGTCGAAGGACAAAACCTGGGAGTTGATTTGTCAGCTGCACCAGCAGGACCCCATGTTTTCGGGAATCAAGCTTTCCCGCAATCGGGGACATCAAAACGCGCTTCTGTGCGGCCTTATGACTCTCCGGGAGCGGGCGGACTGCGTCATTTCCTTGGATGCAGACCTTCAGGATGATATCAACGCCATAGACGGTATGCTGGAAAAGTTTCAGGAAGGGTGCGACGTGGTCTATGGGGTCCGCTCCAAGAGAGAAACTGACACAGCGTTTAAACGGATAACCGCAGAGGGGTTCTACCGGGTCATGAAAGCCCTGGGTGCGGATGTGGTGTTCAATCATGCGGATTATCGCCTGATGAGCCGCCGGGCGTTGGATGCATTGGCGGAATATAAGGAAGTCAACCTGTTCCTCCGGGGCATGGTTCCCCTCGTAGGTTACCGAAGCGGTGTGGTTTACTACGAGCGTGCAGAGCGATTTGCAGGGGAGAGCAAATACCCCTTAAAAAAGATGCTTTCCTTCGCCTGGGAGGGAATTTCGTCTCTGTCGGTGAAACCAATGAAACTGATTACCCGACTGGGAATCGTAATGTTTGGCATTAGTATTTTGATGTTAATTTGGTTTTTTATCCGGCATTTTACTGGGCACACAGTGACGGGATGGTCTAGCCTGGCAGTTTCTTTGTGGGCAATTGGTGGACTTCAGCTGCTGGCCACAGGTATTGTTGGAGAATACATTGGAAAGATCTATTTGGAGACCAAGGGTCGCCCGCGTTATTTGGCGGAGATGATTCTGGATGATTGGAAGGGCGCGCAATGAAACAGCTGAAAAATTTGTTTGATGAAAAGCTCCTGAAATTTATTTTGGTCGGAGTGGTCAACACCTTGGTCGGCATGGCAATCATGTTTGGTCTTTACAACCTTGCACACTGTAGCTATTGGGTATCATCAGCAGCCAATTATATTTTGACGAGTATTCTCAGCTACTTTTTGAATAAATACTTTACATTTAAAAACAAAGAACGTAGCTGGAAGCAAGTGCTCCGCTTTGCCGTGAATATTGCGGTGTGTTATGGCCTGGCATACGGCATCGCCAAGCCGCTGTGTCTGCAGCTTCTGGGGAACGCCAGTGTCGCGGTACGTGATAATGTTTCCATGCTAGTGGGAATGTGCCTCTTTACTGGACTGAACTATTTGGGGCAGCGCTTGTTTGCGTTCCGAACGAACTCATAAAGAGAATGGCCGTGGAAGCGGATGAAGCCCAGGGGAATGGTTGCAGCTCACGTTCTGCCTGCTGATTCGGTTATGGCTCCACAAAATTACCGCCAGTCCGGCTGGACTGGCGGTTTGATCATGTTTGTATGAAGTACAGGCCACGCTTCCGGGAGCATTTACAGCCGGTTTATGGCGGCCTGGAGCCGGGCTTTGGAGCGGTCAGGGCCCAGGAGCTGCATGACCGTATAGAGGTCTGGGGAATTGGTCTTGCCGGTGAGGGCAATGCGCAAGAAGGTGCTCACATCGGCCACAGAGCCGGGCCAGGCAGTGGGATCCTGCTTGTAGAGCTTCATATTGGCCGTGAAGCCCATAGATTCTGCCAGGGCCTTGACCTTGTCGAACCAGGCAATGGCGTCGTCCTGGGGATCGTAGGAGGCCAGGAAGCCCATGAGAGCGGTGCGGACTGCATCGGCGGGGAAATTCTCTGGGAAGGGGGCGTTCCAGTCAAAATACCGGTCATAGAAGAAGCCCATATAGGGCTTGGCCTCCTTCCAGGTGGCCAAATCCTTCCGGGGCTTTTTCCCGCCCCGGCCAATGGCAAAGATGGCGGTGGCATAGGCCGGATCGGAGGCGAGGGCTTCGCCAAATTCCGGGTCAAACTCCCTGGCGTACTCCAGGGTGAGCCCATAAACCTCCTGAGCGGTCATGGTGGAGATGACATTTTTGGAAACATCGCAGAGCTTGGCGTAATCGAAGAGGGCCCCTGCCGGATTTAGCTTTTTGCAGGAGAAGGGGAAGTCTTCCGGCTTGGCAGTGGGATTGGCTCTGCGCCAGTCCTCATAGTTGGAGTTCAGCAAGGTCATCACGTATTCATAGACAGCCCGGACCGGGAAGCCCTCGGCTTTGTAATAAGTGAGCGCCAGCTCCGGGTCCTTGCGCTTGCTGAGCTTTCGCTTGGAAGCGCCATCCATTTTCATGAGGGGGCCGATGTGGACGTATTTGGGCAGAGAGAAGCCCAAGGCCCGGAACAGCTGAATGTGGAAGGGAAGGCTGGGCAGCCACTCATCGCCACGGACTACGTGGGTGGTCCTCATCAGGTGATCGTCTACGGCGTGGGCAAAGTGATAGGTGGGGATACCGTCGGACTTCAGGAGCACCTGGTCGATGTCATTTTCCGTGATGGTGAGCTCCCCTTTTACCAGGTCTTTATATAGAAACTTATGTTCCAGAGAGCCGGTGGAGCGGAAACGAAGGACCCAAGGACGGCCCAGAGCCAGCTGGGCCTGGATGTCTTCCAGGCTCCGGTCCCGCCAGACAGCCCAGGGGCCGTAGTATCCAAAGTTAACCTTCTGCTCTTCCTGCTGCTGCCGCATGGTGGTGAGCTCCTCCTCGGTGCAGAAGCAGGGGTAGGCCCAGCCTTTTTCCACCAGTTGCTTGGCATAGACGTGGTAAATCTCTGCCCGTTGCCGCTGGCGGTAGGGACCGTAGGCGCCGGAATCTCCCTCTATGGTAGCGCCCTCGTCAAAGAGGATGCCATAGTGCTTAAGTGTGTCAATCAAGACCTCCACGGCGCCGGGAACCTCCCGCTTGGCGTCTGTATCTTCCACCCGGAGGAACAGAACGCCGCCGGACTGGTGGGCCATCCGCTCGGAGACCAGGCCCTGCACCAGATTGCCCAGGTGTACGAAGCCGGTGGGACTGGGAGCCATCCGTGTGACGACCGCTCCGGCGGGTACGTCCCGGGGGGGATACCGCTGCTCCAGGGTTTCCGGTGTCTCGGTCACCTGGGGGAATAGCAGCTGGGCCAACGCATTGTAATCCATGTTTTTGTACCTCTGTATCCTTTAGATTTATCCACATATTAGCATGTTCAGCCAGCCTTGTCAATCGGCCTTGCAGCAGGTGGCAGCGCTGTTTTTTGGACGTTTGATCCACCAAAATAGGCGGCTGTCAGCCGGAATACCTCCGGACTGAGGGCGGCCAGAGCAATGAGATTGGGGATGGCCATGAGACCGTTCACCGCCTCTGCCAGCTCCCACAGCAGGGCTGGGGCAACGAGTGCGCCTAGCACCGTGGTGGCGGCGTGGATCAGGGCAAAGGGGCGGAAGCTCCTGCTTCCTAGAAGGTATTCTGCGCAGCGGATGCCATACAGGCCCCAGCCTAAGATGGTGGCAAAGGCAAACAGAGCCATGGACAGGGCCAGGAAAATCGTCACCCAACCGCCGTATACGCTGACAAAGGCCGCAACTGTCAGCTCAGCTCCAGCGTCGGCTCCGTAGGGGACGGAGATGCCGGAGGAGAGGATGACCAGGGCCGTCATGGTGCAGATGACCAGCGTGTCCGCGAACACCTCAAAAATGCCGTAAAGCCCCTGCTCCGCCGGGTGGCGGGTGTTGGCTCCCGCATGGGCAATGGAAGCGGTACCCATACCGGCCTCGTTGGTGAACACGCCCCGGGAGACACCAATGCGCAGGGTGAGAAAAGCCGACCCCACTGCGCCACCGGTGAAGGCTTTTGGGGAAAAAGCGCCTGCAAAAATAGATTGAAGCGCACCGGGTACTGCCCCGGCGTTGCGCAGGAGAACCCCCAGGCTGAGGGCAATGTATCCCAGGGACATGACCGGGATCAGGTACTCGGCTACGGCGCCAATCCGCTTGGCGCCCCCCAAAATCACCAGGGCCACCAGAGCGCCGGCCAAAAGCCCCACCATCAGATTGCCCAGGGGGGAGGGGGTGAGTCCCAGAAAGATGAGCGCCTCGTTGATGCTGGTAACGGCGGTGCTGATCTGGGTGGAGTTGCCCACGCCGAAGGCTGCCACCATGCCAAAGGCACAGAAGAGTCCACCCAGCCAGGTCCACTTTTTACCCAGACCGTTTTTGATGTAATACATAGGCCCGCCCCGGAAGCTTCCCTGGCCGTCCGGTTCCCGGTACCGGACGGCCAGGACCACCTCTGCATATTTGACTACCATGCCCAGGAGAGCTGCCACCCACATCCAGAAAATGGCGCCGGGTCCACCAATGGCAATGGCCCCTGCTACACCGGCAATGTTGCCGGTGCCTACGGTTGCAGCCAAAGCGGTGCATACGGCCTGGAAGGGTGAGACGCCGCCTGCCTCCGGCTTCTCCCGCAGCTTGTGCCAGATGGTACCGAGAGAAAAGCCCAGCTTCCGCACCTGGAGAAACCGGGTGCGAAGGCTGAAATACAGCCCCACTCCCAGAATCAGCAGGAGGGCTGGCGCGCCCCACACCACCCGGTTGAGGGCTTGGATGACGGCGGATATGGTGTCTGTCATATGCGGTTCCCCTTTCACAGCAGCAGTCTTTTGCATGTATGACAAAAAAAGAACAAGCGGCCTGGGAAACCCCTTTGGCTGGCTTGTTCTTTCGTACTTATTTCCATTCGGCCCAGATCTCTGGGCAGTAGCCCGCGGTGGCTTGACGGCCATTGCGGACAATCGGCGTCTTCATGAGCTTGGGATTTTCAAAGACCCGGTCTTCCTTGGTTTGACGGTCCTGTGTATACCGCAGGAGCGTGACCTCTTCGGACTTGCTGTCCCAGTTGATCAGCTGGTCAATGCCGCCCAAGGCCCGGACTACGGAATCAAATTCGCCGCCGGACATGCCGAAGCGGGCCAAATCAATGCGTTGAAAGGGAATGCGCCGCTCTTTGAAGTACCGCTCCGCTTTTTTGGTGTCAAAGCATTTGGATGTGCCGAAAATTTGAATGTTCAAGGGTATTCCACCTCCATAAGGAAAAGTCCATGGGCCGGAACAGTATAACCTGCCGTTTCCCGGTTTCGGGCCTCCAAGATGCCGGGGATTTCCGCCGGACTTCGGCGGCCCATGCCCACCTCCAGGAGGGTGCCAACCAGAATTCGAACCATGTTGTATAAAAAGCCGTCTCCCCGGAGGGCAAACCGCAGTTCCGGTCCCATAGTGGCTATATCCAGGCTGTAGATGGTGCGGACTGTGGATTTTTTCATTTTTTTGTTGGAGCAAAAGGAGCGAAAATCGTGTTGTCCCACCAAATGGGCCGCTGCAGCCTCCATAGCCTCCAAGTTCAGAGGGACCGGCAGACGGTACCAGTATTTTCGCTGAAAAACACAGGGCTCCGGGCTGTTCCAGACCCGGTATTCATAGGTTTTGGCGGTGGCGTTCAGCCGGGCATGAAACCGGGGAGGCGCCTCCTCACAGGATAATACGCCGATGTCCTCGGGCAAATGCATCCGAAGCTGGGACAAAATTTCAGAGCAGGGGAGTGTGCTTTGACAGTGGAAGCTGGCGCACTGTCCTATGGCATGGGCGCCGGCGTCGGTGCGGCCGCTGCCACTTACCTCCACCGGCTCTTCCAGAATCCGGCTGATGGTACGCTCCAGCTTACCCTGAATGGTGTTTTCTACGCCGGGCAGCCGCTGCCAACCCTGGTAGCGGCTGCCGTCATAGGCTAGAATTAACTTTAAATTTCGCATAGTCGTCTTGTTTTATCTGACGTCAATCCCAGCGGGCAGTCAGGGTCTGGTCTGCACGGACTGTAGACGCGGAAGTCACTTGCGCGCCGTCCCTGGTGTACCAGCCCAGGAAGCTGTAACTGTCAGAATTTGGGGTGGGCAGAGTACCATAGGCTTCTCCCAGAACATAATACCCAACATCGTCATACCGGGAGCCCATCAGAACGCCATTGCCATCATATACGGTGTAGCAATAGTTGGGATGGCTGCCTGTACCGGTATAGTCACCGTACAGGAAAATGTTCGACTCCTGGATGCGGCGCTTGCACAGGTGGGTGTTCACCGCCCCGGCCCGGCACCAGACGCCCATGGCCCAGACCAGCTGCAAATCTGTGGAAGGGTTCTCCAGCCAGCGGGTCAGCCTGCAATCATCGTACATCCAGCCGGAGCCCAAGTTGAAGGTAAAGCTCACCAGGGCATCGAACTGCCCTTGGGTGAAGCGACGGCCCAGGCCGGATTCGTACCGGATCACGGAAGCTTCGTAATTACTGGCAATGGATTCCCGAAGGAGGACTTCCGCTTCGTCCCGTGTAATGCCGTCCCAGTAGGAGGCGGGCACTTCATCCCGGGAGGAGCCGCAGTAGGTGCCGTAACCGATGGTGTACTGAGAGTGATCCCAGTAGGGGGTTGCGGAGAAGCCCTCCCGCTCCTTGATGAAGTCGATGATTCTTTGGCTGGAGCGGCAGCCGGATTCGTCTTCCAAGAGCAAATCCAGGCGGTGAATGAGGGTGGCAACCTGTGCCCGGGTGGAGGTGGACTGGGGCTCCAGACGAGGCGCTTCATGGCTGGCGTTGATTCCGCGAATCAGGCCGGAATATACCGCCCAGGCCATGGGCTCCCGGGCAAAGCCGGAGACGGAGCCCTGATCCGTGTAACCGGACAGAGAAGAGGAAGGGGCGCTGTTACCCAGATAGCCCGCGTAGTAGCGGTAGAAGATGGTGGCAATTTGTTCCCGGGTAATGGACTTTTTAGGCAGGAATTCATGGTTGCCAACGCCCTCTACAATCCCGTTCTGGGAAGCCCAGGCAACGGGCTTGGAATAGAACGCGCCATCCGGCACATCGGTGAAAGCGGATCCGCCATCCACGGCGGGAGAACCGTCCAGGCGGTACAGCACCGTCACTACCTCTGCCCGGGTGAGAGAGGCGTTGGGTGCAAATTCTGTGGAAGAGATGCCATCCATCAGACCGGCTTCGTAGACGTACACCACCTCATCGTAAAACCAACTGCTGGAAGATACGTCGCGAAAAGGAAGGGAAGAGGAACGGGCGCCGTAGGTTTCCGCCCCTTGGGCAGCGTATGTAAGGCCAGCTTCCTCAATCTCGGAGGAGAAGGCCCCTCCTTCTGTTTCGATGCTGTCCCAGGGGGAGGGGACGATGGAATCTTCTTCCGTAGAGGTGATCGGCGCAGCCGCCTGGGCAGGCAGGATTGCAAATGTGGAAACGGTCATGGCAATCAGAAGAAAAACAGACAAAATGCGTTTCATGGCAGTTCTCCTTTTAGGGATGTTCCAGAGAATTCATGCCAGAATTGTAACAAATTGTAATCACTTTGTCAATACTTTTCAGAGAGATTCGCGGGGAAATTCTGAATTTTTTTGAGCTTTTCAGAATACTTCACAGGATTTTACTGGAAATCCACTGGAAAATATCCTGAAAAACCTGTTCCTTTTCCGCGTCATTGAGGATTTCGTGGCGGCTTTTGTCGTACAGGATCAGCTCCACGTCCTCCATACCAGCCTTCCGGAAGGCCTCGGCGCTTTTGCGGACGCCCCGGCCGTAGTTGCCAACCGGGTCCTGGGTACCGGCTACAAAGAGGACTGGTAGCTTCTTGTCCATCCGCGCCAGGTTTTCCCGTTTCTGGTTCATCCGGATGCCAGTGAGCATGTCCCGATCCAGTCCGGCAGTTTCCGAAAAGCCGCAAAGGGGATCGGCCAAATAGGCGTTTAGGATTTGCGCATCCCCGCAAACCCAGTCAAAGGGTGTTTTTGCTTCGGGAATGCGCCGGTTGTAGCTACCGAAGATCAGGTTCCGCAGAGGCTCATAGACCTGGGTCTCGCCATGCTTTTGACAGACGTGGCGGCACATAGCCAGCCCTGTTTTCAGGGCGGCATCCGGCTGCCAGGCGGTACCGCAAATGACGGCAGCCCGGATGCCGCTGTCCGGATGACGGTACAGCAGGGTCCGGGTCAGGAAAGAACCCATGGAGTGGCCCAGGATCACATAGGGAAGTTGGGGACATTCCCCGTGGGTCTTTTGCAGGAGCGCATATGTGTCGTCCACGGCGGCGTTCCACCCGCCATGGAAGTAACCGGGGGGATCTCCAGGAGCCAGGGAGCCGCCATGGCCCATGTGGTCTTCGCCTACCACCAGAAAGCCCTGCCGGTTCAAAAAGCGGGCAAAGGAATCGTATCGGGCCACATACTCGGCGATGCCGTGGACCAACTGCACCACGGCCCGGGGCTGGCCCGGGGGCGTCCACTGCACGCAGTGGATGCGCCCCTTGCCATGGGAGGGAAGGTAAAACTCGGTCATGGGATCACTCCACCACTTCGTATCCGGCGTCCACAATGGCCTGCCGCAGGGCGGCGGAATCTGCGTTGCCGGTGACGGTGACCTGCTTGGCCTCCAGATCCGCCACAGCCTCCTGGACGCCTGGCACAGCCTGACAGGCTTTTTCCACACGGGCCTTGCAGTGGCCGCACATCATACCCTCTACGTGAATTACGGTGTGAATGACAGTTGACATGGTTGTTTCCTCCTGTGTTGTGATATGGGTCGCCTCCGGCGATACCGGGGCGGGGGTGACTTGGACTTTGCCTTTGGGCCGGAAGAACCGAAGGCGCAGGGCGTTGGACACCACGAAGACGGAGCTGAGGCTCATAGCGGCGGCTCCCAGCATGGGACTCAGCTGGAGTCCGAAAGCGGGATAGAGCACACCGGCGGCAATGGGAATGCCCAGGATGTTATAGAAGAAAGCCCAAAAGAGATTTTCCCGGATATTCCGCAAGGTGGCCCGGCTGAGGGATTCCGCCACCGCCACATCCTGCAGGCTGCCGGACAGGAGTACCACATCGGCAGATTCCACAGCGATGTCGGTGCCAGCCCCAATGGCTATGCCCACGTCTGCGGTGACCAAAGCGGGGGCGTCATTGATGCCATCGCCCACCATGACCACCTTGTGTCCTTGCGCCTGGAGGGCTTGTATGCTCCCGGCTTTTTCCGTTGGGAGCACATCGGAAATCACGTGGCGTATGCCCGCTTTTGCTGCAATGGCTTGGGCAGTAGCTTCATTATCTCCCGTGAGCATGACCACGTCAAGCCCCAATTGCCCCAGCCGGCTGACAGCGGCAGGGGAATCCGGCTTCAACACATCGGCGGCGGCAATGACTCCCAGGAACACGCCGCCAGCGGCAAAGTACAGGGGCGTTTTTCCCTCGGCGGCCAACTGGGGATAGGTGGGGACATGGATTCCGGCCTCCTCCATCATCTGCCGGTTGCCTGCCAGGCAAGCCCGGCCCTTGACGGTGCCGGAGACGCCCCGGCCTGGCACAGTTTCAAAATCTGCCGCAGGGGCCACTGAAATGCCCTCCTCGCTGGCACGGGCCAGAATGGCGGCGGCAAAGGGGTGCTCCGACTGCTGCTCCAGGGCTGCGGCCAGGGCCAGGAGAGACTTTTCCGGCCCCTCCACCGGCAAAATGTCTGTGACCTGAGGCTTTCCCTGGGTCAGGGTACCGGTTTTGTCCAGCACCACTGTGTCTGCCCGGCTCAGGGTCTCCAGAGCCTCTGCGGATTTGAACAGGACGCCATGGCGTGCGCCCTGGCCGGTGCCCACCATAATGGCCACCGGTGTGGCCAGGCCCAGGGCGCAGGGGCAGGAGATCACCAGCACGGAAATGCCGGTGGTGAGGGCAAACTCCAGACTTTGGCCTGCCAAAAGCCAGACGGCGGCGGCAACCAGGGCGATGGTCATGACCACGGGGACAAACACGCCGGCAATCCGATCTGCCAAGCGGGCGATGGGGGCCTTGGAGCCGCCGGCCTCCTCCACCAGGCGGATGATCTGGGAGAGGGTGGTGTCTTCTCCCACCTTGTCCGCCCGAAATTTCAGGAATCCGGCGGTGCTTACTGTGGCGGCGGCTACGGTGTCGCCGGGGCCCTTTTCTACGGGGACGCTTTCACCGGTGAGGGCACTTTGATCCACCGAGGCCCGGCCCTCCAGGACGGTGCCGTCCACGGGAATCCGGCCCCCGGCCCGCACCAGGACTGTGTCGCCCACCTGGACCTGGGCGGCGGGGATTTCGATCTCCTGTCCGTCTCGCAGAACGGTGGCCGTCTTCGGCGCCAGGTCCATAAGCTGGCGAATGGCGTCTCCGGTTTTTCCTTTGGCCCGGGTCTCCAGAAATTTGCCCAGGGTGATGAGGGTGAGGATCATGGCGGCGGACTCAAAGTAGAGGTTCTCCCGGTAATGCTCCACCAGGTCCCAGACGCCATGGCCCGTGGCCCAGGCCATGCGGAAGAGGGCCGCCACGCCATAGACCAGGGCAGCGCCGGAGCCAACAGCAATGAGGGAATCCATATTGGGACTCCGGCGCCAAAGGGCCTTGAATCCCCGGGAATAGTAGCTGTGGTTCAGAAGCACCACCGGCAGGGTGAGGAAGAACTGCAAAAGGGCGAAGGTTAGGGCGTTTTCCTTCCCATGGAGTCCGTGGGGCAGGGGAAGGCCCACCATATGGCCCATGGTAAAATACATCAGAATCACAAGGAACAGGGCGGACCAGATGATCCGGGTTTTCATTTCCTTCAGCGCCTGGGCCTGGGGGTTGCGGTCCTTGGGAGCAGGCTTTGGGCCTGGGAGCGCAGCGTGATAACCGGCCTGTTCCACGGCGGAAATCACCGCCTGAGCGGTCTCCGGATTGGGCACCTCCGTGCGCAGGGTGTTGGCCAGGAGATTGACCTCTGCATTTGCCACTCCCGGGACGCTGCGGGCGGCTTTTTCCACCCTGGCGGCGCAGGCGGCGCAGGTCATGCCGGTGACGTCAAATTTTACGTTCATGATTTCCTCCCATCTCCAGCATCGTAGTTGGAATAGTATTTGCAGTACGGAGAAAAAACGGGGGTTTTCCAGAGAAATTTCAAAATTCCAGGAGAGTTTGACTTTTTCCCTGGGGCATGGTACCATAATAACAGAAATTTTCCTTTTGTAAAGAACGCACTTTTAGGTGCGGTAGTACCCAAAATGATAGGGAGGCGAGAGGATGGAGGAGCGGAAAGGCTACCACTGTCCGGTGGAAGCGACCTTGGATTTGATCGGCGGTAAGTATAAGACCCTCATTCTGTGGCACCTGGCGGGGGGGCCCCAGCGGTTCAGTCAGCTCCAGCGGCTGATTTCCCGGGCTACCCCCAAAATGCTGACCCAGCAGCTGCGGGAGCTGGAGGAGGACGGGGTCATCCATCGGGAGGTATTTCCTGTGGTGCCGCCACGGGTGGAATACTCCCTCACGGCCCGGGGCAGGAGCCTGCTGCCCATCCTCAACGCCATGCGGGACTGGGGGACGGATTACCTCCATGAGCAGAATTTGGAGCCCAACTGCTCCATGACGGGGGAGGTCTGCTGCTGTGAGAAAAACAGAAGTTGACAACGGCGGATTTTGAGATGCTTCGGGCGATCCCCGGCTTGCGTGTCTTCCGACCAAGGTGATGGAGCTTGACAAAACCCCCATGGGCCGGACGCATGAATTGCAGCGTCAACCCATGGGGGATGCTCCTGCCCGGGGCCTTAGGACTCCAGCAGGCGGAGATAGTGGTTGGCCTCCCGGAGGACGTGGTCGGCCAGGAGGGGAAGAATGATGGAGCGGATTTTGCACGACGCAATGCCGTCCACGCTCGCCCGTTTGAAGTCCCGGAACTTCTGGGTCAATGCCAAAGAGCTGCCGTTCATGACCTTGTCATTGGCGGCGGCTGAGGCCTCCAGCAGACGCTTATAATCGGCGGCGAAGTCCCCGGCAGAACCCACCAGGGCCTCCTCACTGGGATCCAGCAGGCTGCGGATGAAGAGTGCGTGCTCCATCATGATCCGGTTCCAGAACAGCTCACTGTCACAGAGCTCCTGACGGCTGCAATTGCTCCGATTTTCCAGGCGCATCAGGTGGGCGCGGTAGAGCCGGGCCTCCCGCAGAATGTGCTCGATGAGCAGGGGGTAATTTGAGGTAAAGAGGCTGCAGGAGCAAACGCTCCGCAAAAGCCGCTCTTTGAAAGCGATGAGGCCGTCCACCAGCTGGATTCCGTCCCGGTTCAGCTGGCGTACCTGACGGACCAGGGCCTGGGAAACGGGTGGATCCGCTTTGCTGCCGCAGCCTACCAGCTCTATGGTGCGGGACGTCAGCTTGCGGTCTATGGCAGTACCGGTGAGCTGCTGGGTCTGACGCTCAGCGCAGTCGGTAAATTCCGTGACCAGCTCTCCGGAACAGAGCACGCAGTTGCGCACCACGCGATTGCTGAAGGCAATGGCCCGGGAGAGCAGGGCTTCAAATTCCCGCAAAAAGTGCTCCGCATCCTGGGCAAGGTTCTGGTTGGGGGGCAGGAAGCCCAGCTTTAAAAAGAGGGCGTGCTCCTTCATAATGCGGGCAAAAAACAGATGCTGTTCCAAAGAATGGATAACATAATCCTGAGATTGATCCATGACAAATACTCCTTTTTCTTACAAGACGGGGTAACGTAGTATATGCACGGACACGGAAACAGGTTCAGTGGGCAACATCATCCCACTGGCAAGTGATGAGATCCTATGGCGCTTCACGCCTACCCCCGGGGGAAGGCAGGGCGCTCCCGCGCCAGTATTAAATTTTGACTGCATGCTGCCAAGAAAAAGAGAGTCCTCAGAGGGTAAATTGACCCTTTGGGGAAATTTTGAGTTAAAAAAGCTTGAAATTATCGAAGATGGACCAGTAGTAAATTTAAAAAAAGAACGGGTGAGCTCTCTCAGAACTCACCCGTGGTCCGAGTGACTGGATTCGAACCAGCGGCCTCTTGAACCCCATTCAAGCGCGATACCAAACTTCGCCACACCCGGATATTCCGTTCAGCGTCATCTCCCTGACGCCCGGATATCATAGCACAGGTCTACAAAAAATGCAAGTCTTTTTTTCAGTTTTTTTGAAAATTTATTGAGGGGGATTTGGCGGGTTTCGGGACTGGGCTGAGGTTGGGCGTGGGGCAGGGAAGGGCGGATCTCGGCGGTTCCCACTGGCGCGGGAGCGCCCTGGTTTTCCCCAGGGCGTAGGCGCAGAGCAAGGGCTAGCTCTGTTCTGCCCTCCGAGGTGTAGGGTGCGGCCTCCTGGACGCACCGGCGTCAGGATGTTTCGTAATCCGCAGCGCTCAGGCGAATCCGGACCTTCCTCACATCTGGTACGAATTCGCCTGGGCCGGGAGCCACGGCAAGCCCCTTTGGCTGGCGCATCCAGGAGGCCGCACCCTACATGCACTGCGCATAACCAAAATCTGGAAAGCTGAGCTGTGCTCGTCTTAGCTGTACGTCTATGCCCCTGGAGAAAGGCGGTTCCGGCTCACATCTGGTGCTCTTCTGCGCAGTCGTCCACCACCCGGACGCCCATGGCGCCTTCCGGCGCTACGGGAAAGGTGGCGATGCTGGCAAAGTCAAATTTGGGGCACAGACGCTGCTCCGGGTCCAAGCGGATGCTTTCGGCTTTGGGGGTGGATTGTTTTCCTTTGGACATGGCATTTCACCTCAGTACAGGTTGCCAGAAAAGGGGGTAAATTATGCGCCTGGCTGATCCAAGGAAGCTGTCGGAGTTGGGAGACTCCGGCGGATGTAGTGGGCCAGAATTTCGATGAAGTCTGAGGCAGTGGGAGGCTCGCTCAGGGGGTAGCCGGCCATTTGGGCAAGGCCCTCTGGGTTGATGCGCCAGACCCGCTGGACCACGGTGCGGAGATTGCGCTCCACGGCGGTCCATTTGCATCCGCAAATCTGAGCGACCGGCAGGTAAATGTTTTTTGTTACATAAAGCAAACGGTCTTCATCCTCAATGGCCAGCTGTATGGCGGTCACAGCCCGCTGCTGTGCAATGTAATTTCCACCGACGCCCAGCTGCCGCAGCGTATCCTCAATGATTTGGGTATGATCCATCATGTTTTCTCCCTTATGGTGGTGATAGGGAGATTCTACGACAAAAATCGCAGAGATTCAGGATTGTCGATAAAATTCGCTTGTTTTCGACACAAAAAACAATTGGAGGGCCATGAAAACGGTTCGTCAGATGATTCTATACGGTTCAACATAAGCTTAACGGCGAAAAATGTGTGGAGCTGTCACAAAAAAACGGACGCTTTTTTGTGACAGCTCCACGGCTTACCGAAAGGGAATTCCCTGTGAGTCCAGCACCTCCAGACGCCGGACCTTGGCAAAATCCGGCGCCAGGCCAGGGCAGTGGAGGCGGAGGGCCTCCGCCAGAAGCATGGGATTGAGGGAGGGATTCTGAGCGCAGACCCGGCAGGTCAGCTCCAGCGTCTGGCTACCGGTCTGGCGACAGGAGAGGGAGCATATCATAGGCCGGATGTCCAGCTCTGTCATGCCGCTTTTGGTCCGCTTGGGAACCGGCAGGGGCGTGTCCTCACGGAAAAAGGCTTCCATTGCAGCTGCCCCACCGGAAGGGAAGCCCCGGTCATACTCCAGGGTCAGCGCCGCATCCAGGTGAGTCAGCTCCCGGAGCTTCCGCCTCTCCGGCCAGGCAGCCAGGACATGCAGCCCTGCGGGCAGGGTGGCGTTCAGGCGGGCCGGAATTTCCTCCAGGGGAATGACTACCCCCTGCGCCAAATCGAAGTCCAGAAGCTCGCACACGCTCTCCTGGCCCACGGGAAGGGGCAGGGCGATGGAGACATGGGCCCGGGGGGTGAAGCCCTGGCTGTGGCGAATGAGAATGCCGCCCCGCCGGAAGGCCCGTTGGAACACTCGCATCAGATCCAGGTGGGAGATCCAGACGGCGTTTCCCGTTTTGGCAAAGAGCAGTCTAGGCATCGCAGCCCACCTCCTTCAAAAGCCGGTTGGCGCCGCAGCCAGCGCAGGCTTGGCGGCAGTCCGGGGTCACCAGGCCCTCATAGGCCCGCCGCCGCTCCCGCAGAAGAAAACCGGGATCCACGCCGACAGACAGGGTTTGCCAGGGTAGCAGCTCCTCCTCGCCGTAGCCCCGAACCGTGTAAAAATCCGGGTCCAGGCCGCAGGCGGCAAAGGCATCCAGCCAGGTTTGATACTGGAAATACTCGTCCCAGCCGTCCAAATGGGCGCCGTGCTCTACGGCCCAGGCGATGACGGGCCCCAAACGCCGGTCCCCCCGGGCCAGGGCAGCCTCCAGCCGGGACAGGTCCGGGGCGTGCCAGTTATATACCACGGCCTTGGAGCGCATGGCGTCCTTCAGCAGCCGGGTGCGGCGGAGGTACTCCTCCGGCGGAATCTGCTTTTCCCACTGGAAGGGAGTGAAAGGCTTGGGCACGAAGTAAGCCGTGGCCACATGGACCCGCAGGCCCCGTTTCTTGTTGGAGGCGTGGACCTGCCAGGTTTTGACGACCTTGTACACCAGCTCCGCAATGCCCAACACGTCTTCGTCCGTCTCCGTGGGCAGACCCAGCATGAAATAGAGCTTGACATTGTTCCACCCGCCGGAGAAGGCCCGGGCACAGGTGTCCAGAATTTCCGCTTCCGTCAGGTTCTTGTTGATCACATCCCGCAGCCGCTGGGTTCCGGCCTCGGGGGCAAAGGTGAGGCCGCTTTTGCGCACGGTCTGGAGCTTCTCCATAAGCTCCCGGGAGAAGTTGTCCGCCCGAAGGGAGGGAACGGAGAGGTTGACCTTTTGCTCCATGCAGTAGGGGATGAGGGCGTCAGTGAGCTCCTTCAGTCCCCGGTAGTCGGAGGTGGACAGACTGGCCAGGGTCAGCTCGTGGTTGCCGGAATCTGCAAGGCTCTCCACAGCCTGCCGGTACAGCACCTCCGGACTTTTCCTCCGCACCGGGCGGCAGGAGAAGCCGGCCTGACAAAACCGGCAGCCCCGGATGCACCCCCGGAACACCTCCAGGTTGCTCCGGTCGTGGACAATTTCTGTGGTGGGTACGATGGTTTTGGTGGGGAAGTAGGCCCGGTCCAGATCCTCCACAATTCGCTTGGTTACCACCTTGGGCGCTCCCTCCCGGGGGGTGATGGCGGCCAGAGTGCCGTCCGGGCGGTAGGTGTGGGTGTAAAAGGAGGGGACATATACCCCGGGGATGTGGGAAACGGCCTCCAGAAACCGGTCCTTGGTCCAGTCCTCCCGTTTGGCCTTCTGGTACAGGGAGACGATTTCCACCGTGCTTTCCTCCCCCTCCCCCAGGGAGAAGAAGTCCACAAAGTCTGCCAGAGGCTCCGGATTGAAGGCGCAGACACCACCGGCAAACACCAAATTCCTCAGCCCCTGGCGGTCCCGGCTGTAAATGGGAACCTGGGATAGGCGGAGCATATTCACCACGTTGGAGTAGCTCATCTCGTAACCGATGGTGAAGGCGATCATGTCAAAGTCCCGGACTGGGTCCTGGCTCTCCAGAGCCCAGAGAGGGAGGCGGTGGGCTTCCATGGCGGCTTCCATGTCGCCCCAGGGGGCAAAGACCCGCTGGCACCAGACCCCTTCCATTTCGTTCATCACGCCGTAGAGAATCCGCATGCCCAGGTTGGACATGCCAAGCTCGTATGTGTCGGGAAAGCAAAAGGCAATCCGCACGTCCACCTGCTCCAAGGGCTTGACCACCTGGTTGTATTCCCCGCCGGTGTAGCGGGCTGGCTTCTGGACGGTGGGCAGGATGCGCTGTAATAAATTTGTCATGGCAATTCCTCATTTTTTGAATTGCACTTATTGTAGCCGCAGTTGAGGATTTTTGCAAGAATTTTATCGAGGCTCCCTTTGGATACAATTGAGCATCCGCCACAGGAACAGCCCGGCTGCCAATGCCGCCCAAAGCCCCAGATGAAGCCCACAGGCGGCGTAGACGGCCAGAGCGGCCATAATTCCGCCCACCCCCAGGCTGACCCACCGGGAGACGGAATCGGCCTGCTCCGGCGTCCAGCGGCTCAGGAGGGCGCACCGCAGGGCCCGGCCGCCGTCCATAGGGTATACCGGCAGCAGGTTATAGAGCCCCTGCATCAAGCCCCAAAATGCCAGCCAGGGAACCAGGCGGACCCAAAAGAGCAGCAAAAAGCCGGCGCAGGGGCCGGCCAGGGCGCAGAGGGCTTCCTGCCGGTAGGACAGGGGACTGGTCTGCAGCACCGCGCCCCGCGCCGTCAGGGCTAGGCTATGGATGGAGCCGCCGCAGAGCAACACAGCCAGGCAGTGCCCAACCTCATGAATGGCGGCGGCTCCCAGGAAGGGCCAGAAGCAGCCCACCGGGTCCAGGCGGTAAAAGGCGCACAGGAGGACGGGAAACCAGGGGCTGATCCTAACCCTCATCCGGGACCTGGTCAGCAGCCGGGGGAGAGACATAGTCCAGCACCTCCTCGCAAAAAGCTGTGACGGCGTCGGAGACAGGGGTCCCCTGGACAACCTCCTGGACGAACGCCTGAGCGGCGGCTTCCAGGGGACCCACCTCCTGACATATCAGCCATTTTCTGGCTGTCTGAACGCCGGATGGCCACCAGAATTCCATAGACAGAAGCAGGGCGCAGAGCACCAGGGCGGCTGCGCACTGGTTCCGCAGGAGCCTCCAAAACCGGCTCTCCGGCGCCTGGGCCGGAGGCGCCGGAGGAGGGGGCGGGGGTAGCTCCGTCACAACCGGGGGAGTGGACAGTGCAAAATCTGTGTTGTAGTATTCCATTTTCATCACCTGCCGGTACAAGCCTATGCAGGCCCCATATGGGATATGCCGGCGCCCATATCAAGCGCAGTAACAGAAGGAGAGGGCCGCAGGGAGGCTGAAACTATGTCCCGAGGCCCATAGAACGGAACAGCGCCCAGACCTTAATCTAAATAAAATATAATATCACTTTTCCCTTCTTGAGAAGTACCTGTATATACGTGAGTATCCAGCCCGCCAATTACAAAGTTGTTTTTTAAATAGAACAAACACGCGCCAAGGTTATCGTCCTGCCCTAGCGTATAAATTCCCCGATATCCTTGGCTTGTGGCAATTTCCTTTGCAGCGTCTATCAACATTTTTCCCACCCGATGGCCTCTGTAGTCCGCGTTAACCTTTAAATCATACAGGTACATATATTTCATCATTGCGTGCTGCAAGATGGCTAGACCGATGCATGTATTTCTGTCGTATGCACCGACAAAAACGCTGTTTTTTGAAAGCTCATCGTAATCGTAGTTTTCATTTGGGAAACACATTTCATGGACTTCATCTTTCCCGAAGTGCACAACCCTGTATTGCCATTGCCCATTCATATATGACGGAATCATTCTTCCAAATAATAAAAACGGCTCGTTCGGGATGTTGATGTCCTGCTTGTGCTCCGCGCCAATTATTCTAATTTCAGGCACTTGGCTTATCTCCCATATCAGTTTATTGTTGTGGCTTGCCCATTCATGACAAATGGTTTGAACGCCCTGCTCCTGTACACATTCACCGTTTTTCCTGCGGAGAACTTTCCTTTTTCGTGGTCATCCGGCAGTCCAGGGCGATGAACATGCGGCCCATAGCATAGTAGACGAGCAGTAGGAGCGCTGCCACCAGGAGCGTGACCGGCCAACCCAGGAGATCCGGGTCAGCAAAGGGGTAGGGGTACCGGACGGTTCCATATAAATATCCGCCGAACTGAGCCCGAAGGGCTATGAAAATGGAATACGCTATGGGATAGGCCAGAAAATACACAGCAGCCCGGGGACGCACTCGCCCATGGGGCAGAAATAGCATCCAGTCCACCAGGGCAAAGATGGGAACGGCGGTATGTAAAATGAAATTGGACAGTTTCATCTGGAACTGGCTGATTTTAACACCGGCCATGCTGAAGCTTTGCCAGGAGAGCAGAGCCCAATAGCAAACCATGGTGATGGTAATGTAGAGCGTCAGGGCCAGGTGCAGGCCGCATCTGGTGTGAGCTACGGGGCCGTGTATGCCGTTCCGGCCAATTTGAATTGCTGTTTGAACGGCCAAACCGGCAAAGAGAATCAAGATGAACAGGTTGCTTTGGTTGGTGAAATAGCATAGCTGCTGCTTCACAGAAGAGGCCTGGAGCATCAGAATCAGGCCGTAGGTTCCAATCGACAACCCAGCCAGCCGCCAAATCAGGGCAACCAGCCGGTTTTCACAGAATGAATGCATATGCCAAAATCTCCTTATGCTTCGTGGGCAGCCTCGAACTCACCGGCGACTTGCGCCAGAAGGGCGGACACCGGCAGATGCTGGGGGCAGACGGCTTCGCATTGCAGGCACCCAATGCAGCTGGAGGCCCTGCCGCGCCCATCTGACACCGCTGTCTCGTAGTCGAAGGTGGAACCGGAGCCCTGCTTTTTCCCGTTAAATCCGGCGAAGAGATCGGGAATGGGGATGCGCATGGGGCAACCGGCCTCGCAGTACCGGCAGGCGGTGCAGGCGATGGCCTCCTGGTTCTTTAAGACGGCGCCGGCCCGGCGGACGGCCTCCTGCTCCGGTTGGGTCAGAGGCTGGAAGCTGGACATGTAGCTCAGGTTGTCCTGCATCTGCTCCAGGCTGCTCATACCGCTGAGCACCATGGCGACGCCCTCAAAGGAGGCGGCAAACCGAATGGCGTAGCTGGCGCGGCTGCCCCCCTGGAGCCGGTCCAGAATTTGCCCGGCGGCCTCCGGCAAATTGGCCAATGCGCCGCCCTTGACCGGCTCCATGACGATGACCGGCTTGCCATGGCGGCGGCAGACCTCATAGACGGCCAGACTTTGCACCTTGGGGTCTTCCAGGTCGGCATAGTTGAACTGAATCTGCACCACCTCGATTTCCGGATGCTCCGACAGAATCTGCTCCAGCACCTCCGGGGTATCGTGGAAGGAGATACCAACGTGGCGGATTTTTCCCTCGTTTTTCAGCTGCTGCGCCACCTGGAAGGCGTTGCATTCAGTAAACTTCTGATATTGATTGGCATTCAGGGCGTGCATCAGGTAAAAATCAAAATAACCGGCCCCTGTAATTTCCAGCTGGCTTTCAAAGAAGGGGCGGATCTCCTCCTCAGTTTGAAAAAAGGTGCCGCTCAGTTTATCGGTTAGCAGATAGCGGTCCCTGGGATGCCGCTCCACCAGGCATTGGCGCACAGTGGGTTCACTTTTTTGAGCGATGTATCCATGGGCTGTGTCAAAATAGCAAAAGCCCTGCTCCAGAAAGGCATCTACCATAGCGCAGACCTGCCGGGTGTCCACAACGCCCTCGCCGCCCACCGTGCCCTCTGACATAGGCAGACGCATACAGCCAAAGCCCAGCTTTTTGGGGCCGAAATTCAACAGTTCCATTGTCTTTCCTCCTGTATTCGTACAAATCCAAGGTTTCCCTTAGGGCCCATGTTACAAAGCTTTTTGGGGTTTGTCAAGAGGGTCCGCCCAAGGTGCACGGTAGCAGCATTTCCTTACTGGTGCGGCAGCGCACTGCCTTCCACCGGGGGCAAGTGCCAAGCGGAGCGAGGCAGATGAGAAACGGGGACATCTGACAGTCCGGTAGACACAATCAAATTTAGACGCAACAAAGAAATGCCGCTGTCCGGCCGAAGGCAGCGTACCGGTTTGGCGGGCGTTTGAGAGAGTTAAACCTTTCTTAATTTTCCTGTTTGCTCCATACCCTTCATTGACATTCGGGCCTCAGGGTGATACTATAAACGACAAGAAAGCAAGGAGCGTTTATCTGCTATGCGCAATTGGAAGAAAGAAATTCTTAGTATTCCCAACATATTAAGCTTGTTTCGTCTGCTGCTCATTCCAGTGTATACGGTGCTTTTCCTTCGGGCGGAGCGTCCTGTGGATTACTGGTGGGCGGCAGGCATTTTGGCGGTCTCCACCCTGACCGATATGGTGGACGGAAAAATTGCCAGGCGGTTTCACATGGTGACCAACCTGGGAAAAATTCTGGACCCGGTGGCAGACAAGGCGACCCAGTGCACCCTGCTGGTTTGCCTGGCCGTGCGCCATCCGGTTTTGTGGTATGTATTGGGCCTCTTTGTGGTCAAGGAGGGCTTCATGCTGGTGATGGGCATTATCAACCTGCGAAAGCGGAAAATGCTGAATGGCGCCCTCATGAGCGGGAAGATCTGCACCACCGTTTTGTTCGTGAGTATGATCATCCTGGTCCTTTACCCCAACGTGTCCTCCGGGGCCTTGAGCCTTCTGGTGTCCCTATGTGTGCTGGCCATGCTGCTGTCCTTTGCGGATTACTTTATGGCGTACTTTGGGAAGCATAAAAAAGTACAAGATATTTAATAAGCCGGGGTTGCCTACGGAGCGAATCGTAGACGGCCCCGGTATTTTATGGCAGTACAGTGTGGAGGGCGTGTCTGCCCTTCTGCCCAATGAGCACAACAAGCACGATAATCCGGAGCTGAAAAAGGGGTTGACATCTTAACGGTGTTATGTTACAATTTGGGCATAACAATGTTAAGGGGTGAATCCAATGGAGGACCTGATTTCCAAAAAAGAGGTTCTGGAGCAATACGGCATTTCCTACGGGGCGCTGTACCGCTGGAAGCGAATGGGTCTGATTCCGGAAGCCTGGTTCATCCGGAAATCCACAACCACCGGCCAGGAAACCTTTTTCCGGCGGGACCAGATTTGTCCGAGGCTGGAGCTAATCCTGTCTCGCCGGGACGGGACGTCCCTGGAGAAGCTGGCAGGGGAGCTGGAGGGGGAGCGGCAGCAGCGCCGCTCTGCCAGACGGCTTGTGGTAGAGGACCGGTTCGGCCAGCGGGAATTTACCGTGGAGGAAATCCAAAGCGCCCGCCTGACCGACGGGGAACGGGAAAGTGACATTTTGGAATTTTTGAAGGAGGCGCCATTATGAGCGACAAAATGGACATGAGAATCAGTGGTAGCTCCACCATGCCTGGGGGAGAGTACGGGAAGGTATCCATCAGCGGGTCCGGAAAGGTCCAAGGTAACCTGAAATGCGAGAGTCTTTCCTGCTCCGGAGCGGGGAAGGTGAAGGGGGATATGGTGGCCCAGAACGTCAGCTGCTCCGGCTCGGTGAAAGTTGAGGGCAGTATGGATTGCAGGGAAAAGCTGTCAACCTCCGGCTCCTTCCAGTGTACCGGCCCGGTAGAAGCCCAGGAGTTGAAGTGCTCCGGCAGCTTCCAGGCCATGGGGAAGGTCACTGGAGGTGAGTTCCGGATATCCGGCGCCATGCGGGCTGAGGCCGGTGTGCACTGCCGGGAGTTTCGCTCCTCCGGTTCTACCCGGATTCAGGGGGACCTGGAGGCGGAGCATGTGCGGCTCAAGGGCATAACGGAGATTTCCGGCCTCCTGAATGCCGAAACCATTGAGATTAGCGCCGGAGCTTCCTCGGAAATTGGAGACATCGGTGGCGGCACCATCACCGTCCGCCAGGAAGACACTACCTTCCGCTTTTTCGGTTTCTCCATCGGCCGGACCCCCAGCCTGCGCACCAATTCCATTGAGGGCGACCGGGTGGAGCTGGAGTACACCACCGCCATGGTGGTCCGGGGCAAAGAGGTGATCATCGGCGAGGGCTGTAAAATCGACCGGGTAGAATACACCGAAACCTTCCAGGCACAACCCGGTACGGTGGGGCAGGCGGTTAAAATCTAACCCTGCGAGGCTGCCCACCGAAATCATAAAAGGCTGGTTACAGCCAACCACGTGGGATGTGGCAAAAGCACTCTGGCTGGAAACCGGGGAGATCCCCGATTTCCAGCCAGAAGTAGCGCTCCTTTATAAAAATGTGGGCCATCAGCCGTTCCAAATGCAGTCTCCGTTTATTTCTGAAAGGCGGTGCACCCCGCACATCTCCATGGTGTCCCGCAGCTCGGTGGCCAACTTTTCAGCGTAAACGCCAACGCCCTCCGCCCCTCCGCCATAAACGGCGGTGACAAAGGGGCGGCCAATGAGGACTGCATCCGCCCCCAGAGCCAGAGCCTTAAACACGTCCAGGCCGGTGCGGATGCCGCCGTCTACCAAAATCGTCATGGAATCTCCTACGGCTTTGGCAATGGCAGGCAGGACCTTTGCCGTGGCGGGGACCTGATCCAAAACCCGGCCCCCGTGGTTGGAGACGATGATTCCGGCAGCTCCTGCCTCCCGGGCTTTTTCCGCGCCACGGACAGTCATGATCCCCTTCAGGAGGAAGGGAATTCCGGCGTAATCCATGATCTCTTTCAGCTCCGCCACGCTCTTGGTTCCGGAGGGCGGTGTCATGTTCTTGAGGAATGGCAGGCCGGAGGCGTCGATGTCCATACACAAAAGCTGGGCGCCGTGCTCCTTGGCCTGGTCGATTTTCCGGAACACCAGGTCCCGGCTCCAGGGCTTGACCGTGGGAACGGCAAAGCCCTGCTCCCTTATGGTATGGCAGGCCGTGGCAAAGAGGAAATCCGCCAGGCCGTCCCCCAAAAAGGCGGCAATCCCGGCTTCCCGGCAGCCCCGGACCAAAGCGGCGTCATATTCCGCTTCTGTGAGCTTGTCACCATAGTGATTTCGCACCGCTCCAATGGGCGCGGCAAAGACCGGCAGGGAGAAGGAATGCCCAAACAGTGTCAGCTCCGTATCCACCGGCTCCATGGGGCAGATGGTGTCCATATTCAGGGCAATTTCCTGCCATGCCGCATAATTACGGGGAAACACCGTACCCAGCCCCTTGGAACCCGGACCGGGAATGGTATTTTTACAGCCAGAGCCGTTACAGACCGGGCAAGCTTTGCAATGGGGCCCCATATTTCCCCGGGCACGCCCCAAAACCTCGTCATAGGTCATGAGAAAGTCCCTCCAATTTTGGATGAAAATGGAATTGCCCGCCAGGTACCGTCTGTGCCCGGCGGGCCGATGCTTTTATGCTTCCATGTGGGTCAAAGCCGCTTTGACAAAGCCAAAAAACAGGGGATGGGCCCGGTCCGGGCGGCTCTTAAACTCGGGGTGGAATTGACAGCCTACAAACCAGAGGTGGCCCGGCAGCTCCACCACTTCCACCAGGTGGCCGTCCGGGGACAGACCGGCCAGCAGCATTCCCTTTTCCGTCAGAACCTGGCGGAATTCATTGTTGAACTCATAGCGGTGACGGTGGCGCTCGGAGATTTCCCGGCTGCCGTACAGCCCGAAGGATTTGCTGGCTTCATCCAGCACGCAGGGATATTTTCCCAGACGCATGGTGCCGCCCTTTGCGGTGACGTTCACCTGGTCCTCCATCAGGGCCACCACAGGGTAGGGGGAATATTCATCAAACTCCGCCGAGTGTGCGCCGGTGAGCCCGGCTACATGGCGGGCAAATTCAATGACTGCAATTTGCATTCCCAGGCAGATGCCCAAATAGGGGGTATCTGTGGTCCGGGCATATTGGGCGGCGGCAATCATGCCCTCGATGCCCCGGTCGCCAAAGCCGCCGGGCACCAAAATGCCGTCGCAGCCGGCAAGAATTTCTTTGGCGTTATCTGCGGTGACCTCTTCAGAATCCACCCATCGGATGGATACCACAGCGTCGTTGGCAGTGCCGGCATGGAACAGAGACTCCACCACAGACAGATAGGCGTCGTGGAGTTGGGTATACTTGCCCACCAGAGCAATCTGCACATGGCGATTGGCTCCCTTGATTTGACTCACCAGAGCCGACCAAGGGGCGAGATCCGGCTTGGGCGTATCCAACTGGAGCTTCTCACAGACCACCTGATCCAGGCCCTCCTTGGCCAGCATGAGGGGGACTTCATACAAGGTGGAGGCGGTGGAGTTCTGGATGACACAGCTGGGGTCCACATTGCAAAAGAGGCTGATTTTCCGGCGAATCTCCTCGGTGAAGGGGGTGTCGCTGCGGCAGACCAAAATATCCGGCTGGATGCCGATGGACAGCAGCTCCTTGACCGAGTGCTGGGTGGGCTTGGATTTCAGCTCGTCACTGCCGGGAATTTGGACGATGAGGGGGACGTGGATGAACAGCACATTCCGACGGCCCTGCTCGGCTGCCACCTGGCGAATGGCCTCCAGGAAGGGTTGGCTTTCGATGTCGCCTACGGTGCCACCGATTTCCGTAATGACCACGTCCACATCGGGACCGGCCATGGAGTAGACCCGGCGCTTGATTTCGTCCGTGATGTGGGGGATAATCTGGACGGTGCGGCCCAGATAGCCGCCCTCCCGTTCCCGGTTCAGGACGGACCAATAAATCTTACCGGCAGAGACGGAGGAATTGGCCGTAAGGCTTTCATCCACAAAACGCTCGTAATGTCCCAGATCCAGGTCGGTTTCCGCGCCGTCGTCAGTGACGAAGACCTCGCCGTGCTGATAGGGACTCATGGTACCGGGGTCCACATTCAGGTAGGGGTCAAACTTCTGGTTTCGCACCCGGAGCCCCCGCTGCTTCAAAAGCCGCCCCAGAGAAGCGGCACAAATGCCCTTTCCCAGGCCGGACACCACACCACCGGTGACAAAAATATATTTCATACCCGTTTCCTCCGATTTATCTCTTTGGTATTTGGATGGATTCACAGAAAGTTTCCTCCGGCGCGAGGGCACCGGAGGAAACGCCACACAGATTTATTATATACGATCAGACGTAGAAAAGCAAGTCAGAGTAGGTGGGATAGGGCCAGTAAGATTTGTCCGTCAGGGTCTCCAGCCGGTCGGCGTCGGCACGGGCGGCGTCCATGGCGGGGATGACGGTCTTGCAGTAATACATGGCCTGGCTGGCCCGGTCCTGAGGCAAATGGAGCATGGTTTCCTCCAACGCATTGCAGTGGTCAAAAAGGCGGTCCGTGGCATCCGAAAGCTGGGCAGCCAGGGCCTTTTCTGCCCGGCAGGAGACGGACGCCCCTTCCTTGGCTGCAATGGTGCGGCACAGGGTCGCAGCATAGGAGGAGGCAGCCGGGAGAATTTGGCGGCGGATCATGTCGGTCATGGTCATGGCCTCAATGTGCAGCAGCTTGCAATAGCTCTCCAGGTGAATTTCATACCGGGCCCGGAATTCGGTCTCTGTAAAAATGCCATGACGGGTGACCAGGTCGATGTTCTTCTGAGAGATGTAGGCGGGCAGGCACTCGGCTGTGGTGCGGAGATTGGACAGCCCCCGGCGCTCCGCCTCCTGGACCCAGCTTTTATCGTAGCCATTGCCGTTGAAGATGATCCGCCGGTGTTCCGTGAGGGCCTGACAAATCAGCTTTTGCAAATCGGCGTCAAAATCAGTGGACTGCTCCAGCTGATCTGCAAACCACTTCAGCTCCTCTGCCATGATGGTATTGAGGGCAATGTTGGGGCCGCTCACAGACTGGGAGGAGCCCAGCATCCGGAATTCAAATTTATTGCCGGTGAAGGCCAGGGGAGAGGTCCGGTTCCGGTCCGTGGTGTCTTTGGAGATGGAGGGCAGGACGTCTACGCCGATGCGCATGACGGACTTTTCCAGGTCGGTGTAATTGGTGCCGTTGATGATGGACTCCACCACAGCCTCCAGTTCGTCCCCCAGGAAGATGGAGACAATGGCAGGAGGCGCTTCGTTGGCCCCCAGGCGGTGGTCGTTACCGGCAGAGGCCACGGTGCAGCGGAGCCAATCCTGGTATTCGTCTACGCCCTTGATAAAGGCGGACAGGAAGACCAAAAACTGCGCGTTCTGCCTGGGCGTGCGCCCGGGCTTAAAGAGGTTTTTGCCGGTGTCGGTGTTGAGAGACCAATTGTCATGCTTGCCGGAGCCATTGACCCCGGCAAAGGGCTTTTCGTGGAGGAGGCAGACCAGCCCGTGCTTTTCGGCTGTCTTTTTCATGATCTCCATCACCAGCTGATTGGCGTCGCAGGCGGTATTGGCGTCGGTGTAAACGGGGGCCATCTCATGCTGGGCAGGGGCCACCTCATTGTGCTTGGTTTTGGACAGAATCCCCAGCCGCCACAGAGCCTCGTCCAGATCCTTCATGTATGCGGCAACCCGGGGACGGATGGCGCCGAAATAATGATCGTCCAGCTCCTGGCCCTTCGGCGCCGGTGCGCCAAATAGGGTCCGGCCGGTGAAACGCAGATCCTCCCGCCTGGCAAAATCCTCTTTGTCAATGAGGAAATATTCCTGCTCCGGACCCACGCAGGCAATGACCCGCTGGGTCTCGGTGTCTCCGAAGAGGCGGAGAATCCGAACGGCCTCCCGGCTCACCTCGTCAATGGACCGAAGCAGAGGCGTCTTTTTGTCCAGAGCGGCTCCTGTGTAGGAGAAAAAGCAGGTGGGGATGTACAGGCTGCCGTCTTTTACGAAAGCAAAAGCGGTGGGGTCCCAGGCGGTGTAGCCCCGGGCTTCAAAGGTGGCGCGCAGGCCGCCGGAAGGGAAGCTGGAGGCGTCTGGCTCGCCCCGGACCAGCTCCTTTCCGGAGAATTCCATCAGCACCTTCCCACCGTCAGCAGGAGTGATAAAGCTGTCGTGCTTTTCCGCCGTGAAGCCGGTCATGGGCTGGAACCAGTGGGTAAAATGCGTGGCCCCTTTTTCGGTGGCCCATTCCTTCATGGCCTCGGCAATGGCGTTCGCCACAGGTAGCTCCAGAGGCTTCCCCCCGGCAATGCAGGATTTCCAGGCGCAAAAAACCTGGGGCTCCAGCCGCTTTTTCATGGTGGATTCGTTGAATACGTCGCTGCCGAAAATTTCAGGCACGTGGATGATCTCCTGATTCATGGAAAACCCCTTCCTTTCACACGGACAAAAAATGCACAGCTCGCAAAGCAGCATAGGTACCGTCCCATGCTCTTTGCACAAACTTCTCCAATATGTATCAAATACTATTCCACCGGCGTCCAAAATGCAACGTGGAATTTTGTATGAAATTGTCAAAAAACTCAAAAAACTTTTGGGCAATCCGCATAATTTCAGAAGTTGCTTTTTGTGCACTTTCTCCAGCTATGGCTGATGATACAGGTTTTTTAAAATCCCAGATTGCAATTCCCCTGGATTTCCCATATAATGAAGGGGCAATGCCGATTTTGACCCCTGCGAACAGACAGGGAGAAAGGACTGTCATCATGCAACCTTATCAGAATCTCAATTCCGCCGGACTGGCCCAGGAGCTGCGTCAGGTGCGGCAGGACCTGGACGCCTGGAAGGCCCGCGGCCTGAAGCTAAACATGGCCCGGGGGAAGCCGGGGCGCGCCCAGCTGGACATGGTCAGCGACATTCTCACCGTCTTGACCCGCCCGGAGCAGTGCCTCTCCGACGGCATCGATGCCCGTAACTATGGAGAACTGGCAGGTCTGCCTGCCGCCCGGCGGTATTGGGCCGGGGTGCTGGGCTGCCGGATGGAGGAGACCATTGCCGGCGGAAACGCCAGCCTGACCCTGATGTATGATCTCATTTCCAAAGCCTATTCCCATGGCCTGCTGCACAGCGAAGCACCCTGGTGCCGCCTGGAGAAGGTGAAATTTCTGTGCCCGGCCCCGGGCTATGACCGGCATTTTCGGATTACGGAGTCCTTCGGCGCAGAGCTCATCCCCATAGCCATGACCATAACGGGACCGGACATGGACCGGGTGGAGGAGCTGGTGAAGGATCCGGCGGTGAAGGGCATCTGGTGTGTGCCGAAATACTCCAATCCCGATGGAATCGTCTATTCCCCGGATACCATCCGCCGCCTGGCCGGTCTGCGGCCTGCAGCACCGGATTTTGTTCTGATGTGGGACAATGCTTATTGTGTACATGAATTTGACGGCCCCTATGTGCCCTTCCCGGACATTCTGGGCCTGTGCCGGGAAGCAGGAAATCCAGATATGGTGTTTGAATTTGCCTCCACCTCCAAGATTACCCTGCCGGGGGCCGGCATGTCTGTGATGGCTGCATCGGAGGCCAATCTCCAATATATGCAGAAGCTGATGGGTGTGCAGATGATTTCCTACGACAAGGTCAACCAGCTGCGCCAGGTGCTCTATTTGCGGGACAAGGAACACACTCTGGAGATTATGGCTGAGCATGGGCGCATTCTGAAGCCCAAGTTCCAGATGGTGCTGGATACCCTGGAGCGGGAGCTGGCGCCCCGGGAGTTGGGACATTGGCAGCGGCCCAAGGGCGGCTACTTCGTCTCCTACTATGCACCTGCCGGGACAGCCAAGCGCACGCTGGAGCTGTGCAGGGAGGCGGGCGTGGTGATGACTGCCGCCGGCGCTACATATCCCTACGGCGTGGACCCCCATGACAGCAACATCCGCATTGCTCCCAGCCTGCCTCCTGTGGAGGAGCTGGAGCAGGCCATGGAAATTTTCTGCCTCTGCGTCCGCCAGGCCACTCTGGAAAAGCTAACCCAGGAGCGTTGAGCCAACCACACAAGTCAATGACCCAATCCTAAGGCTGGTAGAATGTTTTGACCTCGCACTGGCGCGGCCCTGGCTTCCCCCGAGGGAAGCCGGGGGCGCTTCTGCGCCGGGATGGAAAAAAGGAAATGCTGCTGCCCTGTGTTTGGGCAGCTTCCTTCTTGTCATATGTGTCGGAATATGGTAGAATTGCTCTGGTCTCTTGCGCTTTCCCCGGATAGTAGAGAAAAAATGTCGAACAATAACCTTGCCCGGTCTATAACCGGGAGAGTTCTTTTGCGGTGAGGTAACAGTATGAAATCACTTCCCTTTGGCGTTTTAATGCTGCTTTCGCTGTTGATTTCTGCGGCGGTGTCCTTTGGCATTACGCCCATAGTCAAGCGAATGGCCTATAAGGTGGGGGCGGTGGACGTGCCCAAGGATGCGCGGCGAATGCACTCGGTGCCCATTCCCCGGCTGGGCGGTCTGGCCATTGCCATTGCCTTTTTGCTGACGGTCCTGCTGTTTGCCAACGTGGACGAGCAGATGCGGGGCATCCTCCTGGGCGCTGTGGTCATCCTGGTCTTGGGTGTCCTGGACGATTGCCTGACCCTGCGGGCCTGGTTCAAATTCCTGGTGCAGATTTTTGCGGCCTATTTGGTGACCAGTCACGGCTGCACCATCCGTTACTTTTCCAACCCCATTGTGACCAGCTCGGTGCAGTATCTGGATCTGGGCAAATGGTCTGTGCCCATTACCATTGTCTGGATTGTAGCCATTACCAATGCCGTAAACTTTATTGATGGCCTGGACGGCCTGGCGGTGGGGGTGTCTGCCATTTCGGCCGCGACCCTTTTGGTCATCGCCCTGTTAGTGGCGGAGAGCAACATTGCCATTGTGGTAGCTGCCCTTCTGGGGGCCTGCCTGGGGTTCCTGCCCTATAATTTTAACCCCGCCAAGATCTTTATGGGGGACACAGGCTCCACATTCCTGGGATTTATTTTGGCCTCCTTGTCCATCCAGGGGATGTTCAAGCTGTATGCCATCATCTCCTTTGCCGTGCCCTTCCTGATGCTGGGCATCCCCATTTTTGACATCTGCTTTGCCATCATCCGCCGCCTGGCCAAGCACCAGAACCCCATGAAGGCGGACCGGGGGCACATTCACCACCGCCTCATCGATATGGGCTTTTCCCAAAAGCAGGCGGTGGCCATCACATACATGCTGACGGCTATGCTGGGCCTGGCGGCTGTGGTGCTCACCTCCTCGGGAGAGGGACGGGCCCTCATCCTCATCGGGGCGGTGTTTGTGGTAGGCGCCATTGGCTTCCGCTTGATTTTCAACCGGAACCACCAACGCCCGCCGGAGCTGCCGGAGGAAGCAAATGAAGAGACCAAGGAGAGGGCGGAGAGCAAATGAGCAATCGCAGGATCAAAGTCATGTCTGTGTTCGGAACCAGGCCGGAGGCCATTAAAATGGCCCCCCTGGTCCAGGAGCTGGCCCGCCGGCCGGAGTTTGAAAGTCTGTGCTGCCTCACCGGCCAGCACAGGCAGATGCTGGACTCGGTCATGGAGATTTTCCATTTGAAAGCCCAGTACGATTTGGACATTATGGAGCGGCAGCAGACCCTCTCCAGCATCACCACCAAGACTCTGCTGGGCATGGAGCGGGTTCTGACTGAAGCGGAGCCGGACCTGATTCTGGTCCACGGGGATACCTCCACCACCTTCGCCGGGGCCTTGGCTGCCTTTTATCACAAGGTGCCCGTGGGTCATGTGGAAGCCGGCCTGCGGACCTATGACAAGTATTCCCCCTTTCCGGAGGAAATGAACCGGACTCTGGTGGGAGATATCGCCACCCTTCACTTTGCCCCCACCCGGGCCAACGCAGAGAACTTAAGGCGGGAGTCCGTCCAAGGAGAGATTTTCATCACTGGTAACACAGTGATTGACGCCATGAAGACCACGGTGCGCCCGGACTTTGTCTTCGAGGACGAGACCCTGAACCGCCTGGATTTCCCGGAAAAACAGGTGATCACCCTCACCTGCCACCGGCGGGAGAACTACGGCGCCCCCATGGAGGCCATTCTCACCGCCGTCCGGACCATTGTAGACCAGAATCCCAACGTGGAGGTGGTGTACCCCGTCCACCTGAGCCCCGTGGTCCAGGACTGCGCCCACCGCCTCCTGGGTGACCACCCCAGGATCCACCTGATCGCTCCCCTGGACGTGGCCCAAATGCACAACCTCATGGCCCGTTCCTACCTGGTCCTCACCGACTCCGGCGGCCTCCAGGAGGAAGCCCCCGCACTGGGCAAACCCGTCCTGGTTCTCCGCCGGGAGACGGAACGCCCAGAGGCCATCGCCGCAGGCACCGCAAAGCTGGCCGGTGTGGAGACGGAACCCATCATCGCTCTCACCCAGGAGCTGCTCCAGGGGGGAGAGGCTTATGCCAGAATGGCACATGCGGTGAATCCGTATGGGGATGGAAAGGCCTGTGGAAGAATTGCGGATGCGATTGCTTGGCATTTTGGAGTTGTGGAAGAGAAACCGTGGAGTTTTGGAGAATGAGGGTATCGGGTGGTAGACTCATTTCCGCATACTACAGATGTTGAGACTGTATGTCTTTTGCCCAAATTTAAATCGACTCAGCATATAGAAATTGAGTTAGAGATGGATGAATTGGATTTGACGTCTGCAGAGAAAAAGGCAACCTACGATGAAATCAAAGCGTATGTTCTGGAACATAGCGACCTGAAGGTCAGCAGTCTGTATATCGCACAGGTGAAGCAGAAGTGCGGTATCATTGAACGGGAGAATTATAATAAGCCCAAGTCTGAAAATGCCAAACAGCCGCAATGTCCGCTGGAGAAGGAAAAAGCGATCGAATAAGCGTTGAAGTGTTTCAAATGGTTATATAGTATTTGAAATGGCAAGGATTCCATAGGACCTGACTATTTCTGGTCAAACTTCGTTGAAATTATCGCGACTTCGTGATACACTATGATTCGAAGAGGAGGTATACTGTGAACATACAGGAATTCATATCCAATTATCATAACCACCCCGTGTTATTCATTGGAACTGGTATTAGTTTACGCTATTTAGAAAATTCTTATAGCTGGGATTCTTTACTTCAGAAGATAGCGAGTGATTTCAATCCAGATCCCGAGTATTATCTGGACCTTAAGGCTGAACATATGCAATCAACTGGCTATGCCTATGAACAAATTGCCACTCAAATAGAAAAAGATTTTAATCAATACCTTAAGGAAAATCGACATGGAAAATTTGGATATATTAATGACTTGTTTTATGAAAATATGTTAAGAGGAACCAATATTAGTAGATTTAAACTTTATCTGACTGATTTACTTAAAGAGGTAATTATCAAAGATTCCGCGTTACACGAGATAGCAGAGTTCAAGAAGGCTCGCAAAAATATAAGCTCAGTAATTACTACTAATTACGATCAAATGATTGAACAATTGTTTTCGTTCAATCCACTGATAGGAAATGATATTTTGCTTAGCAATCCCTACGGATCTGTATATAAAATTCACGGGTGTGTAACGCAGCCTGGGAAAATCATTATCACTGAAAGCGATTATGAAGAGTTTAACAAAAAGTACGAACTAATTCGTGCACAATTACTATCTCTTTTTATCCATAATCCAATTATATTTATTGGATATAATATTGGTGATAAAAATATAAAGTACATTCTCAGAACCGTTTTTTCTTATGTGGATTACAATTCTGACGAGGCGAAAAAAATACGAGACAATTTTCTCTTGATCGAATATGAAAATGGCTCCGAAAATACGGAAGTTATGGAGCATGATATTGATATCGAAGGTTTTGAAACTATACGAATAAATAAGCTAAAAACAGACAATTTTATAGCTGTATACCAGGCAATAGCAAATCTTTTTTTGCCTGTTTCGGCAATGGATATCCGAAAAGTTCAGACTGTCGTTCGTGAGATATGCGAAGGCGGAGCTATTGAGGTTTCTATTACTGAGGACTTGGATGAATTAGATAACGCTGACAAAGTGCTTGTTGTTGGATCTAAAAAAACTATAAAATATGAGTTCTTGACTACATCTGAAATGATGGCAAATTATTTCCAGATAATAGAGGAATCTAACTCTCAACTGCTGTGTCTATTAAATAAGCAACGAATCTAATCTTCACAGTATTTTCCAATATATGCTTTTTCTTCTATATGTCCGAAAATCGATAGAAGTGAAGAGCTAAAGCAGCAACAGCAAGCTAAAATTGAAGCACTCATTGCAAGCCTACCGTCGGCATGTCGTGGAAGCCATGTCAGTCCGCAAGAGGTGATTGATGACTCGCAAATACCACGGACTTACAAAACATTAGAGATGATTTATTCTATCATGTCAGGACGGATGAATTTGGGGCAGGTTGAAGCTTACCTTAGGAATTTCCTGGATAAGCGTTCAACAGACTATCGCAAGCTTTTATGTGCATATGATTTAAAAAACAATACTTAAAGTAAGAGAGAAGGCCGCTACCCGCATAAGGCAACGGCCTTTTTTGCTCTATGGTATGACCGCGGCTTCGCCTTCCCTCTCATGTCGTTGGGATTTTTGAGCATCTTGGACAGGCTCAGTATCCTCGATAAAAACTTGCCGTAGTGTTTAGAAAAGTTGTCTTCAAAGTCGTCCAATTGCAGAGGTTGGGCGGCTCGTTCCATTCAATCCCCCTCCATCAAGTCAAGAAGAATACTTTTCTGCCGAACAATCCAGTCCCGGAAATCCTTCGATAAGGTACAATAAGTTGCGCAAATTGAAGGAGGCAAAAGAGTAGACACGGTTTGCCGGTCCCTGGTAGAATGAAGTTGTGACACAAATATTCGAAAGGAGACGACAAACCATGTCCAACAACATTGTACAATTCAATGAAGAAATTATCAAGTGGAAAATCAAGGAATTGGTTCGGCGAAGCGTGGAGGAAACACTGAATGGGCTTCTGGAGGCGGAGGCTGAGAAATTGACTCAGGCTGCTGCCGGTAGTGTCAAGAGGGGAAAATCCCCTTGGCTCTGGGTTCCGATCGGGGCGAGCAGCATCCCTGTTGGCACACGGCTTTCCATCATGAAAGCTTAGTGCGTTATTATACCTTTGTAGAGCAGATGGCAACCGGGAATGTAGCCCACCATTAGATTGGTGCTACATTCCCGGCATTTTGGTGGGAAGACTGCCCCATAAGCACAAGCACTATATAACTGTCCTACAGCAAGAAAAACAACGCAATCGTCAACAGCGCCGTTGGGGCATCCTCTGACCCGTCTTGGATGAGGAGTAGGAGAATGAGGAGCATCAAGAGGTCCCCGGTGTCCATGTTCTTTGGAAGCAGGCTCTGGAGGAAGCTGACGGCGCTACAGGGTTCCTCCCGGGGAGGGGGGCAGGGGACCGGTGGTTTGGGACGGTCCGGCGGGCAAGGCTGCTCTGCCGGTGGATCGGGGCACTCTGGGGTGCATGGCTCCTCCGGCGGGGGGCATGGGGGAGGAGCCGGTTTGGGTAGCTCCGGTGGTCTGGGCCGGGGCGGCCGGGGTGGACGGGATTCCGGCAGGCGGCTACGCTGGTAGGTGCCGTCGCCCTGGGGAATGTAGCGGTTATACATGGAACTCACCTGCCTGAAAGGATTTGTGGGCCCAGCTTTTGCAGGGCGTTTCCTGCAAGGCGGGATATTTTTGCCACCTGGATGGCCCGGTCCAGCTTTTCCGCCCGGTCCGGGCGGACGAAGGGCTTCAGGGCCTGGAAGAGGGCCAACTGCCGTTCGTCCCCACCCATTTGTTTGGACATCTGCAGAAAGCCCTGAAGGAGCTGCATCGGGTCCGGCTGGCTTGGCTGCTGGGGCAACTGAGGCGGGGGTGGAGGAGGGGTGGGAGCGGACTGCTGAGGCTGTCCGCCCTGTCCCTGTAGGCCCAGACTTTGGGCCAGGGCCATCATTTGCTGCATGGCCTGAGGATTGCTGAGAATGCCGTTCAGCATTTCGCTGAAATCTGCCAAATTTATCGCCTCCTGTTGAGCTGCTCCAAGAGGGCCGCCGCTTCCGGCGTACCCAAAATGGGCTGCAATATGGCTTTTGCGCCTTCTGCGTCACCGGCGCGCATGGCGGCTGCCGCCTGGCTCAAGGCGTCGCCCCCATCCCGGCGCAGCAGCGCCAGAAGCTGTTGCCCCTCGGCGGACGCCAAAAGCTTTGCGGCTTCGGCCATAGAAAAACCGGAATTTTGCTGCATTTTGATTGCCTCCTGTCCGGACTCCTGTTATAATAAGCGTCACAGGGTACCGTTCTTTGGTACACTATATGCAGGGAAGGAGCGAATGGTGCAGCCATGAAAATTTTGATTCTATCTGATTCCCACGGCTGTGTAGAAGCCATGGAGACCATAGTAGCCAGGGAGAAGCCCCAGGCAATGGTCCATCTGGGTGACCTGTGGGCCGATGGCAAACAGCTGGGGAAGCTGTTTCCAGACATCCCATTGTATCAGGTGGCGGGGAACTGTGACCGCTATGGCTGGGAACCGGGGCAGGACCAAATCCGAACCGTCTCCCTGGACCATGTGGTAATCTACATGACCCATGGACATCTCCACGGGGTGAAGCTGAGCCTGCTTCGCCTTCGCCTGGCGGCCAAGGAGGCGGGAGCTCAGGTCGCCCTCTTTGGCCACACCCATCGGAGCTTCTGCCGGAACCAGGGGGATGTGCTACTGATCAATCCGGGAGCTTGCGGAGGGTCCAGCGGGACCTATGCCGTCCTGGAGACGGGGCATGGCGCGCCCACCTGTGAAATCAGGCCGGTGCAGCCACAAGAATAGGGGGAAAACACGTTGATTTTAGCTGTAGACATTGGAAATTCCAATATTGTGCTGGGAGGCGTCAGAGAGAAGGAGATTCTCTTTCAAGCCAGAATTGTCACCGATCACATCAAAACCTCCGACCAGTACTGCGCCGAGCTGAAGACCATGCTGGATTTATTTGGCGTCAGCGCCCAGGAGATCGAGGGGAGCATTGTGGCCTCCGTTGTGCCACCGGTGCTCAATTCCTTCCGGACGGCCATCCGAAAGCTCACAGGGAAAAGCTGCCTGGTGGTTGGGCCTGGCCTCAAGACAGGCCTCAACATTCTCATTGACAATCCCGCCCAAACCGGCGCGGATCTGGTGGCAGGCGCCGTGGCTGCCCTGCGGGAATATCAGCCTCCCCTGATTGTGGTGGACATGGGGACCGCTACCACCATCTCGGTCCTGGACCAGAACGGCAGCCTCATCGGCGGCTGCGTCTGTCCCGGCGTCAAAATCTCCCTGGAGGCCCTCACCAGCCGGACTGCTCTGCTGCCGGGTATCAGCCTGGATCAGCCTAAGAAAGCCATTGGCCGGAATACCATCGACTGCATGCGCAGCGGCATCATGCTGGGCACTGCCAGTATGCTGGACGGCATGATTGCACGGATGGAGGCAGAGCTGGGAGTCAAAACCACCGTCATACTCACAGGTGGCATTGGAAAGTTTATCCTCCCCCTGTGCAGTACCCAAATGATTTATGATGAGGATTTGCTGATCAAGGGGCTGGCGGCTCTGTATCAGGAAAACCGAAGATTGGCGGAATAGGCTATGGGGCAACCGGAATATGCTTTTGATAAAACCTTCTGCTCTGCGGCCCTGCTGCGCGCACTGGCAGAGGAGTATGGAACGCCGCTTTTGGTTTATGACCGGGAAACCTGGCTGGGCCGTGTGAAGCTTCTGAAGGAGGCCTTTTCCTGGGCGCCGGGCTTTCGCCAGTTTTTCCCTGTGAAAGCGGCGGCCAATCCGGCTTTGTGGCGGTTGGCCCTTCAGGCAGGCTGCGGCCTTCTGTGCAGCAGCGAAGTGGAGCTGTCTCTGGCGGCTCAGGCTGGCGGAACTGGGCAGTCGCTTTTGTTTACCTCCTGTTTTCCCGGCAGGGAAGACTGGGAGGCCGTCCGAAAGACCGGCGCCCAGGTGATTTTGGACAGCCCGTCCCAGCTGGCGGAAGCGCCCCTGCCGGAGGGCAAAACCCTGGGGCTACGGCTGAAGTACCATCACGGGAGCGGGAAACGGGCGCTTTGGTCCCGGTTTGGCATGGACCGGGAGCAGCTGCTGGATGCGGCAATCTTGGCATCCCGCCGGGGCGCAACCAGCCTGGGACTTCACGTTCACAGAACCGGTCTGTACCGGCCAGGGGAGTGGTCCTCCTCTGCTGAGGCGATATTCGGCTTGGTGGAAGAGGTGCAGGAGGCGGCGGGGCTGCCTGTGGCCTGGTGTGACTTGGGCGGGGGACTGCTTTGGGACCAAAAGGAAGCCTACACCCTGGATTTGCCCAAGGAGGCCGCCGCCATTCGGGAGGCTTTTGAACGCACGGTACCGGCGGCAGGGAGAGAGCAAATGGAAATTCGCACCCAGCTGGGCCGCTTCCTGGCCGCTCCATGCGGCCTGCTCCTCGCCACAGTCCGGGGAGTGAAGGACAGCTGGGTGGGAGTTGACGCCTCCATGGCGGACCTGCCCAGGGCCTGCCTGGCAGGCGTGCAATACCATGTTTCCCTGCTGGGCAGCATCGGTTTGCAGGGGCGGAGCAGCCGTTTTCTGTCCGGCCGGAGCACCGACAGCCTGGATCATTTCGGCCGCCGCCTTCTCCCGCCGGTTTCCCCCGGCGATATTCTGGTCTTCCACGGCGCTGGAGCCTATAGCCGCTCCATGGCCAGCAACTACGGCGGCTCCCTCCGCTGTCCGGAAATTCTCCTGGAGGACGGCGTTCCCCGCTTGATTCGCCGGAGAGAGGTCGTGGAAGACCTCCTCCCCGGCCTTCTCTGAAGTGAAATGCTGTGAACGAAAAGCGAGAGAAAAATGATTCGGCATTACCTTGGATCAGAAGCGCCCCTGCTTTCCGCCGGGGCATGCGCCCACAGCCAGGGCAACCCCTGGAAATCGGCCAGAGCTGCTACAAAATAGCTTTTTATAAAATTGTCCCAAATATTTTAGCGGGAGAAAGCACGAATTTCCGTGTTTTCTCCCGCTATCTTCAACTTTTAGAAAGGAACATGTTGTAAAAAACTCATTTTAAGCAAACCACAAACCGGTCAGTCCTTTCTGCCGGTGGGTCCAGGAGGCCGCGTCCTACGCCAACGCCTATGGGGTCAGCGGGCCATGCGGATCACCACATCGCCAGAGACGGAGTCAAACTGGAATGTGCCGCCCCCCTGGCCGCAATAGTAGATATCGCCAGTTTTTGTGGAAGAGAACTCATTGTCCAGCTTGCCGGAGGCAGAGTCCAGCTCCACAGAGAAAGCCGCATCCTGGGGGAGGGTCAGGTGGATACTGCCGGAGATGGTGTCGGTGGAGACTTTACGGGGGACCTGAAGCAGCGTCAGGTCCATGCCGCCGGATACGCCGTCGAATTCCACGCTGTTTGCCTGCCCAGACAGCTGGAGGCCGCCAGAGACGGTGTCCATTTCCAGCTCTCCAAAGGAGCAGCCTGTGAAGGTCACATTTCCGGAAACACTGTCCACCTCGCAGTCCTGGGCGGTGAGGCCGGTGGCGGTTACCGGTGCGCTCACCGTATCCACCTGCAGCTCCACCAGCTGCCCTGCCAGGGTGCGGGGGATCTCCACGGTCAGGTGCTTGGCCGGTTGGGAAGCATGAAAGCCAAAGCCCCACCTGGGCTTGGAATACTGGATGATCAGCCGGTCTCCTACCACCTGGAAGCGGAGCTGATCCTCCTCGTCCAGGCCGTCAGGCTCCCGAAACACCACGGAATCGCCGTCGGTTACCTCCAGATGGACCGAGCCGTCTACCCAGTTGACCTCCAGGGAACGGAGCCCTGCGGCGGAGACAGAGCCGCTGCCCACCTGGTACTGTGCGCTGTCCTTATAATGAAAGTCCCAGCCCCCAAAGGAGAGACCACGGATCGACAAGCCGGGCAGGAGCTCCAAGCCCCAGAGCAGGACGCCGAGAAGAATCAAAGCGGTAAGCGTCCACAGGATGATGCGTACAATGACGCTGTTTTTATTCTGTTTCATGGCAGTCTCCTCAATCCTTCAAATCAAAACAGGCTTTTACGATATTTTGAATGGCCGCCGAGAGGGGGAAGATGACCCAGGTGATGTACCAGGCCATGGTGGCAAAGCTGATGATAAAGTAGAAGACCAGGCATAGGGTGGAGATCAAGGCGTTGATGCTCTTGCGGAGCTTGGTCTTGGGATCATCCGGCGTTTCATCCCGGGATTCCTGGCCGTCTGTCTGTTTCCGGGAGCCGGTGCGCAGGAAGGTGCCCCGGAAAACAATGAGGCCTGTGGCTATGGCAATCATGATGAACATCATCACCACACCATCTTTTTCCCCGGCGATGACGGGAATGACGCAGCAGATGTAAAGCATGATGGACAAGGCCAGCAGCAGACTGGAGAGCCAGCTGGGCTGGGCCCGGGGGGAAGGGGAGGGAGCCGGGGGAGCTTCCGTCCGGACACCCCGGGTGAGAAAGTCGCCCAGGTCACCGATGCCGGACACGGCCAGGGAATAGGCGGCCTCCGGTGTTTTCCCCTCGGCAATGAGGTCATCGTATTTGTCCAGGGTGTTTTGCAGAATTTCCGCTTTGGTCTCCGCCGTGGCTGCGGTCTGGGGAGCGCCGGCGAAGAGATAGTCGATGTAGGTTTTCAGTTTGTCTCTCATAAGGATTTCTCCACCTCCAGTAGTTTGTCCATGATTTCCTTGGTTTCTTCCCACTCCGCCAGCAGGCGGCTACAGGCCTCCCGGCCCTGGGGAGTAATGGCGTAGTACCGCCGCCGGGCGCCGCTGGCCTCGCCGCCCCAGTAGGAGGCCACAAGCCCCGCCTCCTCCAGCCGCCGGAAGGCGGTGTACAGGGTGGCCTCTTTCAGCTCCAGCTTCCCGCCGGACAGCTGGGTCACGGTCTTGTTGATTTCATAGCCGTAGCTGTCCCGCAGCATCAGCCGGGCCAGAATGATCGTGTCTGTGTGCCCGCGGATCAGATCTCCGGCAATGGACATGAGATCACCTCCTGTGTTTTGAACCATTGTACACCAATATACATCGCCTGTCAAGGTATATGCAATTTTTTAAGTAAGTATTTTGGTGAGATATGTAAATTATAAAAGCGGAGAGGCCAGGACTTCTCCGCTTTTACAGGTGGGCTGTGAGGCGCTGTGCGGCCTGTAGCCGGATGAAATTATTTGTGGTACTTGGTTCCCGCTTGGATGGATTCCGCCCGGTAGAGCTGTTCCAGGACCATGATACGGGCCAGATGGTGGGGGAATGTCATCTTCCCCATGGACAGGAGCAAATCCGCCTGGGCCTTCAGCGCCGGTTCGATGCCATAGGAGGAGCCAATGAGAAAACAGGCCGAGGAACGGCCTGAGAGCTTCACCCGGGCCAGCTGACCGGCAAAGGCCTCGGAGCTCAGCTCCTTCCCCTCCGGGGTGAGGACGCAGAACCAGGCGCCCTTGGGGATTTTCTGACGAATGAGCTCCCCCTCCTTGGCCAGCCCCATGGCAATTTCAGCCGGCTGGGGGGACTCCGGCAGACGGCATTCCGGCAGCTCCAGCAGCTGAAACCGGCAGACGCCGGACAGGCGCTTTTCATACTCCGCAGCGGCGGAGAGATAGAATTTTTCCTTTAGCTTGCCCATGGCAAGGAGGGTGATTTGAAACATACAAAGCCTCCCGGGAACACAGTGTGGATTGGTGTCAGTATAGCAAAAGGAATCCGCCTTGGCAAGGGCGTGAACTTTTTGGTATAACATTGTCCCATTTTTTCACTGATGGAAACATAGTTGAGATGACCCCGCAACTCAATTGGCTTTTTAATGGATGGAAAAATTTGATGTCTGACCAAAAATACTCATCTTGGATATGGTTAGGGCCTTTAACTTAAATAGCAACAAGCAGAACGATTAAGTGAGACATTATACGAGCTGGCAAAAAATTCCGGAATCTCTCAGTCCACCATCTCGACCTGGTAT
>ERZ772883.176-NODE-176-length-73939-cov-25.521439_pt1 | contig 73939 bp, 66 predicted proteins | sample MGYA00580575_ERZ772883 | MGnify/ENA primary metagenome ERZ772883 (study PRJEB29015, sample SAMEA2737666) | human gut metagenome | biome: human gut; feature: human-associated habitat; material: faeces | place: China | collected 2012 ... | reverse complement strand
CTTTCGCGTCAAATAACCCGCCGCAGCGGCAGAATTGCAAAATAATGCTACAAAATTCTATTTTGCAATTCTGAAAGCAGCTTGTCAAAGGAGTCCAAAGGGACTCCTTTGACAAGCTTAGTGCCCTCCGGCTGTGCCGGAGGGCACTTGTGTTTTCTTACAGCCCCAGAAGTTCCTTCTTCTTTGCGTCGAGCTCCTCCTGCGTGATCACGCCGGAGTCGAGCAGGTCCTTGAACTTCTTCAGCTCGTCGGCGGTGCCCGCACCGGCCGCAGCGGGCTCGGCGGGAGCTGCCGCCATGCCGTCAATGACAGGCTGTTTGCCGAGAACGAGGAGACTCTATATTAAATTAAGGAGAAAGCGCCCCGGCATAATGCTGCCGATTCGCACAGGCTGCCGTTAAAATGGCAAACGCCCCGGCGGGGCCTGTAGCGACGCTCCCTGAGCGCCATTGGCAGCTGCAGATTCCCGTGCACTCCGTCGACCGCACACGCCATTGTAGGGGAGCGGACAGCCGGGCCCGGCGCAAAACTCCCAGCTGGTATAGGCTGTCGACAAAATGGTAACAGCCATCAGATTTGTCATTGCGAGGAGGCCGCAGGCCGACGTGGCAATCTCGGGAAGGCAGTTACGTTTTCGCCGGAAGTACCCAATTATCCGGCCAAGTACTGCGAGATTCCCACGTCGCTTCGCTCTTCGGAATGACAATTTTCCGCTTGCCTTCAGCTTCTTCTCCTGCAGCAGGCGGGCAGGTCCGTCTGCGCGGGCTCCGTCAGGCAGCGGCCCTGCACGTCAAAGCGCGAGCCGTGGCACGGGCAGTCCCAGCTCTTGTCGTCCGGATTCCACTCCAACCGGCAGCCGAGATGCGGGCAGCGCAGTTCCACGGCGTAATACAGCTCTTCCGTTGCGCGGTACACGCCCATCTGCTTTCCGTCCAGCTCCGCCGGGCCGCCCTCGCCGACGGCCAGCTCGTCCGCCTGCGGCACCGGCCCGTGGAGCACGCGCCGGCCCAGCCCGCGCGCGGCCTGCAGGCCCTCCTCCGCAATGCGGCCCGGCCGCTGCTGCAGCAGATCGCCGGGGTCAAAGACCGCGGCATCCGGATGGCTGCCGTCGCAGATCAGGGCCGTCAGCAGCTCCGCCGCGGCCATGGCATTCGACATGCCCCATTTGCGGAAGCCCGTCGCCACATACCACTGCGGGTCCCTTGCGGAGAATCGCCCGATATACGGCACGCCGGAGGCCGTCATACAGTCCTGCGCCGACCAGTGCGCCGTTTCGCGGCTGCCGGGGAACAGCGCCTGCGCCGCCTCGCGCAGGGCGGCATAGTGCCCGCCGCCGTTCCGGCCGGTGCGGTGCGCGCCGCCGCCGAGGATGACCGTCCCGCGGTAGCTGCGCAGCGACCATGCGTTCGGCTCCAGCCCGTAATACACGCCCTCCGGCAGGGCGGCATTCTCCAGTGCGAGGGCGTAGGAGCGCTCCTGATGCATCCGCGCAAAGTAAAGCCCCGGCACGTTCACGAACGGGTAGTGCGACGCAAATACCACGCGCCCGGCCTCGATCGTTCCGCGCGGGGTGAACAGCGTGCCGCCCTCGACGTGCTCGACCGGCGTGCGCTCGTAGATCGTCAACCGGTCGGCCAGCGCCTGCAGGAACTTCAGCGGATGGAACTGCGCCTGCCCGCGCAGCCGCACGCCGCCGCATACGCGCAGCGGCAGAGGGGTGTCCGGCTCAAACGACGCGTCCAGCCCGAGCGCCCGCTCCGCCTCTGCCTCGCGCAGCAGGGCGTCCTCCCGGTCGTAGGAGTAGAGCCACGAGTCCGTGCGCTCCAGATCGCAGTCGATGTGCTCCAGCTCGATGCGCGCGCAGCAGCGCTCCACGGCGCGCCGGTTGGCCCGCGCGTACATCGCCGCCTTTTCCCGGCCGAGCCGCTCGATCAGCCCGGCGTAGATCGCTCCGTGCTGGGCCGTGAGCTTCGCCGTCGTGCGGCCCGTCTGGCCGCCCCCGACATGCCCGGCCTCTGCGACGACGACCTGCAGGCCGCGCTCCTGCAGCTCCAGCGCGGTCAGAATGCCCGTCATCCCGCCGCCGATCACGGCCACGTCCGCCTGCGCTTTGCCGTAAAGCGGCGGCCGCGCCGGCCCCTTGCACGTTTTCTCCCAGATCGACTCCATACCCTGCGCCTCCCGTTCGTTTTCGCTATGTAGTATGCGCGCCCCCGCACGATCCATGAGCCACACAGCCCCAAAACCGGAAAAATTTTTTCAAAAGGATTGATTTTTCCGAGAAATGTGCTATAATATCCCCGCTGAATTCAATATGGGCCTGTAGCTCAGCTGGGAGAGCGTTCGGTTCGCATCCGAGAGGTCGAGAGTTCGAGTCTCTTCAGGTCCACCAGAAATCCACCGTAATTTTGATAGAATTACGGTGGACTTTTTCTATGCCCGAAAACCGCTTGGAATCAGGCTTTTCGACCGTTTCAGCACATAAACGAACCCCGCCGCAGAGCGATTCTGCGGCGGGGTTTTGTGCGTTTTAGGAGGATAGTGGCTTCCTATGCCGTTGTAATCGTTAAACAACCGAATAATCGTTGAGTTACTGGTGATATTCGTTAAACTACCAAGGTGATCGTTAAAAAATAATCCCTACTCAAAGTGCGTATCAACAATTGCCTTCAGCTGTGCGGCAATCTCCGAGAAATCCTGGTTTAAATCAAGGGTTTTCACACTGATTTGATTGCCGCTCATCTGATAGACATTATCCGGCTGAATTGCTTCGTCTGTTGCGGCATAAAGGAGCATAGTGGGCATCTCGTCAGACAGGAATTTGTCAAAGCGACATAACATAAATCTGGCACGGATTCCATTTGTCCCACAGATTTGGCATCAATTCAAATTCCTTAAATCCAAGGCTTAGGTAAAAACGGTTTGTTTCATCGTATTCCTGATACTTGCCCATTTGAACCGTCTTTACCTGAATAAAAGAATAGCTATGTTCTGCAGCGATCCGCTTTGCCTCGTCAAACATATCTCTGCCAATACCTTTACGATGATGCGTCTTCAATACGCCCATAACAGCAAGCTCAACGGTATCTTTTCCCGTTTCCTTCAGACACAAAAAACCATTGGCTTTTTCTTCTTCAAAAGAGGCAACCATTATTTCATTCGCACTTTCACGAATATAGTTTTCTGTTGATTCCGGAATCCCAAACCACTCTGGCAGTGCCGTAAGAATGCTGCGTGCAATTCGTTGCTTCTCCTCAATATCATCCACTATTCTTATCATCACTTTCACCTCTGCAAATCATGATTTCTAACCGTCTATTATACCGGCGAAGTATGAACATTTCTACCAAGAAAAACAGCCGGGATTATAGCGCGGGGGTTCTCCATGTCAACCCGGTAGGGGAATGAAAATCTCCGGGACCTTTTCGATCGGACAACGGCCCGGGGTCACACGCATCAAAATCGCAAAAAAGACATGGAGCTGCTCCACATCAGGGGAACTTTGTCTATTGTCCTGTTTTACTGGTTCTGCTCCGTCTTGCCCTGCGGGGTATTTTGTGATAAACTGGAGAAAAATTTGCAAGGAAGTGATTGGATGTCGCTGCGGGAAAAGCTGCTGCGGGTCGCGCCGGAGGAATGGGAAAACGAGTTCGTCCGACCTCCTCGACCTGACCGGTATGACCCGCGTCGTCGTGACGCACACGATGGAGGCCGCGCTCCTGCGCCGCTATGACGGCATCCTCGTCCTGAAAAACGGCCGTATCGCCGAATCCGGCAGCTTCGACGAGCTGATAGAGAAAAAGGGGTATTTTTACGCCCTGTTCACCGTTGCACAGGGGTGAGAGCCGGATAAATGATGCAGTAAGAAGAATCATTCCGGTCCGATACCGCCGAAAGCCGAATTTTCGATGGACAAGATGCGCGTTCCATGCTAAAATCAATTTGTGTGACCGCATTTTCTGCGCAGAAAGGAGCGAAGGCTATGATCGATTTTTCCAAACTGGAACAGTATCGGGAGAATAACCGCATTGAGGCAAAAAAAGCGCTTGGCGGCCTGCCGAAGAGCATTTGGGAGACATACTCTGCCTTCGCCAATACCTATGGCGGGATCATCCTGCTGGGCGTAGAGGAGCGGGCGGACAAGTCCCTGCACCCGGTCGATCTGCCCGATCCGGACCGGCTCATCCGGGAGTTCTGGGATATCGTCAACAATCCCAATAAGACCAGCGTCAATATCCTGTCTGCCAGGGATGTTTTTGTGCAGGAGGTGGACGGCGCGCACATCGTGGTCATCCGCGTGCCCCGTGCCGAGCGCTCCTATAAGCCGGTCTATGTGGACGGCAACCCGCTGTGCACCTATCGCCGCAACGGCGAGGGCGACTACCGCTGCACCAGAGAGGAATATCAGGCTATGGTGCGGGACGCTTCCGTGCGGACGCAGGATATGCTGGTGCTGAACGAGATGGACCTGGGCGTGTTTCATCCGGAAAGCGTCCGCAGCTATCGCCAGAGAATGCGCCTGTCCCGCCCCGGGCATGTGTGGGAGTCATTGGAGAATGAGGAATTCCTCCTGAAGCTGGGCGCTGTCGGCATCGGCTCCGACGGAAAGAAGCACCCGACCTCTGCGGGCCTGCTCATGTTTGGCAATGAATACGACATTGTGCGGGAATTCAATGCCTATTTTCTCGATTATCAGGAGCAGTATGATGCCGATACCCGCTGGACGGACCGGATCATTTCCTCGTCCGGCGACTGGAGCGGCAATGTGTATGATTTCTATTTCCGCATTTACAACAGGCTGATCCAGGATATCAAGGTGCCGTTCCGGATGGACGGCGGGAACCGCGTGGACGACACGCCCGTGCATCAGGCACTCCGCGAGGCATTGGCCAACTGCCTTGTCAATGCGGATTATTATGGCAGGCAGGGGCTGGTCATCCTCAAAAAGCGGGACGGCATCACCATGTCCAACCCCGGCAGCTTCCGCATTGAGCTCGACGCGGCAAAGAGCGGCGGCGTGTCCGATCCCCGCAACGGGACGATGCTGAAGATGTTCAACCTGATCGATATCGGTGAGCGCGCCGGAAGCGGCATCCCGAATATATTCCGCGTCTGGCGCGAGCAGGGCTGGGCAGCCCCCACATTTACGGAACAGCTTGAGCCGGAACGGACGATCTTATCGCTGACATTCGAAAAAATCGGCGATAAAAAATCGGTGATAAAAATCGGCGATAAAAAATCGGTGATAAACGAGAAAATGAAGGAAACGATCATTGCATATCTTACGGATCATGCAGAGGCGAAGACCGCTGAGATCGCCGCATATATTGGCTTGAAGTTATCACGCACAAGGGATTATCTGAATGAACTGATCGCAGAGGATATCGTTGTCGCCGAGGGCGGAAATCGCAACAGGACCTACCGTCTGAGATCCTGATGCCCCGCGGCGGGAAGCCATGCTTGACAATCCTGCGCGGGTGCGCGGGTATGATAGAGTATCCCCTGCTCGGAGGGCGAGCTGTTCGAAGAAATAGCAGCCGGACAAGAGGCAGACTGAGACGCCTGTTTCCTGTCCGGCTTTTTTTCGCGCAAAAAAGAGGTGTGCGATATGGATTTTCTGAACGGCAGGATCAAACCAATCTGGCAGCCTTGAGCCAATGAACTTGTGCCGCAAAACGGCCGCAGCCCTCTGCAGGACTGCGGCCGTTTTTGCGCATTTTATTGCGGATATTTGTTTTCAAGTATGGAGCAGGCCGGAAGCTTACTCCGGAAGATACGAGAATGCATAGCCGAATTCTTCGGCAAGCTCCTGGACCGGAGAACCGCGATAGCCATAGACCGTAACAGTGGCTGGGTCGCCAAATGGCACATTATCGCCCTCAAGGTTGGGATCGCCATCTCGGTTAAAGTCCAGCGACCAGCACGGTACGACTACCTGCTTCAGATTTGGGCAGGAATTGAATACTTTGCTGGAAAGCTTCTGCAGATATGGCGGCAGCGTGATCGATTCGAGAGATTCACAGCCGTAGAAAGCGCCGCTACTAATGATATCGGTCATGACCGGCATTTCAACCTCCGTGAGGGAAGTGCAGCCTTTAAAAAGACCGGAAGGAATCCGCTCCAGAGCGACCGGCAGTTTCGCCTTTTTCAACGAGGTACATCCAAAGAACACGCTGTAATCCAGACCTTGCTCTGCAATATAATATTCGGTGAGGGAATCCGGCAGATCGATCTCCTGCAGCGCTGTGCAGCCTGCGAAAGCATAGCCTCTCAATGTGACCAGATGCTCCGGCAGATCGATCTCTTCCAGTGAGGTACAGTTGTAAAACGCTTCGTATCCAATGCTCTGCAGCGAATCGGGGAGCTGGACATGCCGGAGCGAAGTGCACCCGGAAAAAACGTAATTGTCTATCGTAGTCAGGCTTTCGGGCAGCTCTACGGATTCCAGCGCGGGATAGTTCCGGAAACAATACTGGTGCAGATACTTTGCGCCGTAGACAACCTTGACAGTTCGGATGCGCGGGATATACTGCGCCCAGGGGAATTTGTATATTTCAAGCTCATAAGTGCCTATCCATGGTGTTTTGTTGACCACAAGTGTTCCGTCCGGGAAGAATGCCCAGTCTATGTTCCCGGTCGAGCCGCTTGCTTCTGCTCCGGTGGGGTCCACAACACCGGGCTCCGGGAGCGGATCGGCGACGCGGTCGATGAAGCGGACGAGGATCGCGGCCACCTCTGCACGCGTTGCACCGGAGGCAGCGTGGAGCAGCAGCTGGCCGCCCTCCTTGGCTCCGCCGATGATCCCGCAGGAGACTGTCCAGGATACGGCATCCGTTGCCCACGGGCTTACATCCTGCCCGTCTGCGAAAATGCTCATATCGCCGCGGCCGCTGGTGTCAAGCCCGGTTTTCAGTGCATAGCGATAAAGTATGGCGGCCATTTGCTCGCGTGTGACTTCGCCGTTCGGATCAAACTTTCCTCCGCCAACGCCGTTGACGACACCGCTCTGCGCAGCCCATGCGACCGGCTGAGCATACCAGTCTGAGGCTCGAACATCCGTGAACGGTGTGCCGCTGATGTCAGGCGAGCCTTCATAACGCCAGAGTACTGTGACCAGCATGGCACGGGTCATTTTTTCCTCCGGGCGGAAATGGTGCGTACTGACACCACGGAACAGGTTCTTCCCGACCGCAGAACAGACAGACGAATAGTACCAGGCATCTTCGGGTACGTCGACAAACTTATAATAATAGCTGTTGTAATGTGGGATGGTCTCACGCATATATGCGCCGCATTGCGTGCAGGTATGGATCGTCAGTCCATCGATCGTGGCAGAAGGCTCCCGTATTACGACCGGCTCGGCCTCGTGGTGGCCGTTCGGGTCAACACAGGTGTTCAACTCGATTGTCACAGATATATAGGTGCTTGTTTCGATTTTCAGAGTGCCCCAGCCGTAACCATTGGAATGAAGGATCAGAAGTCCGTTGCATTCCTCGACGGAATACGGCCCGGTGCAGGTGGCGTAGTTGAGCCTGACTGCGTAGCTGGGCGTGGGAGTCCGCCCGACGGCAAGAAGAACGGCCTTTCCTGCCTCAAGCTGGAGTTTGTCCAGCGTCTCGCCGGTTTCCCAATTCTCGATGGTCAGCTTCTGCACGGAGGCCGGGTAAAGAGAAACATAGAGGTTTGAGGCGAAGGCGCTTCCTTCAATCGGCTTCAGAGTGTTGCCGTCAAGTACGGCGGTGAAGTACACTATGGTATAAGTACCGACTGCCAAATCGGAATCGAAATGGTAATAATGTAAGTATTCATACAAACCGGGTTCCCCGGTGAATGCACCGTAGTGGGCGTTCAACGGCGTTCCGGACGGTGCGTCACCGCGATAGACTGCCGTGCAGTAGTATTGCCCGGCTTTTGCTGAACGGCTCAGGATTGCTTCAACTGTCAGACTGCTCTCCGGCGACATCGCTGCATCTTTTCTGGTTGGGGCAGGAAGAATCAGATTGTCATCCAATGCAAGCCGTTTTTCCCGGTTTATGGCTGCGTCAGGAACCAGACGGATTTCAGTATCCTGCGCGGATTCTTCCTGCGCGTTGGCCAGTGCGGCGCTCAGGACCTCTGTGGGGATTGCAGCTGCGGGGGAAGCCTTCGACACGGGGATGAAGAAGCACAAAAGAAGACTGCATAACAGGAATAACGCGGTGATTCTTTTCATGGGGTATCCCTCCTTTCCTGTATTGTACAGGTCATGGCAGCACATGTCAAGAAAATTTACCAAATGATCTGTCAAAGACTTTCTGCAGCATGGAAAAGCAGGGGCTTTCCCATGCGCTGCCCCGTGGTCGATAATAGCCGATCTTCGCCTGTACTGATGCAGGGCTTGCCCTGCGGGGTATTTTGTGATAAACTGGAGAAAAATTTGCAAGGAAGTGATTGGATGTCGCTGCGGGAAAAGCTGCTGCGGGTCGCGCCGGAGGAATGGGAAAACGAGTTCGTCCGCATCCGGCCGATGACCACGCGGGACGACCTGATCTACGCGGGAGACGGCTGCCGCCTGACAGATGAGCAGAGGGAATTTGTGAACCCCGTGTGGTTTTCGCTCGGCCGGGCCTATCTGGCCCCGGAGGATCACGATCCCTGCCTGATCGAAAACGAGCGCCGGGAGCCGATCGGCTTTCTGTGCTTCACGGCATGGGCCGATGCCTACAGCTGGAGCTATTTTCTCGACGTCCGGCAGCAGGGGAGGGGCTACGGAAAGCGGGCGGCGCAGCTGGCGCTCCGCCTGCTCCGGCTGGCCGATCCGGATATGCCGGTCAAGCTGGCCGTGGAGGCTGCCAATACACGGGCGCAGCGACTTTACCGCTCGCTGGGCTTCCGGCAGCTGCCGGAGCGGGACGGCGACGATCTCATATTCTGCATGGAGGAGAATCCTGATGGATGATCTGGTCTTTCGCCGGGCGGGGAAGACGGACCTGCCGCACATCCTTGCCATGCAGGCGGATATTTTCCACGGTGAGCAGGGCATCCCCGATGACGACGTCGGGGCTTTCCTGCAAAAGCGACCCATCTGCTGGTGCGCCGGGTCGGGCGGGGTGCTGTGCGCGGCGGCTGCGGCGTGGCAGGAGGGGAGCGAGACCCACTGGGGCCGCTTTGTCGTGCTCCCGGCCTTCCGGGGGCGGCACATTGGGTCGCGGCTGGCGCGGTTCTCGTTTGACGACCTGTTTGCGATGGGCGTTGACCGCATCCACATGGACGCCCGCGAGACGACGGTCCGCATCGTCTGCGGCATGGGCGGGCGGATCGTGGGCGAGCCGGCCGCGTTCTACCGGGGCACCGTGACCCCGGTCGTATTGGAAAGACATGCCTACCGCGCGATTTGAATTTTCGGAGGGAATGACAATGTGGTTCTGGTGGTTTATGCTGGCCTGCGATCTGCTGATCCCGGCGATCATGATCCTTACGGGACGGATGATGTGGAAGCACTGCCCCAAAAAGATCAACGGTCTCCTGGGTTATCGCACGACGCGCTCCATGAAAAATAACGATACATGGCGGTTTGCACATATGCACAGCGGCAGGCTCTGGTGGCGTGTGGGCTGGGTCCTGCTGCTTCTGTCAGCTGCGGTGCATCTCCCGTTTTATCACAGCGATCCCGGAACGATCGGGAAATTCGCCCTCGCGCTGGAGGCGGTCCAGTGCCTCGTCCTGATCGCCTCGATCTTCCCGACGGAGCACGCCCTGAAAAAGACGTTCCGCGATGACGGAACCCGCAGAGAGATCGGGGGACCCGATGACACAGCGGGAACGCATTGCCCGCTTTGAGCGGCTGGGGCTTGGCCTGTTCGTCCATTTCGGCGTCTTTTCCGTGCCGGAGGGCGGGGAGTGGCATCAGGCCGCGTCGAAGGAGAGCGCGGCCGAATATGCGCGGTATCTGGACCGCTTTTTTCCGAAGAAGGACTGGGCGGAGGACATTGCGGCCTTTTCATCAGGAAATTTTCCAAACAGAAAATCTACAAAAAAGCCGGGCCCGGTTTATGCCGGGTCCGGCGTTTCACGATACAATAACAGAGAGAACCAGGTGACGACATTGCCGCCGTACTGATATTCGATCCCGTGGCGCTCGGCCAGTGCCGTGACGACGATGCCATGACTCTCTACGCAGGGAAACATCCGGTCCGGGTGGCGGCAGGGGCCGTCCGGCCAGGCACAGTGCGCACAGATGGCGCACGATTCCGTGGAAAGCCCGTAGACCTCTGTACCCTGCGCGCACAGGATGGCGGAGACCTGCCGCGTCAGCTCCTCGTGCGGGCCGCGCGTGGCGAGTGCCGCCTCGGTGTCCGCGATGTCAGCGACCTCCGTCAGCGATGTGATGAGCAGGCCCTGCGGATAGGACAGGCAGCGCGCCCGGCACGCCTCCACGGAGCCGACGGCGGGCGGACAGGCCCATGTTTTGTTATAGCGCGGACAGTTCTCGCGGCAGACCGTGCGGATGCGCTCGGAGAATTCCAGCTCCGCCGTTTCGAACCAGACATATTCCGCCAGCGGCAGCTCCGCCAGCTGCGCCTCGACCGCGGCACGGTTCACGCCTTGTCCTCCCGCTTCAGATACAGCAGGTCATAGGACACCGGCGTGCAGAACAGGCGGCGAATTTCCGCCGGGTCGCGTGTCTGACCGAGGATCCACATCAGCTTGGCCACGACGGCCTCAGTCGTCATATCATAGGCCTCCAGCAGGTGGAGATCGTTCTTCAGGTGGAAGCCGACGTCATAGACGGACAGATTGCTGCCCTCGTTCTGCACCTGCGTCGTCATGACGATGGTCTTTTCGGCCTCCATGGCCTCACGCAGGACGCGCTCGAAGCCGCTGCCCTGATAGGACGGCAGGCCGCCGACGCCGAAGCTCTCGATGATGACGGCGTCGTTATGCTCGAGCAGGTACGACAGCATGCCGCAGTCCGCGCCGGGGATCATTTTCATGAGCGCGACGCGCTCACCGAGCTTGTCATAGAACACGGGCGCGGGAAGGGCGGACGGGCGGATATATTCCATCAGGAAGCCGTTCTGCAGCACAGCCAGCTCCGGATAGTTGATGCTGGAGAAGGCCTGCAGGCTGACGGTTCTGGTCTTCCGCGCGCGGGTACCGAGGATGACGCGGCCGTTGAACACGATCATCACGCCACACAGATCCGAAACAGCGCAGCGGAACGCATCGGCCAGATTCGTCTTGGAATCCGTGTTTTCAAACACAATGGGCTTCTGCGCGCCCGTCAGGATGATGGGCTTGGGGGAATACTGGATGAGATAGGACAGCGCCGCGGCTGTATAGGCCATGGTGTCCGTGCCGTGGGCGATGACGAAGCCGTCATATTCCTCATAGCGGGCGCGGATGGCGCGGGCGATCGTCAGCCAGTGCGCGGGAGTCACATTCGTCGAGTCGATGGAAAACAGCTCTTCGCAGGTCACGCTGCACAGAGATGAGATCTCCGGCACGCAGCGCAGCAGCTCCGCCGAGGTGAGCGCCGGGGCAAGGCCGCTCGGCGTGACCTCCGAGGCAATGGTGCCGCCCGTTCCGAGCATCAGAACCTTCTTCATGGTTGCCTCCTGTCCGCAGTACAAGCACATTTTGAGGGAAATATTCTGCTGTTAGTATATCATGGAATATCGCCGGACGCAACCGGCGCGATTGACAAAGTCTCTCTTTCGCGGTAAAATAATCGAAGTTATAAAATGAGGTGAGACAGATGCTTTCTGTTGTGATCCCTGCCTTTAATGAGCAGGAAATGGTCCCCGCGGCCGCCGGGCAGATCGACGGCATTCTTTCGCGCGCCGGGATCCCGCATGAATTGATCTTTATCGACGACGGCTCGCGCGACGCCACCTGGGCGGAGATCCGCGCCGAGTCCGAGCACCGGGATACCGTGCGCGGCGTCCATTTTTCGCGCAATTTCCGCAAGGAGGCCGCCATTTTTGCCGGCCTGCAGGCGGCGGACGGCGACTGCGTCGCCGTGATCGACTGCGACCTGCAGCATCCGCCCGAGAAGCTCGTGGAGATGTACCGGCTGTGGGAGCAGGGCGTCGAGGTCGTCGAGGGCGTGAAGACGGACCGCGGCGAGGAGTCGCTGGCTCACCGCGTGGCCGCGAAGACGTTCTACCGTCTTATCAGCGAGGCGACGCACATCGACATGACGCGCGCCTCGGACTTCAAGCTGCTCGACCGCAAGGCCGTGAACGTACTGCTGTCCATGCGGGAAAAACGCGCGTTCTTCCGTGCCCTGTCGTCGTGGATCGGCTTTCGCACGGCGGAGGTGCCCTATGAGGTGCGCGAGCGCGCCGCAGGCGAGTCGAAATGGTCGACGTGGCTGCTCATCAAATATGCGCTTTCCAACATCACGGCCTTCACGTCCCTGCCGCTGCACCTTATCACGGGCTGCGGCGCGGCGTCGTTCCTGGCTGCGCTTATCGTCGGCATCGTGTCGATCGTGCGTCTGGCCATGGGCCGTGTCGTCACCGGCCTGACGGGCGCCGTGATCCTGCTGCTGTTCCTCAGCGGCCTGATCATGGTCGGCCTCGGCATCATCGGCTACTATCTCGGCAATATCTATATGGAAATTCAGGACCGGCCGCGCTTTATCGTATCCGAGACCTGCGGCGTGCGGAAAAAATCCTGAAAGCCTGTTGACTTTTTCCGGAATTCTGCTATGATAGTGACACAATGCAATAACCTTATCGAGAGTGGCGGAGGGACTGGCCCGATGAAGCCCGACAACCTGCATTTGCAAGGTGCCAATTCCAGCGATTTTATCGACAGATGAGGACAAAAACCTTGTGCCCTGTCGACAGCAGGGCGCTTTTTTGTATCGAGAAGGTTAGAAGCATGCAAAAATTTCAGGGAAGAAGGAACCTCCAGATGCAAAAAAGAATCTTTACCTCCGAATCCGTGACCGAGGGGCATCCTGACAAGGTCTGCGATCAGATCTCCGACGGCGTGCTCGACGCTATTCTGGCGCAGGACCCCAAGGCGCGTGTCGCCTGTGAATGCTGCGCCACGACCGGCATGGTCATGGTCATGGGCGAAATTTCCACGGAATGCTATGTGGACATCCCCCATGTGGCCCGCGATACCATCTGCCGCATCGGCTATGATAAGCCGGAGTCCGGCTTCAACGGCCACACCTGCGCGGTACTCACCGCCATCGACGAGCAGTCCGGCGATATCGCCATGGGCGTGAACAGCTCCTTTGACGATGCCGACACCCTCGGCGCGGGCGATCAGGGCATGATGTTCGGCTTCGCCTGCAGCGAAACGCCCGAGCTGATGCCCGCCCCCATCACCTATGCCCAGCAGCTTGCCATGAAGCTGTCTGCCGTTCGCAAGTCCGGCGAGCTCGACTGGCTGCGCCCGGACGGCAAGAGTCAGGTCTCCGTGCAGTACGGCGAGGACGGCAGTGTGGAGCGCATCGATACCGTCGTCGTTTCCACCCAGCATGCCGACAGCGTCTCGATCAAAGACCTGCGTGAGGCCGTCATCGAGCGTGTCATCCGCCCGACCCTCCCTGCGCGGCTCATCGATGGGGATACGAAGTTTTATGTCAACCCGACCGGCCGCTTTGTCGTAGGCGGCCCGGCGGCGGACAGCGGCCTGACCGGCCGCAAGATCATCGTGGATACCTACGGCGGCTACGCGGCCCACGGCGGCGGCGCCTTCTCCGGCAAGGACCCGACGAAGGTCGACCGCAGCGCGGCCTATATGGCCCGTTACGTCGCCAAGAACCTTGTGGCGGCAGGTCTTGCCGCCAAGTGCCAGATCGAGCTGGCCTATGCCATCGGCGTTGCCCATCCCGTCTCTGTCCTTGTCGACACCTTCGGAACGGGCCGCCTGTCCGACGCCCGCCTGAGTGAGCTGGTCAGCGAGTGCTTTGACCTGCGCCCGGCGGCGATCATCCGCAGTCTGGACCTTCGGCGTCCGATCTACCAGCAGGTCGCAGCCTATGGCCACTTCGGCCGCGCGGACCTCGACCTGCCGTGGGAGAAGACCGACGCTGTGGAGCGCATCCTTGCCCGAGCATGACCCCGAGCATCGAAAGATCCCTCCCTGCAAAATTTTAATTGACCAGAGGTGTGATTATGAAGCTCTCCCGGAAAATCTGCGACTGTGCCCAATCTCCCATCCGTAAATTCTACCCCTACGCGGTCGCTGCGCAGCAGCGAGGCATCCGTATCCACCAGCTGAATATCGGCCAGCCCGATATCCAGACGCCCCCCGCCTTTTTTGAAGCCATTGAGGCCGGCAGGCGTGACGTGCTTGCCTATGCCGAATCCCCCGGCATCCCCGTCCTGATCGAGGCGATCCGCGCCTATTATGCGCGCATCGGCGCCTCGTTTGAAACGCAGGACATCCTCGTGACCACCGGCGGCAGCGAGGCGCTGCTCATGGCCATGCTGTGCATTCTGGACGAGGGCGACGAAGTGCTCATCCCGGAGCCCTATTACCCGAACTACTTCACGTTTATCCGCATGGCGGGCGGACGGGTGCATCCCATCCCGACCTCGCCGGAGGACGGCTACCGTTACGCCGAGCGCGCCCGCGTCGAGCCGCACATCACGGAAAAGACGCGCGCCATTCTGCTCTCGAACCCCGGCAATCCCACCGGAACGGTGCTCACCCCGGCGGAGCTGCGCCTCATGGCGGATATCGCCCGCGAGCACGGCCTGTATCTCATCTGCGACGAGGTCTACCGCGAATTTATCTATGACGGCGCAGAGCCTGCCACGGCGGGCAGCTTCCGCGATATCGACGAAAACCTCATTCTCATCGATTCCGTCTCGAAGCGCTTCAGCGCCTGCGGCGCGCGCATCGGTGCGCTCATCTCCCGCAACCGCGGCATCATGCAGGGCGCGCTGAAGCTGGCGCAGGCCCGCCTGTCCGTCGCCACGCTCGATCAGCTCGGCGCGGCTGCGCTCTATGGCGTGGATCCCGGCTACTTCAACGCGACGCGTGACGAATACCGCCGCCGCCGCGACACCTGCTACCGCAAGCTGCTGGAAATTCCCGGCATCGTCACGACGGAGCCGCAGGGCGCGTTCTACACCATGGCAAAGCTGCCGGTGGACAGCACCGAGCGCTTCCAGCTCTATCTGCTGCAGGAGTTCGAGGACAACGGCGAGACCGTTATGTTCGCCCCCGGCAGCGGCTTCTATGCCACGCCCGGCGCGGGCACGAGCGAGATCCGCATCGCCTATGTGCGCTGCGTCGAGGAGCTGGAACGCTCCCTGACCCTCCTGCGCCTCGCCATTGAGCGGTATAACCAGAAGTAAAACACAGCGGCCCGGGAGGATCCTCCCGGGCCGCCGCGTATGATTGGGGGTATTGATCGTACACGCCATTGTAGGGGAGCGGCATGCCGCTCCCGGTGCTGCACAAACGATTCGCACAGGCTATCGTTAAGATGGCAGCCGCCCCCGACGGGGCCTGTAGCGGCGCTCAGCGAGCGCCCGGTAGGAAGTAATTCAACCGTAGGAGGGCGCTGGTGCACCACGGCACCACCCTGACGTGGCAATCTCGGGAAGGCAGTTACGATTTCGCCGATCGCTTTCCCACGAAGGGTCGGGTACTGCGAGATTGCACCCCAAGGGCACTTCCTCGCGCTTCGCGCTCAGGGCGCCACGTCGGCCTTTGGCCTCCTCGCAATGACAAACTTGGAGGCGTTGCGCCAATGAATTTGTGCCGCAAGTATTGCCACCCTGCAAGGCGCTCACTGAGCGCCGCTACATTTTTCTCTCGCGCGGCGGCCTTGCACAACGAGCGCCGCTACAGACGCAATTGGCGCGTACCATTTCCCCGTCAGCCTGCGCCGCATGCCAGCGCGGCGGCATAGAACGCATCGATCTGCGCGAATACGGCTTCGTTGCAGCGCCCCTGCGCATCGTGCAGCAGGGAGGTGTGCGTTTCGCCGGGCAGGAGGACGGTCCGGATGTTCGGCGCGTTCTCTTTTTGACAGGCTGCCAGCAGGCTCGGTCCGTCCGCCGGGATGGTATCGTCGTCCGCCCCGTGCAGCACGAGCACCGGCGTGCCGGATGCCGCCGCGGCCTCTGCGCCGGAGACGTCTGCCGCCGCGCCGAAGCGCAGCTGCTGATCGAGCCACAGGAACGGTACGCCCAACTCCGCGACCGGTCCGCACCAGCGTCGCGCCGTCTGCCGCATCAGGCCGAGCGGCGTATCAAATCCTGCCGCGCAGACGGAGGCCGTCACGTCGTGGCTGCCGCCCAGCACGGCCGCGGCCGCATAGCCGCCCCAGCTGTGGCCGAAGAGCAGAATGGGCAGGTCCTCCTGCTCTGCACGGGTCAGGGCGGCATCCAGATCGAGGGCGGACTGCGCAAGGCCGCGCGTGCCGCTGCCGCCGGAGGCTCCGGTGCCGGTCGCGTCGTAGGTCAGAACGCTGTAGCCGCTGTCCACAAAGTGCATCGTCTCCGGCAGGTATGTCTCCGCGTCCGCGCCCAGTCCGTGGGCGATGACGACAAGGGCTGCCGCATCCTCCGCCGGGTAGAGCCAGCCCGTGAGCTGCGCGGAGCCGGAGGAGAACGTGACTGTCTGCCGCGGGTAGTCCGCTGCGACGTCCTCATAGCGCACGGTCAGTCCGTCCGGCTCGTCTGCGCGCCCGAACAGGGCGGCGTTCATGACCTGCACGGCAGCAACGGAGCAGATGAGATAAACTGCCAGCGCAAGGAGCACAATGCGCCGCAGCACGCGGGATCTTCTGGACATAGCGCCCCACCTTTCAAATCACAATCACCGGCCGGGCCGGTGGCTTTTTTCTGCAAAAACGGCCGGCCCTGAAAAGGGCCGGCCGCCTGTTTCCTTTACTGCTTCGGCTCGCGGACGGTCTCGACCAGTCCGGCCGCAAGGCCCGCAAGGCCCTGCAGCTCCGAGGGGATGATGATCTTCGTGGCCTTGCCGTCGGCGACCTTCTGCATGGCCTCGAGCGCCTTGAGCTTGATGACCTGGTCGTTCGGGCAGGCGTCGTTCAGCATCTGCATGGCCTCTGCCGTTGCCTTCTGCACGGCGAGAATGGCCTCGGCCTGGCCCTGTGCACGCAGGATGGCGGACTGCTTTTCGGCGTCGGCGCGGAGGATGGCGGATTCCTTTTCGCCCTCGGCGACGAGGATCTGCGAGCGCTTCGTGCCCTCTGCCTGCAGGATGGCCTGACGGCGGTCGCGCTCGGCCTTCATCTGCTTTTCCATGGAGTTCTGGATGTCCTGCGGCGGCAGGATGTTCTTCAGCTCCACGCGGGTGACCTTGATGCCCCAGGGGTCGGTCGCCTCGTCGAGGATGGCGCGCATTTTCGTGTTGATGACGTCGCGGCTCGTGAGCGTCTGGTCCAGCTCAAGATCACCGATGATATTGCGCAGCGTTGTGGCCGTCAGCGTTTCCATGGCGACCATCGGCTGCTCCACGCCGTAGGTATAGAGCTTCGGATCCGTGATCTGGAAGTAGACGACGGTATCGATCTGCATGGTGACGTTATCCTTCGTGATAACGGGCTGCGGGGGATAGTCCAGCACCTGCTCCTTCAGGCTGACGCGGCGGGCGATGCGCTCGACGAAGGGCAGCTTGAAGTGGATGCCGACCTCCCACACCTGCGAGAACGCGCCGAGGCGCTCGATGACGTAGGCGCGGGACTGCTGCACAATGCAGATGTTTTTGATGAGGATGATCAGGATGACCAGGGCGACGGCGCCGATGATGAGATAGGGAACGATCTTTTCCATAATACTCTCTCCTTCGCTTATTTGTTGGGAACGGGGACGGGTGTGACGATTAGCTTGACGCCCTCGATGGCGTCGATCCGCACGACGGTCCCGACCGCAACGGGGCTGCCGTCGGCGCTGCGGGCCGTCCATTCCACGCCGGACAGACGGACCGCGCCGGTCTCATGCAGATTGTCGATGGCCTCCGTGACGATGGCCTCGCGGCCGATGTTCCCGGCGGCGTTCGTGCGGACGGTGCGCGGCCGCAGGTACTTTTTCACGAGCGGGCGCAGCGCGGCCAGCAGCACGACAGACACGGCAAAGAACAGCGTGATCTGCAGCCATAGCTCGGCATGCAGCAGGGCGGCTGCCAGAGCGGCCAGTGCGCCGCCGATGAACCAGACGGTCGTCAGAGCGGTTGTGGCGCCCTCGATCACGGCAAAGACTACGATGAGCGCAAGCCACAGGAACTCCATTCGCATGGCACATTCCTCCTTTCGCTGCTTTCAGTATGACATATGCGGAGACGCTTGTCAAGATAGTGCGAGCAGGAAATTTTCAGCATTGCTCCAGAATATCTGGCAGCTCCTCCAGACGGTGGATCTCAAAATCCGGCACGATGTCCGGGCGCGGAGGACGGCCAGCGCGGTTGAACCAGCAGGTGCGCAGCCCCGCATTTCTGCCGCCGAGGATGTCGCTTGTCAGGCTGTCGCCGACGATCATGGCCATCGCGGGGTCAAAGTCCGGGATGCGCGCGAAGCAGTAGTCAAAATAACCCTTTTCCGGCTTGTGGAAGCCCGTGTCCTCGGAAATGAAAATTTCCTGAAAATAGTGGGAGATCCCGGCGCTCTCCAGCCGGCTGTACTGCGTGTCCGCCACGCCGTTCGAGGCCAGATAGAGACGGAAGCGCGGGGCGAGCCAGCTGAGCAGGGCCTCTGCGCCGGGCACGAACCAGTGGCCGATGCCGAGATAGCGGCGGTAGCGGTTTTCGGCATCCTCGGGGTCGTGGGTGCAGCCAAGGGCCTGAAACAGCAGGGAAAAACGCTCAATGAGCACCTGCTCGCGTGAAATTTCACCGCGCTCAAAGCGCTCCCACTGCTGCTGATTGATGCGGCTGTAGAGCGCGAGCGTCTCCTCCGTGGGGGCGATGCCGAGCTCCCGCAGCGTGCGGATGATGCCGTGGCGCTCCGCTTCGCCGAAGTCGAGCAGGGTATCATCAAGGTCCAGAAACAGATCGCGGATCATGGCAGCAGCACCTTCCCTTTCTCCTGCGCACAGGCCGCAGCGGACATGCGCAGGCGGCGGAATACGATCAGGCAGCCGGCCCAGCTGAGCATCATGACCGGCACGCCGATGTAGGCCGCAAGCTTCACCCAGATGTTCGCCAGCGGCAGGCCGAACAGGAGCAGCGCGAGCGAGCCGACCAGCAGCACCGCGCCGGTCAGCCAGCCGATGCCGCTCACACGGCGCAGAAGGCGCATTTTCGGCGAGGGCTGCGGCGCTTTTCCGCTGCGCAGCAGCGCGCCTGCGCGGGCATGGAGCACCAGCAGGTTGACAAGCTCCAGCAGCAGGCAGAGATACATGGCCTCGCGGCCGATGAGCGTGCTGACGCCGAAGCCGATGAGCACGCTCATGATCAGAAACATGCCCGCGCCTCCGGCGGCCAGACAGCCGGTCAGCAGCACGGGGATATCGTGTTGATCCCGCATGAAAGATTCCTCCTAGTCGTTGCGGACATAGCGCGCCGTGCCGGAGTCGTCCGTCAGCGTCAGCTCCCGGCCGTCAACGGTCCAGATAAATTCGGCCTGATAGGGCGAGGTGCCCTCCTGAATGTCCGTGAAAAGTGTCTGCCCGTCTGCGTGCCACACGCCGCGGATGGTCCCGGTGTCCTTGCCGCGGAACGTGCACTGCACGCTGATCGTGCCGTCCTGCGCCAGCGTCATGGTCTCGATGAGATCGCCGTTTCCGGCGCTGACCCAGCTGCCGACCAGCTCCTGCGGCAGGGCGTCCGCCTGCTCCGGCGCGGCGCAGGCGCACAGGAGCAGCAGGCACAGCAGCGCTGCGGCGGCCCGCCTCACTGCGCGGCCTCCGCGCCGAAAAAGCGCATGCGGAAGCTCTCCTCGCCGCTTTCCAGCACGCCGCGGACATACTGCGCGTCCGCGTCGGCGGCATGCTCGAGCGTGAGCAGGGCCCCGCGGAAGCATTCGCGGTCATACACGACCTCCAGCCCGCGGAACAGGCCGGGCGCGGCCTCCTGCGCGCGGCGCACATAGGCCACGTTGTTCATGTGGCCGTTGTCGTCGATCTCCGCGTCCGTCACGCGGACGGCCCCGGCGGCCGTCATCGTCTCCGGCAGCGTCAGGCGGCGCAGGCGCGTTTTCCGCTCCGGTGCATGCACGGGCAGCTCCCACAGAGCGGGGATCTGCCGCAGGTCGATCATGTGCCGCGCCTCGGCATTCACGAGCACCCAGCAGTGCACGGCCGAGCCGATGACCTCGCCGTCTGCGCAGAAATCATAGTCGCGCACGCTCATCACGGGCGTCGGGCTGCGCAGCCAGGTGCGCACGGTCAGCGCCTCGTCCGCAGCGGGCAGACGTGTCAGCTCCAACCGGCTGCGCACGAGCATCCACAGGCTGCCGAAGTCCGCGACCATGCGGTCGTGGCCGATGTTCAGCGCGTCTGCGTGGTCCGTGGCGGCGCGCTCGAGCGCGCCCATCAGCTCTGCGGGTGTCCAGATCCCGTCGTGTACGGGGCGGCAGCTTACTTCCAGAATCTCCTGCATTTCGTTCCTCCGGCTTCTTTGGGGGGCAACACCGCACAATTGCATCTTCGGCCTTCGCCGGATGTTTTTCACCGATCCATCGGTTCGAAAAGTTTGAGGTATTGCGCAGCCGTTGGCGGCTTTGCCGCCTTACGGATGCGGCATGCCCCTTGCGGGTACACAAAGTACATCTGCACTTTTCAAACCTTGTCTCGGCAAAAAATCTCTCGCCGAATGCTCTCGCTGAATCGTGCGGTGCTGCCCTTAATTATGCCTTATTGTAACACGTCTCCGCGGCTGCGTCAACCTCGGGAAAGAGCGGCCCCTGCCCGCAGGCAGGAGCCGCCCGGAGATCAGAAGCGGAAATAGATGAACGGATTATACGATGAGCTGAGGATGAACACAATGCACACGATCAGCAGAAGACCGGAGGCAAGGTCTGCCAGCAGAATGCCCTTTGTGCTCTTCGGCTCCCGGCGCAGCAGCGGCAGACAGCACACGATACCGAGCGGCAGGTAGACAACGGCCTTCAGAAGGGAGACGTTCGTGGCAGCGGCTGCCACCCAGTCCGTCGCCTGCGGGACAAACATGAGCTTCAGCGCATGGCACAGCGACGGGAAATCGGTCAGGTTGAACAGCACCCAGCCGATCAGCACGAAAAACGCCGTATAGAGCCAGCGAACGGCCCTCGGCAGCCGCTCCAGCAGACGCCCCAGAAACAGCTTTTCCGCCAGCAGCAGAAGCCCGTAATACAGGCCCCAGAACAGGAAGTTCCACTGTGCGCCGTGCCAGAAGCCGGTCAGCGCCCAGACGACCAGAATATTCCGGATCCAGCGGGATTTTTTGACCCGATTGCCGCCGAGCGGGATGTAGACATAGTCGCGGAACCAGGTCGACAGGGAGATGTGCCACCGCCGCCAGAAATCCGTGATGGAAAGGGCGGTATAGGGGTGGTCAAAGTTCTCCAAAAAATGGAAGCCGAACATCCGCCCCAGACCGATGGCCATGTCGCTGTAGCCGGAAAAATCGAAATAGATCTGCAGCGCATAGGCTACGGCGGCAAGCCAGTAGAGCGTGGTGCCGTAAACGGCGCTGTCTCCGGCGTAGATCGTCTCGGCGATGCGGGCGATGTTGTTTGCCAGAATGACCTTTTTCGCAAGGCCGAGGATAAAGCGGCGCAGACCGGCCGCCACATCGTCGATCGATTCGCGGCGTTCCAGAATCTCCTGCTCGACCGTCTCATAGCGGACAATCGGCCCGGCGATCAGCTGCGGGAAGAAGCTGACGTAGAGGAGCAGATAAAAATAGTTGCGCTGGACGCGAATCTCACCGCGGTACAGGTCGATCACATACGAAAGGATCTGGAAGGTATAGAAGCTGATGCCGATGGGGAGCGTCAGCTTCGGCAGTGCGCGCCATCCAAACAGGGCGGAAAGGTTCTCCGAAAAGAAATTCAGATATTTGAAGACGAAGAGATTTCCGACGAGCAGGACGACTGTGACGATCAGAATAAGCCTCTTGTGCGCGGTGCTGCGCTCCATCAGCAGGCCGCCGCAGTAGGCCGCAAGTGTGGCGGCGAGCATCAGCAGCAGGAAGCGCGGCTCGCCCCAGGAATAAAACAGGAGCGAGGCGAGCAGCAGAACGACATTGCGGTAAACGCGGTTTTTGCTCAGGTAGTAGGCGGCGGCGACCAGCGGGAAAAAGGCATAGACAAAGGTGATACTGCTAAATACCATGGCTCAGTTCTCCAGTGCAAAGTCGGGCGAGATATAATAGTCGACATTTCCGATCAGCAGGACCTTCGTGATGTTGTTCCTGCGCAGATAGTCGCTCAGGGAGAAGTCGCTTCCCATATAATTGCGGTAGTAGCGCAGATCGACGGAATATGTCCGGTCAAAGTGGGAGGCCAGCAGCTTCAGAATGGCATTGTCATAGGATTCGCCGATGACCAGCAGATTTCCCCGGTCGGTCCGGCCGGTGTCAAAGATGATCTCGCCGTCGTCCCCGCCATAGAAGGCGCCGTAGCTGAGCGCAAGCTCGCCCGGCACGGCGTCCTGCCTGCCATAGTCTCCGGCGGGCTCACCGTTGCGTGTGACCGTCATCTCCGGATAGGCAAAGCGATAGACGGTGAAGGGCTCGGAGAAGATATCAAGCCCCGTTCCGGCCGCCTTAGAGCCGGAAAACTCGCCGAGCGTCTCGGTCGCGGTCGGTTCCAGCGGCGTATCCGTGCAGCCGAGGAGGGGGAGCAGCTCCCGATAGGCGCGGTAGGAGCCGAGATAATTCCAGTGGTGGTCCGTCCGGTAAAAATACTCGGAGAATGCGGCAAAATCGGGGATTTCATATTTCAGCATCCGGTTCTCCGGCAGGTTCAGCATGGAAAACAGCAGATCGTCAGCATAGACCCGCTCTCCGGTCTCAAAGTTGATATCCGTGTCCTTTTCAATGTAGCAGACAAAAAACTCTATGTCAGGATGAGCGGCGAATATGGCGTTATAATTTGCGGCGCGTTCCTCCAGCGTGGGGCGGAGGACCTGCAGATCGCGCGTGTGATACGTCAGGTAATCGGAGAAAAGCTGCACATCGCCGATCCGGTAGTAGCGGCCGCTTTCCAGCACGGGCTTCAGCAGCGCTTTGGTCAGCTTGGACGACAGATCATTATACCGGGCTTTGAAGCGCTCGGCAAAGGGAGTCTGATCCCCCAACGCGGCTTCCAGCTGATCCTGAAACGTGCCGTCGGCGTAGGTCCCCGGCGTCGGCAGAGCCGCACGGTTTGCATAGCGGTTTTCGTAGTAGTTGATCTTCTTCGGGAAGAAGACCGTCCGCGCCAGACCGAGCAGCAGCCCGCAGAGGATCAGCCCCACAAAGACGAAATTGATCCCTTTCTTCCACATGCTGCTTCCCTCCCGATCCGGCATGGGCGATAGCCCGATTTTTCGCCCAATGCTCTCGCTGCACTGTGCGGTGCTGCCCTAAATTATATCATAGGGGGAATGCATTCGCAAGCGGGAAAGCGGAACCGGCAGAAAGCGCTTGCCTTTTGGGGGAAAACGCGGTATAATGGTGCAATCACGCTGCACGGGAGGGAAACGCTTGAAGCTGAAAAAGATGATCGATAAAACGCTGGCGCTTTATCTGCTGGTCGGCGTTCTGAACTTCATCGTCTGCACGGGGATCATGTTTCTCCTTTATAATGTGGCCGACGTCAGCAAGCACTTTGCGCCGATCGTGAACTACGGCCTCGGCAGCATCATCTGGTATCTTTCCTGCAACTATCTGCTCTTCCCCGGCCACAAGACCACCTCGAAGCAGCTGCTGTGCTTTGTGCTGGACATTGTTGTGTGCTATCTGCTGTCGTATTATCTCATCGGGCCGTATGTCTCGCGCCTGCTGCTGCGCTCGCACTCCGTGACGCGCTTCTTCTCGTTCGGCGGCACGGAGAATATCCGCGGCAACTGCGAAATGTCCGTTGGTTCGCTCAGCTATGCGCTGCTGAACTACTTCGGCCAGCGCTACTTCGTCTTCAGCGACCGCTTCGCCGCCCGTAAGGACAGAAATACCGAAGCATAAAGCAATTCCCCGGGGCAGGATGAACCGCTCTGGGGAATTTCATATATCGCGGCATATGTAAGGAAGCAGCATACCGTTCCCGGCGCAATGCTGCCGATAAAGCGGACCGGAAGGCATTGTGCCACAGAATGTGTGCCGCAAGCATTGCGTGCCTGTTTTTGCTCAGCCCTCCATACACCGCAGCACGGTCTCCTCCGGGACGATGGCGGAGATGCCGCCGGGGTACTGCGTGGACAGGCTGGCGGCCGTGGCGGCGAAGCGGCCGATGGCGGTCAGCTCGTCCTCGGTCAGCGCCTCGGGCGCGCGGCCCAGCTGCAGCAGGCGGCTGACGGCGCTGCCGCCGAAAATATCGCCTGCGCCCGTCGTGTCGACCGGCAGGACGCGCGGCGCGGCCACGCGGACGGCTGCCCCGGCATTCTGCAGCAGGCAGCCCTTCGGCCCACAGGTGACCATGGCCAGGCGGACGCCGAAGTCCGCAAGCAGGCGCGCTGCGCCCTCCTCGGGGCCGCAGCCCCAGAGAAAGCGCACCTCGTCGTCGCTGATCTTGACGATATCGGCCTGCCGCAGGCCCCAGAGGATCTGCGTCTTCGCCGCATCGGCATCCGGCCACAGCGGCAGGCGGAGGTTCGGGTCGAAGCTGAGAAGCTTGCCGTGCGCGGCGGCATAGGCAACGGCCTGCTGCGTGGCGGAGCGCACCGGCTCCTGCGTCAGACTCAGGCTGCCGAAGTGGAACAGGCGCGCCTCGTCCAGCAGCGAAAGGTCCAGCTCGTCAAAGCGGAGCTGCGTATCCGCGCCCGGCTTGCGGGCAAAGCTGAACGCGCGCTCACCGCCGGGGCCGAACGTGACGAAGGCCAGCGTTGTGAACACGGACGGATCGCGCACGATGCCCTCCGTGCGGATACCGGCCTGCGCCAGCGTGGTGCACAGCAGGTCGCCGAACGTATCTGCGCCGACCTTGCCGAGCATGGCGCCGCTGCAGCCGTAGGCGTGCAGGGCGGCCAGAAAATTCCCCGGTGCGCCGCCGGGATGGGCGGCGAGGGTGGGGTAGCCGTCGCGGTCCGTGTCGACCGTGGCAAAATCGATCAGCAGCTCCCCGAGTGCAATGGCGTCCAGCATGAAAATCCCTCCGCATCAGAATGAAAGATAATAAAAGATGTAAAGCAGGTGCTGCCGGAATCAGATCCCCAGCTTTTCCAGTGCAGCCATGCGCAGGGCAAGGCAGAAGATCTGCATGGCCTGCTCCAGCTCCTCCACGGGCGGGAAGCTCGGCGCGATGCGGATGTTGCTGTCGGCGGGGTCGTTCCCGCCGGGATAGGTTGCTCCGGCGGGCGTCATGGTCACACCGGCCTCGGCGCACAGAGCGAGCGTGCGCTTCGCCGTACCGGGCATGGCGTCGCATGAGACAAAGTAGCCGCCCTTCGGCTCCGTCCAGCTCGCGATGTTGAGCGGGGCGATACCGCGCAGGGCCGCCAGCACGGCCTCGAACTTCGGGCGCAGGATGGCGGCGTGGCGCTGCATGAGCTCGAGCACATGGGCCTTGTCCTGCAGGAAGCGGACATGACGCAGCTGGTTGACCTTGTCATAGCTGATGGTCTGCGCACCGAGCAGACCGGAGAGGTATTTCAGGTTCGCCTCGGACGCCGCCATGACGGCCACGCCCGCACCGGGGAAGGTGATCTTGGATGTTGAGGCAAATTCATAGACCATGTCGGCGTTCCCTGCCTCACGGCACAGCGTGAGCATGTCGCGGAAGGGAACGAACTGGCCGTAGACCTCGTGCAGGCAGTAGGCGTTGTCCCACATCAGGGCAAAGTCCGGCGCGGCGGGGCGCAGGGCGGCCAGCCGGTCAACGACGGCGTCGGAATAGACGATACCCTGCGGGTTGGAATATTTCGGCACGCACCAGATGCCCTTGACGGCCGGGTCGCGCACGGCGGCCTCGACGGCGTCCATGTCCGGGCCGTCCGGCGTCATGGAAATGGGGATGAGCTCCATGCCGAACGACTGCGACACGCGGAAATGGCGGTCATAGCCCGGCGCGGGGCACAGGAAGCGGACGGCCGACTCCTGCGACCACGGGCGCGGCGAGTGCTGCAGGCCGTGCGTCCAGGCCTTGGCGATGAGGTCATACATGAGGTTCAGGCTGGCGCTGCCGCCGACGAGGATCTGCGAGGGCATCACGCCCAGCAGCTCGGCAAACAGGCGCTTGGCCGAGGGGATGCCGGTCAGCTCGCCGTAGTTGCGCACGTCGAGCGCGCCGTCGAAGCAGTCCTCCGGAGACTGCAGCACGGTCAGAATGCCGCTGACCATATCGAGCTGCGCACGGCTCGGCTTGCCGCGGGCCATGTTCAGGGAGAGCTGCTTGGTCTTCCAGGCCTCGTACTGCTCCTGCAGCGCGGTATACTCCGCGCAGCGCTCCGAACGGGTGTAGTCTGCATAGGGCTTCATGATGTGACCTCCAAAAAATTTTTTGGTTTGCCCCCATCTTACCGCGCAGCGGGCGGAATGTCAATCGGTTTCCTGCATTCTTTGCATGAAAAAAATCGCTTTTTTGACGGCGGACGCAAACTATGCGAATTATTTGCAGCGCAACTTGCAAAACAGCCGGATATCTGCTATGATAAATCAGAATTCGCCTGAATATGAGAAGGAGACGGTGATTTTGGCACAGATCGACCTGACGACGGGCTCCATTCCCAAAACGCTGCTGCGCTTTGCGTTCCCCATGATCTGCGGGAACCTGCTGCAGCAGCTTTATAATGTAGCGGACACGCTCATCGTCGGCAGGTTTCTTGGCTCGGACGCGCTCGGCGCGGTCGGCTCGTCCTATACGCTCATGACGTTCCTGACGTCCATCCTGCTCGGCCTGTGCATGGGCAGCGGCGCGCTGTTCTCCGTCTGTTGGGGGCAGCGGGACCTCGCCAGACTCCGGCGGCAGACGCATGCGGCCTTCGTGCTCATCGCGGTGTGCACCGTCGTGCTCAATGCGGCGGCCTTTCTGCTGCTCGATGCGATGAAAACGCTCCTGTCCGTCCCGGCGGAGGTCTGGCCCCTGATGCGGTCATATCTGTTCGTCATTTTCTTCGGCATCGGCGGCACCTTCCTTTATAATTATTACGCCTCGCTCCTGCGCGCGGTGGGCAATTCGCTCGTCCCGCTCCTCTTCCTTGCGGCATCGGCCGTGCTGAACATTGCGCTCGACCTCGTCTTCGTGCTCGTGTGCCGGTGGGGCGTGGAGGGCGCTGCGGCCGCGACGGTGCTGGCGCAGTGGCTCTCCGGGATCGGCACTGCGGTCTATACCCTCGTGCGCTGCCCGGAGCTGCGGGCCCGGCAGGAGGAGCGGCGCATCACGGGCGCCATGCTGCGGGAGCTTCTGAGCGCCTCGGTGCTGACATGCCTGCAGCAGTCCGTGATGAACCTCGGCATCCTGATGGTGCAGGGGCGCATCAACAGCTTCGGCCCCGTGATCATGGCGGCGTTCGCAGCCGCCGTGAAGATCGACTCGTTTGCCTATATGCCGCTGCAGGACTTCGGCAATGCGTTCTCCACGTTCATTGCACAGAACTACGGCGCGCAGCAGCCGGAGCGCATCCGCCGCGGCATCCGCACGGCCGTGATCCTGTCGTCGGTCTTTGCCGTGTGCGTCTCGGCCTGCGTCGTGCTGCTTGCTGCGCCGCTGCTGGGGCTGTTCCTGCAGCCGGGCGAGACGGAGATCCTGCAGGCGGGCGTGACCTACCTGCGCATCGCGGGCGCGTTCTATGTGGGCATCGGCGGGCTGTTCCTGCTCTATGGCCTGTACCGCGCCGTCGGCAGACCGGGTATGTCGCTCGTGCTGACGGTCATCTCGCTCGGCACGCGCGTGGCGCTGGCCTACGCGCTTTCGGCCGTCCCGGCCATCGGCGTCGTGGGCATCTGGTGGGCCATCCCCATCGGCTGGGCGCTGGCGGACCTCACGGGTGTCCTTGTCTGGCGGCGCGCCGGGCGAAAGTTGACAGAAAATTCACACCCCGGCGCGAAAATGCGTTGAAAAGCCCTGTGTGGTGTGATATGATTGGAGCATCATTCGGAAAGCGAGAAACATTATGGATCTGGAACACAACGAAAACGAAGAACTGGAAGTGACCCCGGCCGAGCCGGAGGCGGCCCCGGAGGCCGAACCGGAAACCGCGCCGGTCCCTGAGGCGGAGCCGGAGGAGAAGCCGGAGGAAAAGAAGCCCGGCATGTCCAAGGGCGCAAAGATCGCCATTTTCCTGGCGGCGCTGGCCCTCGTGGCGGCCATCGCGGCCTGCGTCCTGCTCATCACAGGCCGCAAGGATCACCCGGCCGGGACGGAGGCCCCGCAGACGGAGGCGACTGAGGCAACGGACGGCACGACCGAGACCGTCGCGGACAAGACGCTCGAAGCGGGCGAGGAGGTCACGACGACCTACGGCAAGGCGGCCAATCTGATCGACGCCGACAACTTCGGCAAGAACGCCGTCACGGACAACGCCGCCTATACCACGAGCACGGCGGAGGCCGGCGATGTGCAGATGCGCACGGCCGTTGCGCGCGACGCGACGGGCTACTGCCTGACGAATGCCGACCTGCAGATCTACTACTGGATGGAATTCTACCAGCTCATGAACAACTATGGCTCCTATGCCTCCATGCTGGGTCTGGATTACACGAAGGCGCTGGCCCTGCAGGACGCCCCGAGCGGCGGAACGTGGGAGCAGTATTTCCTGACGAGCGCCACGAACAACTTTGCGGAGATCCGCGCGCTGTATCTGGCGGCGCAGGAGGCGGGCTATGAGCTGCCGGAGACGGAGGCCAAGTCCATCGAGGACGTGCTGGACCCGGAGGGCAGCTTTGCCAAGAGCGCGGCAGACAACGGCTATGACGATGTCGACGCCTATCTGCAGCTGAACTTCGGCAAGGGTGTCACGACCGAGATCTATCACGACTATCTGCTGACGTATTATACTGCGGTGAACTATTATAAGAACGTGCTGTACGGCGAGTCTGCCAACGCGCTGACGGATGCCGAGATCGAGGCCTATTATGACGAGAACGCCCAGAGCTATATCGATCAGGGCGTGACGAAGGTCAACAACGTCTCCGTCCGCCACATTCTCATCCAGCCCGAGGGCGAGAAGGACAGCGACGGCAACTACAGCGATGAGGCGAAGGCAGCCGCCAAGGCGGAGGCCGAGCGCATCCTTGCCCTCTGGCAGGCCGACCCCACGGAGGACAACTTCAAGACGCTTGCGCTGGAGTACAATCAGGACCCCGGCTCCAAGGACAACGGCGGCCTGTATGAGGACTTCCAGCCCGGCAAGATGGTCACGGAGTTCAACGACTGGTGCTTCGACGAGAGCCGCCAGCCCGGCGATTGTGAGATCGTCGAGACGACCCATGGCTACCACATCATCTACTTCATCGGCCAGACCGAGACCCGTGCCTGGTTCGACACGGCGAAGGACGACATGGCTTCCGCCGCAGCCGGTGAAAAGATCACAGAGCTGAAAACAAAGTACCCTGTAGAGTTCAACTTCAATAATGTCGTGATCTACGACCTGCTGAGCGCTTCCGTCTCGGCATCCTGACACGAAGACAGACCGGGTGCGCCGCGGCAGCAGCGGCGCACCCGTGCTGAGCTTGTCAAAAAAGAGTTTTTGACAAGCTCTCAAACGAGACCCGTTTCACTGGGCTCTCGTTTGAATGGGGCAGCGGCTCGCTGCAGCGCACGAAGGGCACGCCGCAGGCGTGCCCTTCGCACGTTTGCGAGCCGAGCGGTATTTTCTCCGACGTACACGCCGCCGGAGAAAATGATTTCCATTTTCTTTGCGCCTGCGGGCGCAAACTCTGCGAGGCTTTTTCGACAGTCTGCCGGGTGCGCCGCGGCAGCAGCGGCGCACCCGTACTTTTCCAGCCTTTGAACCGAAAGGAGAGAATGAACCATGCAGGAAACGGAATTCCAATTTGCGGGCGCGCAGGGGACGGAGCTTCCCGCGCGCCTGTGGCTGCCGGACGGGCAGCCGCGCCTCGTGCTGCAGATCAGCCACGGTATGACGGAGCACAGCGGACGCTACGACACGCTGGCTGCCGCGCTGGCAGAGCATGGTATTGCCTGCGCGGCCTTTGACCTGCGCGGGCACGGCCGCAATCCGGGCAGCCGTACCTGTGCCGACATGGGGCCGGACGGCTGGGAGCAGTCGCTTTCTGATCTGCAGCGCTTTTGTGAGAGACTGCGGGAGAGCTTCCCTGGTGTGCCGATGGGAATGCTGGGCTTTTCCCTCGGCTCCTTCCTGCTGCGGGACGCGCTCTGCCGGGGCATGGTCGCTCCGGCGGGGGTGATCCTTGCGGGAACGGGCACGCAGCCGGGCGCGGTGCTTGCCGTCATACAGGCGATCGTCCGGGGCCAGCTGCGCCGGGCAAAGCCCGGCGGTACGACGCCGCTGGTGCAGAAGCTTTCCTTTGGCGCCTATAACCGGAAATTTGCGCCGAACCGCACCCGGGCGGACTGGCTCTGCGCCGACGAAGAAGCGCTCGACCGCTACTGCGCCGACCCGCTGTGCCGGCCGGATATCTCAGCGGCGCTGTTTCTGGAGCTGCTGAGCGCCATGCGCCGCACCGGCGGAAAGCGCGCGCTTGCGGGCTGGAACCGCTGCCCAATCCTGCTGCTGTCCGGCGCGGACGATCCTGTCGGCGCGATGGGAAGCGGCGTAAGGCAGCTCGGCGCGGCGATGGAACGGGCGGGACTTCCCGTGCAGACGGTCCTGCTGCCGGGCGCGCGGCATGATATCTTCCATGAGGAGGCGGGCGGCGCCGCCGCGCAGGCGCGCAGCCGCATTCTGCGCTTCTGCGAAACGATACTGGCGGAGTCGGAGAAGCCGCGGAATCAATCGCCTGCGGAGAAATAGGGGCGCGGAAATAGTTCCCTTCCCACAAAAACCGGAGACCCGGCGAAAGCTGCTGTGAAGTGCTTCCGCCGGGTCTCCGGCTGATTTTATGCCTATTATTCCTCCGTCAGCAGATGACGGGCCAGCTCTTCGTTCTCTGCGGCCAGCTCCCGCAGGCTGCGGATATTTTCGGCCTCGAACATCTGCTCGGCCATGGCCGTGTCGATGAGGTCGCACAGCGAGGCGGCGCTTGCCTCCTCCAGCGGGAGGTAGAGGTCCTGTCCAAGGTAGTCGAGGAAGCCGCTGACCTTCGGGTCGTAGACGACGCCGACCATCGGCACGCCCTGCCCGGCGGCAAAGATCAGCGTGTGCAGCCGCATGGCGATGACGAGCGACATCCGGCGGATGAGTGCCACGATCTCCGTGCCGTTGCTCCCGGCCTCCAGCAGCAGATACGGGCAGCGCAGCTGTGCAGCGACGGCATTCAGCGCGGCGCGGTCACGGGCCGGCTCCATGGCGTAGAGCACCGGCGTCAGGCCGTACTCCCGGTGGGCGTATTCCGCCGCGTTTGCAAAGGCGGCGATGTGACGGTCGAAGTCCTTCCACGGGCGCAGAGCGAACAGGGCATAGCGCGTGCCTTCTGCCAGGCCGCTGTGGTGCAGGAAGCTGCGGATGGCGGGCGTATCGCCCGGATCGATCAGCAGGGCGGGGTCCGCCGTCAGGCGGATCTCCGGCGTCGTCACGCCGAGGGCGCGAAGCGTCTCCTCGGAGTAGCGGTCGCGCAGGGAGATGATCTCGGCATAGCGGTTGAGCGTTTTGGCGGTGCGTTCGCAGTTGCGCGGGCGCGAGACGGGGCCGACGCCGCAGCCATAGAGCATGACGCGGCAGCCCGCGCGGGCGGCCATGCGGATGCTCGAAAGGTAATAGAGGAGCGAGCGCGTGCTCGTGGTGTCCTGAATGAGGGTGCCACCGCCACTGAGGTAGAGCTTCGCGTGGCGCATCCTGCGGCGGATGGCGAGCAGCCGGAACGTATAGAGCGAATCGACGCAGGCGGCCGCGCGCGTCTCCTTCGGCGTGCGGCTGAGGGCGCAGATCGGCAGATCAGGGTCGATGTGGCGCAGCTGGGCAACGATGGCGTCGAGAATGGCGTTGTCACCGCCGTTGCCCTTGCCGTAGGCCCCGCAGATCACGACGCCGTCGCGCTCAAGCTTCGGGCGGCGGAAGCGGCGGATGATGATCTCGTAATAATGCTTCTGCTTTTCAACCATGGCCTGCACAGAGAAGTCGCGCTTCGTCTTTTCATAGAGTGCCTCGCCCATGCCGCGGCGCTTTGCGGCATCTGTCGCCAGCGTGAGCATGTGGGCCGTGAGCGCGGAGACATCCTGCGGCTCGAACAGCAGGCCGTTTTCGCCGTCGTCGATGAGGTAGGGCACGCCGCCAACGTTCGAGGCGATGGTCGCGCAGTGCATGCGCGCGCCCTCCGTCAGGGCATAGGGGAAGGTCTCGGACAGCGACGTGAGCACATTGACATCCAGTGCCTGATAGAAGCTGTTGACGTCCTCGAGCCAGCCGGGGAAGAATACCGTGCCCTCCGGACACAGCTCCCTGGCCAGCGCGCGGATCTCTCCGGCCTGCTCGCCGTCGCCCGCAATGACAAGGCGGATGTCCGGCGCCTGCTTCACGGCCGCGGAAAAGGCGCGCACGAGCGTCGTCATATCCTTGACGGGGGAGATGCGGGCGGCAATGCCGAACACGACGGTTTTGTCCGTCGGCGTCAGGCCGATGCCGCGCAGCCACTCATCCCGCGGGACGGTCTTGAGCGGGGTGGAGAAGTCGACGCCGTTATACAGCGGGAAAATGCGCTGCGGGTCGAACCCGCGCGAAATAAGGAGCTGGCGCATGCCGTCCGAAACGCCGATCCACGCGTCAAAGCGGCGCAGCGCGACCTTGTTGATGTTGCCGTAGGTCAGCGCGGCCAGCGGGCGGCCGAGATAGTCGAGCCGGTAGTCGCTGTGGATGGTGGAGATGACGGGGATGCGCGCCTGCCGCTGCACGAGCGCACCGATCATGTTCGCGCGGGCGCCGTGGCAGTGCAGCAGCTGGCAGTCGTCGTGCCGGATGATGGCAAGGATGCGCTTGCGCACCGCCATGGGGTTGCTGCCTTCAATGACGGTCGTCGGGATGCCGAGACAGCGGGCCTCCTCGGCGAACGGTCCCTCCATAAAGCAGATCAGGTGGACATCCTCCGTGCGGTTCAGGCCCTGCAGCAGGGAAAGAACGTGCGTTTTCGCGCCGCCGACATCACCGCCGGAGATCAGATGGATGAGTTTCATACGGTCATACCTCAAAATGGGCAGATCAGCTTGTCAAAAAAGTCTCTGCGGGCTTTTTCGCCAAGCTGCTTTCAGAATTGCAAAATAAGTTTTTGTGCTTTTATTTTGCAATTCTGCCGCTGCGGCGGGTTATTTGACGCGAAAGGACACCCTGACGGTTTCCCTTCACACTTTTCTTCCCTCCGAAACTTTCAGCTTGGCAGGTTCTTTGACAGTCTGCTGCGGCCCGGACAAATGTCCGGGCCGCTTCGTTTTATGGTTATGGAATCAGGTTCGGCGCGTGCGCGCGCACGAGCAGCAGGGCATCCTCATCGATGACGGCCGTCACATCGGGATGAAGCCGCAGAATGGATGCCGGGACCTGCGGCACGATCCTGCCGCACAGCAGGCGCTCTGTGATCTCCGCCTTTCCGCTGCCGCTGAGGAGCAGCAGGATGCGCTTTGCCTGCATCAGCACACCGAGACCGACCGTAATAGCCTGCCGGGGCATGGTGTCCGGGTCGTCAAAGTAGCGAGCATTCGCGGCAAGCGTCTGCGGGGCAAGGTCCACAAGGTGCGTGAGCTCCGGAAAATCATCTGCAGGCTCGTTGAAGCCGATGTGGCCGGTGTGGCCGACGCCGAGGATCTGCAGATCGGCCGGGTGGGAGCGGCAGAGTGCTTCATAGCGGCGGCACTCGGCCTCCGGGTCGGCTGCATCGCCCTGCGGGACCGCCGTGTGCTCCGACGGGATGCCGCAGGGGCGGAAGAAATGCTCCTCCAGATAGTAGTGATAGGACTGCGGATGCGTGCCGGAGAGACCGGCATATTCATCCGTGTTGACCGCGCGGATGCGGGAAAGCTCCAGCCCCTCCTCCCGGTGGCGGCGGACCAGCTCGCGGTACATGCCCTCGGGCGAGCTGCCGGTCACGGTGCCGAGACAGGTGTCCAGCTTTTGCCGGAGCTGTGCCTCAACGATATCCGCGGCACAGCAGCTCAGAGCCTCATAATTCAGAACCGCGATGATCTTCATGTGCCTACCTCTGCCAGAGCGGCCTGCTCCACAAAATAACGTGTGCGATCCGGGTCGACCGGATTGCGCATGTCGCCGTTTTTGATCCAGGTCGCTACGCAGACAGCGTCATATTCCTGCAGCAGCTCGCGAACGTTGTCTCCCGTTGCGCCTCCGCCGAGGAACAGTGGGATGGCGGGAACGCGCTGCCGTACCTGCCGGGCCATGGACAGACTCTCCTGCGCGTTCTTCCCGCAGAGGAACAGGCCGTCGGCAAACGCCTCGTGGACGCACTGCCAGGCCGCTTCGTCCAGCGGCTGGGGGCACAGCGGGATGCCGTGGCGCTCCCAGACGTCGGCATAGACGGGAATGTCCGTCCCCAGCTTCCGTTTCAGTGCGGTGATCTCGCAGCACTGGCCCTGCAGCAGTCCGGCGCTTGTGACCTCTGCACCGGTGTACAGATGCTCCACGCGCACAAAGTCCGCTCCGGCGGCATCCGCCACAGCCAGCGCGGCCACGCCGTCCCAGTTGACGAGCACGCCAAGGCACAGCGCGGGGAAGCTCCGCCGGATGGCCTGCGCCACAACGCTGAGATAGGCGATAGCCTCCGGCGCGGACTGCTGCCGGACCGGCATGTCGCCCATATTCTGCAGGATCACGCTCTGCACGCCGCATTCGGCCAGAATGCGCGTTTCCTCCAGCGCCTGCTCCGTGATGAAGCTGATGCGTTCGCCCCGGTTACGGTAGCTGCCGGGCAGGGGACGGGTCTGCACCATGCCGATGACTCTACCCTTCATGCGTTCGCACCTCCCAGTTTTGCAGCATAGTTCAGCCCGGCGGTATACATGGCCGTCGGCGGAAGAATGCCTGCCTCTGTGATATAAGCGGTGATGAACTCCGGTGCAATGGCCACAAGCTCCGGGCAGACGAAGTCCACGCCTGCCGTTTCGTCGGCCGTCCAGCTGCCGCCGATGCGCTGGCGGTGATCGTCGAGGATCGGCTTTTTTCGATAGCCGTCCAGCGCACGCAGGTCGAGCTTCAGCAGGGGCGTCGGCACATAGAACGGCACATGGAACCGGCTGCACAGCAGGGCCGTCAGCTCCGAGCCGACCGTGTTAAAGCATGTTCCGTCCGGATAGTACGTCTCGGAACCGATGAAGGCGGCATCGCACGCCGGAATATATTGATACAGCGCGCAGTCCGGAATGACATGGACGCTGTGCCCAGCGCGGAGCAGCGGTGCGACATAGGGCCTGCCGCCGTCGAGCGCGCGGCTCTCGGGCACGATGCAGCGGAACGAAACGCCATGCTCCTGCCCCAGAGCGGAAATTGCCGCCACGGTACTGGAATAGTCATAGAGCAGCAGCGTCCTTTTGCCTTCCAGAACGGTCCAGAGCAGGGAACGGATCTTTTCCAGATCCTTTGCGGCCTCCGTACGGTAGCACTCGACACCCTTCCGGATGCTCTGTGCAAGCCCTGCACGGCTGCTGCCGTGTACATTGCGCAGCATGAGGCCGATAGCGTTCGTGATGGCCTGACTGGACTCGCCGCGCGTTGCGATAAAGTGGTCGGCGATGCCGCGGAGCAGGGGGAGGGGATCGTCCGCGCCATTTTCGGCAATGCTGAGGAAAATGTCTCCGATGATGCGGATATGGCTGCTTGCGCCGAGGACGCGCTGCTCGTTGACGTCGTCAAAGCGCTCCTGCGCCTCCGGCGGGAGCAGCTCCCGCCATTTGCAGGGGACAACAAACATGATTATTCTCCTTTCGGCTCGATCACACGGATGCTGACGTCCTCCGGCAGGTCTCCGGTCACGGTGAGGCTGTCCTCCCAGAAGGCAGCGTAGTCCGCACCGTCGCGCTTCTGCCACCATGCGTCCAGCTCGCCCATCGTAGCATGCCAGAGCGGCAGAGCACGGACGGCCTCGGCCAGACGCGGGAATGTCTCCTCGGCCAGCAGGCCGAAGTGCTGCGGATGGCTGTAGAGGATGACGGGAAGTCCTGCCTCTGCCTGACGGCGCACGGACCGGCAGAAATAGTCCGTCACAGAACCCTCCGGCAGCGCCGTGCCCTCCTCCTCGGCCTTGGCAACGGCGCGCTCCGTGGAGAACGGGTCGACCGGCAGCTGCTTGACTGCCATACGCGTGCCGTGGTCATAGGGATAGAAGGGGAGCCCGAAAACGGCATAGCCGAAGTCCGAGGTATAGGTGACGCCGTCTTCCACCAGCGCCCGGTTCAGAGCAAAGTTCCACATGCCGCGCGGTGCGACAAAGCCGGTCGTATAGTCGATGCCCAGCTCCTTCATCCATGCGCGGCAGTCGTGCACGTTGCGGAAGTTTTCCTCCTGCGTGGTGAACAGATTGTGGACATTGGCGTGGCAGCCGATGTCGTGGCTCGGGTCAATGTCCCGCAGACGCTCGGCCTCCGGCTCGCAGAGCGATTTGTTCGTATAGAACGTCACGCGGATGCCGGCCTTTTTCGCGGCATCGCTGATACGGCGGAGATGGTCGCCGTAAATGCCGTCAATGTCCACGCGGAACACGAAGACGGACTGATAGTTTCCTGGGTAATAGTGCAGGTAGACATACGGCAGGCCGCGCTTGCCATAGGAGCGGATGAGCAGCTCCCGCATGGCGCGCAGCAGCAGGTGCTTGTCCACCGATGTGATGCGCTCGGTAAAGTCGGAATCCGGCGTTGTCCGGCGCAGGGTGTCGCCCAGTGCGCAGATGAGCTCCGAGAACGGGATCCCCGTATACCAGCAGCCGCCCTTTCCGACGCTCTGCCAGACAACGGCGGGATATTCGTCCGGGTGCAGGCCGCATTTGATCTTGCGGCTCTCATGCAGGCGAAGCAGGCCGAGGCCGCTGCCCGCATAGACGGGGACGAGGCTCGCAATGCGCGGTGTACCGCAGCCAAGCTCCGTCAGGTCGGCAAATTCGAGCGCCGCCGTGCCGATATAGTCCGTGGGGAAGGGAAGCTCCTCCGGATGCATGCCGGAGAGCACGGCGATGCCGCCCTCCTGCAGATAGTCGGGAAGCCAGACGGGCGTTTCGCCCTCGCACAGCAGGACCGGGCTGTTCGGCTTTTCCGTTGTCAGAAAATACGGTGTTTTTTCCTGCTCGCACAGGATGCGCCAGCCGTCCGTCTGCTCCGGATGACGGCTGGGGTAAATACCGGCTCTCAGCTGCATAGTGCTTCCCCCTTTTCCAGAATGAATCGTTCCGTTTCCGCGCGGGACGGGAGCTTTGTACGCGAGCCAACCGCGCCGATGGCGATGGCAGCTGCTGCAGAGGCATACTGGGCGCAGCGCTCCATGGTCCAGCCCTTCACAAGCCCGGAGAGGAAGACTGCGTTGAAGCAGTCGCCCGCGCCGGTCGTGTCCTGCACCGGGACGGAAAATGCCGGGCAGTGGTGGGAGTATCCCTTTCGGAAGACCCAGACGCCGTTTTCTCCGCAGGTGACCACAACGGTCCGAACGCCGCGCGCCAGCAGCTGCTGCGCACCTGCTTCCAGATTGGTGCAGCCCGTCAGAGCAGCCAGACCGGCTTCGTTCGGGAAGGCCGTGTCCACGCGCTTCAGGACGCTGTCCCACACGGCTGCGGGCGCAGTTCCCGCCGTTGCCTCAATGTCCATGGACAGCAGCGTCTGCGTGCCGTCCAGCGCCTGTGCCACATGGGCGGCAAGGGTCATATCCAGAGAGGTCATGTGAACGCGCTTTGCGGTTTTCAGATAGGCAAGGTCGACCTCCTCCGGCTTCGGCAGAAAGCCGGACGTCTCCACAATGGTCAGCGCCTTTTCGCCGGTGTCGTCCAGCAGGACCATGCAGAAATAGGTCTCACAGGCGGGATCGACGACCATATGGCTGATATCGACGCCGCGGCGCCGCAGGTCGCTTTTTGCCAGCTCGCCGTAGCCGTCCATCCCGACCTTGCAGACGGCACCGGCCTTCGCTCCGAAGGCGGCTGCGGCGCAGCAGAAGTTTCCGATGATCCCGCCGGGGAAATTCCCGAGCAGCTGCCCGCGCACCTTCTCGTCATGCGAAGCAATGTGCGGAACGCGGATCATCACGTCGACGTTTGTATCGCCGACTCCAATGATATCCAGCATAGGCTCCTCCCGCTCAGGCGTCCTTCTCCGCGTTGACGGTGAAGGCAACGGCGGCGAGGATGATGAGGCCGCGGACGACCATCTGCTGATAGACATCCAGACCATACATGACGAGCGCGTTATTGATCATGCCGAGCATGACGGCACCGACGCAGGCACCCGCCACGGAGGCCTTGCCGCCGTTGATGCTCGTGCCGCCCAGAACGGTTGCTGCGATCGCGGAGGTCTCCTCCGCCTCACCCAGCGAGTAGCGGCCGCCGCCGAAGCGTCCGGCCCAGAGAATACCGGCCAGCGACGCAAGTACGCCGGAGAGCAGCATGACCTTAAAGATCGTCAGCTTGACGCGCACGCCGGAATAGAGCGCGGCCTTGGGGTTGCCGCCCACGGAAATGACCTGACGGCCGAACGGGCGCTTGCGCAGGAAGAGCTGGCCGACGACCACGATCACGACCATCCAGAGAAGCAGCACGGGAACACCGCCGAAGTCGCCGCCGCCGAACACAAAGTTGAACGTCGGGTTCGTGATGGGGACGGATTTCAGACCGGAGACCGTGCGTGAAACACCGGCAAAGAGGATCTGCGTGCCGAGCGTGGCGATAAAGGGCGGGATTTTTACCCATGCGATGAGCGCCCCGTTGATCGCGCCAACGACGGCACCGACGGCAAGACCGGCCAGCACACCGGGGATAAGGCCCGCAGCCTGCACAGTCCAGGCCGTGACAAGGGACGTCAGGCCGACGACGGAGCCGACGGACAGATCGATCTGGCCTGCGCCGAGGGCATAGGTCATGCCGACGCCGAGAATGGCAATGAGCGCCGTCTGCCGGATGATGTTCCAGACGTTGCCCATATCCAGAAAGCCGTTGCCGACATTGCGGAGCGTCAGGGAAAAGACGATCAGCAGGGCGACAAAGGCGAGATAGATCATGTACTTCGAAAGAAATTTGCGCGCGGAGATCTTCGTTTTCATGGCGGTCCTCCTATTGAATCGCAGCCATCAGGCTGTCTTCCGTTAATCCGAGCCGGGGAACGTCACGAAGCTCTCCGACGATGCGGTTGTATTTGATGAGCAGGATGCGGTCGCAGTTTTCAATCATCTCCGTCAGTTCGGAGGAGACGAAGACCACGCCGCCGCCCGCGTCCGTGAAGCGGGTGATCGCAGCGGTGATGTCGCCCTTGGCATGGATGTCCACGCCGTAGGTCGGGTCGTCGAGCAGCAGGATCTTCGGATGGCTTTCGAGTGCCTTGCCGACGACGATTTTCTGCTGGTTGCCTCCGGAGAGCTTACTGATGGCGATGTCGCTGCCCGGCGTTTTGACCTGCATGGTTTCAATGATCTCCTGCACAATCTGTGCGCCCTGCCTGTCATCAATGAAAAAGCGCTTTTTGCTCAGCATGGGGAGCAGCGGGAGCAGGGAATTGTCATAGACGCTGTGCATCAGGGACAGGCCCTGCGTGTGGCGGTTCTCCGGGACAAGAAAAATGCCGCCGCGGATGGCGTCGCACGGCTGGCGGACGCGGAGCTTTTTCCTGTCCAGCCGGATCTCACCGCTGCGCGCCGGGTCGATGCCGAACAGCACATTGAAGATCTCCGTGCGCCCGGCGCCCTTCAGACCGGCCAGACCGACGACCTCGCCCGGGCGGACGGTGAAGCTCAGAGGCTCCGGAATGACCTTCGAGGTCACGTCCTTCACCTCGAGCAGCGGTGTCAGACCGTCAAAATCCTTCGGCTTGCGGCTCTTCACGGCCTGAAAGCCGCTCTCGCCGAGCATCTGGGCGATGATCTCCTCGAGCGTTGTGTCACGGATCTCCTTTGCCATGCAGGCCCTGCCGTCGCGGATGATCGTCACGGCGTCGCAGATATCGAGAATATGCTGCAGGTGGTGGGTGCTGATGACGATGGAGTAGCCCTGCTGTTTCAGACGTTCGATGATCTCAAAGAACTTCGTCGTGGCATCGGCGTCGAGCGCGGCAGTTGGCTCATCCATAAGGATGATCTTTGTCTGCTTCATGATGGCCTTGGCGATCTCAACCATCTGCATGTCGCCGGTGGAGAGGGACTTGACCTTCTGCCGCGGATCGATGCGGATGCCCATATCGCGGAAGAATTCCGCGGCCTTCCGAATGCAGTCGCGGTCGGAGATCAGCGCGCCGCGGATCGGCTCTGTGTTCAGAAATATATTTTCTGCGACCGTCATTTCGCCGACCAGACTGTAGTCCTGGTAGATCATGGCAACGGTCTGCTCACGTTCCCGGACGGAAACGGATTTATCAATGTTCTTGCCAAAGAACTGGACGGTGCCTGCCGTCTGGGTATAGACGCCGTTGATAATCTTCATCAGCGTACTCTTGCCCGCACCGTTTTTGCCGACAAGGCCCATGACCTGCCCCTGCCGCAGGGAAAAATCGACGCCGTCCAGCGCGCGGACGCCGGAGAATTCCATCACGATGCCATGCATTTCGATCGCGTTGACAGCGGTTTGTGTTTTGGACATTTGCGTTACCTCATTTCGGGTCGCTGTGCCATACAGCGGATTGGAATCAAAAAAAACGCCGGGCGGGAAAACACCGCCCGGCGTTGGTTATCAGCCGTTCAGAGCGGCCTGAACGTCAGCGGGAGCCTCGATACCGAGGGAGGTGCGGTAGCCTTCAAGCAGATTTTCGCGGGTGACCTTGAAGGACGGGGACGTGACATAGCCCGGGCACTCCTTGCCGATGCAGGCATAGGCGGCCATCAGCGCGCGGCCGTATCCCATGGCATACGGCATATCGCAGGCGATGCCGACGATGTTGCCGCCCTGTGCCATATCGAGCGCGCAGGTGGTGTCGAGGTCCATGGTGACGATCTTGATGTCGGTGCGGCCGAGGGCCTTCACGGTCTGCAGAACGTCGATGCACGGTGTGGAGTAGGAGACGAAGATGCCCTTGACATTCGGATACTTCGTCAGCAGAGCGGAGGTGATCTGCGCTGCTTCGTTCGGGGAGGAGAAGCCGCCGACTTCGGCGACGGTGATGTTCGGATACTGCTCGGCGATGGTCTTGAGGAAGGCGTCGTCGCGGGTGTTGCAGACGTAGTTGACGTCGGCGACCGTGATGGCGAGGATCTCGCCCTCGCCGCCGATGGCATCAGCCATCATCTCGGCGCTGTCGATGCCCATGTCGACGATGGAGTCCGTGATAGCACCGACATATTCCTTGCCTGCCGTGTAGCCCGTGGGAACGTTGCTCATGAACGTCAGCTTGACGCCTGCCTGCCACAGCGGGTCAAACGTCGGCGCGCAGACGTCGAGGTCCTGCGGCTGGCAGGTCACGATGTCCGGGTTCAGCGCGGCGAAGGATTCCATGTTCGTCTTCTGCTGGATGGGGTCGAGATCGCAGCAGCCCTGGCCGACGATCTTGATGTTCATGGCCTCGCAGGCATCCTGGAAGCCGATGAGGTTTGCGTTGTCCCACTCGCTGGCGTTGATGAGCTCAAAGCAGGCGGTGAGGTTCATGGAGCGGACCTGCGCCAGCTCCTCCGGCGTCAGCTCCAGCTCGGTATACCAGGCAGCGGGGCTGCCGTCCGGGCCGACGGTGGTGATGGTCTCGGGGGCTTCGACCGGGTTCGGGAAGGTCAGGCCTTCGGCAGGAATGTCGTTACCATCGGTGTTATCGCTGTTGTCGGGGGCGGTGCTGGGGGCATCGGTCGCGGGAGCGTCCGTGGCGGGGTCATTTGCGGGGCTGTTGGAACAGCCGGCAAACAGTGCCAGCGTCATCACGATGGCGAGAAGCAGGGCGATGCACTTTGTTGTTTTCATGGTTACCTCCTGATATTTTGGGTCTGAAACTCTCTATGTGTACTATGTGTACTATGTGTACTGCGGCCGCAGCAGACAACGATGTTACTCCTTGCGGATGATCTGGTGGAATGTATACTTCTCTGCGTTGTAGGACATCTTGACGAACTCGACGGGGAACAGCTCCATCGGCCTGCTCTTGCGGTAACCGAAGGTCTGGCGCTCGACGTACAGGATCGCAGAGCCCTTCGGAATGCCGAGATGACGGCTCTCCCGCATGTTGGCAAGGCGGCACTCCACGCGCTCGCGCGCATAGACGATGATGATGCCGTATTCCTCCTCAAGGCAGGAATAAAACGACTGGTTCTGCGCAAGCCGCGCCTCCATGTTGGGCACAAGCGCAGCCGGGATATAGTTGACCTCCGTGGCGATGGGGACGGAGTCCGCCATGCGGATGCGCTCGAGCCGCCAGACGGGCTGATCCTGGGGGATCTGCAGCTTGTTCGCCGTGCGGATCACCGGCAGCTCCTTCTCGAGGGAGACGACCTGATTGCTGACCTGAAGGCCCATGTTCAGCATCTCCTGTGTGAAGCTAAGGATGCGCCGCGGGCCGCTTTCGATCTTCATGCTGGCGACGAATGTTCCCTTGCCGGGACTGCGGACAAGGAAGCCCTCCTGCTCCAGCTCCTTGAGCGCCATGCGCACGGTCGTGCGGCTGATGCCGAAGGAGTCCTGCAGCTGCTTCTCGGACGGCAGGATCGAACCGGGCGGATAGTCGCCGCCCTCGATCCATTTCAGTAATGTCTGCTTTAACTGATAGTACAGCGGTTTTTTAGAAGAGATACTCATATTTATCCATCCTGTTACTTAAGAGGATTGAAAGCCGGAAAAGGGATGCGTTGTGCTTACGTTTGTATCATACCACTAAAAATCCGATTTTTCAAGCATATTTTTTGCGATTTCAACAAAATAGTAGATAAAATTAAAATAAAAATGTGCATTTTCACAAGGCGAGAATGAGACGATTGAATGCGGAAAAAGATACATTTCCGTGATGCCATGGGGAACGCTATTCATCGACATGAAAACATATACAAAACTGTCCTGAAGTTGTCACATTCCGGCGCAGAATCCGGGGGTAATTATGCAGCATTTCGATAGCCCCGGCCTGCCCCTCCCGATACCAAAAAAGATACATTTGCAGGTACAGGAACAATACGTTTCCGATACATTTCAACTTACCCAGCCAAAAAAATTTTTGCGTGGATATCCCAGAAACATCGCTGCAGCGCGGAAAAAGCAAAAAACAGCCCGCCCGAGATGGACACTCGGACGGACTGCCAGACAGAAATACTATTTTCTCCAAATAAAACGATCCACAATGCCGGTATAGCTCTGGATGATCCGCGCGACCTTCACGGAGACGTTTTCCGCGGTATAGTCGGGCACTGGGGTGCCGAATTCGCCGTTTTGCTGCATCTGCACTGCCAAATCAATGGACTGCAAGAGCTGCTCCGTATGGATGCCAGACAGAACAAAGCAGCCCTTGTCCAGCGCCTCCGGCCGCTCGGTGGAGGTGCGGATGCACACTGCCGGAAACGGCTTGCCTACCGACAGGTAGAAGCTCGACTCCTCCGGCAGGGTGCCGCTGTCGGACACGACGCAGAAGGCGTTCATTTGCAGGCAGTTGTAATCGTGAAAGCCCAGCGGCTTGTGGGCGATGACGCGCCTGTCCAGTTGGAATCCGCTTTCCTCCAGTCGCTTACGGCTCCGGGGGTGGCAGGAGTACAGCACCGGCAGGTCGTATTGCGCCGCCATGGCGTTTACTGCCGTGAACAGGGATCGGAAATTCTCCTCCGTGTCGATGTTTTCCTCCCGGTGGGCAGAGAGCAGAATGTACTTGCCTTTTTCCAAACCGAGCCGGGCGTGAATGTCGCTGGCCTCGATCTGCGGAAGATTCTGATGCAGCACCTCCGCCATGGGGCTGCCCACCACGAAGGTACGCTCCTTGGGAACCCCTGCGGCGTTCAGATAGCGCCTTGCATGCTCGGAATAGCAGAGGTTCACATCGGAGGTCACATCCACAATGCGGCGGTTGGTTTCCTCCGGCAGGCATTCGTCGAAGCAGCGGTTCCCGGCCTCCATATGGAAGATCGGAATGTGAAGCCGCTTGGCGGCAATGACGGACAGGCAGGAATTTGTGTCACCCAGCACCAGCACGGCGTCCGGCTTGACCTTCTGCATGAGAGCGTAGCTTTTGGCGATAATCGTGCCGATCGTCTCGCCGAGGTTTGCACCGGCGGCATTCAGGTAATAGTCCGGCGCGCGAAGCCCCAGATCTTCAAAGAACACCTGATTCAGCTCGTAGTCGTAATTCTGCCCGGTGTGGACGAGAATCTGCTGAAAATAGCGGTCGCAGCACTGGATGGTAGCAGAAAGACGGATGATCTCCGGCCGCGTGCCGAGGATCGTCATCAGCTTGAGTTTTTCCATTTCAGACCTCCTCATAGAACGTGTCCGGGTGCTGCGGGTCGAAGCACTCGTTGGCCCACATCAGCGTCACCAGATCATCGGTCTTGCTGAGATTCGTGATGCTGTGGGTGTAGCCCGGCAGCATGTGGACGGCCTCGATTTTCTCGCCGCTGACCGCAAACTCCAGAACCTCGTCCGCGTCCAGCCGCCGCTCGCGGATCAGTCCGTGCCCTGCCACAACAATGAAAAATTCCCACTTGCTGTGGTGCCAGTGCTGGCCCTTGGTGACGCCGGGCTTCGTGATATTCACGGAAAACTGCCCGCAGCTTTGCGTTTTCAGCAGCTCCGTGAAGCTACCGCGGGCATCGACATTCATCTTGAGCGGGAACGCCGTCCTTTCCGGCGGCAGATAGGAAAGATAGGTGGAATAGAGCTTCTTTTCAAAGCTGCCCGCCGGAATTTCCGGAAGCAGCAGCGTCTCCGGCTGTGCATGAAAAGATTGCAGAAGCTCCACGATTTTTCCCAGTGCCACGCGGTGCGTCACCGGCACGCGGCAGAAATCTCCGCCGGGAATCGGCGTCAGGCCGTCATAATCGCAGCGGTGCGCCCGGCCGGACAGCGCTGCCAGCAGCTCCGCGACAAGATCGTCAATGTAGACCAGCTCCAATTCCGTCGCGGGGTCGTTGACCGTGATTGGCAAATCGTTTGCAATGTTTTGGCAGAACGTCGCCACGGCGGAATTGTAATTCGGGCGGCACCACTTGCCGAACACATTGGGGAAGCGGTAAATCAGCGCCTCCGCACCGGTCTCGGCGGCATAGGTCCGCAGCCGCTTTTCGCAGGCAAGCTTTGCCTTGCCGTATTCGCTGCCCGCATAGCGCCAGACGAGAGAGGCCTGGGCGGAACTGGCCAGCATCACGGGGCAGCGGTTGTCCGCGTTTTGCAATGCGGCAAGCAGTATTTCCAAAGAGCCGGTATTGCCGGGGAGGTATTCCTCCGCCGTTTTTGGGCGGTTTACCCCCGCCAGATGGAATACGAAATCCGCAGATTTCGCATAATCAGCAAGCTGCTCCGGTGAGCCGTCCGTGTCATATTTGAAGATTTCCCGGATGTCCAGCTCCGGGTGGGTGCGGTCTTTGCCGTCGCGGATGTTTCGGAGCGCTGCGACGAGATTTTTCCCCACAAAGCCGCGCGCGCCGGTGACAAGAATGTTCATCAGCAATTTCCTCCAAAGAGCTTCAGCTTCTGCAGCAGGCGCTTCATGCCGTCCAGGTCCAGCCGCTGGGTGTTATGGGAGGTGTACGGTTCGATCTGAGACAGCTCCGCGTTTCCTTTGGAGAAATAGTTGTCGTAGTTCAGGTCGCGGCTGTCGGCGTGGATACGGAAGAAACCTGGCAGGTCCTCCGCCCGCAGCATTTCCTCCGAGGTCACGAGTACCTCAAAGAGCTTCTCGCCGTGGCGCGTGCCGATGGTCTGCACGCCGAGGTCGGACTGCTTCAGCTCCAGAACAGCCTGCGCCAGTGTTTCAATGGTCGCGGCGGGTGCCTTCTGCACGAACAGGTCGCCCTGCTCGCCGTGCTCGAAGGCATAGAGAACGAGATCGACCGCTTCGCTGAGCGTCATCATGAAGCGAGTCATATTGGGATTCGTGACGGTCAGCGGTTTTCCCTCGTCGATCTGGTCGCAGAACAGCGGAATGACTGAGCCGCGGGAGGCCATGACATTACCATAGCGCGTCAGGCAAAGCACGGGATCGTCTGCCAGCATCTGCTTCGACCGGGCGATGACGTTCTTTTCCATCATAGCTTTGGACATGCCCATGGCGTTGATGGGATAGGCGGCCTTGTCGGTGGAGAGAAAGATCGCCTTCTTGACCCGGTTTTCCACGCAGGCATCAATGACGTTGTTGGAGCCGATGACATTGGTCTTGACGGCCTCCATGGGGAAAAACTCGCAGGAGGGCACTTGCTTGAGGGCAGCGGCGTGGAACACATAGTCCACGCCCCGGAACGCCGGGGCGATGGAGCGGTAGTCCCGCACATCGCCGATGTAGAATTTGATTTTCTCCGCGCAGGCGGGACAGGCCAGCTGATAGGCATGGCGCATGTCGTCCTGCTTTTTCTCGTCGCGGGAGAGGATACGAATCTCGCGGATGTCCGTGGTCAGAAAGCGGTCCAGAACCGCGTGACCGAAGGAGCCGGTCCCGCCCGTGATGAGGAGGACTTTGTTTTCAAATCTTGACATAATCAGCATGCCTTTCTCTGCGAATTATCGGTTTTCTTTCGCTTTGGAAACACATCACGCAGCAGGATTGCCTGACACATCAGCAGCCCATTGGGACGCAGCGGACGTAGGAGAAGCGGAAATACGAACGTTGTAGATATTTGCGTCAGCAGGGAGGCAACGGCAGCGCCTGTTGCGCCCCAGCAGGGGATCAGCAGAAAATTTAAAACCACATTCACCAAAGCGGAGCCGATATAAAGCGGTGTCAGATACTTTTGCTTTCCTTCGCATACCACCCACGCGCCGCGGGCCACGCCCAGATAAGAGAATGCGGTGTACCATGTAATGACCTGCATCGGCATGACAGCCGGAAGGTACGCTTCCCCATAGAGCAGGCTGACAGCCGGTCGTGCAAGCAGCGTGATCACGGCGGAGACGGCAACAGAAGGATAGAAAACAAGGGCATACAGCTGCCGGTTATGCCGGACGAACTGCGCTCGATCCGTCCGATGGGCCTGCATGATACCAGGCGTGATCGAATCAATGATAGCCGACAGGACGAAGGTCCACATGGTAGCCAGACTGGTAGCCGTGGCGTAGTAGCCAACGGAGGCCTCATCCAGCAGATGCTTGAGCATAAAGCGGTCTGTACAGTTATAGACGGACACCATAAGGCCGCAGAGAATAAAGCTCCCGCTCTGGCGCAAAAGGGCGCGACCCTTCGCGGGCGAAAAATGCAGCCGGGGACCGCCCCGCCACTTGTACAGCCCCAGAAATACAATGGCTGCTACGGCATAATCGATTGTGTTGGAGATGGCAAACCAGCGAACGTCCTTGCCCAAAACCAGAAGGAGTACTTTGTAGAAAGAGACGATGATATACCCAACCGATGTGGCAATCGTTGCGTATTTGGACTCCAGCCGACTTTGAAACCAGTACTGAATGGTATCAAACGCCTGAAAGATCAGGGACATGCTGTAAAGCGCTACCACGGTCATGGTCAAGCGCTCTCCACGGTCCACAGCGGCCACTATGGCCAGAATGCTGACCGCAGACAGCGTACTGGACAGCAGCCGCATTGCGATCGCCGTTCCAACTGTAGTTCCGGCACCCTCTGGGTCATCCATAAAGTCCTTCAAAAGGAGTGAACTCAACCCCAGAGTGGCAAAGGATGTGAAAAAGGCGGTATACAGGGCGGCATAGTTGACCAGACCATAGTTACTCGGCCCCAGATAGCGTGCAGTGAGCAGATTGACCAGAAAGGCCAGTGCCATGTGCAGGACTCTGCCTGCGACCAGCCAGCCCGCGTTTTTGGCGGCACGTCGGCTGAAAAAAGATACTTTCATATTTGCGATATATGCCAGCAGTGGCTAAGCGCGGCTGCACGGCCCTTCCGAATAGAGTTCGGGGGACGGAACCCCCTCTGAAATGGCCCGAATCAAATCGACCAGCCGACGGGCGGCTTCTTGCGCATTCCAGGTGTTTGTGATGGTCTCATAGGCATGTTTGCCCATTGCTTCCCGTGTAGATGGCTGCTCCAACAACCGTACGACATTTTCGTATAGTTCATTCCTATTCCCAGCGCGATAGACACAGCCATTTACGCTATTCTCGACCAAATAGGGCGTCGAGCCGGCTGCGTCACTGGCAACGACTGCGCAGCTGCTGTTCATGGCCTCGTTCAACACAGCGCCCCAGCCTTCGTGCCGATCCGAAGTAAACAGAAATATTGCGCTGCGTTCCATTTCCCGGCGCACCTGCTCCGGTGACAGGCTGCCCAGAAGGAAGACCTGAGATTCCAAAGCATATTGTGCGATCATTCCACGCAGTTTCGGTTCCAATGTCCCGCTTCCCGCTATACGCAGAGAAAACGAATAGCCTGCATCCCGCAGCCGAGCTGCAAGCCGGATTGCATCATCCGGGTGCTTCAAATCCAGCAAGCGGCCCGCCCAGAATATACTGCCCGGCTCTTTTTGGGGGAGCAGTGTTTCCGTATCATAGGGAAGTGCAGCAGGAAAGTATCCCCATTTGTAGGACTTCCCGCGGAATAATCCCATCTTTGCGTAATCCCCGGCGGCATAGGCACTGGCGCACAGAAGATACACCGGCTTGTTAGAGGGATTCCAACGGTGCCACTTTATCATTCGCGGCAGAAATTTCAGCGGCTCCAAGCCGTTTTTCAGAGGGCGCTCCTGATAGCGCAGGATCAGCTTTCCTTCCCGCAGGCGTTCCCTCAGCAGGATCTGCGGCGCAGAGCCGACGATCACGGCATCTGCTGCAAGAATTTCATGGGATGCTTCGACCCACTCTGCCGGAGTGCACGGCGTGACAACAAAATCCGGAAGATCCCTGATCTCGCCCCACATCGCGCGCCGCTCCAGTGAGATCGATCCACTGGCCAGAAACCGGAACGAGACGCCGTCTTGGGCAGCCAGTGCGCGGCAGAGCGGCCCCTGATGATGGTTGTAGAAATTGGAGAGAAAAATGAGGTTCATGGGGTGACCTCCGATTTGCTCTGGTGCATTGCACCGTTAATTCCACCCTGGATCATAAGAAAGAAATAATAGATGTACGGGTTTGCAATATAGATCGGTTCGACCATAAAATTTATGATTGCTGCTGACGTAAAGCAGAAAGCGATAGGGCTGATGCTACGATCTGTATGCAATCTGCCAAAGCGAAACAGTATGATTATTTCGTCAATTGTTGCTGATATCGAGAAAATGAAAGGGAGTATTCCAGCAACACGGTAAATGTCCAGCCAGAAATTGTGCGCATATGTTTGCCCGCCATACAGAACAAATTGATTATTGGAACCAAATGGATAGCGCAACCAATTATCAAAAAAGCTTTTCCAGATATTGATGCGCCCACCGGCATTTAGCAGATCACCCTGTGTGATGCGCCGATAAAGTCGTGTCGAAACAAACATGCTTTTCAAATGAGCAATATCTGCTTGCCAAACTATGAGAACGATCAAAAATAGGATAACAGCGCCAAGAATGATATGGAGTCGACGCCTGAGCGATATTTTAGCTGTGAACAAAATATATATCAGAATCCCGACTATAAGCAATCCGGAGACAAAGAAAAAAGCGCGATATGCCTGCTGTATAGCGTTATAGAGTGAGATGGATAGGACAAGGAGAGATGGAATAGTCCACTTTCGATTACCGAAAAAAAGCAGACAAATTGAAATGGCAGTCGGGAAAAGAAACAGCAGGCCTTGCGCTGTGACGGACAGATAGTCCTTATGCCAAAAGTCGTAAGCTAGTCGAGCATATCGCTCATCAACGCGATGAAAGAACTGATAAGACACAACATTAAGGGTACCATGCAGAAAGAAACCAGCTGAGATGCTTATGATCATCAACAGTAGTAAGTTTCTGTTAGGGGAATTCCTGATGAAGTGGCTGCCGACCAGGTAGCAAGCCCAAGGCATGACGAGGTATTTAAGTAGGTCGGCAAATACGAAGCTGTTATGATAGCTGTAGAATATGAAATAGAAAATTGAGAACAGAGCAAGAAGTATGGCTTGCTGCGTTATTACAATATGACGAATATGCAAGATCAAATAGGCGAGCAGGAATATTGCAAGGAAATCGCCGCCAATGCCTAAAAAATCCATACTGGAAATAAAGATGGTTAAAAGGCATAGGATATCCCTACGGTATAGAGAACCGCGTTCCTGTTGCTGAATAGCTTGCATGAAATCTCATTCCTTTGGAGTTCTTGTAAAATGCCGTGTGGGAGGGCTGCACAATTGTGCAGCCCTCCGGATGGTGTTTGCTGACAGGATTGACCTCTAAATTGTGAGAGTAAACTCGGATTACGAGTTACTGTCGTCCAATTCGGACAGAAACAGAACTTGAAATTCTTCCAGTTCATCGTCAACAGGAATAATGCTCAATTCGGTTACCATTGTTTCCAGCTGTGCTGCATCAGTTGTACCACGAACGGTGTAGGTATAGCCCAGCTTTTCAGCATAAGCCTGCGCGTAGGAGTTTGCTGCTACAGACAACACGATATTAAGCGCATCTTGCAGAATGCGGTCTTCAATTTCTGTTACAGTGTTGGGAATATACAGGCTGAGGAGCGCAGTATCGCCTTTGAATGCGTATTCTCCAATGCTTTCAAGATTGCTGCCTTCAGAGATCGCTACTTCATTCAGCTTTGTGCAGTAGTAGAAGGCATACCCATCCAATCTGGTAACACTGTCAGGAATGGCAATTGTTTTCAGGCTGCTGTAGCCAAAGGCACCCCAGCCGATGCGCTCGAGCTGCGAGCCATCTTCAAAGGTTACAGTTTCGAGTCTATTGCACCAGAAGAAGTTGAACTTACCAATATAGGTGATGTCTTTACCAATCATGACTTGCTTGATTAGATACTTGCATGCTTCCCAAGGGGCATGGTTTGTCTCATTGTCCGCCATAGGGCCACTGCCAGTGATCTTCAGCACACCGTCAGAAGTCAGAACCCATGCAGCGTCCTCACCGCAGAAGCCGGAGGCAACGACTGCTGGCCTAGCGGTTCTTGTTACATAGGCGATGCCATACTTTTCGGCATAGGTCTGAGCATAGGAGCTTTCTGCTACTGACAGCGTAACATTCGCGATGGCATTTTCAAAGATACCCCATCCAATATTATTCATGCCGTCAGGAATGTACAGGCTCGTCAGCTTTGTATCTGCCTTGAATACGCATTCACCCAAGCTGGTCAGACAACTGCTCTCACTGATCTCAACGTTGGACAGGTTGGAACAATAGTAGAAGGCATACCCTTCCAAACGGGTCACACTGTCGGGAATGGCAATCTGAGGCAGGCTGCTGTAGCCGAAGGCACCCCAGCCGATGCGTTCAAGCTGCGAGCCCTCTTCAAAGGTCACAGTTTCAAGCTTATTACACCAGAAGAAGTTGAATTTACCGATATAGGTGATGCCCTTTCCAATGACAATCTGCTTGATCTGATACTTGTATGCTTCCCAAGGAGCCTGGTTTGTGTTGTTATCCGCCATGGGACCGTCCCCGGTGATATTCAGAACACCCTCAGAGTCTAGCGTCCATGCGGCGTTCTCTCCGCAAGTGCCGGAAGCGACAACAGTCAACTTCGCTTTCCGTGTTTCATAAGCAATGCCGTACTTCTTAGCATAGGACTGCGCATAGGAGTTCTCCGCGACATACAGCGTAACATTTGCGATAGCATCCTGGAAGAGGCCTGCACCGATTTGAACAGTGCAGTCAGGAATGTAGAGGCTGGTCAGGCTTGTGTCGGCCTTGAATACGTATTCGCCCATTCTGGTCAGCTTGCTGTTTTCACTGATCTCCACATTGGACAGCTTAGAGCAGTAGTAGAAAGCATAGCCATCGATCTGTGTAACAGAGTCAGGAATGGTGATAGCGGGCAGGCTGCTGTAACCGAAAGCACCCCAGCCGATGCGCTCCAGTTTGCTGCCTTCCTCGAAGGTCACGGTTTCCAGTCTGCTACACCGGAAGAAGTTGAACTTGCCGATATAGGTGATGTCCTTACCAATGACAATCTGCTTGATCTGATACTTGTATGCTTCCCAAGGAGCCTGGTTTGTGTTGTTATCCGCCATGGGACCGTCCCCGGTGATATTCAGAACACCCTCAGAGTCTAGCGTCCATGCGGCGTTCTCTCCGCAAGTGCCGGAAGCGACAACAGTCAACTTCGCTTTCCGTGTTTCATAAGCAATGCCGTACTTTTCCGCATAGGCCTGTGCATAGGAATTCTCTGCCACGGAGAGCGTTACGCCGGTGACATCCTTGAAAATCGCGGAGCCGATCTTTGTAACGCCGTCAGGAATGTACAGAGAGGTCATTTTGGTGTCGGCTTTAAATGCATATTCGCCAAGGCTTTCCAGCTTGCTGTTCTCACTGATCGCAACACCGGTCAGCTTGGAGCAATAGTAGAATGCATAGCCGTCGATCCGGTTAACAGAGTCAGGAATGGTGATAGCAGGCAGGCTGCTGTAACCAAAGGCACCCCAACCGATACGTTCGAGCTTTGTGCCCTCCTCGAAGGTCACGGTTTCCAGTCTGCTACACCGGAAGAAGTTGAACTTGCCAATATAGGTGATGTCCTTACCAATTACGACTTGCTTGATTTGATACTTGTATGCTTCCCAAGGAGCGTGATTTGTATTATTGTCCGACATGGGGCCGTTTCCTGTGACGCTCAGAACACCTTCGGAGTTCAAAGTCCACGCTGCGTTATCACCGCAACTGCCGGAGGCCACAACTGTGGGCTTGGGTGTTCTTGTTTCATAGGAGATACCATATTTCTCAGCATAGGCCTGCGCATAGGAATTTGCAGCAACGGACACAGTTACATTATTGCCAGCTCCCTCGAAGATACCCCAGCCAATATTATTCGTGCCGTCAGGAATATACAGGTATTTCAGTTTTGCGTCGGCCTTGAATACGCTTTCGCCCATTCTGGCTAGCTTGCTGTTTTCACTGATCTCCACACTGGACAGCTTGGAGCAATAGTAGAACGCATAGCCGTCGATCTGCGTAACAGAATCGGGAATGGTGATGGAGGGCAGGCTGCTGTAGCCGAAAGCACCCCAACCGATACGTGCAAGCTTGATATTTTCCGCAAAAGACACGCTTTCAAGCCTGCTGCACTGGAAAAAGTTGAATTTGCCAATTGCAGTGATTTCATTGCCGATCAGGATGTGCTTAATATAATACCTGTAGTTACCCCAGGGAGCACGCTTCGCGATGTTGTCCACCATATCGCCATAACCGCCGACAACGAGCTTACCATCGCGGTAAAGAACATAATTGGCTGTCTGGCCACACAGGCCAGCATTGATCAGGTCAGCAGTTGTGCAGCGAACAAACTGACCATTTTCAAACTGGCACGTTTCACCGCAGATAACATATTCGCCCTGATAGGTAAGGCCATCTTGATCAAAGGAATATGTACCTTCCGTGAGCACCAAAACACCAGTCACGGAGTTTCCACCAGCAAAATAGCGCATTCTTCCCGTCTTCGTATCCTTCGCCCAGCCGGGGTAGGCGCTTTCCTTCGCGCCGGTCTCGTATCCGCAGACCTCACAGGAGAGCATGTCCGTCTCGCTGTCGTAGTCATAGGTATGCTCATCATTTTCGCACAGCGGGGTCTTCCTCTTGCTATACTGGTCGAGCACGGTCTTACTTCCGTCCTCTGCCACATTATACGCTGTAACGGTAGCCTGGAAGCGGTCGGCGGTGACGTCGACATAGATGCTCTCGAAGTCGAGCGTGGTCTTCTCAAAGTGGAAGTCCGGGTTATTCACGATGGAGTAGGACTTACCGCCGGTGGAGCCGCAGATGTAGTACACGGTGCCCTTTTCCTCCACCTGACCGCCGGTCATGGGAGCGGTGCGGGCGTAGCTGTGGTCATTGCCGGAGAAGTAGAAGTCAATCCCGGCTGCGTCGCAGGCTGCGGGCAGATACTGCTGATAGATCTCGCCGCCGCCGGTGGGGTTGGTATAGTAGGCGGGGACGTGCGTGACTAGCACCTTCCAGGTGCAGCTCGTCCTCGCAGCGTCCTCGATGAGCCACTGTGCGAACTGCTGCAGGGTGTCCTTGTCGGAGGTGTGGTTCAGGACGGCAATGTAGACGTCGCCGCGCTCCACGGAATACCAGTCAGCAGGCACGCCGAACACGGACTTCACGGCGATGGCGCCGTTGCCGCTGTCGTCTGCCTCGTGGTTGCCGATGACGTGGAGTACATCGGTGTCGCGGATGCCGTCGAGCGTGAAGAGCTTCAGGGCGTCGTCCCACTGGTTGTAGTAGCGGACATTGTCCACGGCGTCGCCGAGCTGAACGCCGAAGGGATACTGCCCGGCCAGATGATCGGCGATGCGGACCATGCCCTCAAGGGCGGCCTCCTCCTGAATGTCCGCCAGCAGGAAGAAGCGGGTCTGCTTCCCGGCTGCCGGGACGGTGAAGCTGCGGATGGCGGACCAGACTGTGCCGTCGCCGACGCGGTAGTAATACGTCGCGCCTGTGGTGAGGCCGCTCAGCGTCACGCCATTCACGCGGTTGATCTGCTTGCTGCCGGAGTAGGAGATCAGGCGGCTCGTGCCCTCGATCTGCGTGGCTTCGCTCAGATCTGCGCTGGTGGAAAGCTCTACTACGGCGGCAGCGGCGCTGTGGCGCGGGTCGCTCATCCAGGTGATGGTCTTGCCGTCTGCTGCAGGGGAGAGGGCGTAGATGATATTGTAGGGTGCGCCGGTCTCGTCGCCCACGGCGTTGTAGCTGAACAGGGTGATCTGATAGGAGCAGTTGCCCTCGGCGTCCTCGGCGCGCAGGTTCACACTGCCCTCGCTTGCCGTCAGGCCGGAGATGTCGATCCGGCCGTTCCCGTCGGTCTGACCCTGCAGGACGTCATTGGCATAGACGTTGACGCCGGCTGCCGCAGCGCCGTCGCGCACGACGGTCACGGTCGCGGTGGCCTTGCTGCCTGCTACGGCGGTCTCCGCCGTGATGCGGTACATGGCCTCGATCGGATAATTCGCGACGGGCGTGGTGAAGCCGGTCGCATATTGGTTCAGGTCGCTGATATCGAGGTTCTCCGTCTGCTTGCAGCCGTAGGAGCCCTTCGTGACCTGCACGTTGATGCTGCTGCCCTCTGTGACGGAGGTGGGGATGGGAATGTCGACCGTGGCCAGCGCACCGGCCGTATACTTCGCGTGGTCAATGGCGGTGATCTCCACGGAGACGACGCCCTTGGAGGGATCGTAGCTCCAGCTGCCCGTCACGCCCTCGGGGAAGGTGACGTTCGCAACGGGATAGCTGCGCGTGACGGAGATGGCTGCTGTCAGGGATGTGACGGAAGCGGGATCATCGCTCTCCAGCGCCAGCTGCCACGTTTTGCCGACGGTGGGAACACCCAGCGTGTTCAGCACAATGTTCGGCACGTCCGGCTTTTCGGCTTCGACGGTGAAGTAGCGGGTCTCGCGGGTGACGTTGCCGTAGCCGTCCTTCAGGTAGAACGTGATGGAGTGCAGGCCGTTGCCGAAGTGCATCAGGCCGGAGGTGCTGCCGAGAATGTCACAATCGTACTTGCCGCGATAGGTGCCGTCAAAGTAGAAATAGGCGGATTCCACGCCGGTGGCGTAGGGATCGGTCTCCTCACTATCGTTATAGGTGACGAAAAAGCGGAGCTTGTCGGAGTGGAGGGTCATGCCGTCCTCGAGCTCTGTCTTGGTGCCGTCGTCGTTGACGAGCTGGATGGAGGTCACGACCGGAGCCGTGACGTCCTGATTGTTTGCGCCGTAGACGACGCAGAAATTATCGAGAAGAATGTAGCCCTTCAGGTCGCCCTTGTCGAGCTTGACGCCGTCGGTGGTGTACCAGCCGATGCCGCCGGTAGTGACCATCGCACGGAACAGCATGCCGCTGTTGGCGCGGATCAGGGCACCGGCGTACTGAGTCAGATCAGCCTCAAGATACTGCCAGCCGGTCTTCAGCCCCTCGCCGCTCCCCGCGCTGCCATTGCTGAAATTGACATAGGCGTTCGTCCAGCTTTGGCCATTATTTGTACTGGTGGCGATCTGGGCACGCAGCCACGGGACAGGGACTCCCTCGGGAATATAGACCCAGACACCAAGCGCTGTCGGCGTGCCGTCAATGGCGAGATTGTCGCCAAGGCCGAGACAGGCACCATCGGTACCGGTGAGACCGGTCCAGTCATATTCCAGCTTGATGGCCTTATGACCGAAGCGGACGATGTCGGCATATTCCTCGGCGGTATCGGAGACGATGGAGCCCTTGACGACGCCGCCGCGGCCGGCATAGTGATAGGTCGCGACTGCATTGGAGGCCATGCCGCCAAAGCTTTCGACGGTCGTGCCGATGGTGGAATAATCCCACGGGTCCTCATCGCCGCCGTCGAGGATCATGGTCGGCTCCATGCCGATATTCACGGTAACTGTGGCGCTCAGGTCGCCGCGCGTGGCGGTGACGGTCGGGCTGCCGGAGTATTTCACGTTGCTCGTGACGGCGAACCGGTTGTTCGCAAACGAACCTGCATCCGGGTCGGAGATGGCCCAGTTGATGTCGCCGTCCTTGAGATGGACCTGCTCGGATTGATAGGTCGCCCGGAAGCCAAGGTCGCTGACGTCGTTATAGTTGAGGTTGACTTCACTCGACGCGAACGAAAGGGCGTCCGGCTCCTGCACATGCAGGATGGTCGAACCGACCGTCTTGCCGCCGCTGATTAGGTCGATCGTCACGTCGCCGGTCTTGCCGGACGAAGTGAACACGGCGGAAGCGCCGCTGCCATTGACAGTGGTCTCGCTCACAGTGCCCATGGCCGCATCGCTGACCGTGAAGACGGCGTCCGCGGGGAGCGCCTTTGCCGGAGCGCCGGAGAAGTCCATGGCGCTGGCCGTCAGCTCGACCAAGGAAGCGGGCGTGTAGTATTCGCCGTCGGGCGTGACGGCGGCGTGGTCGAACTCGCCGGAGGCAGCCACGGTGGAGACGACGAGGATCGTGCCGGAGACCACGCGCTCGCTGCCGCCTGCAGGCGTGTTGCGCATGGTCAGGTCGCTCTCGCCCTCGCGCTGGGAGAGGTAGGTGGAGGAGCCGCCCTCGTCGAGCTGGATGGCCGCCACGCAGCCGAGCGCGACCATCATGCGGGCTTCTTCCTCGGCGGTGTAGCCGACGGAGCGGGGGGCCATGGTGCCGTCCGCCTGGAACAGGACGACCGTGCCGTCGGCCTTGACGCCGACGCTGGTGCGCGGGTAATAGCCGCTGTTGCCGGACTGGGAAACAACGACCTTGCCATCCCAGACCATGGCGACGAGCGCGTCGACCGCCTCGACGATCTGAACGGTCTTACCCTGCTTTTCACTCTGGCTGGCCTCGGCCTGCGCAAGGGTCGTGCCCTCGCGGAAGACGTCGACGGAGCCGTCGTCAAACGCGGCGAGGAAGGCGCGGCTGGAGTTATCGTGATGCACGACACCGTTCATCACGAGATAGCCGGAGGGCTCGCCGGTGTTGATGTTGAACCACGAGGCGTTGACGCCGCCGACGACGTTCAGGCCCGTCTCCCTTTCGTAGACGTGCGCCTGCTCGGTCGTGGTCTTCAGCGTCCAGCCAAGCTCCTTCGGGTTGCGGTTGCCGTAACCGGCTACAATTTTCGCCCGTCCCTCATTTGGGTTGACCTGCATGACGTTGGCAACGGTCTGGGAGTTGCCCGCGTCGTTGTTCGTGATAATCACGGACTCGGAAATATCCGGCGCGATGGAGTAGTTTTTAACAGAAGTAACACGATAGCTTGTGCCATCAATGTTGCTGCCTTTTGACAGATTGTTTGAAACGGTAGACGTAATTGCATCTGTGCTTTGCGGGTTCGTGTCGGTTCCCTTTATAGCGAATGCTGCAGTCGGTAAAGTACTAAGCAGCAGCATCACACATAAGAATAACGCTGTAATGCGCTTTGTAACGGAACACCTCATTTTTAACTCTCCTTTTCTGCAATTTATATATCTCCCGAAAGAGACTATATACAAACAAAATGGCCTACAATTAATTACGGATTATGTGGCAAGTTTTAATCGATTTTAATGTAGTCCGTAAAGGGGTGGTTCAGGTCGATCATTTCAGCGTAATGGTGGCCGACTTTTTCTTCTTCAGGAAGATCGGCTCGCCAGTTGCCATATTTCTGCGTGAGATATGCGTCAAATTGCGCAGGTATTCTGACTTGCATACCTTCAAATGCTGCAAAAGTGCCATCTCCATATTGCGCGCGCGGCGCATATTCGAGTTTCCCTTGCCAGTTGCCGTGGTTACAAATGACTTCGGAATCCCCTTCAGAATACGAGGAGATGAGTTCCTCATATTTTCTCATAATGTGCTGTGTATGCTTGTGAATCCCTAGCAGGCGCTCCAATCCAAAGAATAACTTGGTACACCAACTGCATGGCAGCTGGAATGCGCACGCTGCCATCAGTTTATACTTCTTCTTCAGCAGCTCCAATCGGCGTATCTCAAACGGTGTTTTTGGATATCCATCCAAAGGAAATACATCAATATAAACGCCATGATTGATAGATAGCTTCGCAGCACTTTTCTCAATATAAGTAGTATTCGAATCGCGAACCTTGCTGAATATCTGTGGGAATGCCGGGTCGGTGCGATAATTCTGCAGGAAATAGCTGTTCGGGAGCAGCTCCTGCGCCTTTTCAACAAAAATCTCATAGTCGGGACGGAGCAAGCCAATATCCAGATCATCATCCCAAGGAATGAAACCGGAATACTTAACTGCGCCCAAAGCACTTCCGCAAATGAGATAGTAGTTGATGTGCAATTGGCGGCATACTGCATCTACCGCTTGGAGTATTTTGAATTCTACTTGCTGTAAATCGGTCATAAGTTCACTATCCGTTCCGCTTTCTTTAATGTGCTGTATGTTCCGCCTGGATGCTCTCAGATATCTGCTGATACAATTGAATATACTTTGCATATGCGCGATCCTTATCGAGACATTCTGTTATATTAGAATCGACTCGGACATTATCCATTACAATGCGACGAACCGCACGCTCCATGGCCGTTAAGTCACCTTGCGGAATAAGAACGCTGTCGTTTGTAACGAGTGTTTCTGGACATCCGCCAGTTTGATAGACAATTACCGGTGTACCGCATGCCTGCGCCTCTAAATTAACGGTTGGAAAGGTGTCTTCATAGGTCGGATTCACAAAGACATCAGCAATTGTATACCATTGTGCAAGTTCAGTCTGATCGGTTGTACGCTGAAGACCAAGTATATTAGACGGAATTTTGGAAAGCTGCTTTTCGGATAGTCCGATTAGAACGACCTGATAAGCTGCCCCCAAGCGATTAGAGAGACTCAGTAAATCTTGCAGCCCTTTATGAGTATTCCAAACGTTGGCAACACCAAGTACGATATTTTTATTCAGCAGATGGTACTTGGATTTGAGTTGACTTGGACGTTTGTGGAATACATTACGATCAATTCCATTCGGAACAACTAATGTTGGATAATTCTGCAGAAAAGATTGGGAAACTTGATTCGCAAGCCACTGCGATGGTGTTGTAATAATTAGGTTCTTTACGCCGGTAAAAGCTTCTTTTTTCCTGAGATAATTATGGCGTACATCACCATGTAGATAACACTGAGGGTACTGATGCAAAAGGCGGCAATCCTTGCAAAGTGTTTTCCATTGCGTACAACCAATCTGAGAATAGTGCGTGCAATGACCAGTGAAAGACCAACAATCATGTTGAGTCCATACGATGGGAATGTCTGCCCTTTTTAAATAATGAAACAGCTTCTCATAATTCACATAATAACCATGTAGTGTGTGAAGATGAATCAAATCAGGTGCAAAAGCTTGAACTTCGCGAATCAGGCGCCTGGTTGCAGCTGCTGAGTATAATCCTGTGTGATCGGTGAACCGTGACAGTGCATTATGAAAATAGTATTCTGGCTTAGTTGATATTTTAATTGCGTCGTCATTGTTGATATTAGGACCCGAGCCATAGAGAACCTTTACCTTATGACCATGGTTCCTTAAAAGGTCCATAATGTCAGCAATGATTTTTCCTGTGCTTCCTACACCATATACAAGATTAACGAACAAGACTTTCATTTTGCTCCCTCCGCAGCCACGCGCTCCAGCAGCGCATGCAGGCGCGCGCTGTTATCGGCCTCGCGTCTGGCAACTGCCGCGGCGCGCTCAACGAGCTGCCAGCGATATGGCTCCTGCGTCAGAACGGCCTCTATGGCGGCGGGAAGCTCTTGCATGGAACTGGCCAGCGCGGCGCAGCCGTTCCGGCGCAGATAGGCCATGGAGGCGACATCCTCCGGCCCGTAGGCCAGCAGGGGCCTGCCGCTGGCAAGGCTCTCGATGATCTTGGTGGAGACGGAATAGCGGACGCGGTCCCGGTTCTCCTCGTCAAAGGCCTCCACATGGACAAAGGCATCGGCGCCGTCAAAGGCTGCCTGATATGCTTTCCCGGTGACAAAGCCGTGCATGCGGATTGCCGGGCAGGCTGCCAGACGCTCCAGCAGCTCCGGGTATTTGTGATCAGTATAGATCTCCAGCGTAAAATCGGTCCCTTCCTGCCGGTTCAGCGCGTCCAGCGTCTGCCCAAGCTCCAGCAGGGGCTGGCCGCGGCCGCAGCCGAGGTTCCCCATGTAGGTCAGGCAGCGGTGCAAAGCGTCGCGGCCCGGCTCCGTATAGGGATGAACGGCAAACGGCGGGCAGGTCATCACGTCCGTCACCTCTGCGCCGAAGCTCTCGTGGTATCGCGCCGCAAGCTCGGGACAGATCGTCACGGTCAGGGCGGTCTCCTGCAGCAGGGCCGCGATTTTGCGGCGCAGGCGCTTCTGCCGGAGCTTTGCCCAAAAGGCATTTTGCCCCTGCAGGAAATAGAAATCGTCGCAGATATAGCTCACGATCGGGATATGCCGCTCGCGCGCAAGGGTCAGCGCGATGCCGTACAGCAGCTCCTGCTTGCCGGGCGCGACGAAAAGAACGTCGGGCCTTTCGCGGTCGAGCCATGCTTTCAGAACGGGATGATCCCAGCGGCTGAGCTGCCAGATGAGATCGCGGGCCAGACGCATGGGCTCGGAGCGGCTGCGGGGCGAACGATAGGTTCGCTCCTCTTTTTCACTGGTGAATTTATCGTGACACGCCGGATCTGGGCTGATCTCCCCGCCGACGGCATGCCGGTCCCAGATGGAATGCAGCGCTTCGCGATCCGTGAAGCGGTAGTAGCTGCCGCAGCAGGCCGTATCCGGTACGGCGGGGTAGAGGTAGAGCTGACAAAGCTCCTCCGGGCGGAATGCGGAAAAAAGGGACAGAAATGTCTTGCCCATGTTGTTATAGGTCGTGACCGGGTTGTGGGAGAGCAGAAGTACCTTCATCGTGCCCTCCTGTGCTTCCGCAGCGCATGGCAGGCATAGACTGCAAAAACGGCTGCGGATTTCCAAATTGACAGCTTTTCCACCCTGCGGTAGATCAGCCAGCGGTTTTTGGCGGCATTTCGCTTGTCACTGGAGCGGGAGCCCTTTACCAAACGGTAATCCGCCAGCACCTCCGTGCAGGCGATCGCCCGGTGTCCGGCCTTCAGAAGCTCGAGCCAGAATACATAGTCTTCATGATAGTATTCCGTCGGAAAGCGCTGCCCGGCGAGGATCGAACGGCGCAGCAGTACCGTGGAGCAGCTTAAAACACTTTCCCGCAGCATGGCCTCGTAGTCCGTCGACTCCGGAACGAGAAAATCGGACAGGTGTTTGCCGCTCTCGTCTATCAGTGCATAGGAGCAGTAGAGAATATCACCGCGCGATGCAAGAGCAAGCTGCTTTTCCAGCTTGTCTGTATGCCATATATCGTCGCAGTCCAGCAGCGCGATCCATTCGCCCTGCGCCAGAGCAAAGCCGCGGTTGCGCGTCTGCGCCGCGCCCAGGTTCTTTGGATTGCGGAATAGGCGAATCCGGGGATCGGATTTTTCAAAGGCCTCTGCGATCTCCGCCGTTCGGTCGGCAGAGCCGTCGTCAAGGATCAGCAGCTCCCAGCGCGCATAGCTCTGCGCGAGAACGGAGCGAATGGCAGCGCCGATATAGGGTTCTCCGTTAAAGGCAGGCATGATGATTGAAACGAGCGGCAGCGATGTTTCTGTGGCGTGCAATGGGCGTTCCTTCTCTCAGCGTAGCTTCTTTTCCAGAAGCGTTTTGCATTTCTTCCAATCCCGGTAGCCGTCTCCAAGCATATGGATATCGCTCCCGAGGTATTTGACATAGCCGTTTTGGATCCATTCCAGATATCGTCTGCGTTTGATCGGCTTCGTCAGGCAGACGGCATTGAGCTGAAGCGGGATGCCCTCCCGGATCAGCCTTTCGATATTTTCCCTCGGGTATCGGTCCGCATGGGCCAGAACGATGCGGACGTCCTGCCGCTCACACAGGGCGAACAGCGTATCCCACAGGGAGGACGGCCACGCGTAAAACGGCATTTCCAGCAGCAGCTCGTTCGTCCCCTCCAGACACAGGCGGGGAAGGTCGTCAAGCCGTTCCATGCCGTCGCAGATCAGGACCTCGGCCCCCAGCAGGATGCGCGGAAGCTCCGGCCTGCGCGGCAGCGCCGCAGCGCAGCGCGCTCTGCGCTCCAGAAAGGCGGCGGCGTTCTCGCGGTGCGGGTAGAAGTGCGGCGTGGCGCAGACGGTCCGGATCCCTGCCTCGGCGGCCATGGCGAGCTGCCGCAGAGACGTCTCCACGCCGTCGCTGCCGTGGTCGCAGCGGGGCAGGATATGCGCGTGGTAGTCGAGCGTCAGGTCGATCATGGGGTCACTTTGCGCCATAGGACTCACTGTAGGAATAGCGGTAGCCGTACTTATCGCCGTATTTGTACTTGCTGGCGTATTTCACGGATTTCATGTTCAGACCGTTCAGCACGACGCCGCAGAGATTCCCGCCCGCGCGGCGTACAGCGGCAGTCGCGGCATTCAGCTCGTCTGCAGTCGTATTGCCGGAGCGCGCCACGAGCACGACACCGTCGACAAAGGTCGAGATGATCTGTGCGTCGGCAACTGTGTTGATCGGGGGCGTGTCGATGATAACGTAGTCGTAGTAGTCCGCGCAGCTCTCCACGAAACCCTTCATGCGGTCGGAGGACAGCAGCTCGGACGGGTTCGGCGGGATCGTACCGGTGCAGACGATCCAGAGGGGCAGCTCCGTGACCTTCGCCAGCTCGAGCTGCCAGATCTTGGCGAGGTAGTCGCACAGGCCTGTAGAAAGCTCGACCTTCCAGAGACGGCGTTGCGTTGGCTTGCGCATGTCGGCATCGATCAGCAGGACACGCTTGCCGAGCATGGCATAGCTGATGGCGATATTCGCAGCGGTCAGGCTCTTGCCCTCGGAGGGCTTTGCGCTCGTGACGGCGAAGGTCTTGCAGGGCCGCGCCTTGTCCGCCGTCATGCAGAACATCAGGCTGGTGCGAAGCTTGACATAGGCCTCCTTCATGGCGAAGGGGGCGTCGTTGTTCAGCAGCCTGCGGCGATTGACCGTGATAGCCTCAGCTGCTGCTTTATTATTACTCTTTTTCATTTTTAGCGGCACCTTCTTCCGTTACGGTCCAGTAAGCGTAGTTGTCATCGGCGGAATTGATGTCCGGGATCTGCCCGAGCACCGTGATGCCGACCATGTTCTCAATATCCTCCGGCAGATAGATCGTCGTGTCGGCGAGCGTCCGCAGGATCACGATGACGGCGGCCACCATCACACCGATGATCACGCCGATCGCGGTGTCGAAGACGGTGCGCGGGGAGGCCTTGTCCGTCGGTACCTCCGGCTGGTCAACGATCTCGACGCCGCCGGCCTTTGTGATGCGGACGATCTCGGTCGGCGCGACCTTGGCGAAGGCTCCTGCGACCCGGCAGGCAAAGGCCGGGTCCGTCGAGGTGATGACGACCTCGAGCAGCTGGGTATCTGTGATAACAGATACCGAAACCATGCCGCTGAGGCTCTTGCGCGACAGCGATACATCCGGGCCAAGCTCCTGCAGCACGGCGTCGAGGATCGAATTGCTGGCCAGGATCTTGGAATAGGTCGTGGCCAGACTCTCGGCGGCCTGCAGGTCGCCGTTATTGATCGTGCCGGACTGCACGTTGTTGTTCGTGCTGTTATACACATAGAAGCTGACGCGGGATTCATAGGTCGGCGTGATCAGGAAGGTCGTGACCAGAAAAACGCAGGCGCCTGCGAGAACGCCGGCAAGCAGCAGCCAGTAGCTCTTGGAGAGCAGCAGCTTCAGAATATCCAGAAGCGTGACCTCGACCTTCCCGCTGCCTGCCTGCGGGGACTGTGTATCGTTCATGTATGTTCCTCCGATCCTCATCGTGTTTTCTCAGCGTGCACCATCGTGGGTAAAAATGAGAAGCGCCGTTTTTACGATACATTGCAAATCGAGCCGGATCGACCGGCGGGCAATGTATTCCATGTCATATACGATCTTTTCCTCGGGTGCGAGCTCGTAGCCGCCGTTGACCTGCGCGTAGCCGGTCAGGCCCGGCGTGACGACCAGCCGGTTGGAAAAGCCGACGATGTACTTTTCAAACTGCTCGTAGAAGTATTTCCGTTCCGGGCGCGGGCCGACGAAGCTCATCTCACCCTTGAGAATGTTCCAGAGCTGCGGCAGCTCGTCCAGCCGCGTCTTGCGCAGGAGAGCGCCGAAGCGTGTGCAGCGGTCGTCGCTGCGCTCGGCCCATTTTGGCCCGTCCTTTTCCGCATCCATGCGCATGGAACGGAACTTGCAGATCAAAAAAGGCTTGCCGTCTTTCCCGAGGCGCTCCTGCCGGTAGATTGGCCCGCCCGGAGAATCCAGCGCGATGATCGCGGCGATGATCCCCATGGGGACGGCCAGCACGATCAGCGCGAGCAGTGCAAAGGTAAAATCAAAGCAGCGCTTGAAGACCAGATAGCCCCGGCGCGTCTGTACCTGCGGAAGCGCGATGTATATCGTGCGCGGTTCATCGGCTGCTTCCGCGACCGGCCGGGAAAGTGTTGCCGCCATGCTGCGTCATCTCCATCGTTCTCTTTCTCTCGTTTTCGTTTCCTGTGCGCATTCCGAATAACGGATCGTGCGATCCGTTCCTTGCGAAAGACCCTGCCGCGGCGCTTCCGCAGTTTCGCAGAGTATGCCACTCAGTGAAAGAAAATTGCAGGAATTTCAGCAAACTTCTGCAAGGCTAGCCGAAAGTATGTCACTTTATTTCCAATGCATTGCAAAGTCCCGGCATGGCGAGCTTATTCATATTCGTGCGTTTCATCTCTAAGGTGGAATGCACATAGCGCTCCATGGTGATTGCCGTTGTGGCGTGCCCGAGGACCTCGGACAGAGATTTCAGCTCGAAGCCAGACTCGATGGCCCGCGTGGCGAAGGTATGCCGAAGCGTGTGGGCATGAACGCCCTCCAGTCCGCAGGCGGCAGTATAGCGCTTGAGCCGGTATTGCAGCGTCCGCGGCTCCATATAGGCCGGGCCTCCGGTCAGGACATAGGCCTCCGGGTCCGCAGGCTGCATATGCCTGCACAGCACCGCGATCTGCGCCGGAAGCGGGATCGTCCGGAGCGAAGAATCGCTCTTGGGCGCGCCAATCACGATCCGCGTGCCTTCTCCGGTCCCGCCGAGCCGCTGCATCGTAGCCGCAATGCGGATGGTCTGCTCACGAAGGTCGATGCAGCTCCAGCGCAGCGCGCAGAGCTCGCCGATGCGCAGGCCGGTATACAGCGCCAGGAGCAGGCCGAATTTGCAGCTGTCCGTGGGGTGCAGCAGATATGCAACGAGCCTTTTCTGCTCCTCAATGGTCAGCACGCGCATCTCCCGGCGCTTGCCCTTCGGATAACGGATCTGGACCGCCAGAGCGCCAGCCGGCCGCCGTGCCTCCGTATCCTTCAGAACACTGTGCAGGACCGACAGGATGTCATGCACGGTCTTGACAGACAGCCCGTCCGTTTCAAGCAGTTCCCGCGTGAAGGCATCGACCGACGCGGTGCAGATGCCGCCCAATCTGCGGCTGCCCAGCCGCGGCTTGATATGCCGCTCCAGGATCGCCCGGTATTTTATGTAGCTTGATTCCCGAATTTCGTCTCGCTTCCGCAGGAGCCAGGCATCGCACAGCGCAGAAAAGCAGGGTTGCTCCGTATTGGCGCATCTTACCCGGAGCCGCACGTTCGGCTTGCATTTCGGGCCGGGACTGCTCCCGAGGGACGGCCGTTCCTTCTTCTGCTTGCGGATCCATTCGCAGTTGATCATGTTGCTTCCTCCGATCAAAGATTCGTTTTCCCTTGCGGGTACTTCTATTTTAACGGATCCGAAAGTCGATTCCCTGTGCCCGACCCGGCTCCGTCTCCGGCAGCGGAGTATGGCGCTGCACAAGGAATGACCTGTTATAAGTCTAAAATTAGTTCGCTTTTTGGTGAAAATTGCCAAAAAGAGCGGCTTTGTATTGATTTATTGAGTTCATCGTTTTATAATATTTGCGTTAAAAAACTTGGCAGCATTCTCGTAGAGTGGCATACTCTGCGAAAATTTCTTCCAAAATTCAACTAGAGATGACGTAAAATGCAGAATTTCTTCCGCGGCAGTGCCGGATTTCGACGAAAAAACCGCAATGCAGGACCGACAAAAAATCCCGCTCCGGGGCAGTGCACATGCACCGCTCCGGAGCGGGAAATTTAATTGCTTTTTACAGCGCCTCAAAATGATAGCGCGGCTTGCCGCGGCTCTTCCTGCCGTACTCGATGGCCTCCGCGGGGCAGCGGCAGATGCAGGCCATGCAGTGGGTGCAGCTGCCGCCCCAGACGGGCCTGCCGTTCTGCAGGGAAATATTGTTGGTCGGGCAGCGCTTCACGCATAGGCCGCAGCCTGTGCAGGCCGGGCCTGCGGTGAAGGCACGATCCTTGACGAAGCAAGAATAGAAGAGCGGATTCACCGGGCCACTCATCAGGCGGTCGTAGAGGTTGTTCCGGGTCGGCGGGAAGGGGAGGCCCTCCCGGAGGGCGGCGATGGCGCGGTCGATGTCCGGCTCGGCCTTCGCGACGATCCTGCGCGCTTCATCTGCCTGCGGGACGCCGAACATGGCAATATAGTTTTCAGGCATGACGATCTGTGCCGTGCCCATGCAGGAAAGCCCCTTCACGCGGCAGAGCTCACGGTTATAACGATCGGCGCTGCCAATCTCGCTGCCGCAGGTCATGACGAACCACGCCTGCCTCGCGCCCCGAAGCTCCGTCTGCAGCAGCCAGTCGCGGACGAGGCGGGGAATGCGCCAGGCATAGGTCGGCGTGACGATGACAAGGCGCTCGCCGGTCTCTATGGCTGTGGTATCGTGCGCCTGGATGCGGTCGTTCATGCAGAGCATGGGCTCGTTCAGCGCTTCCGCCATGCGCTGCGCAGCATATTTGCTGTTGCCGGTGCCGGAAAACCAGAAAATCATATCAGGATCCCCTCGCAGTGGTCGATCTCGTGCTGGATGATCTCCGCCGTCCAGCCGGTGAAGGTCTTCAGCCGCGTCTGCAGCTTTTCGTTCTGCCACTGTACCTTGATGGAGCGGAAGCGCTTCGTCTTCCGCGTGCCGTTCAACGACAGGCAGCCCTCCGCCGCCTCATAGGGCTCGGACTGCCGGATGATGACGGGATTGAGCATGACCAGATAGGCCCCGTCGTTGTCAAAGGCAATGATGCGCTTGTTCACGCCGATCATATTTGCCGCCATACCGACGCAGCCGTCCTTGTGCGCGAGCAGCGTGTCCAGCAGATCCTGCGCCGTGCCGAGGTCGTCCTTCATTGCAGGCTCGGCCTTCTGCGCCAAAAAGGCCTCGTCCCTGCAGATCTCTCGAACCATGATATCTCCTCCTTGTACTTTCTTTTATTGTAACAGTCTTGCGAGCAATGTGCAAGAGCATATGGTTCGGAAAAGCAAGGAAGGCACGGGTGGTTCCTTGCCTTTTCGAACGGAATATGGTAAGATACAAATAATTCGAAGACCGTGATAGAGGTGATACCATGCCCCTGCTTTTCATCCGCAACGACATCACAAAAATGCCCGTGGATGCCATCGTCAACGCGGCAAACGAGAGCCTCCTCGGCGGAGGCGGCGTGGACGGCTGCATCCATCGCGCGGCGGGACCGGAGCTGCTGGCGGAGTGCCGCGGGCTCGGCGGCTGCCGGACTGGGGAGGCAAAGCTCACGGGGGCCTATCGGCTGCCCTGCAGGTACGTCATCCACACCGTCGGCCCGGTCTGGCGCGGCGGCGGGCATGGCGAGCGGGAGCAGCTCGTCTCCTGCTACCGGAATAGTCTTCGGCTGGCAAAGGAGCAAGGCTGCGAGACCGTGGCGTTCCCGCTCATTTCGTCCGGCATCTTCGGCTATCCGAAGGATCAGGCCCTCCGCGTGGCGGTGGATACCATTGGGGCCTTCCTGCTGGAGCATGACATGACGGTCTATCTCGTCATTTTTGACCGCAGGGCTTATCAGATCAGCGGCAAGCTGTTCGCGGACATCGCGGAATACATCGATGACCACTATGTTGAAGCGCATACGGACCCTGGCGCGGAGCGCCTGCGCAGGGGAGCGCTGCATCGCGAAATGGCCGTGCCGATGTGCGCGCCCATGGCTGCCCCGGCGCTGGACGATCTGCTGGAGCATCTCGATGCGGGCTTTTCGGAGACGCTGCTGCGGCTCATCGACCGCAGCGGGAAAAAGGACTCTGAGGTCTATAAAAAGGCCAACGTGGACCGCAAGCTGTTCTCGAAGATCCGGAATAACCCGAACTACAAGCCCTCAAAGCCGACGGCGCTCGCCTTTGCCATTGCGCTTGAGCTGGATCTGGCGGAGACGAAGGACCTGCTTGCCCGCGCGGGCTATGCCCTCAGTGCCAGCAGCAAATTCGACGTCATTGTTGAGTATTTTATCAGACAGAGAAACTACGATATTTTTGCGATCAACGAAGCGCTGTTCGCCTTTGACCAGAGCCTGTTGGGGGCGTGATCTGGCAGCGATGCCGTATAAGGGAGGAAGACGATGGACATTCAACGTGCAAAAGAGCTGCTGACGGCTTTGGCAGACGGGCTCGATCCCCTGACCGGTGAGGTCCTGCCGAGTGACCATGTGTGCAATAAGGGCGATATCGTGCGCGCTCTGCATTGCGTGCTGGAAGCATTGCCTCGCGGGCTGAAGAAGCCTCTCCCGGCGAACAATGGAAAGCCGTGGACAGAGAAAGCGGATCAGGAGCTGTGCAGCCTGTTTGACAGCGGAATGACAAAAAAAGAGCTCTGTGCCCATTTCGGCGCACCTCCGGAGCAATCGATTCCCGTTTGGAGCGGTTGGGGAAAATTCAGAGAAAATAGCTGCAATAAAAATGTCGCCCCACAGGCGACCAAACCCTCCTTCGGATGCGCTATGATAACAGCGTGATCAAACGAAGGAGGGTTTTCCCATGACAGAACTGGTTTTTATTCTGGACCGCAGCGGGTCCATGGCGGGGCTGGAGGCGGACACCATCGGCGGCTTCAACGCCATGATCGAAAAGCAGAAGCGCGAGCCGGGCCCAGCGCTCGTCTCCACGGTGCTCTTTTCCAATGAGAGCGAGGTCATCCACGACCGGCTGCCGCTCGACCGCGTGCCGCCCATGACGGAGCGGGAGTATTTCCCCCGCGGCTGCACGGCGCTGCTCGACGCCGTCGGCGGGGCCATCCACCACATCGGAAACGTCCACAAATACGCCCGCCGTGAGGACGTGCCGGAGCGGACGCTGTTCGTCATCACAACGGACGGACTGGAGAACGCCAGCCGGCGCTATGATTATGCGGCGGTGCGTCGGATGATCGAGCGGCAGAAGGAACGGTATGGCTGGGAGTTTCTGTTCCTCGGCGCGAACATCGACGCAGCACGGGAGGCGGCGCGCTTCGGTATCCGGCCTGACCGGGCGGTAAACTATCGGTGCGACCGGGCAGGTACGGCGCTGAACTATGAGGTCATCGGCGATGCCGTGTGCAGCGTCCGCGCCTGCGAGCCGCTGACGGCGGACTGGAAGAGAAGGATCGAGGCGGATCGCCGGGAGCGGGGATAAGCTCCGCGTATCCGCACATGAATCGACGACTTTCCGATGTACGATGACTCAGTCCCGGACTCCCGCCAGTGCCAGAAATTTTTTATCTGTCTGAATGCTCTGCGTCAAAAACTTGCCGTCCCGGAACAGCGCATAGGTCGTGACCGGCGCGGGAACGTTCTGCGCGGATTCTTTGTCCGTGATGTGGATGACCTTGAACGGGATATCGTGTTCTTTTGCCGCCTCCTGCACCCTTGGAACCCAGTAATAGGTGTAAGGGCACTGATCGGTGTAATACAGGACGAAACCGGCTTCTGCAATTGCCGGATGCTTTGCGCATTCCCGGAACCTCGGCGGTTCCGCATTGGGCACAAGCGGCAAAACCATCAGATCGATCCCGCAGTCGGAGATGTCTGCAACCCGGAATCCCTTGTGGGCAAGGAATTTCGGGTCAGCGAGGAATTCCCGTTTCCGGCCCTCGGCGCACAGAATACAGATCCCGTTTTTTCCCTGCGCCCTGGCATCGCGGATGCACTCCTCCAGCAGATCGTTGGAGTATCCGTGGCCCTTCATGGAGCCGGATACCCACAGACAGTTGATATAGAGCCAGCCGTCAGCCATAATTGGCACCCATGCGTTTTCTGCCGGGATGTATTCGATAAAGCATTTGCCCCGTTCCTCACTGCGGTAAAAAACAAGCCCCTCCTCAAAGCGCTGCCTGAGCCATTCCTTTTTCGCAATGCTCTGCTTGCCGGACATGGCGCAGCAGATATGTTCCCTGTCAATATTTTCCTTTGTGATCCGAATATAGTTCATCTGTGATTCCTCCTTTGATCCGGGAAAAGCACGGCCGGTGCTTATATCGGGATTTTGATGGCCTCATAGCCAGAACGGCGCGGCTCTGCCCTGTATTTCAGAGAATTTTGACAAAAAAGACGCAGAGCAAATCCGATTCCTCATCAGATCCTGCTCCGCGTCTAAGCGTCTGGCATGATGTTTTCTTCCGCTTTTTTCTTACCGCCTCAGATCGCAAAGCGGTTGCAGTTCATTCTGCCCCCAAATACAACACGTTTTGGCGGCTTTTTTCGAAAAAATGGTCCGGGCGACAGGATTCGAACCTGCGGCATCTAGCTCCCAAAGCTAGCGCTCTACCAAACTGAGCTACGCCCGGGGATATCGCCCTAATATTATACACGGGACGGGGGAGAAATGCAAGCTTTTCTACGGCTGAGATCACAATTCCCTTTACGGGCGTGCGAAAATCTGGTATAATGCAGGAAAACGAGAATGGATCCGGGAGAGAATCACCATGAGAATGAGAAAAAGACAGAATCTTGCGCCGCGGATGGAGGCCTGCCGGTCGGTATGGCTGGAGGACGCGGCTTATCTGCGCGGCAACTGGCGCTCGCTGATGCCTCAGGCGCGCGAGCTGCGGCTGGAGATCGGCTGCGGCAAGGGAAAGTTCACGGTCGAGACGGCTGCGCTGGAGCCGGACGTTCTGTTCGTCGCCGTGGAGCGCGTGCAGGAGGCACTGGTGCTGGCGATGGAGAAGGCCCTTTCCATGGGACTGAAAAACGTCTATTTCCTGAGCATCGATGCCGCCAAACTGGAGGAGTACTTCGCGCCGGGCGAGGTGGACCTGATCTACCTGAACTTCTGCGACCCGTGGCCGCGCAAGAAGAACGCCAAGCGCCGCCTGACGTTCCACACCTTCCTGAAGAGCTACCAGCGCGTGCTGCGCCTGAACGGGGAAATCCACTTCAAGACGGACAATGCGCCGCTGTTTGAGTGGTCGCTCGGCGAATTTGAGGCCTGCGGGCTGGAGATCCGCAACCTGACTCGCAATCTGCACGAGAACGGCCCCGTCGGCATCATGACGGGCTACGAGGAAAAATTCTACGCGCTCGGCACGCCCATCAACCGCTGCGAGCTCATTAACCATGGCGTCCTGCCCGATCCGGAGCCCGCAGAAAAAGACGAGCAGACGGGTATATTGTGAGATCGAACCGGGAATCCTGTGAAATAGCCGGACGGAAATGGCCATGCGCTGCGGGCTGCGGCAGAACGGGAATATTTCTGCGTTTTTTCGATAAAAATTCTGAAAAACTCTTGCTTTGACGCAGAAAACGCGGTATAATGAGTTCCGATGCGCCCGAAAGAGCGCATCTTATCAAGCTGCAAGGAAGTGCGCTATGGCTACCTCGAAGAAAAACGGAAAATCGACAGAGGAACTGATGGCTCCTCTGAACGCGCTCATCAGCAAGGGCCGCCGCGACGGTATGCTCAGCTCCTCGGAGCTGATGGCCGCGCTGGAAAAAATGGATCTTTCCGTGGATAAGATCGAACAGGTCTACGACACGTTTGAATCCATCGGCATTCAGATCGTGAGCGGGGACACCGAGAACGATTCCGACCCGATGCAGGGCCTGCTGGACGACCTCGACATGACCGGCGCGGACCTGGATGAGGAAGAATCGCTGGTCGATCCGGTCGAGCTGGCAGCAGAATATAATCTGGACGATCCCGTCCGCATGTATCTGAAGGAGATCGGTCAGGTACCGCTGCTCTCCGCAGAGGAGGAGCAGGATCTTGCCCGCCGCGTCGCCGAGGGCGATCAGGAGGCCAAGAACAAGCTGACCGAGGCGAACCTGCGCCTTGTCGTCTCCATTGCGAAGAAGTATTCCGGCCGCGGCCTGCATATCCTCGACCTCATTCAGGAGGGCAACACGGGCCTGATCCGCGCGGTGGACAAGTTCGACTATACAAAGGGAAATAAATTCTCTACATATGCGACCTGGTGGATCCGGCAGGCGATCACACGCGCCATTGCCGATCAGGCAAGAACGATCCGCGTTCCGGTGCATATGGTGGAGGTCATCAACAAGGCAACGCGCTGCAACCGCAAGCTCGTGCAGGAGCTCGGCCGCGAGCCGACGCTCGAGGAGATCGCCGAGGAGTTGAACCTCCCTATCGAGAAGATCATCGAGGCGAATCGCACGGCGGCGGACACGCTGTCGCTCGATACGCCGGTCGGCGACGAGGAGGATACGACCATCGGCTCCTTCGTTGAGGACGACAATACGCCTGGTCCGGCGGATGCCACGAGCAACACGCTGCTGGCCGAGGCGCTCAGCGAGATCCTCAACACGCTGACAGAGCGTGAGGCAGACGTCCTGCGCCTGCGTTTCGGCATGTACGACGGCAAGACGCACACGCTCGAGGAGGTCGGCCAGATCTTCGGCGTCACGCGCGAGCGCATCCGCCAGATCGAGAACAAGGCGATCCGAAAGCTGCGTCACCCGAGCCGCGCCAAGAAGATCCGCGATTTTTACTGCTGAATAACCAAACGCCGCTGCAGAAGGCCTGCAGCGGCGTTTTTGACGAAAAGAGGCCGCAGGTCCGGTAACGGGCCTGCGGCTGCTTTATGTGCGCCCGGTGAGCACACGTTCTATAGGGTGAAAGTCCCGAGTCCGCCCGGTAGCGGGAAGGGCTAGCCA
>ERZ772883.174-NODE-174-length-74244-cov-26.551537_pt1 | contig 74244 bp, 73 predicted proteins | sample MGYA00580575_ERZ772883 | MGnify/ENA primary metagenome ERZ772883 (study PRJEB29015, sample SAMEA2737666) | human gut metagenome | biome: human gut; feature: human-associated habitat; material: faeces | place: China | collected 2012 ... | reverse complement strand
ACACGATGCCGCCGTGGGTCCACTGGGGAGCACGGGTGCTGCCCTGACGGGCGTGACCGGTGCCCTTCTGACGCCAGGGCTTCTTGCCGCCGCCGGAAACCTCGGCGCGGGTCAGAGCGCTCTGGGTGCCCTGACGGCAGTTGGCCAGATGGTTCTTCACCACTTCATGGACAACAGCGGTGTTCGGCTCGATGCCGAAAATGCCGTCGTTCAGTTCAACAGTACCGACCTCAGCGCCGGCCATGTTCAAAACTTTGATGGTAGACATATCCTTAAGCACTCCTTTCCTTACTTAGTACGGGCGGAAGCCTTCTGCGGGTTACGACCGGAAGCCTTCTGCGGGTTGTTGCTGATGCCGCTGTCAGCGTGCTTGATGCGGTGGGTCTTGACGGTGCTCTTGATGAGGACCAGACCGCCCTTGGGGCCGGGAACGGCGCCGCGCACAGCGATGAGATTCAGCTCGGGATCGACCTTGACGATGTCCAGGTTCTGGATGGTGACCTGGTCGCAGCCCATCTGGCCAGCGCCGATCTTGCCCTTGAAAATGCGGCTGGGATCGGTGGTGGAGCCCATGGAGCCGGCGTGACGGTGCACGGGGCCGCCGCCGTGGCTCATAGGAGTACGGCCGGCGTTCCAGCGCTTCACAACGCCCTGGTAGCCGTGGCCCTTGCTGGTGCCGGTGACATCCACGAAGTCGCCTTCCTTAAAGGTGTCGGCCTTCACGATGTCGCCCACGTTCAGCTCGGCGGCATTCTCCAGATCGAACTCGCGCAGGTACTTCTTGGGGGCGACGCCGGCCTTGTTCAGGTGGCCCATCTCGGGCTTGGTCAGCTTGCGCTCAGGGATATCCTCGTAGCCCAGCTGGACGGCGGCGTAGCCTTCCTTCTCGGCAGTCTTTTTCTGGACGACAGTGCAGGGGCCCGCCTCGATCACGGTGACGGGGATCACCTTGCCGTTTTCGTCGAAGATCTGAGACATACCGACTTTCTTGCCAATGATTGCCTTCATGTATGATCCTCCTTAAAGGTTATTGGTCGGCATAGATTCAATCTGCATTGGGATCAGATCGCTTGCTCTGCCGACGTAACCCCCGCCCGCCTCACGCAAGTCGGCGGACAGTCGGGTAGCAAGCAAATTGTTTGCGGGGGAATTATATAAGGTGGGTTACAGCTTGATCTCGATCTCCACACCAGCGGGCAGATCCAGGGCCATCAGCGCCTCCACGGTCTTGGGGGTGGAGTTGGTGATGTCGATCAGTCTCTTGTGGGTGCGGCGCTCGAACTGCTCACGGCTGTCCTTATACTTGTGGGTAGCGCGCAGGATGGTGACGATCTCTTTCTTGGTGGGCAGAGGGATGGGGCCGGAAACGGTGGCGCCGGTGCGCTTGGCGGTCTCGACGATCTTCTCTGCGGACTGGTCGATGACCTGATGGTCATAGGCCTTCAGACGAATGCGAATCATTTCTTTTGCCATTTGGTCTTTTCCTCCATGTTTTCGTACGGTTTTTTCTGCGTGACCTACTGCCGTACGGCGGGAAATTTCTTGTTCACCGTTCCGTGCGTATCATTCCGGCTCATAAGAAACACCGGCTTTGGGCCGGTGTCCTTCTGGCGCGGCGATCTACGCCGACGAACAGAAATCTCTCAGCCGCCCGATTATCGGACATACTCCCCGGAAGTTACCTCCTTTCGGAGCAATCTCCCGGTTCATCGCATTTGTAAACGCCTCCGGGCGTGTTGTGCCCATTGCGCGCGTACCGGTATATTGTATAGGAAAACACAGCTGGTGTCAAGTGTATTTTTCTATTTTGTTTACAAAATTTCCGAGGCGTTTTCGGCAGTTCTGACAAAGTTTTGATATGGGGTGCGGCGGGCCGTGCCGCTCCCTCCCCTGCTGGGGTCAAGGCAGGAAAAGAGCCGCCGTAAGGCGGCTCTTTTGGCGGTTTTTGGGGGGGCGCGGTCTTACACCCGCTTCCATTTGGCGCCGTTGGGGATGTCAGCGAGCTCGATGCCCTGGGCCTTCAGCTCATCGCGGATGCGGTCGGCCTCGACAAAATTCTTGGCCTTCTTGGCGTCGGCCCGGGCGCGGATCAGCGCCTCCACAGCGGCATCGGCCTCGCCGGACTCGCTGATGACGGTGAACTCACCGGCGGCAGGAGCCGCCGCGGCCTGCTTGCTGCGCAGCTGCGCCGCCTTCTCCAGCAGCTTCAGGCCCAGTACGGTGTCGAAGCTGTCCAGCAGGGCCAGCTTGGTCTTATCGTTGGTTTTGGCCTTCAGTACATCGTACAGCACGGTGACGGCCATGGAGGTGTTCAGGTCGTTGTCCATGGCGGCGGTGAACTTGGCCTTGTACTCGTCGAAGGCGGCCTGATCTACCTCGCCCTCGTCTTTCAGGGCGGCGATGCGGGTCAGCAGCTTGTTGTAGGCCACGGTGGCGTTGTCCAGATTCTCCCAGGTGAACACCAGACTCTTACGGTAGTGGCTCTGGAGGCAGAAGAAACGGTAGGCCAGGGGGTCGTAGCCCTTCTCCTCCAGCAGAGAGACGGTGAGGAACTCGCCCTTGGACTTGGACATCTTGCCGTGGTCGGTGTTCAGATGGGCCACATGGCACCAGTGAGGGCACCAGGGATGGCCCAGGTAGCTCTCGGACTGGGCGATCTCGTTGGTGTGGTGGGGAAAGGCGTTGTCCACACCACCGCAGTGAAGATCCAGATACTCTCCGTTGTACTTCATGGAGATGCCGGAGCACTCAATGTGCCAGCCGGGATAGCCCACGCCCCACGGGGAGTCCCATTTCAGGGCCTGATCCTCGAACTTGGACTTGGTGAACCACAGCACAAAGTCGTTCCTGTTGCGCTTGTTGGTGTCCTCCTCCACGCCCTCACGGACGCCCACCGCCAGATCCTCCTCGTTGTGGTCGTTGAAGATGTAGTACCGCTCCAGCTTGGAGGTGTCGAAGTACACGTTGCCGCCGGCCACATAGGCATAGCCCTTCTCCAGCAGGCGGGAGATGATCTTGATATAGTCATCGATGAGGCCGGTAGCGGGCTGCACCACGTCGGGGCGCTTGATGTTCAGCTTCCGGCAGTCGGAGAAAAACGCATCGGTGTAGTACTGGGCGATCTCCATGACGGACTTATGCTCGCGCCGAGCGCCCTTGAGCATCTTATCCTCGCCCTCGTCGGCGTCGGAGGTCAGGTGTCCCACATCGGTGATGTTCATGACGCGGTTCACGTCATAGCCCACGTAGCGCAGGTACTTCTCCAGCACGTCCTCCATGATGTAGGAGCGCAGGTTGCCGATGTGGGCAAAGTGGTACACCGTGGGGCCGCAGGTGTACATCTCCACATGGCCGGGGGTGTGGGTCTTGAATTCCTCTTTCTTATGGGTGGCGGAATTATACAGATACATGACGATCCTCCTATGATCTACATTATAATTGTATGCGCAGAAAGCAGAACGCCTCCCATGCCCGCAGGCATGAGAGGCGAATAAAGGCTTCGCGGTTCCACTCTCGTTTATCACTCAGGTGCGGCCCATGACGCAGGCCATGCGGAGGGCATCCACAGCCCCCGCGCTCCCAGACGCACTTTCTGTCCGCAGCGGGTGAGTGGGCTTACAGCCGGCGGCCCTCTCTCTCTTGCCCCGTGGGGTGGACATACTCTTTCCGATCATCGCGCTATTCGGTTGAACCTTATGGTAGCAGGATTTCGTGCGGGTGTCAAGTTATTTGATGACCTTGAACACGTCGGCGTTCTTGGCGAAGTACTCTATGCCGGAGTAGACGGTGGTGACCAGGATCACGCCCTGGCACACATAGTTCAGCCACTGGGGGATGCCGAACAGGATCAGGCAGATGCACACCATGGTGCTGGCGGTCTTGATCTTGCCGGACCAACCGGCGGCGATGACGCGCCCCTTCTCCACAGCCACAAGGCGCATGCCGGATACGGCAAACTCCCGCAGCAGCACGATAGCCAGCACCCATGCAGCAAAGGTGCCCTCCTCCACGAACCAGCAGAGTGCCGCCATCACCAGGCACTTGTCCGCCAGCGGGTCCATGAACTTGCCGAAATCGGAGATCTGGTTGTAGTGACGGGCAATGTAGCCGTCCAGCAGGTCGGTGAGACAGGCGACGATATAGATGCCCAGCGCCACATAGCGGCAGCCGGGGAAGCCCCAGTACAGCACCACCAGGAAAACGGGGATCATCAGCACCCGCAGGATCGTCAGTTTGTTCGCGGTCGTCATGGTATGTATCAGCCTTTCGTTGTATTCTTTCCGTATTGTAGCACGGGCGGCAGGAAATGAAAAGTGTTTTTTTACTCCGCGACCTCGCCGGTGAGCTCGCCGTCCATGGCTCCGGTGATGCGCACCGGCACGAACTCGCCCGCCTCCACCTCGTGGTCGGCGGTGAAGTAGATCCGGCCGTCGATGTCAGGGCTCTCGGCATAGCTGCGGCCCACGAACATCATGGACTGGCTGTCAAACCCGTCGCACAGCACCTCCGTCACCGTCCCCATGCGGCTGTCGTTGAAGTCGTCCATAATGCGGGACTGGACATCCACGATCAGGTCGGCGCGGCGCTCGGCCTCATCGGTGTCCACGCGGTTGAGCATCCTGGCGGCGGGGGTGCCCTCCTCGGGGGAGTAGGGGAACACGCCGGCCCGCTCGATCCGGACCTCCTGTAAAAATTCGCACAGCTCCTCGAAGGCGGCCTCGTCCTCGTAGGGCAGGCCGGTGATGAGACTGGTACGCAGCACCAGACCGGGGATACGGCCGCGCAGCTTCCGGAACAGAGCCAGCAGCTCCGCCTTGTCGCCGCGGCGGTTCATGGCTTTCAGCACCTTGTCGTTGCAGTGCTGGATGGGGATGTCCAGATAGGGAAGCACCTTGTCCTCGGCGGCGATGGTGTCGATCAGCTCGTCGGTAAATTCGTCGGGGTACAGATAGTGCAGGCGGATCCAGCGGAAATCCATCTTGCACAGCTCCCGCAGCAGCGCTGCCAGCTTCCGCTCTCCGTACAGGTCGATGCCGTAACGGGTGATGTCCTGGGCGATGACGATGCATTCCCTGACACCGGCGTCCGACAGCTTCCGGGCCTCGGCCAGCACGTCCTCCATGCGGCGGCTGCGGTAGCGGCCCCGCAGGGACGGGATGACGCAGTAGGCGCAGCGGTTGTCGCAGCCCTCGGCAATACGCAGGTAGGCATAGTGCCCCGGGGTGGTGAGGACGCGATCGAACTCGTCGATCATGCCATGGATGTCGGCAAAGCGGCAGGGGCGGCCGCCGGCCATCAGCTCCGCCAGCGCCGGTACGATCTCGCCGTAGCTGCCGGTGCCCATGATACCGTCCACCTCCGGCAGTTCCGTCAGGATCTCCTGCTGGTAGCGCTGGGTGAGACAGCCGGTGACCAGAATTTTCTGCACCTGACCCTCCGCCTTCAGCGCCGCCACGGAGAGGATCGTGTCAATGGCCTCCTCCTTGGCGCTGTCGATGAAGCCGCAGGTGTTGATGACCACCACATCGGCGCCGGCAGGCTCCTCCTGCAGGGTGTGGCCCGCGTCGCGGCACAGGGCCATCATCTGCTCGGTATTCACCAGATTCTTGGCACAGCCAAGGGAAATAAAGGAAACTTTCACGTCTTGTTACCTCATGTTTCATCGATCTCTTGTCCCAGCCCGTTGAGGATGGGGCGGATGTCCTGCCACGAAAAGCCGCGGCGCTGGAGGGCGGCGGCCAGGCGGCGGCTGTCCTCGGGTGTCAGCGGGCGACCCCGCAGCTTGGCGCAGAGGAATTTTTCAATGGCTTCCTGCGGCGGGGGCAGCTGCTTCAGCGCCTCGTCCCATAGCTCTTTGGGAACGCCGCGGCGGTGCAGCTCCTGCCGGACGCGGGCAGCGCCGCAGCCCATGGCGCCGTAGTGCCGGACGATGACCCCTGCGTAGGCGGCGTCATCCACCGCCCCCAGATCCTCCAGCCAGTCCGCCGTCTCGGCGGCGTCATCCGGTGAAGCGCCCTTTTTCGTCAGGCGCTCCGTCAGTTCCTTTTTGGACAGCATGCGGCCGGAGGCCATGCTGGCGCCGCGGCGTCTGGTGTCGGAGCGGCGGGCCGCGGCCCGCAATTCCTCCAGCGTCTCCGGCGGCAGGTCAAGGCCCTGATATAAGCCAAATTGCAGAAGCTCCGCGCCGGTGATCCGGAGGAGCGTTCCATCCTCCAGATACACCAGCACGCGCTCCTGCTTGTGTTTGGAATTTTCCAGTCGCTCGATGCGCATCAGTCGGCGTCGTCGAAGTCGTCGGCGGACACGTCCACCGCACGGCCCGCAGCCTTGGCGGCGGTGCGGGACTGGGCGCCCATCAGCTTGTGGAAGTTCTCCCGGACAGCAGTCTCCAGCTTGTCCGCCTCCTCCGGATGGTCGCGGAAGTACTGCTTGGCGGCGTCGCGCCCCTGTCCCAGACGGACCTCGCCCATGTTGAACCACGAGCCGCTCTTCTGCACCAGATCCAGCTTCACCGCCAGATCCAGCAGGTCGCCCAGCTTGCTGATGCCCTCGCCGTACATGATGTCGAACTCCGCTTCGCGGAACGGGGGAGCCACCTTGTTCTTCACCACCTTGGCGCGGGTGCGGTTGCCGATGACCTCGCCGCCGGACTTCAGCGTCTCGATGCGGCGCACGTCGATACGGACGGAGGCGTAGAACTTCAGGGCGCGGCCGCCGGTGGTGACCTCGGGGTTGCCGTACATGACGCCCACCTTCTCACGGAGCTGGTTGATAAAGATAACGATGGAGTTGGTCTTGTTGATGACGCCGGTGAGCTTACGCAGCGCCTGACTCATCAGGCGGGCGTGGAGGCCCACAAAGCTGTCGCCCATTTCGCCCTCGATCTCAGCACGGGGCACCAGCGCGGCCACGGAGTCCACCACCACCACGTCGATGGCGCCGGAGCGCACCAGCGCCTCTGTGATCTCCAGCGCCTGCTCGCCGGTGTCGGGCTGGGAGATGAGCATATCCTCCACGTTGACCCCCAGCGCTTTGGCATAGGTAGGGTCCAGCGCGTGCTCGGCGTCTACGAAGGCCACCTCGCCGCCCATCTTCTGGGCCTCCGCCAGCACATGGAGGGCCAGCGTGGTCTTACCGGAGGACTCCGGTCCGTAGATCTCCACGATACGGCCCCGGGGCAGGCCGCCGATGCCCAGCGCCAGATCCAGCGACAGAGATCCGGTGGGGATAGCCTCCACGTTCAGGGCGCTCTCCGCGCCGTAGCGCATGATGGAGCCCTTGCCGTACATCTTCTCGATCTGCTGCATGGCGGTTTCCAGTGCCTTTTTCTTGTCAGACGCCGCCGCGGGCTGGACCGCAGGTTCTTTCTTCGCTGCCATTGTTCCGTCCTCCTCTGTTGGTTTGTACCTATTTTATTGGAACTGCTGTCCCGAAAAACGGACAGCTCAGATCTCCGTATGCAGAATGCCCCAGACCACACGGGGGATGCCGTTGAGATCGGGGATCACCTCGATGTCGCCGAAGCCCACGGCACGCATAATGCGCAGCACGTCATCGGCCTGGCCGATGCCCACCTCGAAGTACAGCCGTCCGCCGGAACGCAGGGCGCCGCGCCAGTTCTCGCAGATGGCGCGGTAGAAGTCCAGGCCGTCGGTGCCGCCCTTCAGAGCCAGATGGGGCTCATAGTCCCGCACCGAGGGGTCCAGCCCCGCGATGTCGCCGTCAGGGATATAGGGTGGGTTGGACACGATGCAGTCGAACTCCCCCAAACGCGGAGGCGCTTTTTCCAGCGCGTTGAGCTGCATGGACACCACCTGACCGGACAGACCGGTACGGCGGATGTTCTGGCGGCAGACGCGCAGCGCACCCTCGTCGATCTCCCCCAGCACCATATGGCTGCCGGAGACGTGCTTGGCCACGGCAAGACCGACGCAGCCGGAACCGGCGCACAGGTCCAATACACGGGGCGACTCAACGCCCTGCAGGCCCTCGATGGCGGCGGCGGCCAGCACCTCCGTGTCCGGGCGGGGGATCAGCACTCTCTCCGAGATGTCCAGCGGCAGGCCGTAAAACTCCCACTCGCCGATGAGATAGGCCACCGGCTCGCCCTCCAGATGGCGCTGCACCAGCGCTCTGGCCTGCTGCTCCACGGCGTCGGGGACGTAGAGACGGCTGGCGCGGCTCAGTTCCTCCCTGCTCTTACCGGCGGCGCAGCACACCAGTTCACGGGCCTCCAGCGTGGCGGCGGGCAGGCCCGCCTGGTGGAGCTGCTGGCGAATATCTAAATACAGATTGTTATATGTAATTGCCATAATACGATGTGTTATCCCCTTTTACCACTGATCCTTGCCTTTTTCGGCAGGGATCACCAGCTTCATGGCCTCGATGGCTACCTCGATCATGGAGTCGTCGGGCTCGTTGGTGGTGAAGTTCTGCATCCACATGCCCGGGGCGGACAGGATGCGGGTCACGGCGTTGTCATGGGCCCCCACGAAGCGGTTGAACTCGTAGGTCACGCCCACCACGGGAATCAGCAGCAGCAGCTTGACGCCGATGCGGACCCAGATGTTCTGCCAGTCAATGTAGGGGAACACCAGGCTGGACACCAGAATGGACACTATGATCACCACGAACAGAAAGCTGGTGCCGCAGCGGGGATGGTGCTTGGGCTGGGGACGGACGTTCTCCACCGTCAGGGGCAGGCCCGCCTCATAGCAGAAGATGGTCTTATGCTCCGCGCCGTGGTAGCAGAACACGCGGTGAACGTCCTTCTGCTTGGAGCAGAGGATCAGATAGCCCAGGAAGATGGCCACCTTCACCACGCCCTCGATGATGTTGTGGACTGCGGCGCTCTTGGCGTGAAACAGTCCGGCGACGAACGTGGGCAGCAGCATGAACAGCACCAATGTCAGGGCCAGGCTCAAAATCACGGAGAACGCCACCACCAGGGATTGCAGCTTCTCTGCGGGGATGTGCTTTTCCAGCCACTGGTCGAATTTGCCGGGCTGGGCGTCCCCCTCATCAGGGAAATAGTCTGCCGAAAACATCAGCGCCTTGACGCCGGTGATCATGGAGCTGATGAACGTCACGGCACCGCGGAGGATAGGCACGCCCAGAATGGGGTACTTGCTCCTGATGAACTTCCGCTCTGTGACCTTGGTGACCAGTCCCTCCGGAGAGCGGACCACGATGGCGTCCTTCTCCGGTCCGCGCATGAGGATACCTTCGATCAGCGCCTGCCCGCCGATAGTGGTGCGGAACGCGCCCTGTTTCTTTTCCATATGCCTGAATGATCCTTTCTGTGACAAGCATACCACAGCTCGCCTAAAAATGCAACAGTTGTTCGATTATTTACAGTTCTTTTTCTGTCTCCCGCTTCAGCGGCAGGCGGATAGTCACCACAGCGCCGCCTCCGGCGGCATTGGCGATGTCAAACTGGCCGCCGTGGAGGTGGACGATCTCATCGCAGACCGCTAGGCCGATGCCGCTGCCGCGGGCGCGGGAGGAGCCCTTGTAGAATTTCTGCTTCACGTAGGGCAGCTCCGCCTCGGGGATGCCGGGGCCGAAGTCGCGGATGGAGATGATATACTCCCCCTCCTGCTGGGTGAGGTGGACCACGATGCGCTTGCCGGAGCCGCCGTGCTTGGCGGCGTTGTCCAGCACGTTGCAGAACACCTGCTTCAGCCGCTCAGGGTCGCCGGTGATAGGCTCGTCGTACAGGGCCTTGTCGCTGCCGTACTCCAGGGAGATGCCGTCCTGGCGGAACAGCTCGCGGTAGGTGTAGACCGCGTCCTCCAGCTCCGCCTGTATGTCGGTGTCCTCTACCTGCAGGGTGAAGCGGCCATCGGTCATCTTGGAGAAGTCCAGCAGCTCCTCCACCATGTTGGTCAGGCGGCGGGACTCCTTGAGGATGATCTGCACGCCGCGGCGCAGCTGCTGCACGTCGCCGGACTCGTCCTCCAGCAGCGTCTCACCCCAGCCGTTGATGGCCGTCAGGGGCGTTCGCAGCTCGTGGGACACGGAGGAGATGAACTCCGACTCCATCTTCTCGCTCTGACTGATCTTCAGGGACATGTCGTTGATGTTGTCCACCAGCACACCCATCTCATCGGTGTATTTGTTGGGGATCTGGATGCCGTAGCTGCCGGCGGAGATGCGCTTGGCCGTCTCCGACACGGCGGAGACAGGGGCCACTACGTTGTTGATGAAGATGGAGCTGGACAGGAAAATCAGGCAGATCACCGCGGTCATGACGCCGCAGACTACCAGCACCGTCAGAAACACCTGACGGTCCAGGTTCCCGATGGCGGTGACATAGCGCATGACGCCCACCACCTGCCCGTTGAACTTCAGCAGGCTGGAGGCGGCGATGATCCGCTCGCCGGTGGCCTCATCGCGGCCCACGTAATCCTGCACCGTGCCGCTCTCCACGGCGCGGGCCACCTCCGGTGTGCTGGGATAGGTGCCCGCCGTCAGGCCGCGGGTGGTGACCTCCACGCGGCCTGAGCTGTTGAGAAATTGCAGCTCGATGTGGTCTCTGTCGTCAAAGGTGGCGGCGTACAGTGTGGCGCTGCGGTAATACTCCTTGTAGCCGATCATGACGTAGGTATTGAAGTAGTCGGCGCCGGCGGCCGCCTTGGCCCGCAGGGTGGAGCGGGCGCTGTTGTAGTAGTTGCTGGCGAAGCCCACAGAGATGAGGGCGCCCACCAGCAGCAATATGGCGGCCACGGGGCCGATGCTTCCGGCCAGCCAGCGGCGGCGCAGGCCCTGTACCCGCGGCAGCTTGGGGGACATGTTCCTCAGCTCCTTTCGTGGTAAAGTCAAAATAAGCGGCGCGGCGTTGTCAACAGAACACGGATGGCGAGAGATTTTTCGCCGAGACAAGGCGCAAAGCCGCCGCTGTACTTTGTGTACAGCCAGGCTTTGCAACGCAGTATCGGCGGAAAAGATCCGCCATCAGAAGCCCCACTTGTAGCCGTAGCCCCAGATCGTGGTAATGTACGTTGGATTCGTGGCGTTGTCCTCGATCTTGAGACGGAGGCGGCGGATGTTGACATCCACGATCTTCGGCTCGCCAAAGTAGTCGTGGCCCCAGACCATATCCAGGATCTCCTCGCGGGAGAGGGCCTTGCCGGGGTTCTCCATAAACATCTTCATGATGGAGTACTCCACCTGGGTGAGCTTGATGCGCTGGCCGTTCTTCTCCAGGGTGCGGTTGCGGGTGTTCAGCAGGAAGGGCGGCTGGTCGATCTCACCGGCATCCACGGCGGCGCCGCCGGAACGGCGCATCAGGGCATCCACGCGGGCGGTAAGCTCGGCGGGTGAGAAGGGTTTGGTGACATAGTCGTCGGCGCCGGTCATAAGGCCGGTGACCTTATCCATCTCCTGGGAGCGGGCGGTGAGCATGATGATGCCGATGGTCGCATTGGTGGCGCGGATGCGGCGGCAGACCTCGAAGCCATCGATGCCGGGGAGCATGATGTCCAGAAGGGCCACGCGGACATCGGCGTGCTCCTTCAGCTTCTCCAGCGCCTCCTCGCCGGTCTCCGCCTCAATTACCTCGTAGCCGGCGCGGCGGAGATTGATGACGATAAAGCTGCGGATGCTGGATTCGTCCTCCAGGACCAGTACTTTTTTCATAGTGCGCTCCTTTCTGACGTCAGGAATTGTTCCAAGTACCCAGGATGAGATTGAAGCTGCGGCGCAGCAGGTCCTCATCCATGCCGTAATAGGGGGCGATCTCAAAGACCTCGCCGGCGTAGACGGTGGTAGTCTGTCGGCGGAGGACCAGTCGGTGGCCCATGCGGCTGCGGGAATCGCGGTTCTCACCGGTGATGGTGTAGACGGACAGCACGGAGTCACCGTTGATGCAGAGGGTCATCTGGTTCTCGTTGGAGATGGCGGTGACAAGAGCGTCCACATCCCAGTTCCACCAGCTCAGGGGGATGGTGAAGTACCATCCGGCGGAGAGACAGTGGTAGGTCTTGACGGACTGCTCAAAACGGCCGTCGGACTTCCAGCTCATCCAGGCCACGAAGCCGTCGGTCTGCTCGGCAGCGCTGTCGGCCTCGGGGCAGGGCAGCTCGATGATGCCGTCGCCGTCGATGTCTTGGGGGGAGAGCTGGCGGTAGGGGTAGACGGCGGCGGACACGCCGCTGTTTTTATCCAGCGCCACGTTGACAAGGCCCGCCTCCTGACGGTAGATAAGGATGTCGGTGACGGCCATGCTTGTGATATCCACGCCGGTGATGAACACGGCGGGGGTATCCTTATCCACCATGCCGGTGACGACGCTGCCGCGGTTCAGGGCGGCCATGGAGGTGGACAGACGGCAGCGGTAGGACACGCCCATCTGTTCCTCCTGCCAGCCGTAAAACTCCGCCACGGGACCCAGCTCGCCGTCGCTGCGGAGCACCAGCAGGCTGGGCACGCCGTCGCCGTTGAGGTCCTGGACGCTGAACTGGGTGTAGCCGCTGGACATCAGGGCTACCGGCTCCGACTCCACGGTGTAGGCGGCCAGAGTCTGAACATCGGCGCTGATGCGCCAGCCCACGATGATCTCGCGGCATCCGTCGCCGTTGAGGTCCTGATAATAGACGCTGTCCACGGCGGAGCCGCTGCTCTCAATGGTGCAGAAACAGCGGTAGGTGTCGCCCTCCAGCCGGAACACCATGATCTTCAGGGGCTTTTCATCGCTGCTGCGGCGCAGGAACACCAGCGCCTCCTGGATGCCGTCATCCTCCAGATCCACCATCTGGACAGACTGGATGTTCCGGCCGCCGGAGGGCGAGGCGTACTCGTAGCCCTGGTCGATGAGGCTGTCGATCTGCTGGGACAGGCCGGTATACTCCTCTGCCATACGGGGCAGGGTGAACAGCTGCTCCACGGAGGAGTCGAAGAAGGTGCAGCCGGACAGCACGGCGGCCAGCGCCAGTCCTGCCAGCAGCAGGATACACTTTTTCGCGGTATGCTTCACAGCGGTCCCTCCGTTCGCCTATAATTGCACCTTATATCATACCACAGGGCGCGGCGTTTTGGTAGTGCTTTTTTGCGTTTTCCTGTGGAAAACGCAAAGTACGGACCGCCTTTCAGCGGTCCGTACAGAGATGGTGGGGAATGTGCCGCGTCAGCGGATGCGGATGATGGCCTTCACCGTGCCGCCGCCCACGGTGCCCACAATGGTGGCGTAGCGGCCGCTGCTGGTGCCGGTGACGGTGACCTTGGCGCCCTCCAGCTTGCAGACGCCGTTGCTGTCGCCGTCCATGGCCCAGGTCACGGACGCGTCAGTGCCCTTGAGCCCCAGGGTCCAGACCTCGCCGGCCTTGGCGCTCATCTCGAATACGCCGGTCTCGCTGGTGGAGGCCAGATCGCCCTCGTAGCCGCCCTCAGACGTGGCGGTGATGGTCAGCTTGCTGATATCCACCGTGGCGGTAGTATTGCCGGTGGTGCTTCCGGTGGTGCTGCCGGTGGTGCTGCCGGTGGTGCTTCCGGTGGTGTCGCTGCCCTCGGCGGCCTTGACGGTGACGCTGCACGTGGTCTCGGCGCTGCCCACCTTGGCGGTGATAACAGCGCTGCCCGCGGCCACAGCCGTGACCTCGCCGGTATCGCTGACGGTGACGACGGCGGGATCGCTGCTGCTCCAGGCGCAGGTCTCCGTGATCTCCTCATTGACCTTCAGCGTCTCCTTGCCGCCCACATCCAGCGCCAGCACCGCGCGGTTCAGGGTGATGGTATCGGCGGGCTCCACAGGGTCGGGATCCGGTGTGGGGGTAGGCTCGGGGATCACGTCCTCCACAGGCGGCTTCTGGCCGCCGATGGCGGTTTTGATCTGGTCGCCGAACAGCAGCCATACCACCAGCAGCACCAGCAGGATCAGCACCAGCACCACCACGGGGCCCAGGATGCTGGGCGCCTTGCGGCGGGGGGTCTCCGCTCTGCGGCGGCGCTTGGTGGCGCGGCCGCCGTAATAAGCATCGTCTTCTTCGCAGAACGGGCAGGTCTTATAGCTATCGGAGAACATCTCTCCGCATTTCTTGCACTTGATGAGACTCATGTGGATACCTCCGAGAAAAAATCTATTTTACATAATACCCATTTCACCCCCTCACGTCAACCGTCTATCGCCGAAATTCATTCTTTTTTTACATGATGCGCCCTGCGCCGCTTGCTTTTCTCCGTCACATTTCCTATAATGGCGGCAGAGATCACTTGGGAGGGCCCGTGACATGAACACCATTTTCATCGGCATCGCAGGCGGCATCGGCAGCGGCAAGACCACGCTGACGGAGCATCTGGCCGCCCGCTTCGGCAGTGACATCAGTGTGGTACACCACGACAACTACTACAAGCGGCAGGACCGCCCCTTTGAGGAGCGCTGCCAGCAGAACTACGATCACCCGGACGCCTTCGACACCGATCTGATGATCGCGGACCTGAAGGCGCTGAAGCGGGGCGAGACCATCCACTGCCCCGTGTACGACTACGCCATCCACAACCGCACCGCGGAGACGGTGGAGGTGAAGCCCACCAAGGTGGTGATCGTGGAGGGCATCCTCATCTTTCAGAACAAGGAGCTGCGGGACCTGCTGGACATCAAAATTTTCGTGGAGACGGACGCCGACGTCCGCATCCTGCGCCGCGCCCTGCGGGACGTGGAGGAGCGGGGCCGGTCGCTGGAGTCGGTGGTGAACCAATATCTCACCACGGTGAAGCCCATGCACGAGCAGTTCGTGGAGCCCACCCGCAAGTTCGCGGACATCATCGTGCTGGAGGGCGGCCACAATCTGGTGGCGCTGGACATGATCATGCAGCGCATCGCCAACCACATTGCGGAGAGCTGACATGAAACGTGCCCTTTTCCGTATCGCCGCCGTACTGTGCATCGCGCTGGCGGCGTTCTTCCTGATGCCGGTCTTTGGCGGCATCCTGCACTTCGGCATGATCTGGCCGGCGGCGGTACTGCTGCCGGCAGCAGCGGTGCTGCTGTGGCCGGACTTCTTCCGCCGCCTGCTGCGGCCCCGATGGCTGCGGCGGGCCGTGAGCCTGCTGGCGGCGGTGTGCGCCGCAGCGGTGCTGGTGACGCTGGGCATGATGGCCCGGGCGGCAGGGAATCGTCCGCCGGAGGACACGCCCTGCACCGTCATCGTGCTGGGCTGTCAGGTGCTGGAGGACGGGCGGCCCAGTCTGATGCTGCAAAAGCGCATCGACGCGGCCTACGGCTATCTCTCCGCCCACCCCGATGCGGCCTGCGTCGCCTCCGGAGGGCTGGACGACAACGAAACGGTGACGGAGGCCCAGTGCATCCGCAGCACGCTGGTATCCATGGGCATTGACGAAGGCCGCATCTATCTGGAGGACCGGTCCCGCTCCACCGAGGAGAATCTGTCCTTCTCCGCCGCCATCATACAGGAGCAGGGCCTGCCGCAGCAGGCGGTCATCGCCTCCGACAACTTCCACCAGCTGCGCGCCGCCATCTGGGCAGAGCGGGACGGGCTGACGCCCTACGCCGCAGGCTGCGCCAGCCCCTGGTTCCTCACTGCGGGCTACTGGGCGCGGGAGGCGGCGGCGCTGCTCTGCATGGCGGTCACCGGCATGTAGAGCCATTGTTGCCAGATTTTAAACCTTTGGAAAATGTCCTTGCATTTTTCAATTTTCATGATAGAATAGGCTTACAAATCTTTATGGAGGTGCTACTATGGCTTATCAGATCGGTTCCGCTTGCGTCAGCTGCGGTGCTTGCGCGGACGCATGTCCCGTGGGTGCTATCTCTCAGGGCGATGATCGTTACGTCATCGACGCCGGTGCCTGCCTGGACTGCGGTTCTTGCAGCGATACCTGCCCCAATGGCGCTATCAGCCCCGCTGAGTAATTTACATACGAGCGGTAAAGTGACCGGCCCTCTGGCCGGTCACTTTTTTGTTGCGGACGGCGGCTGTTTATATTACAATAGAGGCAGTTTATGGCAGGAGGACGGTGTATGGAGCGATGGGACACCCTGTGGGACGGCGGCTGGACGTTCTGCTTTGACGACGGCGCATTCAAGCCCTCCACAGACTCCTTCCTGCTGGGCAGCTTTCCGCCGCTGCGGCGGGGCTGGCGGGTCTGCGATCTGGGCTCCGGCACGGGGCTGCTGGGCCTGCTGCTTCTGGCGCGGGAGCCGTCCCTCACCGTCACGGGGCTGGAGCTGTCCCCCGCCGCCTGCGCTCTGGCGGACCGCACCGCCGCGGCCAACGGCCTGACGGACCGGCTGATCACGCTGCCCTGCGACCTGCGGGACCGCAGACAGCTGCCGTCGGCGGGACACTTCGATCTGGCGGTGTCCAACCCGCCCTACTTCCCTGCCGGAGGCGGGAAAACGGCGGCCGGCAGCCGCGGCATTCACCGTGCCGAGCTGGCATGCACCATGGAGCAGCTGTGTGCGGCGGCAGCGTACCTGCTGCGCAGCGGCGGGCAGTTCTGTCTCGTGTACCGCACGGAGCGGCTGGCGGAGCTGATGGAGACGCTGCGGCGGCACCGGCTGGAGCCGAAGGCGCTGCGGTTCGTCCAGAAAAACGCCGCATCCGCGCCATCGCTGCTGCTGATGGCCTGCCGCAAGGACGGAGGCACCGGCCTGGCGGTGCAGCCGCCGCTGCTGCTGCAAAACGGCGATGGCACGGAGACGCCGGAGCTGCGGCGCATCTATTTTAAGGAGAAGGGATAACACTATGGCTGGTATGTTATATCTGGTGGCCACGCCCATCGGCAATCTGGGAGACTTTTCCCCCCGTGCCGTGGAGACGCTGGCCCGGGCGGATTTCATCGCCGCCGAGGACACCCGCGTGTCCGTAAAGCTGCTGAACCACTTCGACATCAGGAAGCCGCTGGTCAGCTACCACGAGCATAACCGCGCCGCCGCAGGGCAGACCATTCTGGCCCGCCTGCTGGAGGGTGAGACCTGCGCACTGGTGACGGATGCGGGCACCCCCGCCATCAGCGACCCCGGCCAGGATCTGGTGGCCCTGTGCGCCGCTAACGGCGTGACGGTACAGGCCATCCCCGGCTGCTGCGCCGCCATCGCGGCCCTGGCTGTGTCGGGGCTGGACACGGGGCGGTTCACCTTCGAGGGCTTCCTGCCCTCCGGCAAAAAGGAGCGCCGCGCCGCGCTGGAGGAACTGACCGGCGAGGTACGGACCATGGTGTTCCACGAGGCGCCCCACCGGCTGCGGTCCGCGCTGGCGGACATGGCGGAGGTTCTGGGCGACCGCCCCGTGGCTCTGTGCCGCGAATTGACGAAGCTCCATGAGGAGACGGTGCGTACCACGCTGGCTCAGGCCGCCGCCTACTACGCCGCCAATGAGCCCCGCGGCGAGTACGTGCTGGTGGTGGCGGGACGGCCCCGTCAGTATCTGCCCCAGCTGACGCTGGAGGAAGGCGTGGAGCGGGTGCTGCGCCTGCGGGAGGGCGGCATGAAGATGAAGGACGCCGTGCGGCAGGTGGCCGATGATACGGGCCTGAGCCGCAACGAGCTGTACAACGCGGCGCTGCAGCGCTGAGCCTCCCCGGAAAAATGTGGAAATACCTGCGAAGCCGTAAGCTTCGCAGGTATTTTTATATGTTTTTGCGTCATTTCATTTATTTCGGCAGTAGAAAAGCGCCGGTATGGTCTCCGGCGCTTTTCGGCTGTCAGTTGTCCCCGCGAAGCTCCCTCAAACACTTCGCGCAGACATTTTTTCCGCGGAACACCGACACGTCCTTGACACCGTCACAGAAGATGCAGCTGGGCCGATATTTCTTGAGAATGACCGATGATCCCTCAACATATATCTCCAGCGCGTCCCTCTCCGTGATGTCCAGCGTCCGGCGCAGCTCGATGGGAAGTACGATCCTTCCCAGCTCGTCCACACGTCTGACGATCCCCGTCGCTTTCACTTGTGGTATCCCCCCTATTCAGTTGTCCCAAATATGCGGTTGACAGGCGGTTTCAGTATGACATATTTTGCAAATTCTGTCAACCGCTCTTCGCCAAAAGCCCTGTCGTTTCCACAAATATTGCGCTGTGGCTGCGCATATTCTCCCTGCACAAGGAAAAATACGCCCCGCAGCGGGCGCGGGAGGGGAGGCACATCCTATGGCGATGGGTCTGGTGTGGACGCTGATGGTGACGGCGGCGCTGGTGTGCGGCGCGGTGCAGGGAATGCTGCCCGCTGTGACAGCGGCGGCCATGAAGGGTGCGTCCGCCGCCGTGGAGCTGACACTGTCCATGGCAGGGGCACTGTGCCTGTGGTCGGGGGTCATGACGGTGATGGAGCGGGGCGGCCTGACGCGGGGGCTGGCCCGCCTGTTCCGCCCTCTGCTGCGCCGCATCCTCCCCCGCGCCAGCCGGGATGCCGACACGCTGGCGGCGGTATCCGCCAACGTATCCGCCAATCTGCTGGGACTGGGCAACGCCGCCACGCCGCTGGGTATCCGAGCCGCACAACGGATGGCAGCAGGCTGCGGCGGCACCGCCAGCGACGAGCTGTGCCGTCTGGTGGTGCTGAACACTGCGTCCATCCAACTGCTGCCCACCACCGTGGCCGCCGTCCGCAGTGCCCAGGGCTGCGCCGCGCCGCTGGACATCCTGCCGGCGGTCTGGCTGTCCTCGGCGCTGTCCGTCACGGCAGGGCTGCTGGCCGCCCGCCTTTTGCAGCGGGTCTGGAGGGCATGACCGTGGATATCGCCTCCCTCCTGATCCCTTTGCTGCTGACGGCGGCGGCCCTGTGGGCCCTGGGTCGTCGGGTAGACGTGTACGACGCTCTCGCCGCCGGTGCGTCGGAGGGCCTGACGGTGCTGCTGCGCATCGTGCCGTCCCTCATCGCGCTTTTAACGGCGGTGTATATGTTCCGTGCCTCCGGTGCGCTGGACCTGCTGACGGAGCTGCTGGCGCCGGTGCTGGAGAAGCTGGGCATCCCGCCGGAGACGGCGGCGCTGCTGCTCATCCGGCCGGTGTCCGGCTCCGGCGCGCTGGCGGTGGGCAGCGAGCTGATGGCCGCCCACGGGCCGGACAGCTACATCGGCCGGTGCGCGGCGGTGATGCTGGGCTGTACGGAGACCACATTCTACACCATCGCCGTGTATTTCGGCGCGGCGGGCATCCGCCGCACCCGCTACACCATACCGGCGGCGCTGACCGCTGATCTGGCGGGCTTCATGGCGGCGGCGTGGAGCGTGCGTCTGTTCTTCGGAGCATAGAAAAAGCGCACCCCGCGAGGTGCGCTTTTCGCGGCTTTTTTACATCTTCTCCGGTGCGGAGCAGCCGATAAGGGTCATACCGTTTTTCAGCACGGCCCGGGCGGTATCCGCCAGCTTCAGGCGGGCCAGCAGCACGTTCTTCTCCTCGCCCTTGATGCGGCAGGCGTTGTAGAACTTGTGGAACGCGGCGGCCAGCTCGGACAGATAGCGATTGATAAAGCTGGGATCGTAGTCCCGGGCGGCCAGACGCACCACCACCGGGTACTGGGCCAGCTGCTTGATGAGCGCCTTCTCCTCGTCGGCGGTAAGCAGTGCCAGATCGGCCTGCGCCGCGGCGGGCACGTCGAAGCCCTCCGCCGCCAGCGCCTTCAGCAGGGTGCAGATGCGGGCGTAGGCGTACTGCACGTAGTACACGGGGTTCTCGCTGTCCTCCCGCACGGCCAGGCCCAGGTCGAACTCCATCTGCGTGTCGGGCTTGGCGTTGAAGAACCAGCGGCAGGCGTCCACAGGGATCTCGTCCAGCAGATCGGTGAGGCTGATGGCCTTGCCGGTGCGCTTGGACATACGCACTACCTCGCCGTCCCGCACCAGCTTCACCAGCTGCATCAGCACGATGTCCAGCCGGTGCTCACCGTCCAGCCCCAGCGCGTCCATGGCGCCCTTCAGACGGGCCACATGGCCGTGGTGGTCGGCGCCCCAGATGTTTACCACCTTGTCGAAGCCGCGGACGGCAAATTTGTTGCGGTGGTAGGCAATGTCGGCGGCGAAGTAGGTGTAGAAGCCATTGGCGCGGCGGAGCACGTCGTCCTTCAAGGCCAGCTTTTCGATGTCCTCGTCGGACTTACCGGCGGCGCGGAGCTTCTCCGCCAGGATCTCGGAGGTCTTGAGCCACAGGGCGCCGTCCTTCTCGTACGTCCAGCCCCGGTCGGTCAGCAGCTGCACGGAGTCGGCCACATAGCCGCTCTCGTGAAGACTGGACTCGAAGAACCACTGGTCGTACTGGATACCGTAGCGGGCCAGATCAGTCTTCATCTTGGGGATGTTGCGGCTCAGGCCGAACTGGGCCAGTGCATCGCGGCGGGCCTGCTCCTCGCAGTTCAGGTACTTATCGCCTTCCTGCTCATAGAACGCCTGGGCCAGCTCGCGGATATCGTCGCCGTGGTAGCCGTCCTCGGGGAATTCCACCGCGTCCTCGCCTTGGATGATCTGGAGATAACGGGCCTCCAGACTCTTGGCAAACTTCTCGATCTGGTTGCCGGCGTCGTTGACGTAGAACTCGCGGGTCACATCGGCGCCGGACTTCTGCAGCACGCTGGCCAGTGTGTCGCCCAGCACGCCGCCCCGGGCGTTGCCCATGTGCATGGGGCCGGTGGGGTTGGCGGACACGAACTCCACCATGTACTTCTTCCCCGCCAGCATATCGTTCTCACCATAATGCTCGCCGGCGGACTCGATGCCGGCGACCGTGTCGGCATACCACTTGCCGCCCAGGCGGAAGTTCAGGAAGCCGGGGCCCGCCAGCTCCACGGAGGTGAAGTAGCTGCCCTCCAGTGCCATGTTGTCAATGAGGGTCTGGGCCACCTGACGGGGGTTCATCCTCATGGCCTTGGCCGCGGCCAGACAAAACGTGGTGGTATAGTCGCCGTTGGCGGTGTCCTTGGGGATCTCCACCGCCGGAATCACGGTAATGCCGGACGGTAAAACACCGGCGGCCGCCGCCTTCTCGTAGGCGGAAACGGTCAGCTGCAGCACCTGATCCTTGGCGCTCTGTATCATATTCATAGTCAGTTCTCCTCTTTCGTTAAAGTCAGCTCCACCCGCAGCACCGACAGGGGCTGCGCGCCGATGAGCAGTGTATACGCCAGTGTGATAAAGCCGTGGCCCTTTCGGGACAGCTGCCACGCCACCTCCTGAGTGACGACATTCAGCGTCAGGCTGCCTCCATCACCGCCATCAATGCGCGTGGCAGTGGGTGTCTTGGGGTCCAGCAGCAGGCCGTAGCCCCCGCCGTCCGCCTCGTTGATGACCACCGCGCGGTGGGTGGCCGTCTCCAGCTTCACATCGGAGACGATGGCGCTGCCGTCGGCCTCGTTGGCCGCCTCATACCGCAGGTGCCACCCCTCCGGCAGCTTTTCCAGCGTGCCCGTGCCGCGGAAGATCAGCTGATCCTCCTGCCCGCCGAAGCGGCTGGTGCTCCGGACCGTGATCTGTACATGCTCTGCCATGGCTCACCTCAATATTCCTCGATATCCACAGGCCGCACCGCCCCCTGCAGGGGCCGGCCCAGGAACATGCCCGCCAGCGCGCCGAAATCCTCCGGCCGGTCACTGGCGTACAGCGTCATCTCGCCGCCGCGCCGGTCTGCCAGCAGCTCCCGCTCCGTCAGCTGCCGCTTCAGGCTGCGGGCCGCCTCGGCGCCGGAGTCCACCAGCGTCACATCCGGCCCCATGATGCCGCCGATGACCTCCGCCAGCAGCGGATAGTGGGTGCAGCCCATGATGAGGGTGTCGATGCCGGTATCTCGCAGCGGTTCCAGATACTCCCGCGCCACCGTTTCGATGACGGTATCGCCCGGCCGGAACCGGCCGTTCTCCACCAACGGCACAAACAGGGGGCACGCCTTACTGATAACGGTGATATCCCCGTCCAGTCCGGCGATGGTGCGCTCATAGGCGCCGGAGCGCACGGAGGCGGCAGTGGCGATGAGCCCCACCCGCTTGTTCCGCGTGGCCGCCGCGGCGCGGCGGCAGGACGGCTCCACCACACCCAGCATGGGCAGGTCGCCGTTCTCCGCCTGTAATTGGGGCAGCGCCGTGGTGGATACGGTGCCGCAGGCCACCACCAGCGCCTTGATGTCGAAGGTCCGCAGGAAGCGAACATCCTGCTTTGCAAAGCGCAGCAGGATTTCCGCCGAGCGGCTGCCATAGGGCACACGGGACGTGTCTCCGAAGTATATAATGTTCTCAGAGGGGAGGATGCTGCGGATCTCCCGCACGGCGGTGAGCCCGCCGCTGCCGGAGTCGAACACCCCGATCGGACGCAGATCCATGGAAACGCTCCTTCTCGCAGTTTTCAACTTTATCTTTATACTGTAACTAGTATATTCTACTATGAACCGCCGCCCGACACAAGCTAAATTTTGGCGGACCTTCCCACTTTTTCTATGGCATTCCGCGAAATGCCGTGTTATAATCAGGGAAACAAAGTGCTGACCGTGAAACGGAGGTGGCCTGATGGAACTGAAAATGACGGAGAAGCAGTTCCGGCGTCTGCTGGATCTGGTGTATATCGGCAACTGGGTGCTGAACTCCACCCGCGGTGATGACCGCATCAAGGAGTATGACCAGGTGGAGAGTCTGGTGTTCGCCCACTGTCTGGACCACGGCATGGCCCCGCTGACGGAGCTGTACCAGGGGGAGCTGATCCCCTCCCGTGCCTTTGCCGACGGCGGCATCCACGAGGCCATCATGGCCTACGAGGACACCACGTTCTTTGAGATACTGGCGCAGGAGCTGGCCCTGCGGGACATGGACGATCCCCCCATCACGCCGGAGAACTACGATGAGGTGATGGCGCGGATGGAGACGTATCTGGGAGAGTTCGAGCAGCACGGCACCGACAACATCACCGTGGATATGGACGACTGAGCAGTATGAAGCGCTCCGGCAGTGCCGGAGCGCTTCTTTTTTGCTTATTCCTCGTTCTCTGCCAGATAGCGGGCCACATAGACGCCGCTGGCCGACGCGTGGGACAGGGAGTGGGTGACGCCGCTGCCGTCGCCGATGACGAACAGACCCTTGTGGGGCGTCTCCAGATTCTGGTCCAGCGCCACCTCCATGTTGTAGAACTTCACCTCCACGCCGTAGAGCAGGGTGTCGTCGCTGGCGGTGCCGGGGGCGATCTTGTCCAGGGCGTAGATCATCTCGATGATGCCGTCCAGGATACGCTTGGGCATCACCAGACTCAGATCGCCGGGGGTAGCCGCCAGCGTGGGGGTCATGAAGCCCTTTTCGATGCGCTTGGGAGTGGTGCGCTGGCCGCGGATCAGGTCGCCGAACCGCTGCACCATCACGCCGCCGCCCAGCATGTTGGAAAGGCGGGCGATGCTCTCGCCGTAGCCGTTGCTGTCGCGGAACGGCTCGGTAAAGTGCTTGGACACCAGCAGGGCGAAGTTGGTGTTCTCCGTGTGCAGGGCGGGGTCCTCATAGCTATGGCCGTTGACGGTGACAATGCCGTTGGTGTTCTCGTTCACCACCGCGCCCCGGGGGTTCATGCAGAACGTGCGCACCTTGTCCTGATACTTCTCGGTCTTATACACGATCTTGCTCTCGTACAGCTCGTCGGTGATGGGGGCGAACACCTCGGCGGGGAGTTCCACCCGGACGCCGATGTCCACGCGATTGGACTTGGTGGGGATATCCAGCGCCTCGCACACGGACTCCATCCACTTGCTGCCGCTGCGTCCCACGGAGATGATGCACTTGCTGCCGCAGAACGTGCCCTTGTCCGTCTCCGCCTGATAGCTGCCGTCGTCCAGAACGGTCAGGGCCTTCACCGGCGTCAGGAAGTGGAAGTCGATGTGCTCCTTCAGCTGAGCGTACAGGTTCTCCAGTACCTTGTAGTTGATATCCGTGCCCAGATGCCGCACGGAGGCGTCCAGCAGGTGGAGATTGTTTTGCAGGCACAGACGCTTGAAGCCGCTGTCCGCCGTGGAGTACAGCTTGGTGCCGGCGCCGCCGCAGGCCACGTTGATCTCGTCCACGTAGCGCATGAGCTCCATGGCCTTCTGCTTGCCGATGTACTCATACAGTGTGCCGCCGAACTCGTTGGTCAGGTTATACTTGCCGTCGGAGAAGGCGCCGGCGCCGCCGAAGCCGTTCATGATGGCACAGGTCTTGCAGTGGATGCAGGACTTGATCTTGTCGCCGTCGATGGGGCAGTGCCGCTTCTCCAGCGGGTTGCCCGCCTCCAGCACTGCCACCTTCCACTCGGGCTTACGCTGCATCAGCTCATAGGCGGAGAAGATGCCGCCGGGGCCCGCGCCGATAATCAGAACATCATATTTCATAATAGAAGAGACCCTCCTTCGTTTGGTATCATGTCACGTGGTAAACCATTGTACAGTATACCCGAAGCGGCGGCGGGACACAATTCTTTTTTCCTTATCTCTCCTATTATCCATCATATTTGCATTTTCAACTTTTCAATTCCGGCTGAATCTGGTACAATGGGAAAAAACTCTCAGGGGGTACAGCCATGAGCCGTGCAGACCAGATCTTCAAGCAGAATTGCCGCGACATCCTGCAAAACGGGGTGTGGGACACTGACCAGCAGGTGCGTCCCCACTGGGACGACGGCACGCCCGCCCACACCGTGAAAAAGTTCGGTATCGTCAACCGCTACGACCTGCGTCAGGAGTTTCCCATCCTGACGCTGCGCCGCACCTACTTCAAGACCTGCATCGACGAGCTGCTGTGGATCTGGCAGCAGAAGTCCAACAATATCCACGATCTGCGTGGCCACATCTGGGACAGCTGGGCCGATGAGACCGGCTCCATCGGCAAGGCCTACGGCTATCAGCTGGCAGTAAAGCACCAGTACCCCGAGGGGGAGATGGATCAGGTAGACCGCGTGCTGTACGACCTGAAGCACAACCCCGCCAGCCGCCGCATCCTCACCAACATCTACAACTTTCAGGACCTCCACGAGATGGCCCTGTACCCCTGCGCTTACTCCATGACGTTCAACGTCTCCGGACATACCCTCAACGCCATCCTGAACCAGCGCAGCCAGGACATGCTGGCCGCCAACAACTGGAACGTGGTGCAGTACAGCGTGCTGGTCCACATGATGGCCCAGGTGTCCGGTCTGGAGGCTGGCGAGCTGGTCCACGTCATCGCCGACGCCCATATCTACGACCGCCACGTGCCCATCATCGAAAAGCTGCTGGAAAAGGACGAGCGTCCCGCTCCGCAGCTCGTGATGGACAAGTCCGTCACTGATTTCTACCGGTTCACACGGGACAGCTTCTCGCTGGAGGGCTACGATCCCCAGCCCTTTGACGACAAGATCCCCGTGGCCATTTAAGGAGGAGCGCCCATGTACGCCATTGCAGCCGTAGACCAGAACTGGGGCATCGGGCGGGACAACGCCCTGCTGTTCCATATCCCCGCCGACATGAAGCGCTTCCGCGCCCTGACGGAGGGCAAGACCGTCCTCATGGGCCGCAAGACTCTCCAGTCTCTGCCCAATGGCAGGGGCCTGCCCCACCGCCGCAACATTGTCCTCACCGGCGATCGGGACTTTACCGCGGAAAATGCGGAGATCGTCCACTTCCCCGTGGAGGCGGTGTTTCAGGCTGGAGAGGACGCATGGATCATCGGCGGTGAGAGCGTCTACCGCCGGTTTCTGCCCCTGTGCGACCGCGTGTACCTTACCAAAATTTTCGCCGACGGCCACGCCGACGCCTTTTTCCCCGATCTGGACAGCGATCCCCACTGGCAGGTGGACACCGAAAGCGAGATCATGGAGGACAACGGCCTGCGCTACCAGTTCGTGGAGTACGTCCCCGCCGCGCCGGAGGAGGACGATCTTCTTCTATCAGAGGAGGAAGCCCCCCAGGAGCCGCCCCAGTTTGCGCCGCCCGCCGACTTCTCCGTGTTCAGTGGGTTTTAACGCCATGGCACATCCGGACACCGACATCCGCTATATCAAGGGCATTGGCGAGACCCGCGCCAATGCCCTGAACAAGCTGGGCATCCGCACACTGGAGGATCTGCTGTCCTACTTCCCCCGGCGCTGGGAGGACCGGACGCTGGAGCGCCCCATACGGGAGCTGGCCGTGGGCGAATACGCCTGTGTGCGGGCCATGCTGGCGGGTGACCCCACTGCCAGCCGCATCTCCGGCGGCCGCACGCTGGTGAAGGTGCGTGCCGTGGACGACAGCGGCGCGCTGGATGTGGCCTTCTTCAATCAGGACTACCGCCGCACCAGTCTCCACAAGGGCGAGACCTATATCTTCTACGGTAAGGTGGAGGGCGACCTGCTGCGCCGCCGCATGACCAATCCGGTGGTGGAGCCGGAGGGGCGGCAGCTGCTGACGGGCCGCATCATGCCCATCTATCCCCTGGCCGCCGGTGTCAGCCAGACCCTGCTGGCCAAGGCCATGCGGCAGGGGCTGGACGCCTGCCGCGACCTGCTGCCGGACGTACTGCCGGATGAGGTACGCCGCGCCTATCACCTGTGCTACACCGGCTATGCCTATGAGAACATCCACTTCCCCGACTCGCCGGAGGCGCTGGACATCGCCCGCCGCCGTCTGGTGTTCGAGGAGCTTTTCGTGCTGGCCTGCGGCCTGCAGCTGCTGCGCTCCCACCGGGAGACAGGCCGCGGCCCCGCCTGCAAAAATCTGAGCCTTACGCCCTTTTACAACGCCCTGCCCTTCGCCCTCACCGGCGCCCAGCGCCGCGCCGTGGAGCAGGCCGTCTCCGACATGACCTCCGGCCGCGTCATGAACCGCCTGTGTCAGGGCGACGTGGGCAGCGGCAAGACCATGGTGGCCGCGGCCTGCGTCTGGTTCGCCGCCCGGAACGGCTGGCAGTCGGCGCTGATGGCTCCCACGGAGATCCTGGCCCGCCAGCACTACGAGAATCTGGCCCCCCTGTTCGCCCGCTTCGGGCTGCACTGTGCCCTGCTCACTGGCTCTACCCGCGCCAGGGAGCGCCGTGCCATTCTGGCAGGGCTGGCCGACGGTACCATTGACCTGTGCATCGGCACCCATGCCCTGCTGACGGAGGACGTGCAGTACGCCCGTCTGGGACTGGTCATCACCGACGAGCAGCACCGCTTCGGCGTGGGCCAGCGGGCCGCCCTGTCCAAAAAGGCGGACTCGCCCCATATGCTGGTGCTGTCCGCCACCCCCATCCCCCGCACGCTGGCCCTCATCATCTACGGCGATCTGGATGTGTCCATCATCGATGAACTGCCCCCGGGCCGCCAGAAGGTGGACACTTTCGCCGTGGGGGAGTCCTACCGTCAGCGGCTCAACGGCTTCATCCGCAAGCAGGTGGCCGAGGGTCATCAGGTGTTCATCGTCTGCCCGCTGGTGGCGGAGGACGACCAGCTCCCCGATGAGCGGAAGGCGGTGACCGCCTATGCCCAAAAATTGCGGAACGAGGTGTTTCCTGACCTGCGCATCTCTGTGCTCCACGGGCGCATGAAGTCCAGGGAAAAGGAGTCCGTCATGGCCGCCTTCGCCGCAGGCGAAAGCGACATTCTGGTATCCACCACTGTCGTGGAGGTGGGCGTGGATGTGCCCAACGCCAATCTGATGGTGGTGGAGAACGCCGAGCGCTTCGGTCTCAGCCAGCTTCACCAGCTGCGGGGCCGCGTAGGCCGCGGCAGCGCCAAGAGCTGGTGCATTCTGCTGTCCGACAGCGGCAGTGACGACACCCGCCGCCGTCTCAAAGTGCTGACGGAGACCAACGATGGCTTCCGCATCTCCGAGGAGGACCTGAAGCTCCGCGGCCCCGGCGACTTTTTCGGCCAGCGGCAGCACGGGCTGCCCACCCTGAAGGCTGCGGATCTCAGCTGCGACGTGCAGCTGCTGGACGAAGCCCAGTCCGCGGCCCGCGCCCTGCTGACGCGGGACCCCCAGCTGGCCGCACCGGCCCACGCTCCGCTGCTGCGCCGCATCCGGCGGCTGTTTGCCGCCAGTGAAGGCGGCCTCAACTGAATCGGCATAAAAAACAGGCGGAGCGCCTTTCGGCGCTCCGCCTGTTTGAAAGTCGGGCAAAAGGGGGGTGCCCGACAGGGGGAAGAGCAGTATCATCTGCATAGCGATCTTACACGTGACCACTATGCTGAGAGCATATGTATTCTACTGCACGGCTCATCCGTTGTCAATGTTTTTCTGCCGGTATTTTCTTGTATTTTCCACGGTTTTCCAGTCGCCGCTCCCTCTTGCCTGCCCCGCTGCGGCGTGCTATACTGAGGAAAAAACGTGCCGGAAAAGGAGGTGCCGCCATGACGAAGGATGAGCTGCGGGCCAAGGCCAATGAGCTGCCGCTGCTGCCCGGCGTCTATCTGATGATGGACAAAACGGGGCAGGTCATCTACGTGGGCAAGGCCATAAAACTGAAAAATCGGGTGAGCCAGTACTTTCAGGACACCGCCTCCCACAATGACAAGACCCGCCGCATGGTGTCCCAGGTGGACCGGTTCGACACTATCATCGTCCGCACCGAGTTTGAGGCTCTCATTCTGGAGAACTCCCTCATCAAGCGGCACATGCCCCGCTACAACATTTTGCTGAAGGACGACAAGGGCTATCCCTTCGTCCGGTTGGACGAAAAGGCCGACTACCCCCGCTTCACGCTGGTGACACGGCCTGCGGAGGACGGCGCCCGCTACTTCGGCCCCTTCGGCGGCCGCAGCGAGACGCGGCAGGCCATCGACGCGGTGTGCGCCGCCCTGCGCCTGCCTACCTGCTCCCGCCGGTTCCCGCGGGACATCGGCAAGGAGCGCCCCTGCCTCAACCACCACATCGGCCGGTGCGACGGCTTCTGCCGTCCTGATGGCCCCGATGCCGCCGAGTACCGGCGCCGCATCGCCCAGGCGGTGCGGCTGTTCGAGGGGCGGCTGCGGCAGGTGACGGCGGAGCTCACCGCACAGATGACCGCCGCCGCCGAGACTCTGGACTTCGAGCAGGCCGCCGCCCTGCGTGACCGCATCCGCGCCCTGTCGGTGCTGTCCAAGAATCAGAAGGTCATCGCCGGCATCTGCGCCGACACCGATGTCTGGGGCGTATACACCGGCCCGGCCCGTGCCGGCTGCGCCGTGCTGCACATCGAAAACGGCGACCTGCTGGGCCGCCGCGTGGAGGTGCTGCCCGCCGCCGAGGACGATGCCGCCCTGCTGGGTGCCGTGGTGCCCCAGTACTATCTGGACCGCGAGCTGCTGCCCCGTGAGATCCTGCTGCCTCTGCCGGTGGAGGATATGGACACCCTGTCCGCCCTGCTGACGGAGCGCTGCGGCCACACCGTCACCCTCCGCGTCCCACAGCGGGGCCAGCGGCGGGAGCTGCTGGACATCGCCTGCCGCAACGCCAAAGAAGAGGTGGAGCGCGTCACCTCCGATGCCGAGCGCACCGCCGGTATCCTCCGGCTTTTACAGGAGCTGGCCGGCCTGCCGGTGCTGCCCCGCCGCATGGAGAGCTACGACATCTCCCACACCGGCGGCGCCGATCAGGTGGCCAGCATGGTGGTATTCGTGGACGGACGGCCCCTGAAGCGGGACTACCGCCGCTTTCAGATCCAGAGCTGCGACGGTCCCGATGACTACGGCGCCATGGCGGAGGTGCTGGAGCGCCGGTTCCGCCGGTATCTGGACGGCGACGGAAAATTCTCCCCCCTCCCCGACCTGCTGCTCATCGACGGAGGCGTCCAGCACGCTCGGGTGGCCGAGGAGGTGGCGGCTAAGCTGCACCTCTCCGTGCCGGTGCTGGGGATGGTGAAGGACGACCGTCACCGCACCCGTGCGCTGGTGACGGCGCAGGGCATGGAGATCGGCATCCAGACACCCCCCGCCCTGTTCGCCCTGATCGGGCGGGTGCAGGAGGAGGTCCACCGCTTCGCCATCACCTACCACCACCAGAAGCACGCCAAAAACGCCTACCGTTCCCAGCTGGACGGCATCGCCGGCGTGGGCGAGGCCCGCAAGAGGCTGCTCTTGCAGCGGTTCGGCACCGTCAAGGCTGTTCGCGCCGCAGAGCTCCTCCAGCTGGAGGAGGTGCTGCCCAAGCCCGCCGCCCGCGCCGTCTACGACCACTTCCATCCGGAAAATATGCCAAAGGAGAACACCCCATGAGATATTACGCCACACTGGGCCCCGCCTGCTGCGAAGCGTCCGCGCTGGCCGCACTGCTGCGCCGCGGCGTCTCCGGCTTCCGGCTCAACGTGTCCCACACGATGCTGGCCGCCCGCCGCGACTGGATCGATGCCCTCCACGATGCGGAGCGCTCCACCGGTCTGGCCGCCCAGCTGATGATCGACCTCCGCGGGCCGGAGGTGCGCATCGGCGCTCTCCCCTCCCCGCTGACGCTGACGGCGGGCGAGGCCGTGACGCTGGGCGCGGATATCCCTGTGGAAAAAGATGTGCTGGCGGCGCTGGTGCCCGGCATGACCGTCCTGCTGGACGATGGGGCTATGGCCCTGACCGTGCTGGACGGCGGGCGGTGCCGCGTCACCCGCGGCGGCGTCCTCACCGGTCACAAGAGCCTGACGCCGGAGGGCGCGGAGCTGCACCGCCCCGCCCTATGCGAGGCGGACCTCGCGGATCTGGCCCAGGCCGCGGCGCTGGGTGTCAGCGCCGTCATGCAGCCCTTCGTCCGCAGCGCCGATGACCTCCGCACCGTGCGGCAGGCCATGGCGGAGAACGGCCTTGCCCATGCGGAGCTGTTCGCCAAGGTGGAGGATCAGACGGGGCTGGACGCCCTTCCGAACTGGATGGACCTTTGCGACGTGGTCACCATCGCCCGAGGTGATCTGGGCAGCAGCTTGCCTCTGGAACAGCTGCCCGCCGCCCAGAAGCACATCGCCGCCCTGTGCCGCAGCCGCCGCAAGCCGTTTCTGGTGGTGACTCAACTGCTTCACAGCATGATCGACCACCCCACCCCCACCCGCGCCGAGGTACTGGACATCTACAACGCCGTACTGGACGGTGCGGACTGCCTGATGCTCACCGGCGAGACAGCCCAGGGCCGCTATCCGCTGGCGGCATTGGACTGGCTGATGCGCGTGGCCCAGGAGGCGCAGCGCGCCCGCTGACTTGAACTGAAAACACGCAAAGACCGCACCGGCCTCCTGCCGGTGCGGTCTTTGTTCTATCCCTCCCAAGGGCTCGGTATCAAAATTTGCCGGGCGCTCACTCCGCGTGCCGCCGCCTGCGGCGGATGGCAGCGCCTGCCAGGGCCATCGCCGCGCCACTGGCCGCGGCGATCCACAGTCCCACGGCGCCCTCATCTGCGGTCCGCGCCGACTGCACACTGCCGGAGGCGCCGGCCGCCTCTACCTTGCCGATGCTGGCGTCCTCCTTGCGGATCTCCTTTACAAAAATTGGATACCCGTCCCCTGTTCGCGCATAAACGCCCTCCCCTCCTGCGCAAAAAGAGTACCGGCGCACCCTGCGGTGCGCCGGTACTCTCTCCCTTTTTTCTCTCACTCGATCTCGAAATCGTCTGTCTCGATCACGTCCGGCTGCTGATGCCGCACCACCTTCACGGCGCACAGCGCCACGCTGAGGTTCAGCGCGCCATCCAGCAGCAGCGACACGCCCATCAGCATCACCAGCACCTGAGCCCCCTCAGTGGGCCGCAGCACCAGCAGCAGTCCGATGACGCCTGTGAGCACTGCCAGCGCCAGTACCAGCCACCATTGGGGAATGCCGAATCGCCTGGCGTCCACGGCGATCTGGATCTTGAACAGGCCGTCCGCCAGCACGGGAATGCCGAATATCACGCACAAAAAGCTCATGGCTTCTCCGGGGTGGCACAGGGTGATGATGCCCACAGCGATGAGCAGGATCCCGAAGGCCAGGTCGTACTGAAACGCCAGCCGGAACAGGTCCTTGGAGAAGTACCCGCCCAGCTTGATGGCGCCGCACACCACCATGCCGATGCCCAGCGCCCTGCCGATCCACGGCACGCACCGCTCCGACATCACCAGCAGCACCACGCCCAGCACGCAGAACAGCACCGACACCACGATATATCCGGTTTTCACGGCCCACAGCGGGCCCGTTGCCCTCACATTCCGCATAACTTGCATCTCCCTTCGCGCGTTCTTCCGCGCCTTCCTCTTTGTCATGTCTCATGATACCGCGCCGCCGCGCCCTGCGGTACGGGCAGAAAAAAGAGATGCCCGAAATTCGGACATCTCCCTGTATACGTCTGGTTTTTGGGCAAAGCGGGCCGTTTGTCTGTCGCCGCTCACAGCTGCCGGTTGTTGCTGTGAGCCACGATAAGCTCCGGCACGCCGCGGCACAGCTGGAGCATCCGCTGCAGGTCGCTCAATGACTCCTCCTTCATGCCGCTGCTGACCCAGTCGATCCACACGCCGAACAGCTGGCACTTCATGAACTGCACCACCACCCGCCGGTCGCCGCCGGAGATGCTGGCATCGGAGAACACGGTGGTAAGATACGTATCCACCACGTACTCGCACAGCCGCATGGTGTCCTGCAGGAACATATCCCGATTGGCGGAGTTAAAGATGTGCATCACGGCGCGGCGGTTCTCCCGTGCCGTGTGGAACGCCACGGAGAAGCATTCCTCCATGGAGGAGATAGTCGGGTACTGCCGGATCAGCTCATCGGTCTGCTCCGTCACGATCTCCCCCAGCAGGGAGGGAATATCCTGAAAGTGGTAGTAGAAGGAGTTGCGGTTGATACCGCAGTCCTCCACGATGTCGCGGACGCTGATCTTACTCAGCGGCTTCTGGTTCAGCAGCTTCATGAACGACGCCTTGATGGCCTGCTTCGTGAAATTCGCCACGGTGCTCCTCCTGTTCTCGGCGGTACAAAGCCCGCCCTACGGCTGTTCGCCGAGGGCGGGCCGTATGTAGTCCCTTTTATTTGGCGCTCAGGTACTCGTCAATAGACTTGGCGCCCAGCTTGCCTGCGCCCATGGCCAGAATGACGGTAGCCGCACCGGTGACGGCATCGCCGCCGGCGTACACGGCCTGACGGGAGGTAAGGCCCTCCTCGTTGACGATGATGCCGCCCTTCTTGTTGACCTCCAGGCCCTTGGTGGTGGACTTGATCAGCGGGTTGGGGCTGGTGCCCAGAGACATGATGACAGCGTCCACCGGCAGGTCGAACTCGCTGCCCTTCTTCTCCACGGGACGGCGGCGGCCGGAGGCGTCCGGCTCACCCAGCTCCATCTCCACGCAGGTCATGGACTTCACGCAGTCCTGCTCATCGCCGTTGATCTGCACGGGATTGTTCAGTGTCTTGAAGATGACGCCCTCCTCGATGGCGTGCTCCACCTCCTCGTGACGGGCGGGAAGCTCCTCCATACCGCGGCGGTACACCACGTACACCTCGGCGCCCAGGCGCTTGGAGCAGCGGGCTGCGTCCATAGCCACGTTGCCGCCGCCCACCACGGCCACGGTCTTGCCCTTCAGATCCATGATGGGCGTGTCGCTGTCGGGCAGGTACGCCTTCATCAGGTTGATGCGGGTCAGGAATTCGTTGGCGGAGTAGACGCCCTTCAGGTTCTCGCCGGGGATGTTCATGAACATGGGCAGACCGGCGCCGGAGCCAATAAACACGGCCTCAAATCCGTTCTCCTCCATGAGCTCGTCGATGGTGATGGTGCGGCCCACCACGGTGTTGGTCTCCACCTTCACGCCCATGGCCTTCAGACCGTCCACTTCCTTCTGGACGATAGCCTTAGGCAGACGGAACTCGGGGATGCCGTACACCAGCACGCCGCCGGCCAGATGCAGTGCCTCAAACACCGTGACCTCATAGCCCTTCTTGGCCAGGTCGCCGGCGCAGGTCAGGCCCGCGGGGCCGGAGCCGATGACCGCCACCTTGTGGCCGTTGCTCTCGGGCTTGGCAGCGGCCTCGGTGCTGTGGGCGTTGTGCCAGTCGGCCACGAAGCGCTCCAGACGGCCGATGCCCACGGGATCGCCCTTCTTGCCGCGGACGCAGTGCATCTCGCACTGGCTCTCCTGGGGACATACACGGCCGCACACGGCGGGCAGGGAGCTGGTCTGATGGATGACCTGATATGCGCCCTCATAGTCCTTCTCCACGATCTTCTGAATAAACTCGGGGATGCGCACGTTGACGGGACAGCCGTCCACGCAGGGATGGTTCTTACAGTTCAGGCAGCGGGCAGCCTCGTCCAGCGCCTGCTCCTCAGTGTAGCCCAGCGCCACCTCAAGGAAGTTCTTGTTGCGGACCTGAGGGTCCTGAGAAGGCATCTCGTTCTTATCCAAACGCATGTTGATCTTGCCAGCCATCTTACTTTACCTCCTGCTTGAACAGATTGCAGACTTCCTCGTGCTTATGCACCTCGAAGTCGTGGTACATCTGGTTGCGCTTCACAGCCAGATCCCAGTCCACCTTGTGGCCGTCGAAGTCGGGGCCGTCCACGCAGGCGAAACGGGTCTCGCCGCCCACGGTAAGGCGGCAGCCGCCGCACATGCCGGTGCCGTCGATCATGATGGGGCTCATGGACACGGTGGTAGGCACGCCGTAGGGCTCGGTGGTCTTACAGACGAACTTCATCATGACCATGGGGCCGATGGCGAAGATCTCGTCATACTGATTGCCCTCGTCCAGCAGCTGCTTCAGCGCCTCGGTAACAAGGCCCTTCTGCCCGTAGGAGCCGTCGTCGGTGCAGACCTTCAGCACGGAGGAGACAGCCTTGAACTTGTCCTCCAGAATAACCACGTCCTTGCTCTTGAAGCCCACCACAGCGTGGACCTCTGCGCCGCAGTCATGGAACTTCTTCAGCACGGGGTAGGCGATGGCGCAGCCCACGCCGCCGCCGACGACACAGACCTTCTTCTTGCCCTCCGTCTCGGTGGGGCGGCCCAGGGGGCCCACGAAATCGTGGAGACAGTCACCCTGCTGCTTGTGGCTCAGCTTCTCAGTGGTGGCGCCCACGGTCTGGACGATAATGGTCACGGTGCCCTTTTCGCGGTCATAGTCGTGGATCGTAATGGGGATGCGCTCGCCCTTCTCGTCCACGCGCAGGATAATGAACTGGCCCGGCTCCGCCTTCTTGGCCACCATAGGCGCTTCGATCTCGTACAGGATCACAGTGGGCTTCAGCGCTTCTTTTCTAACGATGCGATACATACATCACGGCTCCTTCTTCTCTAATGTTCGGTGTCCGGCACAGGGGATCACTGTCACGGCATATCCGCTTTCCGCTTCATTGTAACACCAACCGGCAGACCCGTCAATCTTCATTTGCCGGAAAAACGGCTCAGACCCCCTGCTGCAGCAGGACTTTCCGGCCGTGGACATCCACCAGTTCCTCCTGCCGCATCTTCTTCAACTCCCGCATCATAGCGCTGCGGTCCGTGGAGATATAGTCCGCCAGCGCGCTAAGGGAAAACGGCAGAGAGAACTCCCCGCTGCGGTTTTTGGCGGCCATCAGCGAGAAATAGCACATCAGCTTGTCCCGTATGCTGCGGCGGCTCAGCACCTCCACCCGCTCATACAGAGATGTGGCCTTCTCTGCCACCAGCTGGAACATGTTCTCCACCACCTGTGTGTGGTGGGCGCAGGCCTTTTCGCACCGCTTCGTCACCTGGTCGGCGGCCATGAACCACACGCGGCAGGCGGTCTCCGCCACCACGGTGATGCTGTCGCCGGCCACATTCTCAAACATCAGCATCTCCCCGAACACGCCGCCGCTCTCCAGCCGCTCCAGAATGGTGCGGCTTCCCTGCTGGTCGATGCGTTCGATGACCGCTGCGCCCTCCGCCAGCACGCCCACCATGTTCCGCCCCGCGCCGAAGTCGTATACCACCTCGTCGGCGCGGAAGCTGACCTCCCGCATGTCAAAGCAGGTACGCATGGCCTGCTGGGACTCCTCGCTGATCCCGCGAAACAGTGGGGATGCGCCGATCTCCATCGCCTTTATGCCTCCCTTCTCAGGCGGCGGTCCCGCCGCCTGCCTATGATACCGTATACGATATAGTTGCCCAGAAATCCCACCGCAAGGCCCGCCAGCACGTCGATGACCGCATGCTGCTTGATGAACATGGTGGATGCGATGACCAGAACGCCGTACACCGCAGTGCTCCACCGCCACGCCCGCTTCTTCAGCCCTCTGGTGTGCCATATGGCGAACCATGCGTCAATGACGCCCACCACGTGGACGCTGGGGAACACGTTGGTGTTGGTGTCCAGTGAGTAGGTGTAGGCCACCAGATCGCAGAAGATGTTGTCCCTGGGCATCACAGCGGGCCGCAGGTCCTGCCCGTTGGGGATCAGGGCGCAGATGAGCGTGCTGAACAGAAACGTGATCATGATGCTCCACATATACCGCCGGAAGCCCTCGCCATCCTTGAGGATGAGGTAGATGCCCAGAATAAACAGCAGTACGCTCCAGCTGGCGTAGATGGGGGCAAAGCCCTCCAGAAACGGGATCTTGTAGTCGATGGGCAGCTGGGTAGCCCAGTAGTTGTCGGTGATAAAGTGCTCAATGGTGAAGAATATGCCCAGATAGACCGGCAGGAACAGCCCCCACCACATGTGCGGATGGTCGTGGATAAACGTCTTGATGCGCTGCATAGAAACCTCCCACAGGATGATAATTGTATCCCGTATTGTAGCAGATACCCCCGCCGCCGGCAACTGTTTTGTGATAAATGTCACAATAATTTTACAACTCCGGCATTCTCTGGGAAGTGTCTGACAGGCTTGCCATCCGCCGGCGGGTATAGTATACTGATGATAACAGGCAGCTTTTGCCGAAAGAAGGAGGACCTCCCATGGAGATCAAAAAACGCGAGAACATTCCGGAAAACCGTCAGGTGCGCCTGACCGTAGCCGTGGACCGCGGCACGTGGCAGGACGCACTGATGCACTGCTACAATGGCATCAAGGCTCTGTGCCCCGTGGAGGGCGAGCCCACCCGCGAGAAGATCGAAGCCGTCTACGGCAGCGATTTCCTGTATCAGGAGGCCGTCAACGAGACGTATCCCCAGGCGCTGGTGGATGCCATCGGGCAGGAGGACATCTCCATCGCCGGCACCCCCACCCTGACGGTGGAGGACATTGGCCCGGATGGCTTCACCTTCACCGCTCTCATCGACCTGTACCCCGAGGTAAAGCTGGGCCAGTACAAGGGCCTCAGCGCCGTGTACCCCCAGGCGGAGCTGTCCGAGGAGGACACCCAGGCCGCGCTGGAGGAGTACGCCCGCGCCCACATGACCGAGGAGCATCCCGACCGTGCCGCCATGGGCGACGAGGTGGTGCTGGACTTTGAGGGCTTCGTGGACGGTGTGGCCTTCGAGGGCGGCAAGGGTGAGAGCTATCCCCTGCTGCTGGGCAGCGGCTATTTCATCCCCGGCTTTGAGGAGCAGGTGGCCGGCGCCCGTACAGGCGAGGAGCGAGATATCCATGTGACCTTCCCCACCGCCTACACGCCGGAGCTGGCGGGCAAGGACGCCACGTTCCACATCAAGGTCCATGAGATCACCCGCCGCTCCATGCCCACGCTGAACGACGCATTTGCCAGGGCGCAGGGCTTTGAGGAGCTGTCCCACCTGCGCCGCAGCGTCATGGAGCAGGCGGTGGCCAAAAAACAGTCGGAGGCCGCAGAGCAGTTCGCCAACGACCTGATCGGTCAGGTGCTGGCAGGCATGGAGGTCGAGCTGCCCGACGCCATGGTGGAAAACCAGCTGGACGGCCTTATTCAGGAGCTGCGCGGCCATCTGGAGGGTCAGGGTGTGCAGCTGGAGCAGTATCTGGAGTCCAGCGGTACCTCTATGGAGGACCTCCGCGCCCACGCGCGGGAGCAGGCCGCCGGTGCCGCCCGCTTTGAGCTGGCCATGACGGAGATCGCCCGTCTGGAGGGTATCGACGTCACCGACGACGACGTGGAGCAGAAGTACGCGGAGCTCTCCGCTCAGTACCAGCTGTCCCGCGACCTGCTGCGCCAGCAGCTGCCGCCCCTGCGCCTGCGCCACGACCTGAAGCTGGCCCGCGCCCAGGCTGTGGTGGTGGACTCCGCCCGCCGCAAATAACATCTTCATCCCGCGCAAACAGCACCCCGCAGGCACACGCATCACCCCGCATGAAACAAGCACCCCGCAGGCAATGCCTGCGGGGTGCTTGTTTCTATCTCCCCTATGACGCGCGGGTCACGCCGCCGAAGTACCAGTTCCCCAGCCCGTCGGACACCGCGCCCAGCACACCGTCGCGGATGACGCAGGGCTGCGTCCTGCCGTACAGCGGGATGACGTACCCCGTCTCCAGCAGCAGCTGCTCTGCATCCCGCAGGTAGGCGTCCTCCGCCTCCTGGGAATTGCTGGTGGCCGCGATCTTCATCAGAATGTCGTAGGCGTTGAGGTACAGCATGCCGTAGTTTCGCATGTCCGTACTACGCCAAGGGTCCAGATAGGCGAATGCATCGTTGTTGTGGGCCGTCATCTCCATCAGCGCGATCACGAACTCGCCGTTCGCCAGCCGCTGCTTCAGCTCGAAGCTCTCCAGCCCCACCAGCTGCACCTTGATGCCCAGCTGCGCCTCCCAGAGCTGCTGGAGCTGCTGGGCCGCCTGGGCCTGATCCGATGTCCGGTCATATGCCAGCGTCACCGTGTCCAGCGCACTGAGGCTCACGGCGTTGCTGTACCCCGCCTGCCGCAGCAGCGCCAGCGCACCCTGACACCGCTCCTCGTACTTGTCCGGATCGTTGTCGATCCGTGTGCCGTTGACCACGCGGAACTCCTCCCCGCTGGCGGTAAGGATGCCGTAGGGCACCAGTCCCTCCGCCGCCGTGTAGTCCTGCCCCATGGCCTCCGCCACCGCATTGCGGTCGATGACCAGACTCAGCGCCCGCCGCAGCTCACTGCGGCTCATGCTGGTGGCCATCTGGTTCAACAGCAGGATGCCCACCGTGGGGTCGCCGCCCTGCTGGGCGTCCTCCCCGCCGGCCCCGATGACGATATCCACCTTTCCGGCACTGGCATCCGCCGCCTGCCGGTCCTTCAATTGGATGTCGATGCGGTCCGGCCCCAGCCGCTTCACGTCGTAGTACGCCGCACGGGTGTGCAGCGTCAGCCGCGTACTGTCGCTCCAGTCGCCGGTGCGCTCGTAGGCGCCGTTGCCCATGAACCACAGGCTGCTGACGCTCCAGTTGTCGTGGCCCGTCACCGCCTTCTCCTGCACCGGCATGGTGACTGCCGACGTGCAGGTGCTCTCGATGAACGACGGGTAGCTGCCGCTGAGCACCACCACCAGCGTGTGGTCGTCCGGCGCCGACACCTGCAGCGCCTCGGTATCGCCCAGCACCGCCTTGTCGTACCCCGCCACCATGGCCAGTGCATCGGCGTTGGGGCTGTTGGTCTCAGGATCCACCAGCCGCCGCCAGGCGTACACGAAGTCGCCGGCCGTGACGGCGCTGCCGTCAGACCATTTCGCGTCGGTACGCAGCTGGAACGTGTACGTCACCGTGCCGTCCAGCGCCGTCTCCTCGGTGTAGCTGCGGGCCACGGCGTGAACCGCGCCCTCGGCGCTGGGCCGCATCAGGTTCTCAAACACATGCTTGACCACGGTGCGCTCCGCCGGCGTCACCGCCTGAGCGGGGTCCATCGTCCGCACCGTGCCGGTCATCACCACCGACAGCTTCTCCTCATCGTTGGGATCCTCGCCGCAGGCTGCCAGCAGCAGCGTCATACAAAGGGCCAGCAGCAGTGCCGCCGCCCGTCTCCAATTTCTCATAGGCTGTTCCTCCGTGGGGTCGTTTTCTGCCATTATATCCGGTTTCGCCGAAAAAGTAAAGCTGTCCCCCCAAAACGCGCATCCAGCAGAGGTCTCGGCGGGAAGGACAGCGCGAAAGGGAACCGTCAGGGTTCCCTTTCGCGTTTCGTCACCCGCCGCAGAGGCCAAAATCGCAAAATCAGCGATCGCCCTGATTCTGCGATTTTGCAAGCGGCAAGCCGGAAAGTCCACGCGGACTTTCCGGCTTGCCGAGTCACTTGAGGGCGGCTTTACTCAATGTGCGGTATTCCCTTACTCCTGCACCAGAAGCTGGGCGATCTGCACGGCGTTGGTGGCCGCGCCCTTGCGCACCTGGTCGCCGCAGCACCAGATGTTCAGGCCGTTGTCGCTGGTGAGGTCGTCGCGGATACGGCCCACGAACACCAGATCCTGATCTCTGGTCTCCAGCGGCATGGGATAGCGCTTGTTGGCCAGATCGTCCACCAGACGGCACCCCGGTGCCGCCGCGATCAGCTGCCGCGCCCGCTCCACGGAGATCTTCTCTCTGGTTCGCACCACGATGGACACGCTGTGGCTCCGCACCACCGGCACCCGCACGCAGGTGCAGCTGACCTTCAGCTCCGGCAGGTGCATGATCTTGCGCCCCTCGTTCTGCATCTTCATCTCCTCGGAGGTGTAGCCCTCGAAGGCCTCGCCGCCGATCTGGGGAATGACGTTATAAGCGATCTGGTACTGGAACACCTTAGGCTCCACCGGCTCGCCCTGGCCCAGCCGCTCCACCTCGTTCAGCAGCTCGATGGGGCCGCCGGCTCCCGCACCGGACACCGCCTGATAGCTGGAGGCGATGATGCTCTCGATGGGGCTGTCCTGGTTCAGGGCGTTGATGGCCACCAGCGACACGATGGTGGTGCAGTTGGGGTTGGCGATGATGCCCTTATGCTTTCTGGCGTCCTCGGGGTTGATTTCAGGAATGACCAGCGGCACATCGGGGTCCATGCGGAACGCGCTGGAGTTGTCCACAAACACGGCCCCCGCCTTGACGATGGCCGGCGCAAACCTCTTGGCGATGTCGTTCTCCGCCGCGCCCAGCACGATGTCCATGCCCTTGAAGGCCTCATCGCAGGCCAGCTCCACGGCGATGTCCTGTCCCTTCCAGGGCAGCAGCTGCCCCACGGACCGTTCCGACGCCAGCAGGTGCAGCTCCGCCACAGGGAAATCCCGCTCCGCCAGGATCTTCATCATCTCGCAGCCCACCGCACCGGTGGCGCCCAGGATCGCAACTTTATACTGTTTCATGGATAGCTCCTCCTTTTTTATTTCACAAAGCTGTCGTACAGCACACGGATGGCCTTCTCAAAGTCAGCTCCGTCCACGCCCACGATAATATTCAGTTCCTCCGGCCCCTGGGTGATCATGCGGATGTTGATGCCGTTTTCACCCAGCTTGCCGAAGATCTTGCCGGAAGAACCGGGCTGGAACGCCATCTTCCGGCCCACGGCCGCCACGATGGCCATGCCGTCGGTAAGGTGCAGGCTGTCGGGCTTTATCTCCTTCTCCAGGTCGCCCATGGCCTGATACAGATACGGTGAGGACTTGCCGGTCTCCACCACCAGCGACACGCTGTCGATGCCGGAGGGCAGATAGTCCACATTGATGTTGTACCGCTCCAGCACCTCCAGGATACGGCGCACCGCCCCAAGCTCCGAGGACATGCCGTTCTTGGTGAGGGTGATGACGGAGAAGCCCTTTTTGCCGGCGATGCCGGTGATCATGCTGCCGGAGGTGCGCTCCGTCTCCGACTCCTCGAAGGTCTCCCGGATCATGGTGCCCGGATGCTCCGGCTGGTTTGTGTTGCGGATATTCAGGGGGATGTTCTTCTCCCGCACCGGCGACACCGTGCCTTCGTGGAGCACCTGTGCGCCGATATAGCTGAGCTCGCGGAGCTCGGCGTAGGTGATGCGCTCGATGGGCTTGGGGTCCTTGACGATCTTGGGGTCCGCCATCAGGAAGCCGGACACATCCGTCCAGTTCTCGTACACGTCGGCGTCCAGCGCCGCCGCGGCCAGTGCGCCGGTAATGTCGCTGCCGCCGCGGGAAAACGTGTGGACACTGCCGTCTGGCATGGCCCCGTAGAATCCCGGAATGACCACCCTCCGGCCCGACGCGGCGCGGCGCAGGTTCTCATAGCTGGCCTCCTGGTCTACCGTGCCGTCCAGCTTGAACTTCAGCCACAGGGAGCTGTCCAGAAAATCAAAGCCCAGATAGTCCGCCATCAGCTCCGCCGCGAAGTACTCGCCGCGGGATACCAGCTCATCGGCGCTGATGCCCTTGTCCATCTTCTCCCGCAGGGCGGCAAACTCCGCCTCCAGCGGGGTCTTCAGCCCCAGCGCGTCGCGGATGGCCACATAGCGGGAGCGGATCATGTCATAGATACCGTCGCAGCTGACACCGTACTGCAGATGTGCGTGGCACAGATACAGCAGATCCGTGATCTTGTGGTCGTTCTTATCCCGCTTACCGGCGGCGCTGACCACCACTACGCGGCGGCTGTCATCAGCCCTCACAATGTCCCGTACCTTGGCGAACTGTTTTTCGTCCGCCATGGACGAGCCGCCGAATTTCAATACTTTCAACATATTTTTGCCTCATACTTCCGGAATTTTTGCAGCGGCACTTTTATCATGGCGACAAATTGTTCGCATTTGTCCGTGAGATAAAAACACTTGCTTTTTTGTTGGCGACAGTGTATCATAGCGTCATCAGAAATGCAAGAGAAATTTTGGAGGACTTTTCCTATGCTGTACCATAGTACCCGTAACGCCGGCCTGACCGCTCCCTCCACCCACGCGGTGCTGGAGGGCATCGCCCCCGACGGCGGCCTGTATATCTGTGATCCCGCCCAGCTGCACTTTGACTGGCAGGGCGCTCTGAAGCTGGACACCATGGATATGGCCGCGAAGATCCTGTCCGCACTGCTGCCGGACTTCTCCGATATGGATGACATTGTCCGTCGGAGCTATGCCGGCAAGTTCCCCACCATGGACCTGACCCCGCTGGTGCCCGTGGGCGGCAGCTATGTGCTGGAGCTGTACCACGGTCCCACCTCCGCCTTCAAGGATGTGGCCCTGTCGGTGCTGCCCCGCCTCATCGGCGCCGCCGCCAGAGCCGAGGGCATGACCGGCGACGTGGTCATCCTCACCGCCACCTCCGGCGACACCGGCAAGGCCGCGCTGGAGGGCTTCCACGACGTGAAGGGTACCCGCATCATCGTGTTCTACCCCGAGGGCGGCGTCTCCGCCGTCCAGCAGGCCCAGATGGCCACCCAGACAGGTGACAACGTGAAGGTCTGCGCCGTCCGCGGCAACTTCGACGACGCCCAGACCGGCGTGAAGCAGGTGTTTGCCGCCTGTCAGGGCAAGGACCTTCACGGAGCCATGCTCTCCTCCGCCAACTCCATCAACATCGGCCGTCTGGCCCCCCAGGTGGTGTACTATTTCCGCTCCTACGCGGATCTGGTCAAAGGCGGCCGTATCCGGGTGGGCGACAAGGTGAACTACGTGGTGCCCACCGGCAACTTCGGCGACATCCTGGCGGGTTATTTTGCCAAGTGCATGGGCCTGCCCGTGGGCCGTCTGGTCTGCGCCAGCAACGCCAACGATGTGCTGACGGAGTTCATCTCCACCGGCCGCTACGACCGCCGCCGCCCCTTCTACAAGACCACCTCCCCCTCCATGGACATTCTGGTGTCCAGCAATCTGGAGCGTCTGCTGTTCCTGCTGTCCCGCGACCCCGCCTATGTGGCGGAGCTGATGCGTCAGCTGCGGGAGGACGGCGTCTACCAGCTGTCTGACCGGCTGCTGGCCCAGCTGAAGCAGGACTTCTCCTGCGGCTGCTGCGACGACAAGGGCGCCGCCGATGTCATCGGCCGCCTGTGGCGGGAGCAGCACTATCTCTGCGACCCCCACACCGCCGTGGCCTGGTCCGTGGCGGAGCAGCTCAGCGAAGAACTGCATGATACCGGTGCCCCGACGGTGGTGCTGTCCACCGCCTCGCCCTACAAATTCCCTGCTGCGGTGCTGTCTGCGCTGGGCCGGGAGACCGGCGAAAATGAGTTCTTCATGATGAACGAGCTTTGCCGCATTTCCGGCGTCCCCATCCCCCGGAATCTGGCAGGGCTGGAGGGCCGTCCCGTGCTGCACAAGGACGTGATCGACAAGGATGCCATGCTGGACTATGTGCTGGCAGAGGTACTGAAAAAGTGAGAAAGGAGCCGCTTTTATGAATATTGTATGCTTGGATATGGAGGGCGTTCTGGTCCCCGAGCTCTGGATCGCCTTTGCTGAGGAGAGTGGCGTCCCCGAGCTGCGCCGCACCACCCGCGACGAGCCGGATTATGACAAGCTCATGCGCTGGCGCATCAGTCTCTTGCGCGAAAAAGGTTTGAAATTGCATCAGATTCAGGACGTTATCGCCAAAATTGACCCTCTCCCCGGCGCAAAAGAGTTTCTGGACGAGCTGCGCAGCGTGGCCCAGGTGGTGATCCTCAGCGACACGTTCGATCAGTTCGCTATGCCCCTGATGAAGAAACTCGGATACCCCACTTTGTTGTGCAATACCCTGGAAATCGATGCAGATGGATACATTTCCCGTCATCTGATGCGGTGCGAGCACTCCAAGCTCACCACCGTCAGGGCCCTTCAGTCCATGGGCTACGACACCATCGCCAGCGGCGACAGCTACAACGATATGGAGATGATCCTCCACAGCAAGTACGGTTTCCTGTTCCGCACCACGGACAAGATCAAGGCTGAATATCCCCAGCTGCCCGCTTTTGAGCACTACGACGACCTGCTGGCCGCCATCAAAGCAGTCCTGTAACGCCCCCTGAAGCAAAAAGAAAGTCCTCCGCGCTCTGCGCGGAGGACTTTCTTTTTGTGATAGGTCACTTTTTCTCCGTAGGGGTCACATGGCCGTTTTCATCCACTGCGGCAGGCGTGATCTGGCTGCGGGTGTTGCGGGCGATGTCGTCCAGCCGCATACGGCTGGGGAAGTCGCTGAGCAGCGTGTACGCCACGCCGTGCTTTTTGGCGCGGCCCGTCCGGCCGATGCGGTGGACGTAGTACTCGTTCTCCTCCGGCACCTCGTAGTTGAACACGGCGTCCACATCGTCCACGTCGATGCCGCGGCTGGCCACATCCGTTGCCACGAACACCCGGAGCTTTCCGTCGCGGAACCGCTGCATGACCTCCTCCCGCTTGCGCTGGGGGATGTCGCCGTGGATGCACTGGGCGTCCACGCCCCGCATCTGCAGGAACTTGGTGAGCCGCTCGGTGCTGCCCTTGGTGTTGCAGAAGCAGATGACCCGCTCGTAATTCTCGCAGTTCAGGATGCGCACGATGGCGTCCACCTTGCCGTCGGACGGCACCTCCAGCCGGTACTGGAGGATGTCGGGCTTATTCTCCTTGGTGGCCTGGACCGTGATCTCCTCGGGGTCCCGCTGGTACACCCAGGAGATGTCCATGACCTCCCGGGAGATGGTGGCGGAGAACATACCCAGATTCCTGCGGTTGGGGATCTTGTCCAGAATGCGGGTAACATCGTGGATAAAGCCCATATCCAGCATCCGGTCCGCCTCGTCCAGCACCACGGTGGTCACATCCTTCAGCGTCACGGTACGGCGCTTCATGTGGTCGCTGAGGCGGCCCGGGGTGGCCACCACGATCTGGGGACGGCGCTTCAGGGCGTCGATCTGCTTGCCGATGGGCTGGCCGCCGTAGAGGCAGACCAGGCGCACGCCCTCGTGGCACACGGCGATATCCCGCATCTCGTCGGTGATCTGCATGGCCAGCTCGCGGGTGGGAGCCAGGATGACGGCCTGCACCGCCTCGCTCTCGGGGTCGATGCGCTCAATGATGGGAATGCCGAAGGCCATGGTCTTACCGGTGCCGGTGGGTGCTTTTGCGATGACGTCCTTCCCGGCCAGCATGGGCGGGATGCAGCCGGCCTGTACCGGCGTGCTGACGGTATAGTGCTTATTGCGAATGGCGCGCATGGTGGCCTCTGACAGGCCAAAGCTCTCAAACGGTGCGCCCTGTGTGACTTCCATATCCGTATCCTCGTGTTTCCATATAATCTCCATGATAGTATACCATGCCTGTCAAGTGACAGAAAAGAGGGGACCGCGGCGCGGTCCCCTCTCCGGGCTTTATTTCTTATACGGCACGTGCCAGATGGTATCGGCATACTGGGCGATGGCCCGGTCGGCGGCGAAGATGCCGCTGCGGGCGATGTTCAGCAGGCTCATACGGTTCCACTGTGCGCGGTCGCCGTAGGTGCGGCTCATACGCTCCTCGGCGTCGCAGTAGGCGGCGAAATCCGCCAGCACCATATACTGGTCAGCGGGGCCGTCCCCGCCCATTACCAGCCGCTGCCAGATGTCCTCGTAGGTGACACCGTCGCCGAAGCCGGTCTTGAGCTGATCCACCACGCGGCGCAGCACAGGGTCCCGCTGGTACAGCAGCTGGGGATCATAGGTATGGCGCAGGTGGGCCACCTCATCGGCCTTCAGGCCGAACAGGAACATATTCTCATCTCCCAGCACCTCGTGCATCTCCACGTTGGCACCGTCCAGCGTACCCACAGTCAGGGCGCCGTTCATCATGAACTTCATATTTCCGGTGCCGCTGGCCTCCTTGCCGGCGGTGGAGATCTGCTGGCTCACCTCGCTGGCGGGCATCAGCATCTCCGCCAGAGAGACGCGGTAGTTCTCCAGGAACACCACCTGCAGCTTGTCCTTGCAGATGGGATCGCGGTCGATCTGGGCGGCCAGGGAGTTGATAAGGTGGATGATGCGCTTAGCCACGGCGTAGCCCGGGGCGGCCTTGGCACCGAACAGGAAGGTCTGGGGCCGCATATCCATGTTGGGATCATCCTGAAGCCGCTGGTACAGATAGATGATGTGCAGCACGTTCAGCAGCTGGCGCTTGTACTCGTGGAGCCGCTTCACCTGCACATCGAAGATGGCGTCGGTGTTCAGCACCACGTCCTGCTGCTTCCTGGCGTAGGCGGCGAAGGCCAGCTTATTCTGGTGCTTGATCTCCTCCAGCCGCCGGAGCACCGACGCGTCGTCGGCGTAGGCCTCCAGCTTTTTCAGCTCCTGAGGACGGGTGAGGTAGCCATCGCCGGTGAGGTCGCAGATCAGGTCGTTAAGGCCGCGGTTGATCTGGGGCAGCCAGCGGCGGTGGTCGATGCCGTTGGTGACGTTCTTGAACTTGTCGGGCATCATCTGGCAGGCTTCCTTGAACACGTCCTTGCGCAGGATCTCGGAGTGCAGGGCCGATACGCCGTTGACGGCCATAGTACCCGCCAGGCACAGGTTGGCCATGCGCACGTGGCCGTCCCAGATAATGGCCAGCTTGGCGGTCTTGGTGGGATCGCGGAAATAGTCCTCCACCTGCCGCTGCCAGCGGTGGGCGATCTCCTGCAGGATCTGCCAGATGCGGGGCAGCAGCGTCTCAAACAGCTGCTGCGGCCAGACCTCCAGCGCCTCAGCCATCACCGTATGGTTGGTGTAGGCCACGCAGTGGGTGACGATGTGCCACGCCTCGTCCCAGTCCAGGCCCGCGTCGTCCACCAGGATGCGCATCAGCTCCGGGATCACCAGCGCGGGGTGGGTGTCGTTGATCTGGATGACGTTCTTCTCGTGGAAGTTCTTCAGGGTGCCGTAGTTCTCGATGTGCTTGCGGGTGATGGACTGCATGGTAGCGGAGACGAAGAAATACTGCTGCTTCAGGCGCAGGGACTTGCCCTCGTAGTGGTTGTCCTCGGGATAGAGCACCTGGCTGATAGCGTCTGCCATGGCTCGCTCCTCCGACGCCTGCAGGTACTGGCCCTGACTGAACAGCTTCATGTCGATGGGCTTGGGGCTGCGGGCCTGCCACAGGCGCAGGGTGTCGACGTGGTCGGTGTCGTAGCCGGCGATCTCCATGTCGCAGGGCACGGCCATAACGCGGGTATAATCCTCGTGGACCACCATCAGGTGGCCGTTATCCCAGCGGGTGCGGACCTTGCCGCCGAAGTGGACCTCCTCCGCCTCCTGGAGCTTGGGCAGGAGCCAGGCGTCGCCCAGCTGCATCCAGTCGTCCGGAAGCTCCACCTGCTGGCCCTCCACGATCTTCTGCTTGAAGATGCCCAGCTCGTAGCAGATGGAGTAGCCCGCGGCGGGGATCTCCAGCGTGGTCATGCTGTCCAGATAGCAGGCGGCCAGACGGCCCAGACCGCCGTTGCCCAGACCGGCATCCGGCTCGATCTCGAAGATATCGGCGGCCTTGAAGCCCAGCTCGTCGATGGCGGCGGTCAGGTCGTCCAGCAGCTCCAGATTGTAGGCGTTTTTCATGAGGCTGCGGCCCATCAGGAATTCCATGGACAGGTAGTGTACCTTCCGCTGGCCCTCATGGGCGGCCTTCTCGCGGGTCTGCACACCGTGCTCGGCCATAATGTCCCGCAGCACCATGGCGCAGGCCTTCATCATCTCGCCATCAGTGGCCTGCTTCTCGGTACAGCCGTAGTTCAGGCGCAGCTTCTGGATAATGGCTTCTTTCAGGGTATCTTTGGTATACGTCATAAACAATAATCCTCCGTATGAGCAGCCGGGCGTCAGCCCAGCAGTTTTTCGTAGATATGGCGGTACTCGCCGGCGCTGCGGGCCCAGCTGAAGTCCGCCGTCATGCCCCGCCGCCGCACGGTATCGAAGCCGGTGCGGTCGCCGCGGTACAGGCCGGTGGCCTGCCCGACGACATCCAGCATGGCGCCGGCGTCATAGCGCTCGAACAGGTAGCCGGTGCCGTCCTCCTGCCCTACCTGACAGGAACGCACCGTGTCCGCCAGCCCGCCGGTGCGGCGGACGATGGGCACCGCGCCGTAGCGCATGGCGATCATCTGGCTCAGGCCGCAGGGCTCGCTGCGGGAGGGCATCAGGAACAGGTCGCAGCCCCCGTAGACGCGGCGGGCCAGATCCTCGGCGTAGGTGATCTGGGCCGACAGGCGGCCGCCGTACTCCCACGCCTTGCCGCGGAAGAAGTCCTCGTAGCGGCTCTCGCCCTTGCCCAGCACCACCAGCTGGCAGCCGGTGGCCATGATGCCGTCCAGCCCCTGCTCCACGATATCCAGACCCTTGTGGCCCACCAGACGGCTGACGATGCCCATCAGCGGTGTGTCCGGTTCCTGCGCAAGGCCCAGCGATGCTTGCAGAGACGCCTTGCAGGCGGCCTTGCCCGCCATGTGATCCACGTCGTAATTCTCCGGCAGAGCGGGATCATGGGCGGGGTCGTAGCCCGCCACGTCCAGCCCGTTCACCACGCCGGAGAACTTCCCGTCGATCATGCGCACCACGCCCTCCATGCCCTCGGCATAGGCGGCGTCGTGAAGCTGGGCGGCGTAGGTGGGGCTGACGGTGGTAACAGCGTCGGACACCAGCATGGCGCCCTTCATCAGGTTCACATCGCCGTCCATCTGGAGGGTGCCGTCGCTGTACCAGCCGCGATCCAGCCCGAACAGCTGGTCCACGGTGTCCGCGCCGTAGCGTCCCTGATACTCGATGTTGTGGATAGTGAACACCGTGCGGATGCGGCGCACCGCCTCCCAGCGGGTGCAGACATCCTTAAGATAGATGGGCACCAGCGCCGTCTGCCAGTCGTTGCAGTGGAGGATGTCGGGCATCCAGTCCAGACTGGGCAGCAGGTCGATGACCGCCTTGCAGAAAAAGGCGAAGCGCTCGCCGTCGTCGTACTCGCCGTACAGCGCGCCGCGGCAGAAATAGTGCTCGTTGTCCACGAAGTACCATGTCACGCCGTCCTTCTCCAGTGAGAACAGGCCGCAGTACTGGTGGCGCCAGCCCAGGTCCACGTAGATGTAGCGGCGGAAGGTCATCTGCTGCCGCCACTGCTGGCCGATCTGGCCATACAGCGGCAGGATCACCGCCACCTGGTCGCCGTTTCGGGCCAGTGCAGGGGGCAGGCTGCCCGCCACGTCCGCCAGTCCGCCGGTCTTGCAGAAGGGGAATGCCTCGCTGGACACATACAGGATCTTCATACCGCAGCTCCTTTCTCCGGCAGCGCTCAGACTGTGCTGCCCTTGGCGATAACGATGGGATAGTGCTCGTGACCCATCAGCGTCACATTGTCGCTCACGGTCACGTGTTTGTCAGTGATGACGCTGCGCAGCACGGCGCCGCTTTTCACCACCGTATCCTTGAACAGGATACAGTTTTCCACGCTTGCCCCCTTTTCAATGCGCACATTCCGGAACAGAATGCAATTTTTCACGCTGCCCTGGATGTCGCAGCCGTCGGCGATCAGGGAATTGACGCAGGGGCCGCTGGGGTCGATATAGCTGGAGGGGGAGTCGTTTTCCTTGCCGTACACCGGACGCTCAGGGCAGAACAGGGCCTGCCGCAGGGTGGGGTCCAGCAGCTCCATGCTGCGCTGGTAATAGCTCTGGACGCTGTTGATGCGGGCGGCGTAGCCATCGTAGACATAAGCGTGGAAGTGATAGCGCTTCCCCATCTCCCGCAGGATGTTGCGGTGGAAGCTGAACTGATTGCGGCTGGCGCACTCCGTCACCATTTGCAGCAGCAGTTCCTTGCTGAGGACGAACATATTCAGGCAGCGGCAGCCCATGGGGGCGAACACGTCATAGACGGTGTCGGTGATGCGGCCGGTATCGTTCACCGTGAAGTAGGTGTCCGACACGTCGCCCGGGACGGTGGTACACACCGCCGTCATGTCCGCGCCGCTGTCGATATGGCGGCGCAGCACGTCCTCCAGCGGCAGGTTGATGACCAGATCGCTGTCCGACAGCAGCACGTAATCCTGCCGGATGCCCTTGAGGTAGTTCATGACGCCGGCCAGGGCCTCCACCTTGCCGCGGTACTGGCCGCCCGCGCCCCGCTTTTCGTTGTAGGCAAAGGCGGGCAGCAGCGTCAGGCCGCCGTGGTTGCGGCTGAGATCCCAGCTCTTGCCGGAGCCCAGATGGTCCAGCATGGACTGGCACTTGCCGTGCATGATGACGCCCACGTCTGTGATGCCGGCGTTGACCATGGCGGAGAGCACGAAGTCGATGACCCGATAGTCTCCGGCAAAGGGGATGGAGCCGTGGATGCGGTCGGCGATGAGCTCCCGCAGGTCCGTCCGCTTTTCATAGGAGAAGATGATCCCGTGCATACCTTTCATGGCCGTACCTCCTTGCCGTTGGCTCCCAGCATCATTTTCGGCTCCACTACGCCGCCGTCGGGGACGGCGGTGTGGGGCCCCAGCACGGCGATGCCCCAGCGGTCGAAGTCCACGCTGCCCGGGGTGCCGCCCACCACCGCGTTCTTACCCACATGGCAGCCCTCGCCCACGATGGTGTAGGACACCCTGGCTCCCGCCTCGATGACGGCGTTGGGCATCACCACGGAGTAGGACACCTGCGCCCCCTCCGCCACGGAGGAGCCGTAGCTCAGGACGGTGTTCTTCACCTCGCCCAGAATGGTGCAGCCCTTGGCCACGGCGCTGTTGCCGATGTCGCCCTCCGGCCCCACGAACGTGGGCGGGCAGTTGGGGGTGCGGCCGTAGATGGGCCACTTTTTGTCCAGCAGGTTCAGGCCCGAGCCCGGGGACAGCATATCCATATTGGCGTCCCACAGGGAGTCCAGCGTGCCCACATCCTTCCAGTAGCCCTCGAAGCGGTAGGCCGCCATGGTCTCTCCCGCCGAGAGCATGGCAGGGATGATGTTCTTGCCGAAGTCGTTGTCGCTGTTGGGGTCCGCCTCATCGGCGGCGAGGTACGCCTTCAGCTTGCTCCAGGTGAAGATATAGATGCCCATGGACGCCAGATTACTCTTGGGCTCCCTGGGCTTTTCGGCGAATTCGGTGATGCGGTCCTGCTCGTCCACGGACATGATGCCGAAGCGGCTGGCCTCCTCCCAAGGCACCTCCATGACAGAGATGGTGCAGGCAGCTCCGGCCTCCTTGTGGCGGCGGAGCATGTCGGAATAGTCCATCTTATAGATGTGGTCGCCGGACAGCACCAGCACGTACTCCGGATCGTACAGGTCCACAAAGCCGCGGTTCTGGTAGATGGCGTTGGCCGTGCCCTTATACCAGACGGCGCCGGTGGCGGACTGGTAGGGCGGCAGGATGTGGACGCCGCCGGACATGCGGTCCAGCTCCCAGGGCTGGCCGCTGCCGATGTAGCTGTTCAGCTCCAGCGGGCGGTACTGGGTGAGCACGCCTACCGTGTCGATGCCGGAGTTGGTGCAGTTGGACAGAGGAAAGTCGATGATGCGGAACTTGCCGCCGAAGGGGACGGCGGGCTTGGCCATATTGCCGGTCAGGACGTAGAGTCTGCTTCCCTGTCCGCCGGCCAGCAGCATGGCCACACATTCTTTCTTCATGCTTGCGTACCTCCTGCTTCCTCTTTTTTCCGTTTCCGTTTGCCGTGGCCCCGCAGGATCACCGCGCCCAGCGGCGGGATGGTCAGAGCGATGGACTGCTCCCGCCCGTGGGACGGGACAGCCTCCACGGCGATGGGGCCGTCGGCGCAGACGCCGCTGCCGCCCCAGTGGATATCGTCCGTGTTGAAGATCTCCTCATAATACGCATGGTCCGGCACGCCGAAGCGGTAGTTTTCCCACGGCACCGGCGCGAAGTTCACCGCGCAGATCAGCTCGTGCCCCCTCCGGTCGCGGCGCAGGAACACCAGCACGTTGTTGTGATTATCGTCGGCCACCAGCCACTCAAAGCCGTCCCAGCTGCGGTCGTTCTCCCACAGGCTGCGGTTCCGGCGGTACAGCCGGTTCAGCTGGCGGATGCACTCGTGAGTACCGCGGCAGGCGGGGTCGTCCAGCAGATACCAGTCCAGCTGGCCCTGAAACGCCCACTCGTGCCACTGGCCCAGCTCCGTGCCCATGAACAGCAGCTTCTTTCCCGGGTGGCACAGCATGTAGGTGTAGAATCCCCGCACGCCCGCCAGCTGCCGCCAGTCGTCGCCGGGCATCTTGCCCCGCAGGGAGCCTTTCATGTGTACTACCTCGTCGTGGGACAGGGGCAGCACGTAGTTCTCGGAAAAGGCGTAGATCATGGAGAAGGTCACGTCCTTGTGGTGGAACTGGCGGAAATAGGGGTCCATCTTCAGATAGTGGCACAGGTCGTTCATCCAGCCCATGTTCCACTTCAGGTTGAAGCCCAGTCCCCCCTGCTCCGGCGGATACGTCACCAGCGGCCAGGCCGTGGACTCCTCCGCCACCATCAGGGCGCTGCCATCTACGGCAAAGGCCGTGCGGTTCAGCGCCCGCAGGAACTCGATGGCCTCCAGATTCTCCCGCCCGCCATGGCAGTTGGGACGCCACGCGCCGCCCTGCCGGTCGTAGTCCAGATACAGCATGGACGCCACCGCGTCCACCCGCAGGCCGTCGATGTGGTACTCCCGCAGCCAGTAGGCCGCGGAGGACAGCAGGAAGCTGCACACCTCGGGCTTGCCGAAGTCAAACACCCGCGTGCCCCATCCGGCGTGCTCCCATTTCAGGGGATCGCCATACTCGTACAGGCAGGTGCCGTCGAACTCGATGAGCCCGTGGCTGTCCTTGCAGAAGTGGGCGGGCACCCAGTCCAGAATGACGCCCAGCCCCGCCTGATGCAGGGCATCCACCAGCGCCATGAAGTCGTGAGGCGTTCCGTAGCGGCTGGTGGGAGCGAAGTAGCCGGTACACTGATACCCCCAGCTGTCGTCCAGCGGGTACTCCGTCACCGGCAGCAGCTCCACGAAGTTGTAGCCCATGCTCCTGACGTAGGCGGGCAGCTGGCGGGCCAGCTCACGGTAGCTGAGACTGGTGCCGTCCTCATGGCGGCGCCAGGAGCCCAGATGCACCTCGTAGATCAGCAGCGGGCCGTTCACCGGCGGCTCCGCCGCGCACTTCTCCTGCCACGCCCCGTCGTGCCAGCCGTAGTCCGACAGGTCGTACACCTTGCTGTCGGTGCCCGGGCGGGTCTGGGCGTGGAACGCGAAGGGGTCAGCCTTCCACACGGTGCGGCCATCCGCGCCGTTGACGACGTACTTATAGGCATCGTACACGGCGGCGTTCTCCGCCGTCAGGGACCACACGCCGTCCTCGTCGCGGTGCATGTCCGCGGGCTGCCAGCCGTTGAAGTCGCCGGCCAGCGCCACATGGCGGGCATGGGGCGCCCAGACGCGGAAGGTGTAGCCCTGCGCAGCGGGATGCGCGCCCAGATATGTATACGCGCTGTCCCAGCTCCCGCCGCGGAAGCGCTCCATCTCCTTGGTCATGACCTCTCTCCTTTTCCCGCACCATATCACATCCGCCGCGCCGATGGCGGCGAAACAGGGCGGAGATGTCTCTCTGCTGTCTGCATTGTACCCTTTTTGTGTATCTCCGTCAATAAACACAGCCTGCCTTTTTGCGAAACCCGTTACCGGTAACCTCCGGAAAAGCGCGAAAGGGAGCGCAGTCCGCAGACTGCGTCTCCCCTGTGTATTATTCCTCCTCCGGCTGGCGCTGCACGGCAGCGCCGCCCAGGCCGAAGTCGTCGGCTGCACTGGCGGTGTCGCGGCGCAGCATGGTCTCCATGACGCGGATGTCGCTGTCCACGTCCATGGCGTCGGTGCGGTACAGCTCGTCCAGCTGGTGCTCGAAGCCCGCCACGATATTGTCCATGGTGGCCGCGATACGGCTCTTGGCCTGGGACAGATTCTCGCCGCTGACCCCCGCCTCCTCAAAGTCGGCGTAGTTCTCCAGCAGCTTCAGCGTGGTGGGCAGGTAGTAGTTCAGGAACGTACCGGCGGCATCCTTTTTTCCGGGATCGTCCTCGATGGCCTTGAAGATGCGGCCGGATACCCGCTCGATGCGGTCGATCTTGATACTGAGCGTCTCGTCGGCGATGCGGTCGTTGAGCTGGCGGATCTGGCGCAGGATACCGGTGTAGCCCTCCGCCGCCTCCGGCTGCACCTGAGACTGCTCCTGTTCCTCCTTCTGCTGGCGGGTCCTGTCAAAGTACGCGGTGGCGGCCGCCTGCGACCGGAACAGCATACCGCTGCCCATGTCGATGTACGCCTCGTCGCCCCACAGGCCCTTCTCCAGCATGAGGCTCAGGTCCTTCTCTACACGGCGGCGGGATACGTCCGCCGCACGGGCCAGATAGTCCAGGGGCACGGCGGGCTTCTGCCCTGCGGTGCGCAGGTATGTGGCGAACCGGCGCTGACGGCGCTTCATGACCCCGCTGCCCAGCAGCAGGGACACGCCGCCGGCCGTCATACCCAGTGGATAGAACAGCTGCCGCGCAAAGTACCACCACTCGTTGTAGTGATAGGCGTAGGACAGGTTATCCCCCACGGCGGAGAACAGCGCCAGGCATCCCGCGATCCCCAGAATGGCGCCGATGATCTTCATGGTCCGGCCGCCCTTGTCGGTATAGTCCGGCGTCTGCGTCACCTGCTTCACGGCGGTGCGGGCCTTCTCCGCCTGGGCGGTCTGCCCCACCCGCTGGGACGTGCGCTGTCCGCTCTGCCCCGTTGTCCGGTGGGCATTCTTCTTTTTGTTGCCGCTCTCGCTGAGCTTGATGAGCAGCAGGATCAGGCCGATGGGCCACGCCACGGTAAACATGACGGCGATGAAGATCCACGCGCCGATGTCGTTGTCCTTCTTAGGCGGCTGGGGCCGCTCCGGCCGGAATCCGTTGTCGTTGTCGTATTCGTATGCCATCAGGACTTGAACCCCTTTCCCTGCAGCTTCCGCTTGTTGCCGTGTTCGTCTACGATATAGGTGTTGTCCAGCTCCCGCCGCAGGTTGCCCATGATCGCGTCCAGATACTCCTGGCGCAGCACCTCCCGCTCCTTCTGTTCCTCCTCGGTGAGGCCCTCGGCCTTGGCCTTGCGGGCCAGCTCGTTGATGCGGTCGATCTTCTTCTGATCCATAACAGCTACTCCTTATACAAAGCGCCGGATGACCACCGGCAGGCGTCCCTTTTTCGTGGGGCCGCCCACACTGTCCAGCACGCATTTTCCCAATCCGCGGCAAGTGATGGTATCCCCCGCCGCCACCGGCTTATCCGGCTTCTGGCAGACGGTCCAGTTCACCTGCGCCGCACCCTTTTCCACGGCCTCCGCCGCCTTGCCGCGGCTGATGGAGAATCCCGCCGCCAGCACGTTGTCCAGCCGCAGGGAGGACACGGTGTCCCGCACCTCTCTGCACTGCTGGGCAGGGGGCGTCAGCTCCTCCAGCGGCAGCGGCGACGTCTTCAGCTTCACGCGGCCCGCCGACTCCCAATCCGTCAGCAGGAAGGCCGCCGTTTTCGGCTGGGCCAGCACCTGGCACCCACCGTCTGTCATCAGTATATCGCCGATGGTGCCGCGGGTCAATCCCAAGCCCATAAGGCTGCCCAAAATATCCCGATGGGTCAGGCTGTCGCCGCCGTACCACGATGCCGCTACCGCCATCACGGCGTCCGGCTCCGGCTCCTCCGCCCAGTCCGGCAGGAAGAACAGCCGCTGCCGCTCCGCCCCGCCGTAGCCGCCGAAGAACACATAGCCGTCCTGCACGCCCAGCATGTGCAGCAGCCGCTGGGCCGACGCCTGCTCCTGGGGCGACAGGAAGTCCGTGGCCGCCGGCACGTTCCGCAGGCGGCACTGCTCCCATTTGTCCCACACGCGGCTCAGAAGCATCCGTTCCTCTGCGTCTCTGGCCGCCTTATCCAGCAATTCACGCCTGTCCATAAGCGCCTCCCCCCAGATCCTGGGTGTGGTACAGCTTGGCGTAGGCGCCGTTCAGCGCCAGCAGCTGCGCGTGGCTGCCCTCCTCGGCGATGCGGCCGTTCCGGATGACCAGGATGCGGTCCGCCGCGCGGATAGTGGACAGACGGTGGGCAATAATGAGGGTGGTGCGGCCCTGGGACAGCCGGTCGAAGGCCCCCTGTATCTTCGCCTCCGTCACGCTGTCCAGCGCCGAGGTGGCCTCATCCAGAATGAGGATGGGCGGGTCCTTCAGGAAGATGCGGGCGATGGACACTCGCTGCTTCTGGCCGCCGGACAGCAGGGTGCCCCGCTCGCCCACGTAGGTGTCGAACCCATCAGGCATAGCCATGATGTCGTCGTAGATCTCCGCCCGTTTCGCTGCGGCCTCCACCTCCTCATCGGAAGCCTCCGGCCGACCGTAGCGGATGTTCTCGCGGATGGTATCGGCAAACAGGAACACGTCCTGCTGCACGATGCCGATGGCGCGGCGCAGGGAGCTTTGGGTCACATGCCGCACGTCCAGCCCGTCCACGCGGATGCTGCCCGCGTCCACGTCGTAAAATCGGGGCAGCAGCTGACACAGGGTGCTCTTGCCGCCGCCGGAGGGGCCCACCAGCGCCACCGTCTCCCCTGCGGGGACGGACAGAGACACATCGTGGAGCACCTCCGTCTCGCCGGTGTAGGCGAAGGACACGTGGTCCACGTCCACCTGCCCCCGCACGTCCTTGAGCTCCACGGCGTCAGGCGCGTCCTGAATAGACGGCTCCGTGCGCATCAGCTCCACGAAGCGATTCAGGCCCGCGAAGCCGTTGGAGAACATCTCGGCGAAGTTGGCCAGCTTTCGGATGGGGCTGACAAAGGACGTGACGTACAGGGAGAATGTGATAAGGTCCACATAGTCCATGCGCTCCTCCATGATGAGCCAGCCGCCCACCGCGATCACCGCCACCGGCAGGATGTTGGTGAAGAATTCCATGACGGCGGTAAAGAAGCCCATCTCCTTATGGAAGCCGCGCTTGGCGGTCTTGAACACCTCGTTGGCCTCATCGAACCGCTCCTGCTGGGCATCCTCGTTGGCGAAGGCCTTGGTGGTGCGGACGCCGGACAGACCGGACTCGATGGCGGCATTGATGCTGCCGGTTTTCTGCTTGGCGGCGCGGGAGGCGGCGCTCATCTGCTTGCGGCGGCGCAGAGCCGCCAGCAGCAGCACCGGCAGCAATATCAGCAGCACCAGCGCCAGCTCCCACCGGATGCAGAACATTACGATCAGCGCGCCCACGATGGTCACCACAGAGATGAACAGGTCCTCGGGACCGTGGTGCGCCAGCTCCGTCACCTCAAAGAGGTCGCTGGTCAGGCGGCTCATCAGCTGGCCGGTGCGGTTCCGGTCGTAGAAATCGAAGCCCAACTCCTGCATGTGGTGATAGAGGTCCCGCCGGATATCGGCCTCCACGCGGATGCCGAAGGTGTGGCCCCAGTAGGCCACCACGAAGTACAGCCCCGAGCGCACCGCGTAGGTCACTACCACCGCGGCCATGACGATGAAGAACACGCGGAACTGCTTTTCCGGCAGCCACGTATACATGGCGGTGCGGGACACCAGAGGAAACGCCAGGTCCACCAGCGCGATAAGGAACGCGCAGGTCATGTCCAGCGCAAACAGCCGCCGGTGCGGCTTGAAATAGGACAGGAAGATCCGCAGCAGGCTGCGCTCCTGGAATTCTTTTGTGGTCATGGTTCTCCTCGCTTGTTTCGATCATATTTTGACGGATAATTATACCACATTTTTGCCGCTGTTGCAAGAGTTCGGCGCCGGGAGTCCTTGACGATCCCCGTCCCGCCCGTTATGGCGGACACGCAATCCGTCGCAGCCGGGTAACGGACTGCGCGTTCGCCGGCACACCGGGTGCGGTGATCGCAGGCATCGCGGCGTTCCGCGAGCCGGTGACGGCGGCGCGTCTCATCTTCGCGGGATTGCTCCCGGCGGGCATCATCGGCCTGAGTCTTACGGCACAAAAAACAGCGGTGTGACGCGCGTCACACCGCTGTTTTTTATGCTTTGGGCAGGCTCCAGCGGAACGCCGCGGCGCAGATGCGCAGCGCCAGCGTCACACCGCAGCCGGTCATCATGGCCGCTCCCGCACCCAGAGGCCACAGCAGCAGACACACCGCCGCGCCGGCCAGCGACGCGCAGGCGTACACGTGCTTGGTGAAGATATAGGGCCGCTCCGCGCTGCACACATCCCGCAGCACGCCGCCGCCCACGCCGGTGAGCATCCCCATGAACAGCACCAGGAACCAGTTCGCCCCGTACCCCGCCTGGATAGCGATGGCGGCGCCGTGGGCGGAGAAGATGCCCAGGCCCAGCGAGTCCGCCAGCAGCAGCACTGTCTCCGCATATCTGTTGTGCAGCTCCGCTTTCCGGCGGCGCCACACGAAAAACACCAATATGGACACTGCGATGGCTACCAGCGCCTGCACGGGGTCCCGCAGGGCCGTCGGCGGCGTCAGCCCCAGCATCGTATCCCGCAGCATACCGCCGCCCACCGCCGTGGTCATGCCCAGCATGGCCACGCCGAACAGATCCATCTCCTTGCGGATACCCAGCGCCGCGCCGGAGATGGCGAAGGCCGCCGCGCCGATCAGCTCGAAATAAAATTGGAACGTCTCCATGTCATCTCTCCTTCCCGCCCGCCACTATACACCATCCGCCCCGCTGCGGCAAGAGGCGGGTCGTTTTGCCGTCCCTCCCCTGCATACACATGAAGCGCTTTGCCTCCATTCTGCATGCAGCCGTCCCCTTCCCGCAGGCATAGAAAAAGGGCAGGGATCGCGCCCTGCCCTTTTTCTTGGGATTGTTTGGGATTTGGGAGAGAAAAAAGAAAGAAAAGTAGAGAAATAGCATATCTCTGTACATCGGACACCCCGCGGCGGCGGTCTATCCTTTGCGATTTTTACTATACTGCAAAAATTCCTACTTGTAAAATTAAAATTATCCGCGTAAAATATAGTCAAATGCTGATATATTTTAGGGGTATTGCCATGACGAATCTGGACATCGAGACATTCTGGGCCGTGGTGCAGCACGGCACCATGACCGCGGCGGCAGAGGCGCTGTATATCACCCAGCCCACACTGTCCATGCGTATCCGCGCCCTGGAGGAGCGGGTGGGCACGCCGCTTTTCATCCGCGGTAAGGGCCAGCGCCGTATCCGGCTCACCGCCGCAGGCCAGAAGTTCCTGACGCTGGCGCGCCGGTGGCAGCGCCTGCTGTCAGAGACGGAGGCGCTTGCGGAGCTGGAGCAGCGCACCTACCTCCGCATCGCCGCCACCTACACCACCAACCAGTACATCCTGCCGGCGGTGTACCAGAAGTTTCTGGCCATGCATCTGCCGGTATCCCTGTGGATACACACTCTGCGGGACGTGGACTCGGCCCAGGCCCTTCTGAACCACGAGCTGGACTTCGCCCTCATCGACAGCAACACCGTGTTCAACAGCCAGCTGGAGGTGCGGCCCATCTGTCGGGAGCGGTTTCTGCTGCTGTCCGCGCCGGACAGCGATTATCCCGCAGAGGTGGACCCCGCCGCACTGGACCCCGCCAATGAGATCCTGGTCACATGGGATCCCGAGTTCATCCGCTGGCACGACAGCGCCTTCGGCCCCGGTGCGCGGCCCCTGCTGTACGCCGACACTTTGCAGGCGGCGGACTTCTTCCCCCGCACAGAGGGGCGGTGGGTGGCGGCCCCCGCCATCGCCGCCGCGTCGCTGGACCGGACGCAGGCCCGGGTCAGCCGCCTCACCCAGGCGCCGCCGGATCGGGTGAACTATCTGGTGACGCGGCGGGGCGAGGAGCTGTCAGAGCACGCCCTCATCTTTCTGGACGGTCTGCGGAAGCACCTGCTGGGCCGCGACAATGTGCAGGTTTATTTGTAAAAAACCAGCGAAAGCGGGTTGACATCCCCCGCCTTTTGGCATAGGATAGGTGCATACAACAAAATCTGTCCGGTAGGTAAGGCTACCGCGAGGGATATGGGCTGCTGCCGCGAAATGGTGGAGACACCATAAGATGGTTTGAGCAGGTACTATCGAAACCAAGGTGGTATCTAACGCAGCTTCACCGCCCCGCGATGCTAAAGCTTGTTACGGTGCGCAGGCCGCCATTTTTGCGGCCACATTATGGTACGCAGCAGGCATTTCCGCCGGCTGCGTTTACTTTTTCCGGAAAGGAGGAACAGGCCGTGATCGACTATCAGGAGGAGCTGGACCGCTATTTAGAGCAGATCGGCGAACTGGCGCACAACAAGGAATACGCCAGACTGCGGGACCTGTTCCTGCCTATGGAGCCCGCCGACATTGCCCTGCTGCTGGAGGAATCCGGCTCTGAGCTGATGCCCCTGCTGTACCGTCTGCTGCCTAAGGAGACGGCGGCGGAGGTGTTCGTGGAGCTGGAGCCGGAGAGTCAGGAGATGCTCATCAACGGCTTTTCCAACACCGAGCTGAAGGAAGTGCTGGACGAGCTGTACCTGGACGACGCCGTGGACATCGTGGAGGAGATGCCCGCCAGTGTGGTCATCCGCATTCTGGATAAGGCCACGCCGGAGATGCGCAAATCTATCAACGAGATCCTGAAATATCCCGAGGATTCCGCCGGCTCCATCATGAACATGGAGTTCCTGTCCCTGAAGAAGGATATGACGGTGGAGGATGCCTTCAAGCGCATCCGCCGCATCGGCGGCGAGCTGGAGACCATCAACATCCTGTACGTTACCGACCCCACCCGCCGCCTGCTGGGTGTGCTGTCCGTCCGTGACCTGCTGCTGGCTAACGAGGACGACATCATCGAGGACATCATGGATCCCGACGTGGTCTGGGCCCGCACCATGGACGACAAGGAGGATGTGGCCCAGGCCCTGAACAAATACAACTTTCTGGCCCTGCCCATCGTGGACATGGAGAACCGTCTGGTGGGTATCGTCACCGTGGACGACGCTATGGACGTCATCGAGGAGGAGACCACGGAGGACTTCGAGAAGATGGCCGCCATGCTGCCGTCGGACAAGCCGTATCTCCGCACCGGCGTCATCGCCACATGGAAGTCCCGCCTGCCATGGCTGATGATCCTGATGCTGTCCGCCACGTTCACCGGCATGATCCTGAACCACTACGAAAACGCACTGGCCGCGTGCCTGGTGCTGAACGCCTATATCCCCATGCTGTCCGGCACCGGCGGCAACTCCGGCACACAGGCCTCCGTGGCCGTCATCCGTGCCCTGAGTCTGGACGAGGTGGACTTCTCCGACGTGCTGAAGGTGCTGTGGAAGGAGCTGCGGGTGTCGCTGCTGTGCGGCCTCTGCCTGGCAGGCGCCAACTTCGTGAAGATGCTGGTGGTGGACCGCACGCTGCTGGGCAACGCAGAGGTAACGCCCATGGTGTGTCTGGTGGTATGCCTGACGGTGCTGTTCGTGGTGGTCTTTGCCAAGTGCGTAGGCTGCTCCCTGCCGCTTCTGGCGGAAAAGGTGGGACTGGACCCCGCCGTCATGGCCAGTCCCTTCATCTCCACCGTCGTGGACGCCACCAGCCTGCTGATCTACTTCCGGTTTGCGTCATGGCTGCTGGGCATCTGAAAAAATCCCATTTCCGGCAGGCATAGCGCCGCGGTTTTCGGACAAGATAGAGTTGGGTCGTATGGCCTGACTCTATTTTTCTTTTACGGGAGGAAACGCCATGAATCGCGCTTGTACCAACGACGGGTGCAGCTGCACCCCCAATTCTTCCATCAAGTGTACCGTCACCAACTGCGCCCACCACTGCAAGGACGTGAACAACTGCGGCCTCAGCTCCATTCAGGTGGGCACCCATGAGAGCAACCCCTCCATGGACCAGTGCACCGACTGTCAGAGCTATCAGAAGTGCCAGTGACCCCCTGCCGCCCCGCGTGCCCTGCACGCGGGGTACATATCCCAAGGAGGTGACGCTCTTGCGCATGCCGGCAAAATACGCCGCGTCCGCTGTTCTGGCCGGCGCCGCCAACGGCTGCTTCGGCGGAGGCGGCGGCATGGTGCTGCTGCCCCTGCTCACCCGCTGGTGCCGTGTGGAGGAAAAGACCGCCTTCGCCACCTGCGTGGCGGTGATCCTGCCCTTCTGCGTGGTATCCGCCGCCATATACCTGCTGCGCACGCCCTTTGACTTTACGCAGGCCCTGCCCTACCTGCTGGGCGGACTGGCCGGTGGATTCGTGGGCGGAAAGCTGTTCCCGCGGGTGCCCGCCCCGTGGCTGCGGTATCTGTTCGCCGCCTTCCTCGTGTACGGCGGCATCCGGTACCTTCTGTGACGGCGTGGCTCCTGCCGGTGCTGGCAGGCTTCTGCACCGGTATCCTGTCGGCCTGGGGCGTGGGCGGCGGCACCCTGCTGTTGCTGCTGATGACCCTGTTTTTCGGCGTGGCGCAGGCGGACGCCATGGCTATTAACCTGCTGTACTTCCTGCCTACGGCGGCCATGGGCCTGCTGTATCATCGGAAAAACGGCCTGCTGGACCGCGCTGTTCTCCGTTCCGCTGTGCCCTGGGGCACGGCGGCAGCCGCCGCCGGTGCACTGGCCGCCACCGCCGTGGACACGGACCTGCTGCGCCGCCCCTTCGGCATCTATCTGCTGCTGGCCGCAGGGAGCCTGCTGCTCCGGACGAAAAAAACGGGAAAGACCTGAGCGGTCTTTCCCGTTTTCGCGTATGTCGTATCAGTCCGCGCTGGCGTACAGCGGCACGTCCACATCGAACGTCTGCCCGTCCCGCAGCACCGTCAGCGTGATGGTGTCGCCCACCAGATGGGTGCGCCGCACCGCCATCAGATCGTCGATACTGCCCAGCGCCTGCCCATCCGCCCGCAGCAGCACGTCATCGGGCCGGATGCCCATCTCCGCCGCGCCGTAGCCGTCGCTGACGGTGTAGACCACCACGCGGCCGTCGTCGCTGTTCATCACGGTGATGCCCAGCACAGGGATGCCGCGGAACTGGCCGTTGGCGATGAGATCGTTCACCACAAAGCAGAAGCTGCTGCTGGGCAGAGCAAAGCCCAGCCCCTCCACCGTGGCCTCCTCCGCATTTCCGCTGCCGCTCATCTTCAGGGTATTGACGCCGATGACCTGCCCGTACTCATTGATGAGGGGACCGCCGGAGTTGCCGTTGTTCAGGGCGGCGGTGGTCTGGATGAGGGTCATGACGCGCCCCTCCATCTGCACATTGCGGTTGATGGCGGAGATGATGCCCTCGGTCAGGGTACCCCGCAGCTCCACGCCCAGCGGGTTGCCGATGGCGTACACCGTGTCGCCCACGCGGCACTGGTCGCTGTCGCCGAACTCCGCCGTGGGCAGGTCCTCCGCGTCCACAGCCTTCAGTACCGCCAGATCCTGATCTTCATCATAGCCCACCAGCTCCGCATCGTAGGTGTAGCCGGTGTCCAGCGCGATCCAGCAGCTCCTGCCGCCGGAGATGACGTGGGCGTTGGTGACGATGTACCCATCGGAGGTCATGATGATGCCGGTACCCACGCTGGCGTTCTCGCCCTGGTCCGCCACCACCAGCACCGTGGCGGGGTTCACCTTTGCATAGACATCCTGAATGGTCAGCTTCTCGCCGCCGGCCGCCTCACAAGTAAGGGACACTCCCGCCTCTCCCTTGACACGAGGGATGGTGGTCTTTTCCGTCTTGAAAATATTCACGATGCTGCTGGCGTCGCTGTCGCCGTCCCCGTCGCCGTCCAGCGGCGGCGTCTCGCCGCCGCCCTGCGTCAGAGACCAGATGACCCCTGCGGCCACCGCCAGCATCAATACGCCCATGGCGATGAGGAAGATCCACAGGCCCTTCCTGCTCCGCTTCCTGGGCGGAGGGGGTGGGGGCGCGGCGCCGGCGGGCATGGGGCGGGGCTGCACGTAGTAGTCCACCACCTCGCGTCCCTCGGGGCGGACGTACCACTGTACGACCTCCCGAGGCTCCTCTGTCAGCTTTTCTCTGTTTTCATCCTGCATACGGTGCTTCCTCTCTGCGCGGCTCAACGAGCCATCTGCATGGTAAACGTAAAGGCGGTGACGCCGTTTTCACTGGTGACGGTGATCTTCTCCTTGTGCTGGGTCAGAATGGTCTTGACGATGTACAGCCCCAGGCCGTAGCCGTCCTTGTCCTCGCTGCGGGACTTGTCCGACTTGTGGAACCGCTCGAACAGCAGGGGGATCTCCTCGGCGGGGATGGTCTGCCCCTGATTGCGCACGGTGACGTAGGCCTTCTCGCCGTTGACGGCCAGTCCCAGATACAGGGTGGACTGGGGCGCGGCGAACTTGGCCGCGTTCTCCAGCAGGTTGTAGATCACCTGAGTGATGAGATCCCGGTCTCCCTGCACCATCACGGAGTCCTCGGGGATCTCCGCATCCACGTCCAGCCCGCGGATCATGATCTTCTGCTCCATGGACAGCAGGGCGATGCGGGCGGATTCGCACAGGTCGAACTCCTCCTTTTTCATCTCCTGGTTCTGGATCTGGGAGATGTCCAGCATACGCCGCACCAGACGGCTGAGCCGCCGGCTCTCGTCAGAGATGATCTGCAAATACTGCCGTTCCTTCTCCGGCGGGATGGTGCCGTCCAGAATGCCATCGGTGTAGCCGGCAATGGTAGTCATAGGCGTTTTCAGCTCGTGGGACACGTTGGCGATGAAGTCGCGGCGCTGCCGCTCCGTCTCCTGCAGCGAATCTGCCATGGCGTTGAATGCCGTGGCCAGCTCGCCGATCTCGCCGCCGCTGCTGGTCTCCTGCATCCGCACGTCAAAGTTGCCGCCGGCGTAGGCCCGGGTGGCCTGCACCATCTCGGTGATGGGCTTGATCTGCTGCATGGACGTAACGGAGCTGGTGACGAAGGCAATGAGCAGGATGATGGCGCTGAGCATGAAAAACAGGCCGATGAACGACCGCCACATCTCCATCAGCGCCGTGCCGTCCATGACGGCCAGCACCAGGCCCAGCACATTCCCGCTCTCGTCGGTCATGGGCACGCCCACCACGAACTTCTTCTGCTCGTAGACGCCCACGGTACTGCGCCCCTCGTAGCCGTTTTCGTTGGAGAACGTCGTTTCCACGATCTCCTCCGGCACCCGGACGGACTTACCCACCAGCCCCGCGTCGGATGTCAGGAGCACGTCGCCCTTCCTGTTGCAGATCAGGAAGTCCACGTCCGTCATGCGGGACGCCACGCCCGCCAGCGACCGCAGCGCGTCCTCCTGTGTATTCTCCGTGTCGTCGCCGGCCAGCAGGTAGTTTACCGACATCTGAGAGATCAGGTTGGCCCGATCCCGCATCTCGCTGCGCTTTTCCTCCACGGTGTAGTTGTAGCTCAGGGTGTAGAACGATACACCCAACAGTACCATGGTCAGCAGCACCATACCGGCGCTGAGCATAAACTGCCGCCAGTACAGGCTGTCCATGGCACGCTTGATCCTCTCCCGCATGGCCTTACTTCACTTCGAACTTGTAGCCCACGCCCCACACGGTCTTGAGCTCCCACTGGTCCGAAACGTTCTCGATCTTCTCCCGCAGGCGCTTGATGTGTACGTCCACGGTACGGCTGTCGCCAAAATAATCGAAGCCCCACACCTCGTCCAGCAGCTGATTGCGGGTGTAGACGCGGTTGGGCGTGGCTGCCAGGTGGTACAGCAGCTCCAGCTCCTTGGGAGGCGTGTCCACCTTCTTGCCGTCCACCAGCAGCTCATAGCTGTCCAGATTGATCTCCAGCTTGTCGAATACCAGCTTTTTCTTGGTGTCGTCGGGTATCTCGCTGCGGCGCAGCACCGCGTTGATGCGGGCCATCAGCTCCTTCATCTCGAAGGGCTTCACCAGATAGTCGTCGGCTCCCATCTCCAGACCGGTGATGCGGTCGCCCACATCGCTCTTGGCCGTCAGCATGATGATGGGCGTTTTGCCCTTTTCACGGATGTGGGCGCACACGCCCCAGCCGTCCATGACGGGCAGCATGATGTCCAACAGCACCATGTCCGGCGCCCGCTTGTCGTATTCCTCCACGGCTTTGCCGCCGTCGTAGGCCAGCCGGACCTCGAAGCCCTCCTTCTCCAGATACATGCGGATCAGCTCCGATATGTTGCGGTCATCCTCCACCACCAGAATGTTGCGTGCCATGGCCGTCTCCTCCTAACGGTATATTCTTACCTGTCATTATACCGGCCAACCTTAATTTTTCCTGAACGTTTTGTAAATTCGCCGGTTATTCGATGCATTGTACCACATTTCACGACGTTTGTACAGTCTCCGGTACGGGCCCGATGGTGATGCCCGCGTAGTACCACGTCAGGATCTCCTGCCACGTTTTGCCCTGCCGCGCCAGCTCATTGGCGCCGTACTGGCTCATGCCCACGCCGTGGCCGTAGCCGGTGACGCGGAACGTTACCCCATCCGCCTGCGCGTCGATGGTAAAACAGGCCGACCGCAGCGAGAAGATGCGCCGCACCTCCACGCCCCGCAGCGGCGTACCGCACACCTCCACGGCGCCGACCCGTCCCGACTCGTCCCGCTCCGCTTCGCCGAACCACTTGTCCGGCCCGCCGCTGTATGTCAGCTCCGGATGGGCCGCCGCCAGCAGGGCCTTTGCCTCTGCCGCCGTGAAGGACACCGTGCTGTAATAGTTGGGCACCGTCTCCTCCCCCTCGGGGCTGTCCACGCTCCGGAGATACGGCACATCGCCGCTCCACACGTCTCCGGCCTCCGCCGTCCGTCCCGCGGAGGAGGAATGGAACACCGCCAAAATAGGCTCCCCCCGGTACAGCGCCACCTGCCCGTCCGTGGCGGCCACTGCGTCCTCGATGCGTTCCTCCCACGCCGTGAAGTCATCGCCCCACTTCTCCTGCGCCGCCTCCTCAGAAAGCCACGCACTGCAGCAGCCGGGATCAGTGCAGACGTCCGCGTCGGGGTGGGCCTCCTTCCGTCCCGCCGCCAGCTGATGGTACACATAGGTGCGTTCCGCCGCCGCCTGCGCCCGCAGGGCCTCCGTCTCGAAGCTGGCGGGCATCTCGCCCCGCACCACGCCCCGCAGATATGCGTCCAGCGCCATCTCCTCCGCCGTATCGCCGTCCTGCACCGTCAAAAGCACCGTACTGTCCCGCCTCCCCTGGCCGGACGGCTCCTGTGCCGTGTCGTCCCCGCTCTCCGGCTCCTGCGCCGCGCTGCCGCCTGTCGTCAGATACGCACCGCCGAACAGCAGCACCGTCAGGATCAGCGCTGCCGCCATGGATCGCCGCATACGATCACCTCCCGCCCCAGTCTATGCACGGGCCTGTCCGCCGTATGCGCGGAAATCGCCTGCGCCGCGTTTTCCGCTGCACCCTGACGGATGCGTCCGTAGGGGACGGCGTCCCCGACGGCCCGCATCGGCGCACCTTCGAATACTGGCGCACTCTCGTCTATCCCTCCGTAGGGGGTGGGGTTCTACCCCGCCCGCCGCCTATATTTTGCTTTCTCTTTTTTGCCTCCGGCGGGGATATTTCGCGCTCCGGCGCGACACTCTTTTGCCCACGGCGGCAAAAGGGTGCAAAAACGCCGCCAAAGACCCATGGTCTTTGGATTCCCTTTGTTCCCCTGTGACCACGCCGCAAAAAGGCCCACAAGGAATTGCCTCCGCGTCCCATCCCCGCTGCCGCTCCCACGTCCCGCGTTGATAGTGCGCTGTTCTAAAAATAGCGGCCCAGCGGGCCGCACCTACACTTGCCGACGGTGGCGGCAAGTGCGCGATTTGATAATCGCCAAAATCGGTAGGCCCGCCAATGTTCTCCGCCCACCACGTCAGCGGCAGCGAGGGCAGACCCATGGCCGATTCCCCGCGGGACCTTTTTCTGCCGCATCAAAATCGGCCCAAAGGAAATCCAAAAACCATTGGTTTTTGGCGGCGTTCTTTTCCCCATTTCTTCCGCTGTTGGAAGAAATGGGGCCGCCGGAGGCAAAAGCCCGAAAAAAGTGACCCGCGCTCGGAAGCGCGGAATATTCCTTTTGCCGCCGGAGGCATAAATCGCAAAATCGGCGGGGCAGGGCCCCGCCGATTTACCTCCTATTTCTCCCGCATGGCCGCGAAAAACGCGCTCAGCAGTGCGCGGCTCTCCTGACCGCAGATACCGCCCACCAACTGAGGCCGGTGGGGGAACGCCTCCATAAAGAGGTTCAGCACCCCGCCGCAGGCGCCCATGGCCGCGTCCCGTGCGCCGTAGAACACCCGCGCCACCCGCGCGTTGATAATGGCCCCCGCGCACATGGGACAGGGCTCCAGCGTCACGTACAGGTCGCACCCCTCCAGCCGCCAGGAGCCCAGCGCCGCGTTGGCCTGGGCCATGGCCTCCATCTCCGCGTGGGAGTACACGGCCTGCTTTTCTTCCCGCCGGTTCCGGCCCCGTCCGATGACCTCACCGTCCTTCACAATGACGCAGCCCACCGGCACCTCGCCGTGGGCCGCCGCCTCCCGCGCCAGGGCCAGCGCCTGCTCCATATAGTCCCGATGCTCCATGTCTGTCCTTTCCGGGGGAACGCTGTCGCCCCTGATTAACGCCGGTCATATTTGTCCAAACTATCCGTACACTGTATATGACGGGAGGAATCACCATGGCCAAACGACCCACCACCGATCCTGCGCTCCGCGATCTGAAGCAGGAGCTGCTCCGCACTACCGACGCTCTGAAGGACGCCTACACCCGCTTCAACTGTGTCTGCGACTCGGAGCTCATCGAAGCCAGTATCTACGAGATCAGCGCCCTGAAGGCCCGCTGCAACTACCTGCTGCGCCGCATCAAGGAGCTCAGCGGTGAGGCGGTGCCCTCCGCCATTCCCCGCGCCCGACCGGTACAGGCTGCTGCGGCGGTCGCCTCCGCGCCGGAGGAGACCCCCTGCATGGCTGCCGGCGCCATGAAAGGAGGGGACACATGTCGCTCATAGAGAAATGCGCGCTGGGGCTGGTGCTGCTGTTTCTGCTGGTAGCCTGCCTGCGCCTGCTGCGTCAGCCGCTGAAGCTGGCGCTGCGTGTACTTATCAACAGTGCCCTGGGCTTCTGCGCCCTGTGGCTGCTGAATCTCACCACCGCCGTCACCGGCATGTCCCTGGGCCTGAACCTGTTCAACGCCCTGACCATCGGCGTACTGGGCGTCCCCGGGCTGGGCCTGCTGCTGCTTTTGAAGTGGGTGCTGGTATAGCGTCCCCGTCAGAGCCTCAGCTTCCCGTTGATGCGCCGCATCCGGTCCGCGTCGGGCTTGCACACCCGCCGGTCGAACGTCAGAAGCCCGTTGACCTCATCCTCCACATCGCTGACCTGGGTATAGACTGCCGCTGACAGCCCCTGGGACGCGATGAGGGGGATGACTTCGTTTTCGTACAGCTTTTCCACCGCGTCCATCCAGCTGTCCGCATCCTTGTACGCCCGATAGCCGAAGGACTTCTCCGTGGTATAGTGCCCCGCCACCGGCAGGCTGTACCCGCCGAACTCCGTCAGCGCCAGGGCCCGACGCCCATCGTGCTTCATCCGCACAGGCTTGTAGTACACGTGATAGGAACGCAGGTCCCCCGCGCCCTGATCGTGCCAGCCGGAGGCGTGGTCGATGAGTCTCGTGGGGTCCAGTGCCCGCACCTTCTCCGCCATCTGCGCCGCGTTGAACTGGCCCCAGCCCTCGTTGAACGGTACCCACAGGCACAGGCTCACGCAGTTTCGCAGCAGCTCCACAGTGCCCTCCAGCTCCCGCTCGTACTGCCTCCGCCCCGCTTCACCGGCCCTGCCGAACCGGCGGGAGGGCGCGTCCTTAAGATGGACGCCGAGAAACGGCAGCACCTGGGTGTACAGCGGCTCAAAGCTCTCGAAGCCGGACACCATGTCTTGCCACACCAGCATCCCCAGCCGGTCGCAGTGGTAGTACCACCGCAGCGGCTCGATCTTGATGTGCTTGCGCAGCATGTTGAAGCCCAACTCCTTCATGGTGCGGATGTCACAGACCATGGCCTCGTCCGATGGCGGGGTGTACAATCCGTCGGACCAGTACCCCTGATCCAGCAGCCCCGTCTGGAAATACGGCTCGTTGTTCAGAGCCAGCACCTGCCGCCCCTGATGCTCCACGAGGGAGAATTTCCGCATGCCGAAATAGCTGGCGACACGGTCCTCTCCCAGCGTGATGTCCACGTCGTACAAAAACGGGTCCTCCGGCGACCAGGGCCGCAGGTGCGCCGCCGGAATGGCGGACACGCCGTCTCCGTTTTTATCGGCCCGGCCCTCCGCGATCACCGTATCGCCGGCCCGTACCGTGACGCAGGCGCCCTCCGCCGCGTCCGCCTCGATGTGCCAGCGCAGCACCTCTGCGTCCAGATCCGGCGTCAGCCGGAGGCTTTTCACGTAGTTCTCCGGCACGCTCTCCAGCCACACCGTCTGCCAGATGCCGCTGGTGGCGGTGTACCAGATGCCGCCCCGCTGATAGCGCTGCTTGCCCATACCGTACACGCCGCCTGCGGCGTCGTCGGTGACGGCCGCCGTCAGCCGGTTCTCGCCGTCATTCAGCAGCTCCGTGATGTCCAGGCAGAACGGCAGATAGCCGCCCTCATGGCGGCCCGCCTCCTGCCCGTTCACCAGCACGCGGCAGCACTGATCCACTGCGCCGAAGTGCAGCAGCAGCCGGTCCCGCCGGAAGCCCTGCGGCAGGGTGAACGTCCGCTCGTACCGCAGCGTCTCACCGCTTCGCAGCTGGAAGCCGCAGCCGGACAGCAGGCTCTCCGGCGCAAAGGGCACCAGTATCTTTCCGGTGCTGCGGCGGGTATGCTCGTCCCCGTCCTCCACCGCATAGTCCCACAGGCCGTTGAGGCACAGATAGCTGTCCCTCACCATCTGGGGCCGCGGGTACTCCGGCAGGGGGCACGTCTTATCCACCGTCTCGCCCCAGGGCGTATAGAGCCGCTTCATGTCACCGCTCCTCCTTCGTCAGATCCCAGCCGTACAGCGGATAGCGCTGCACCGCACCGAACAGCTTCTTCTTCAGATCGGGGTACCGCTCCTCCAGCGATGCGATAAGCTCCTTCACCTCCTGGCGACGGCTGTGCCCGTCCATAGGGCAGGTATTTTTCACCACCGGCAGACAGAGCTTTGCCGCCATGCGCCGAATGTCCGCCTCCTGGCAGTACAGCAGGGGCCGGATCTGGGTGATGCCCGTCCGGTCCAGATACGTCACCGGCTGGAAGCACCCCAACCGTCCCTCGAACAGCAGGTTCATCAACAGGGTCTCCACCGCATCGTCGTAGTGATGGCCCAGCGCGATCTTATGGATGCCCCGTTCCGTCAGGGCCGTATTCAGGCTGCCCCGCCGCAGCTTGGCGCACAGGGAACAGGGGTTCTTCTCCTGCCGCTCCTGAAACACGATGTCGTACACCGGCACCGCGATGCGGATGTACGGCACGTGCAGCTTTTCGCAGTAGTCCGCCACCGGCTCAAAGCTCATGCCCGGCATCCCCGTCTCCAGCGTGATGGCCTGCACCTCAAACGGCTTGGGGTAGAATTCCCGCAGCCGCGCCAGCGCCGCCAGCGTCAGCAGGCTGTCCTTGCCGCCGGATACGCCCACGGCCACGGTCTCCCCCGCCTCGATCATGTTGTAGTCCTCCACACAGCGCCGGACCAGGCCCAGGATATGCTGCACGCGGCATCCCTCCCGTAAAAAAACAAATTTGCGTTTTGAGAAAGCAAGAGAAAAACGGAGCTATAAAGAGAAAACAGCAGATGTTCTTGCCGTAAATCAAATCAATGTTGACATTCTCTCCGCGCTATGCTATAAATATCATTGCGCGTTCAGTGCGCTTTCTCTGTCCCGATTTTAGCAAGGGCACACGGAAATGTAAAGCATACATTATAATAAATTGGAGGAAGAAAACCATGTCCACTTTCATGGCAAACAAGGCCAACATCGAGCGCAAGTGGTACGTCGTTGACGCCGCCGGCAAGCCTCTGGGCAAGACCGCCGTCATCGTGGCCGACCTGCTGCGCGGTAAGGGCAAAGTCACCTATACCCCCCATGCCGACTGCGGCGACAACGTCATCGTCATCAACGCCGGCAAGGCCATCCTGACCGGCAACAAGATGGAGCAGAAGTACTATCGTACCCACTCCGGCTGGGTGGGCGGTCTGAAGGAGACCAAGTACCGCATCCTGATGCAGGACAAGCCCGAGCTGGCCATGCGCGTGGCCGTCCGCGGCATGATGCCCCGCAACATCGTCACCAAGGACTCTCTGAAGCGTCTGCACATCTATGCCGGCGAGCAGCACGATCATGCCGCTCAGAAGCCCGAGCTGGTCAAGTAAGGAGGAGAAAGAGAATGTATCAGTCCAAGAACCCCTACAAGTACGGCACTGGCCGCCGCAAGTCCTCCGTTGCCCGTGTGCACCTGTTTGAGAACGGCACCGGCTCCATCACCATCAACGGCCGCGACATCGATGAGTACTTCGGTCTGGAGACTCTGAAGATGGTGGTCCGTCAGCCCCTGAACGCCACCAACACCCTGGGCAAGGTGGACATCGTTGCCACCGTCGAGGGCGGCGGCGTGTCCGGCCAGGCCGGCGCTCTGCGTCACGGCATCAGCCGCGCCCTGCTGCTGGTGAATCCCGAGTACCGCGCCATCCTGAAGAAGGCCGGCTTCCTGACCCGCGATCCTCGTATGAAGGAGCGCAAGAAGTACGGTCTGAAGGCCGCCCGCCGCGCACCTCAGTTCAGCAAGCGCTGATCGAGTACGTTTTTACAACTCAAACGCTCAGAAAGACCCGGAAAACTTTGTTTTCCGGGTCTTTCTTATAACTTTTTCCTTTGATGGACTTGGCTTTTTCACGAATTTCGGCCAAGTAAGCCATGCTTCGCTCCTTTCAGGGAGACTAAACCCGGTTGAACCGCAGAGAAGGTACTCATCTCCGATGAAGCTTCGCTGATTGCCGCCCCGTTCTGACCTCCGTCTCTTTGTGCGCGCTTTGGCCGGCGCCGCAGAGCAGCGCGCAAGTACCTCTCCCGGTTTGGCCGTGATCAGATCCCCTGCCGGAAATACCGTCTTACTCCCCGCCGGCGTCCGTAGTCGGCGCGGACAACGGAAATGTTACGGCCAATACGCTGCCGCTGTCAGTGCTTTTCTCCACCCAAACTCGGCCGCCGTGAAGCCGCGCGATCTCCCACACCAGCGGAAGGCCAAGCCCCGCTCCGCCAAGCTCACGGCTGAGGGACTTGTCCACGCGGAAAAAGGGCTGGAAGATACTCTGCCAGAACTCCTGTGGGATGCCGCGGCCGGTATCCGCTACATGGATGACCACCTGCCCGTCCTGCTGCTGCACATCCACCTTCACCGTGCCGCCGGGATGGTTGTATTTGACGGCATTCTCCACCAGATTGAAGAACATACGGCAAAGCAGCATATCGCTGCCCACAACGGTAACGTCCTCCCCCTCACGCAAGAGGGAGATCCCATTGCGTTCGGCCAGCGGGGCAAGGTCGGCAAAGACCTCATCGATCATGGGCGAGAGCAGAATGACATCATCACGCGGAATGGACTGAAGATCGCTCATGTCCAGCAGCGCATGCGTGAGCCGGCTGAGCCGCTGGACTTCGCCCTGCAGGGAGGCGAGGAACGCCGCGCTTTCCGGCAGAATATCCGGATGCTCATCGGGGAAAAGCTCCAGTTGTGTTTGCAGCAGCGTCAAAGGCGTGCGCAGTTCATGGGCGGCGTTGCCGACGAACTGCCGCTGAGCGTCAAAGC